>ERZ724516.1670-NODE-1670-length-12799-cov-3.818267_pt1 | contig 12799 bp, 14 predicted proteins | sample MGYA00376049_ERZ724516 | MGnify/ENA primary metagenome ERZ724516 (study PRJEB28724, sample SAMN07190886) | activated sludge metagenome | isolation source: activated sludge of sewage treatment plant in Hong Hong | place: USA: Christiansburg, Virginia | collected... | reverse complement strand
TTGCGAGGCTTGGGAAGGGAGCGACCATTCCCTGCGCCTCGCGCCTAGCAGCCGCCGCATGCCGGGGCAACGCAATCCATCGAATGAATGAGAACACACCCTAGGGTCTGTTCGGCGACACCTGTCTGCGACGGGTTTTCTGAGTCGGTGCCAGCCCGGCGCGAAATAGCGGCAAGGCGTCCCAGTAAGGCTCCGGGCCGATCCGTTCTGCCAGATAGTCCACCAGCGCCCGTACCCGCCGAGGTACGTAGCGGTTTCCGGGAAATACCGCGTAAATCCCCAGTTCAGGCAGCGCATACCCAGTGAGTATCGGTCGTACGCTGCCGGCCTCTATCGCCGCTGCGGCGATGAAAGTCGGCGGGTTGGTAATGCCGACACCGCGTATCGCGGCATCCAGCAGGGCATCTCCGTTATTCGCCTGCAAGCGGCTGCGGATGGGGAACCAGCGCAACTCCCCATCGACAAGAAACTTCCAGCTGGATTGCTGGGCCGGCACATAGCCGAAGCATTCATGGTCGATCAGATCCTCCGGCCGCTTCGGCTCGCCGCGCCGCTGCAGATAATCCTCCGAAGCCACTACCAACATGCGGCAAACACTGATCTTGCGCGCCACTTCCTGTGCGGCGAGCTGCCCGGTAATTCTGATCGCCAGATCAACCCCCTCTTCAATCAGGTTCACCCGGCGATCGGTGTAATCCACTTCGAGGGTGATTTGCGGGTAGAGAGTGCCAAAGTCCAGTAGCAAGGAAGTCAGGTGGCGAAGACCGAAACTGAATGGCACGCTGATCCGCACATGGCCTCGTGGCGCCTGCCCTTCGGCACTGAGATCCGACTCCGCCGAATCGACGAGATTGAGGATTTCCCGGCATTTCTCCAGATAGGCCGCTCCGGCGCTGGTCAGATTCAGGCGCCGCGTACTGCGTGCGATCAATTTGACACCAAGATGGGCCTCGAGCGCGGCGACTTGTCGGGTGACGACCGAGCGAGCCACGTTGAGCTGCCGCGACACTGCGGAAAAGCTCCCCATTTCCGCTACCCGGGCGAATATCTGCATGGCTTCCAGGCGATCCATTGTTGCCTCCTTTGCAACAAACAATTGCTTATTGTCACCTATTTCAATGCCAAGCAATCGCCTAAAGTGCCTCCATCGCCTACCAAAGAATCGACTCCGATGCGTCCGCCCCTGAATTCCGCTACCAATACTGCCAGCGCTGCCGCGCTGCCCGTGCTGTTCGTGCCGCACGGCTCGCCGAACTTTGCACTAAGCCCCGGCCAAGCAGGTGCGGCATTGACCGAGCTAGCAGCGACGCTGCCACGACCGCGCGCGATTCTGGTCATCAGCGCCCACTGGAGCACCGAGCTGGTCACCATCGGCGTTGCGGAATCGCTGCCGACCATCCACGACTTCTATGGCTTCTCTGAGGAATTGCACGATATCGACTATCCGGCACACAGCGACCGTGCGCTCGGCGAACGGGTACGCGGCCTGCTACAAGGCGCCGGCTTCGACGCCAGAATTGACGACCGGCGCGGCCTCGATCACGGCGCCTGGATTCCGCTTCGACAGATGTACCCGGATGCCGACATTCCCGTGATCACGCTATCACTTCAGGCCTATCGTGGGACCGAACACCACCTGCAGCTTGGCGCGGCACTGGCTGCGCTGCCTGCCGCCGGCGTACTGATCGTCGCGTCCGGCAATCTGACACACAATCTGGCCGACTACCGACTCACCATGCGCGATGGCGTGGCGCCAGGGTATGTGCATCAATTCGCCCACTGGGTGTGGATGCAACTGCAGCGTGGCAGCAGCGAAGCGCTGGTTCGCTACCGGAGCCTGGCGCCAGAGGCTGCGCGCGCGCATCCGAGCGAAGAGCACCTGCTGCCCCTGCATGTCGCCCTTGGTGCCGCCGGGAACAACTGGCGTGCCGAGCGACTCCATTCAGGAATCGACGAGCACGTACTGGCCATGGACAGCTTCGCTTTCTGGCCCGCCGCACAGAAGGAACAACAAGGAGAAAGCGCATGAGCAACGCCCGCTATACACTCACCGCTGTCGGTCTGCACTGGCTGATGGCCCTCTTGCTTGCCTGCCTGTTCGGTGTCGGCCTGTACATGACCGGGCTCAAACTTTCGCCACAAAAATTGCAGATCTATTCCTGGCACAAATGGGCAGGGGTCACCGTCTTTGTACTCGCCCTCGTCCGTCTCGGCTGGCGCATGACCCATCGCCCCCCGCCTGACCCCGCCGGCATGCCGCGCTGGCAACAGGTCGCTGCTCACGGCGTGCACCACCTGCTTTATCTGTTGATGATTGCCATTCCCGTGAGCGGCTGGCTGATGAGTTCGGCCAAGGGTTTCCAGACCGTCTGGTTTGGTGTTCTGCCCTTGCCAGACCTGCTCGCCAAGAACAAGGAACTGGGCGACTGGCTGCAACTGATTCACATGAGCCTCAACTACAGCATGGCGGCCCTCGTACTCGCTCACGCCGCCGCCGCGATCAAGCACCACTTCGTCGAGCGGGACGACGTGCTAGGGCGCATGCTGCCCTTTCTCAACAAGAACCACTGAATTAAGGAGCTCCCATGATTCGCCAATCTTCCTTCTTCGCTGCCCTTTTCATTCTTACGGCAACGCAAGCCGGCGCCGTCGAATACGGTACCGTGGCCAATGATCGCAGCAGTATCGCTTTCAGCTCAAAACAGATGGGCGTTGCGGTCGACGGGCGCTTCCGAAAATTCTCCGCAGCCCTCAATTTTGATCCGGCCAAACCCACTGCCGCCAGCGCCAGAATCGATATCGACCTGAGCAGCATCGACGCCGGCTCGAAGGATGCCGATGATGAAGTTGTCGGCAAGCAGTGGTTCAACGTCAAGGCGTTCCCGACGGCGAGTTTTGTCTCCTCCAGCGTCAAGGCACTGGGCGGCGACCGCTACGAGGCACAAGGGAAAATCAGCATCAAAGGCAAATCACAGGATGTCGCTTTGCCCTTCACCGTCAAGCACGACAGCATTAGCGCCACCTTTGACGGCAGCCTGAGCATCAAGCGACTCGACTTTGCCATTGGCGAAGGTGCGTGGGCGGATGTCAGTACCGTTGCCAACGAAGTCCAGATCAAGTTCCGATTCATCGCAGCAAAAAAGTAGTCTCAGCCACCCAATCTCAAGGAGAACCCGTCATGAAAAAAATGTTTACCGCCGTCGCCCTCGCCACCTCGATTTCCGTACCTGCGCTGGCCGCCCCTGAAACCTATGCCGTCGAAGGCACCCACACCTACCCGCGCTTCGAGTACAACCACCTCGGCTACTCGAACCAGGTGCAACGCTTCACCAAAACCACAGGCAAGGTCGTCTGGGATCGCGCGGCGAAAACCGGTGAAATCGAAATCAGCATTGACGCCACTTCGGTAGACACCGGCTACGCGCTGTTCAACCAGCACATTCAGGGCGAAGACTATTTCGACACGGCCAAGTATCCGACCATTACCTATAAATCAACGGCCGTGAAGTTCGATGGTGACAAGCCGGTTTCGATCGAAGGCAACCTCACCATCAAGGGCGTAACCCGCCCGGTCACACTGGCCGTGACCAGCTTCCAGGCAATGCCGCATCCGATGCTGAAGAAGGATGCCATTGGCGCCAATGCCACAGCCAAGATCAAGCGTTCGGAATTCAACGCCGGCAAGAATGCCCCCTACGTCAGCGACGAAGTGACGCTCACGATTGCTGTGGAAGCCATCAAGCAATAACCGGAATGGCAAAGAGAAACGCCGACCAGTTGTCCGGGTCGGCGTTTTGTTTTTTGTGATGCGAACAATCAGGGTTCGCGCTGATAACCGACCGCATAACTGGCAAATTCGACATTGCCGACCGAGGCCGACTCGCCGAAGCAGATCTTGCCACGGCCGCTCAGCAGGAATTCCCGCTTGTGGATACCTTCCTCGCCACCGCTTTCGGGGGATACGAAGGTGCCATTGGTACTCTGGTCCACCAGGATGAAGGTATCGCCACGCCGCTCGATCCTGGCATGAATACGGGAGCAGCGCTCGCTGTGCAACAGCATGCCGCAGCTGGCCAGACGGCCGATCGACAACAGCGGACGGTCGCGGGTCACTTCCACTGTCGTACCATTGAAATGGAGATAGAGTTCAAGATCTGCCTTGCCGGCTTTTTCCGGCGTCGTCTTGATCTTGCCGACGGCAAACTTGCGCCAGTCAATTTCGTACACACCGAGATTACGCTTGCCACACGCGACCGTTACGCCGGGCAGGCTACGTGCAACGAGATCATCGCTCCACTCAAACCCCTTGGCCCGCTTGGGCACACCAAGCAGCACCTGCCCCGGCTCAGCCATATCCGACAGGCTGATCGCGGCGTTATTGGGAACATTGTCAAAAAAACGGATTTCGTTGCTGGCATGGCCCACGCAGACGCCGACACGAACCCCCAGCGCCACCCCGGATACCGGCGGAAATGCGGAAATCCGCCGCTGCATCTCCACGGCAGACTGCAATGCATCTTCCGAATCGGAAAAGAAAGCCATGACCTTTGACCCGGAAGTCTTGGCCAGTCGGCCACGAAAGCCCTCTACCGTCTGGGAAATACGTTTTTCGCACCGGCCAATGGCGTGTTTGGCCTCGGAAGCCACAAGCTTTTCCTGGAGCTTCTCGCCACCAGTCAAGTCAACGCACAAAACGGAAAGTGTTCCTTCGCCCATGTTTCCCATGCTCGTGTTCCCAAAAAATCAGTCGCCCATCCCTGCCTTGAACATGGCAGCTCAATTCATTACAAATATTATACTTTCTGCATAATACGCCGATTATGCTGCACCGCACAGGAACTACGTCACACTAGAAGGCAAAAGGGATAGCAGGGAGCGGAAGGCACAAATCGGACACAAATCCAGCCGCCGAGTTCCCGCCACTCACCGGCCGCACGACGCTCCCTTGCCAGCGCCCTCGCCAAAGGCGCTGCGGATCATTTACATTAGGGTCTGCTGCTTGGCCATTGATGAACCCCACCCCTGACACCGAAAGCCATGCCTTTTCCTTCCATTCACGTCGCTTGCCGGGCGCTCCCCATCCTTCTGGCACTCTCGGCGCCACTCGGCCTACAGGCGGCATCCATCCCCGGCATTCCGCTGGCCACAACAGCCCCGGCCGGCACGGTCTCATCGCCCGGCTCGGTCAGAAACGAGGATATCAAGGCATTGCTCGATCAGGCGCGCCAGGATGCCGCCCTGGTGGAATCATCGGCCAACTTTGCGGCCAATGCACCGGCCAACGCCTCGGCCGACGAACTTCAGCTCCGTCGCTACTTCCTGCGGGAAACGGTTCGCTCCTATGAAACGCTGCTGAGAAACATTGCTCTGCAAGACGCCTTGCGCCAGCAACTTGCTCAGTCAAAGCAACAGTCAGATACCTGGACTGCGCTGGACACCCCTCCGCCCTATTCGGTTCTTCTTGGCGACAACCTGAGCCAGGATGCCCTGTCAGCGCAGAATCGCCTCAAGTCGCTCACTTCGCGGCAGGATCTGATCGGCGATTTGCGTGACGAAATCAGCCAGGCAGCCAGAACCAATGCGGCGGCGATTCGGCTGGCAGAGGAGCAGCTTGGAACGGCGCCCGATAACCAGAAGGCGGCGCTAGCCTGGTCGCTTGAGATGGCGCGTCAACGTTTGCGCGCGCATTCGGCCATTCTCAAATCGCTCGAAGTCTCGGACGAAAACAACCAGATCAACATCGCCATCGCGCAGCAGAATGCTGGTCTGGCGCAGCGCAAGGCAGACAGCGTCAAAGGCCGACTGGACCTCCCCGAGGAAGATTATGCCAGGGTCAAAATCGATCTTGAGGCAGAGAGCCGCAGCATTTCGGGAAAGCTCTCATCGATGCTGGATCTGGCCAGCACGGCAACCGGCAAGCTTTCGCTTGCCAAACAGGCATTGGCACAGGCGGAAGCCGCCCTTGCCACCAACTTCAGCGCCAGCGTGAATTCAGCAATTGCCGCCAATAACAAGGCAGACGCCTCGCTCGACCTGCTTCGCCAGGAGGTCGCGCTGGCTGAACAAAAGGTCATTAGCGCCAATACGCTGCTGGACGGCTTGCGCTATACGCCGACGGTATTGGAAATCAAACGCTCTCTTTGGGATTTCCGCTACCGGATCTATCGCGACAAGTCTCCCGAAACGCTCTCTGAAGCAAAACTGAAGCTGAAAAACGTCGGTGCCGTCCTCACGCTGATGAGCAGCATCAATGATCGGCAAATCGCCAACACCATGAGCGAGATGCTGGCGCTGGAGAGGGCGCTCAACACGAGCGACTCGTCCATCGACCAGGCCTTTGCGCGCAAGCAGCTTGCCGACCTGACCGATCGTGAGCAGGAACTCCGTCTTGTCGGAGGATTCTTCGCCTCAGCCCGAAGGCTGATGGACACCCTGAATAGCGAGATGGGCGGGCAGGCTTCAGGCTTCAGCACCAAGGAATCGCTGCAGGGCGCTGCCGTGACGGGGAAAGATGCTTTCCTCACCTTATGGAATTACGAGCTTTTTGTTGCTGAAGACAGCATCGAGGTTGACGGCAAGAAAATCACTGGCTATAGCAGCATCACTATCGGCAAGATCAGCCGCGCTGTCCTCATCTTCACCGTTGGCGTCCTGCTCTCGTTGTGGCTGTCGCGCCTGGCAGAAGCGATTGTGGTTCGCCGCTTCGGCTACGATGCGGCGCGCGCCAAGATACTGAGCAAGTGGTTCTACACTTTTGGACTGCTTCTATTGCTGGTGCTGGTGCTGACCTGGGTCAACATCCCGCTCACCGTTTTTGCCTTCCTCGGTGGCGCTGTCGCCATCGGTCTTGGCTTCGGCATGCAGAATGTGCTCAAGAACCTCATCAGCGGCCTGATGCTGCTTTTCGAGCGCCCGTTCAAGCCCGGTGACCTGGTCGAAGTCGGACCACTGAAAGGCAACGTCACTGAAATCGGCATCCGTTCTTCGACCATTCGCGACGTCAACGGGGTCGACACGATGATCCCCAACAGCCTGTTCGTCGAACAGAGCGTGACCAACTGGACCTATGATCCGAAAGTCCGCTTCTGCATCAAGGTTGGTGTCGCCTACGGATCCCCGGTCAGGGATGTGGCCGAACTGCTGGAAGAGTGCGTACGTCGCCACGGGCTGGTGCTTGCCGACCCGGAACCGGAAGTGTTGTTTGAAGACTTTGGCGCCGACTCACTCAGCTTTGGCGTCTATTTCTGGCTGGCCCTTGGCCCGAACGTAACCGGACGGCGGGTCGCCAGCGACCTGCGTTTCATCATTGAGAAGACACTGGCCGAGAAAGGTATCGTCATCGCCTACCCGCAACGCGATGTGCATCTGGACATGGCAGAGCCCTTGCAGGTTAAAGTGATACAACAGCAAAAGGCGTGACGGCAACCCTCCGGAATCGGCTAGCCAGCCGTGCTGGCCCTGGTTACCGGGAGTAGGCAGAAGGCTGGATCCGTAACAACTCGCATGGAGCAACACGAATGTCAAAGACGCTGCCAACCGTTGGAACCGATGGATTGCCTCTACCGACAATGCCTCCGGAGCGGGATCCCCGGCTGTGGACGCGGCTCGTACGCGTCGTATTTTTCACCCCGGGCTTTCTGGCCTTGCTTCTTTTGAAGGCTGGCGAACCGGCTGCCTTCGGCGTCACCGTGGAACTTTTCATGCTGGCCTGTGGCACCGGCATTGTCGCGGGACTCTTCATCGCCGGCCAAACCTCAGGAGCTGGCTCCGACCCTTCATCACAGACTGCGCTGTGGTGCGGCGGGCTGATCATGGAACTGCTCGCCGTCGTTCCTTTCCTTTGCGCCCTCCCTCCTTTTTTTCACCAGCTCGCCAACAGCCGCCTGCTGCACGCACTGGCTCCTGGTGCCGCTGATGTTTCCCTGGGCGCGTCCGAGCTCATTCCAGCGGTCGCCATCCTGCCTTTCCTCCTTTATCAACTTTGCGGGTACGGCACGCTGAGCTATGTCGTATCGAAATCGACAAACTGGTCGATCAATATCGGCATTGTTGTTTTGATCGCAGCGTCCTACATCAGCAATCGCACAGGGGCGTACGGATGGGAACAGGTTTTTGGCGGCATGCTGATCGCCATGATGGCCATCACCGTGTTCTACGGCGTACTCAAACTCAAGCGGATGCAAGAGGACTTTGATGCCCGCTGCCCGGCAAAAGTGTCAAAGCCACCGAAGGAAGCCCGGCAAGACGATGGTTCCAGGTGATCCAGCCAGCCGCATCAAAAGCACCGACGCCCTGCTGATACACGTTGCCGACAATACTGACTAACGGAGGCCTTATGTCTCACCGCACCTTGATTGTCATGCCGGATGACACCGGCAAACCGATTCTGGATGCCATTTCCGGCGCCACCAAATCGCTTCGGATCAAGATGTTTCTGTTTTCCGATCCAGATCTGATTGCAGCAACCATTGGCGCGCACCAGCGTGGCGTCAAGGTGCGCGTCATGCTGAACCCGGCCCGCAGAGGGGGCGAACCCGAGAACGAAGATACGCGCAAGACACTTGAAGCGGCCGGGGTCGAAGTCGCGGACAGTAATCCGGATATTGATGTCACGCACGAGAAATCGATGGTGATTGACGACGAAAGGGCCTTCATTCACTCCCTCAACTGGGAGACCAAGAACCTCACTGTCACCCGGGACTATGCAATCGTTACCGCCCACCGGCACGAAGTCGAAGAAATTGCACAATGCTTTGATGCCGACTGGAACCGGAAGCGCTTTGCCCCGGCCAATGAAGCTCATCTAATCTGGTGCAGCCTCAACGGCCGTAACCGCATTGCGAACTTCATCGATCAGGCAACTGAATCACTGACACTCCAGAATGAGCGCTATCAGGATGAAGTGATCATCGAGCGACTCGTTCGCGCGACGCATCGGGGGGTCAAGGTACACATCCTGTCGCGCCCGGCACATACGCTGAAAAAAGGAAAACTGGTCGAAGGCGTTGAAGGGCTACGCATCCTTCAGGACCTCGGGGCGAAAGTGCACAAGCTGAAGGGATTGAAACTGCACGCAAAGATGATGCTTGCAGATGGCAAGCGCGGCATTATTGGTTCGATCAATTTAGCGCCCGGCAGCTTCGATAGCCGACGCGAACTTGCCATCGAGTTTTCCGACGAGGAGGCTGTCAAGCGCCTTGCGCAAATAGCCCACCACGACTGGACGCACTCGCACCCGGTCGACTTATCGGATGAGGGTTTACTGGCGGACCTGAAGGATGTGGATCCCAATGCCGCGATGGAACTCGCCCTCAGTACAGGCAAGGCGAAGCATTAAAACCGGCAATTTGCATCGTACGGGCCGCTGAAGCGGCCCGTGTCATTTTTGAATGCATGTACACCACGCGAAGGGAAGCGCATTCGCCCGGAAAATTCGCTAATCGTCAATGCTGTGGAATTTCTGGATGATGGAAGCCAGCATGGCGGTTGACCACCCGAACATCAGCATCGCAGTCATCGCCTCGAATCCAGAGAACCCATGCCAGCCATCCGGCAGGGAAAGATTGCTGGAACCCATGGTCGTATAGCTATTGACCGAAAAAAACATGGCGTGCTTGAAGCTCGGCATCATGTCTGTCAGGAAATAGAAGATCGCCCAGAGAACGATTTCGCCAAAGTGGGTCAGCAGCATGATCATGACAATGCCGAGAAGCACCGCAGAGCGCCCGGCGACATGAGTTCCGTTCAAAAGCGGCCGACCAGAATGCTTGTAGAAGCGTCGGACAACATCCATTCCAACCCCGTGAAGCAACACGGTCAGCGACGCTGGCAGCAATGCCGCAAGCATCTGCCGTGCGTATTCAAACTTCAAGGCTTCAAGAGTACTTGCAGCCACTTGAAGAGTATCCAAAAGCGCTCTCCTATCTAGCTCGTACGAAATGGATATCGTACCTTTGCTGCGCGACTGCCTGGTAATAAACCCCCTTCAAGGCATCCCGCCCGGCATCGTAGTCGAGGGTATAAGTCGATCCGTTATAGCCGCCGGCGCGCAACTCCAGGAATACAGTGATGACCTTGCCGTTGCGCGTAGCCTCGGCTCTTGAAAAGGGCAGCGGGTTGAGAGCATTCGGGTTCACATACGCCGCCTCAAGCAGACCCTCAGCATCAACCTGCTTGATCAGGAGCCGGTACCCACCATCCGGACGGACCCACTGTCCCTTCAGAATACCGAATGCAGAAGTATCCTGCTCGGAAGCAAAGACGCTCACCGAAACGGCCTGCGTCGACAACGCAGCCACCGTCAACAAGGCACGCTGCAACAGACTGCCAGCCATCGTCACGCCTCCATCCGATTCTCCAGCCTACGCAAATGCGCCGACATGAAACTTCAGCATTCCTTAGCGGGGGACGACCCTCGCGTTTTCACCGCCCCCCTGAATGAATACTCGCTGACCGGAATAAAGCGCAGGGTTGAACGGCTGGGTCACGGAAACCAGCACACCGTTCGAGGTACGGACAATGATCTGCTGCCCCTGAATCGGTTGATCGTTCTTCTTCTGAATCTCATTTCCGGCGTAAGCGCCACCAAGCGCACCGGCTACCATGGCAACATCACGCCCAGTGCCATTACCGATCAGGCTGCCGAGACCAACACCGACAATGCCACCAAGCACTGCGCCGACGCCCTGATGATGGTTGGATTGAATCTGGGCAAGGGTAATCTGCTCAATGATCCCGGAACGAATCTCCACTTCACCAGGGTCGGAATATCCGCCTGGTGCAGCACAGGCAGCCAACACTGTAGCCATTGCAATCACGGCTACGTAGGCGAACAATCTCCTGATCATAAATTCACTCCTTGCGATAGATTGTAAATCACTCACTCAATAGCGACCGGGCACAGCTTCCGGCACCTCATCGCTTATCAACCGTCAGTACGATGGCGTCTGCCCAAGCGGGCGATAGCCTCCATTGCTTACCGTCACCACAAGATTCCTGGAACTGGCGGTCATCACCGCATACGGCGCATACAAGGTTCCGTCCGGCAGATTCGCCATGGTCACATTAAGCATGACCGGATTGGCCGGCGTATCAACATAAGTCGAGACCGCAAACCCCAGCAGGTTGTTGCCCGGCAAACCGATGTCAGCCCCCAGATTGTCGCCAGGCTGGAAATAATTTCCGAAATTCAACTGGACGCGACTGTTTGGATCAAGCACCTGCACCCCGAGCGCACCAGACTGTACGGAACGCTGAACAAGGGCAGGATCTGGCGGCAGATAGTCTTTCAACAGTGCCACCGCGCTCTCGATGAACTCGGTCATTTCCTTCTTCCGGTTGGCTTCCACCCGTTTGACAAGCATGCCAATGGGAAGAACCCCCGGCAAATGGGACCCCTCGGTCGTCGTTTGCCCGAGCGTCACCTTTTGCAAGGTACCGTCCGCACCAAAATAGCAGCGCTTGGTCGTCGTCGACTTCTGTTCGCCATCAACAGAAACGGCGACGGTTTCGATCCATTCATAATTCCGCAACTGCGCCTGGCTGGCCTGCAACGACTGCCAGAGCATCTGAGCACGCTGCTGCGCCGTCATCTGTTGTTGACCCGACTGTTGATAGGCAGGTGGCGGCACCGCATAGGTCTGAGCACCAGCTGTTGCCACCAACCCCAGGAATGCTCCGATGCCCACCCCGACTACTACGCGCCTCACGTGAAAAAAATGTAGCGACATTCTGCCCCTCTCCCATTCATCCGAAGCGGATCTGCACTTCCGCAGTCAAATAACAAAGCCTGGCAAGACCAGGCTTCGTTGTGGCGCGTGTCCGGGCAATCAAGGCGCCGGAACCACCGTATAGAAAGTCCCGCCCGCACCGTAGGCAGGGAGGAACCAGGTATTCCCGCAGAGAAAATAATTGGTACCGCGCACGTTCGGCGAAATACAGCCGGCAGGCAGGCTTGCATAGCGGTTGCCCACCGTATAGACCGGCATCGCCCCGGCACCAGCCGCCACCCCGGCGTTATACGCATTCGTCGTCGCGTAGGCGTTGGCGCTCCCCGTCGCGACACCCGCTGCATAGGCATTTGACGTTGCAGCCGCATTATTTGATGAAGCGACGGCTGCACCAGCCGCTGCCCCGACAATCGCTCCCGCAGCTGCCGCACAGCCGTAACACCCTGAAGAAGCGTAGTACGGTACCGCCACCGGAACCGGATAAGCCGGTGGCGGCGGGGGCCGATAACCCGGGTAACCCGACGGCGGCGGTGGCGGGTAGCCAGGCGGATGATAGGCAGTAGCGCCCGAAGGATAGGTATGAGACACCCCTTCCCCATAGGCGCCCGATGTCGTCCCGCCATATTCGTTGGTATGCGTTGCACCACTGCCGTACTTTGCTGAAGTGCTGCCGCCATAGATATTGTCGTGAGTGGCACCACTACCGTATCGGCCGGAGGTGCTACCGCCGTAGGCATTGGTGTGCTCCGTCCCCTCGCCGGCAACATGCTCGGAACTCCCGCCCCAGGCATTGGCATGGCTGGTTTCGCCAAAACTGTGGCTAGTACTGCCGCCGAAACCGTTGGCACTCCTGAAAGCCATAGCAGGCGCCGCCCACAGGGAGATAGCCAGCAGAAGGCTCATTCCAGTAACGATCCTGTTCATGTCGTTTGCCTTTTTCATTGCGATTTACCCGCTGCTGCAGTATTACCCTTCGTACCCTTGACCGCCTTGGTCTTGGCCTTCGCCGTAGCCGTTTCCTTTTCCATCAGTGGCTTGACGCCAACCGGAGGTGCCGCAACCGGATTGGC
>ERZ724516.1667-NODE-1667-length-12810-cov-5.064759_pt1 | contig 12810 bp, 9 predicted proteins | sample MGYA00376049_ERZ724516 | MGnify/ENA primary metagenome ERZ724516 (study PRJEB28724, sample SAMN07190886) | activated sludge metagenome | isolation source: activated sludge of sewage treatment plant in Hong Hong | place: USA: Christiansburg, Virginia | collected... | reverse complement strand
TCTCCAGACCCGACACGAGAGCGAGATGCGGGTGCGTCAGTTCGTGGCGGACGCGTCGCACGAATTGCGTACGCCGCTCGCCAGCATCCGTGGGTATGCCGAGTTGTCGCGTCGCGAGACCGACCCCGTCCCCGCGAACGTCAGCCATGCCATCGGCCGCGTCGAGTCCGAGGCGTTGCGCATGCAGGGCCTGGTCGAGGACCTCCTGCCCCTGGCGCGACTGGACTCGGGCCGACCCCTCGAACGCGAGCCGGTCGATGTCACCCTGCTCGCCATGGACGTCGTGTCCGACGCCCACGCCGCGGCCCCCGACCACCGTTGGGAACTCGACCTCCCGGACGAGCCCGTCGAGGCACCCGGCGATCGAGCTCGTCTGCATCAAGTCCTGGCCAACCTGCTCGCCAACGCCCGCACCCACACCCCGGCCGGCACGACCGTGGTCACGCGCATCCGGCGTGAGGGTCAGCACGTGCGCATAGACGTCGCGGACAACGGGCCGGGCATTCCCGCGGACCTGCAACCGCGCGTCTTCGAGCGCTTCACCCGCGGCGACGACTCCCGCAATCGCGCCTCGGGGTCCACCGGGCTCGGGTTGTCCATCGTCGCCGCAGTCGCCGGGGCGCACGCCGGACGGGTGGACCTGGCCAGCGAGCCGGGCCGCACCGTCTTCACCGTCTGGCTCCCCTCGGACGGCCCGCATTCCAGCAACCCCATACCCCAGACACAGTGACAGCACAGGTGACAGGACGACCGTCGATCACGTGATGACGACTGCGGCCTCGCCCTCCGGTCGACTCCGCCGGATCTGGCGCGGACCGGACACCGACCCGGCGTGGGCGCGGCCGGCCCTCTTTGCTCTGCTCCTGGCCACCGGCGCCTTCTACGTCATCGGCCTCACGAGCAATGGCTGGGCGAACAGCTTCTACTCCGCCGCAGTCCAAGCCGGCAGCCAATCGTGGAAGGCCTTCCTCTTCGGAAGTTCCGATGCCGGCAACTCGATCACCGTCGACAAGCCGCCGGCCTCCCTCTGGGTGATGGCGCTGTCGGTGCGGATCTTCGGGTTGAGTTCCTTCTCGATCCTCCTCCCCGAGGTCCTCATGGGAGTGGCCACCGTGGGCGTCGTCCACGCGACCGTGAAGCGCTGCAGCACAGCGGCGGCCGGCCTCCTCGCCGGCGCCGTGCTGGCCCTGACCCCGGTCGCGGTGCTCATGTTCCGCTTCAACAATCCCGAAGCCCTCTTGGTCCTGCTCATGACCCTTGGCGCGTGGGCGACGATGCGCTCGATCGAGCAGGGATCACCGAAGTGGATGGCCATCGTCGGCGTCTTCATCGGGCTCGGCTTCCTCACCAAGGCCCTCCAGGTGCTGCTCGTCGTGCCCTTCTTCGGCTTGGGCTACGTGCTCTTCGCCAACACCACCCTTCGACGCCGCATCGTCGGCGCGATCGTCGGCGTCGGCGCGATGCTGCTGAGCGCCGGGTGGTGGGTCGCCATCGTCGAACTCATTCCGGCATCCATGCGCCCCTACATCGGCGGCAGCCAGGACAACTCCTTCCTCTCGGTCACCTTCGGCTACAACGGCCTCGGCCGACTCAGCGGCTCCGAAGTCGGATCGGTCGGTGGCGGTCAGGTTGCCCGGGATCGGGCACGGAGAGCATTACGCGTCTGTTCACGCAGACCATCGGCGGCCAGATCTCGTGGCTGCTCCCGACCGCGGCGCTCCTGCTCATCGCCGGGCTGGCGTTCCGCGGTCGACGCCCCCGCACCGACCTGCGCCGCGCCGCCTACGTCGTCTGGGGCGGCTGGCTGCTCGTGACCGGTCTGGTCTTCTCCCTGATGGCCGGGATCTTCCACGAGTACTACACCGTCGCCCTCGCTCCAGCCATCGCCGCACTCGTCGGCATGGGAGCCTGCGAGGCCTGGGACCGCCGGACTCATTGGGCGGGGCGGGGGGTCCTGGCGGCCGCCGCGGGGACCGCCGCCGGGATGGGCTTCTGGCTGCTGGGCAGAACCACGGCCTACGGTGGGTGGCTGCGCTGGAGCGTCCTGGTCGTGGGTTTCGCCGCGGCACTCCTCCTGCTCCTGACCGACCGTCTGCCGCGCTTCGCGACCGCGGTGGCCGTCGGCGGGGCGGTCGCGGCCGCGTTGGCCGGCCCCACGGCATACGCGGTGACGACGGTGACCACCCCGCACACCGGTTCGATCGTCACGGCGGGGCCCAACACCGGCGGGCCGGGCGGCATGGGCCGCGGTGGCGTCCCCGGCGGCGGTATGCCGCGGGGCGGGTTCCCGGGTGGAGCGCCCGGCGGGTTGGCCGGCGGAATGCCCGGTGGTATGCCGCCCGGTGGCTTCCCGGGAGGGAGCGGCCAAACCGGTGGCCGGGGCGGCGCGAACGGCATGGGCGGCCTGCTCAACGCGAGCACTCCCAGCGCCGAGGTGGTCGCTGCCTTGCGGGCCGATGCGAGCAGCTATCGATGGGCCGCGGCGACCGTCGGCTCCCAGAACGCCGCAGGCCTGCAACTCGGCAGCGGGGAACCGGTCATGCCGATCGGCGGCTTCAACGGCTCGGACCCCAGCCCCACCCTCGACGAGTTCAAGGGGTATGTGGCGTCCGGGGACATCCACTACTTCATGGGCGGTGGAGGTTTCCGCGGCCAGAACGGCGGTGGCAACTCCGGCAATGAGATCAGCTCCTGGGTGCAGGCGAACTTCACCCAGGTGAGCATCGGCGGCACGACGATGTACGACCTCACCCAGCCGTTGAGCACTGCGGGCACGGCGTCATGACCCTCGTCGAGCGCCGGACGACGACAGACGTGGCCGAGGGAGACCCGGAATACACCGGAGCGGCCGAGCCCGGAACGAGCCGGCCGGAACTGCGCCTCGTGCTGCTCTTCCTCGCCATCGGCGCCGCGACGACGATCCTGCACCTGGGAGCGTTCGCCGCGCTGCGCGAGCAGTGGTCGGCGCAATGGAGCAACACCGCAGCCCTGGCTGTCGCCACCGTCGCCAACACGTGGGCCAACCGGCGGTGGACCTTCGGTGTCACCGGCGCCAAAGGCGCCGCGACGCACCAGCTGCAGGGTTTCCTTGTCTTCGCGCTGACCTGGACGTTGACGTCCGGCGGACTCCACCTGCTGGCGGCCGAGTGGCCGGGCGCCCCGCGCTGGGTCGAAGTGGCGGCCGTCGCGGTGGCGACCTTCACCTCGACGGCAGTGAAGTACGTCCTGATGCGCTACTGGATGTTCCGCAGGATCGTCAGTAACCGACGACGAGGAAGTCACCGTCCTCATTGATCAGGTGGACACAGCTTGTCCGTCCGATCGCGTCGTGGTCACTTTGCTCGCAGTGGGGCGTGACGGCTACCCTGACGGGGCACTGGAGGCGTCGCCTAGTCCGGTCTATGGCGCCGCACTGCTAATGCGGTTTGGGTTAAACGCCCATCGAGGGTTCAAATCCCTCCGCCTCCGCCACCGCATAGTGGCCTCCGACCTGCGCCAACGCAGGTCGGAGGTCTTTACCGTTTGCGTGGCGTGTCGGATGCGTGTCGGACCAGCCGTGGGCGAAGCACACTTGTCTGGATGCCGGGAGTGACTACCCAGCCAATGAGTGTGCTCCCACAACAGGGTTCCGGTTGGTCCACGAACTCGCCGTGTCAGGTCTGCGACAGGCTGGCGACAGACCGTGGAGCAACCCTGTGGGCAATCGTTCATCGGAGGAATGTCATGCCCACCACCCACCCCAGTGCACCGTCGGTGCGACCACTACGAGCCGGCGAGGTCGGACCGTTGATCGAGGTCTTCGACCGGCTCTCAGCCCAATCTCGCTTCCTGAGGTTCAACGCGCCGTTGCCACGCCTCACCGCGTTGATGGTCGAGCAGTTGACCGCGCAGGAAGAGGGTCGCCACGAGGCGTTCGTCGCGTCTGTGGACGGCATGGCCGTGGGTATCGGTCGCTGGGTCAGGTATGCCGCGCACCCCCAGCGCGCGGATGTCGCCGTCGAGGTCGTGGACGCGTATCACCGGCGCGGCATCGGTCGCGCGCTGATGCAGGCCGTCACGGAAAGCGCTGCCCTGGCCGGTGTCGAGTTCCTCCTCTTCTGCGTCCGACGTGACAACGACCCCGCGCGAAAGCCGTTGGCAGAAGCTGGAGTCCTCACCAACGTCGACGACCCGGAACAGTTGTGGATCCCGGTCTCGCGGCTGCTCGCCCACCTGCGTACGCGAGAGCCGGCCGACGGCACCCTTCCTCGGGCAGGCTGATTGGGGCTGGTTCGGCGGCCACGACGCGGCCCTGACTCGACTCAGGGCCGGGTCCGTTGCCGGACCGCTTGGATCGCCTCACAGATCGGGGCGATGAGTTCGTCGTCACGCACGGCGACCCAGCGACTCACGTCGTGACCTCCCTCCAGGTCTCCGTCCGCACCCCCTGTCGACGCGGCGGCGGCATCGACGGCTGCCGTCAGCCGGGGAAAGACGGGTACACCTTGCCGGCGGCACAACTCAGCGGCGGCTGCACTGTGCCCGCGCGCGCCCGGGACGCCCAATCGGCACAGGGTGGCCGATGCCCCGGATGCTGCCTCGGCGAGGAAGAACTGCACGACGCGCGGGCTCTCGTTGAGTGCGCGGTCGAACCAATATGCCGCTTGCTCGGGGACCTCGCAGTCCAGGGCTGCCCAGCCGGCGTTGAGAAGCAAGGTGCCGCTGGGCTCGACTCCCAACCGCCGATCGGCGTCGTCGATGGCCTTGGTGAGGATCGCGAGCGCCCGTGATGGATGCCCGGCGTCGAGCAGGGCGAGACCGATCTTGGCGACCACGGCACTGAGTTGAATGACGCCGGGCGAGGAGCCGATGAGGTGCCAAGCCTCCTCGGCCGCCGTCAGCGCAGCGTCGTGCCGTCCAGCAGTGGCTCTCATGACGGCCACGGTGGCGAGGACTTCGGGTAGGGCGTGGGCGGCGGTGGTTGCCGCGGGTTCGAGGAGAGCCTCAGCCTCGAGGAGCGCAGTGTCGACGTCGCCGACGACGTACGCGCCGATGCTCTCGACGAGACCGGCCAGAACGGACCACGCGGGGTCGTCGGCGAGTAGGGCCTTCGTCGTTGCTGCGTCGGGCGCCGTGGCGTGTGGCGTCAGCGATTCATCGAGGGAGCGCTGCATCAGCGCGATCTTGGCGTGGTCGGCGGGACTGAGCAGGCTCGAGCGCAGGATGCGATCCAGCCAGGGCGTGGTCGCTGCCTCGTGGAAGAGCCAGTACCAGCCCAGGCTTACCCCGAGCCCGGCCACGCTGTGTGCATCACGGCACGTGAGAGCGTTCTCCAGGGCTTGGAGGTAGTCCTCGAATCCGTCCTGGACCTCGTTGAGCATCTCGTCGTGGAAGGGGACACCTCGCCAGCGATCGGCATACCACTCGCGATGGCGAGATTGCAGACGGGCGAGCTCGTCCGGACCGGTCTCGGCGACAAGTTCGAGCGCCAGGTCGCGCATGGTGCGAAGCAGGCGGAACCGCACCCGAGGGCCGCGCCGGTCCAACTGGATGATGGCGTCGCGGGCCAGCGCCCGCAGGATGTGGTCGGTGGCGGCGTCTCCGACCACGACTCGTGCGGCGTCCGCGGTGAAGGATCCGCGGAAGACGCCGACGCCACGAAAGGTGGCGCGCTCGGCAGGCCCGAGTCGGTCGATCCCGGACTGCGCGAGCGCGCGCAGTGAGCGATGCCGATCAGTGCCCGTGGCCCGGTCGTCCTCGACGTCGAGGCGGCGCGAGGTGAGCTCACTGAGTTCGGTCAAAGAGCGGGTCGCGGCCTGTCCGGCGATGAGTTCGATGCCGAGCGGGAGTCCGTCGACGTCACGGACGATCTGGCCGAGCTGGTCGCCATCGTCGTCGGTGATGAGGAGCCCGGGCGCACGGTCGGTCAACCGTGCCTCCAGCAATCGAACGGCGGGAAGGGTCCGGGCCAGGGCACCTGCCTCGCCCGATTGAGGGCAGTCAAGGAGTTCGACGGGTACGAGCCGTTCGCCCGGCACCCCCAGCGGGGTGCGTGAGGTGATGACCATGGACACGCCGGGGCACTGCTCCAGAAGCACCCGCGCGATCGTCGCCACGGCCGTGGACGACCACTCCGCCTCGTCGACGAGCACGGTGAGGTGGGCCCGGGTCAGCGCGGCGCTCAAGGTGGCGACCGGGTCCGGGCCGGCCGCTCCGAGGCGGTACTCGATGCAGATGGCCGCGGCGACCTCCTGCGCGGAGGCTTGCGTGAGTCCGGACAGGTCGACGTAGACCAACTCCCCACTGACCTCACGGCCAAGTTCGTGCAGCAACCGACTCTTGCCCACTCCGCCCGGACCGACGAGGGTGAGCAACCGGTGGCCCGCCTCCCGCCACCTCCGGAGCCGTTCCAGGTCCTCCTCCCGCCCGATGGTCTCGGACGCCGGCACCGGGATCGCGGTGGTGATCCGGCGGCGGCGCTCGGGGCGAGCGGGCGCCACGAGTGACTCGGCCTGGGCCAACACCTGGGCGTGCAGGGCCTGCGTCGGGGGGCTGGGATCGATGCCCAACTCCTCCCGGAGCCGGGCGCGCAGGTCGGCATAGGCGCGCAGCGCCTCCGCTTGGCTCCCCAGCGCGTACGCCGCTCGCATGACCAACCTGGTGGGCCCCTCCCGCAGCGGGAACTCACCGACCAGGTCGGTCGCGACCGCCAGCGCCTCCTCGAGATGCGGGACCGTCCCGCCCTCGAGCAGGAGGGTGGCCAACTGCTCGTTCGCGGTGGCCTTCGCGTCCTCGAGGCGCGTCCGCTCCGCCAGGACCAGCTCATCCGTGACACCTTCGTAGGCCAAAGGCCCAGACCACAGGGCCAGCGCCCGACGGTACCGACGGACGGCTTCATCGACCTGCCCGGCCGAGCGCAGGTCACGGGCGCTCCTGATCAGGTGCTCGTGGTCGACCGCGTCGACATCGACCTCCAGCGGGAGGAGGTAGCCCTCCCTACCGGTCCGGACGAGGTCGGGGGCCGACAGTTGCCGACGCAGGCGAGCGACGACGGTGTGGACCGCGGTCGGGTTGAGACCCAAGGCAGCGTCGCCCCAGACCAGGTCCAGGAGAACCTCGGGGGGGACGCTGCGCCCGCGCCGTTGGACGAGGACCGCGAGCACGTCCCTGGGTCGTTGACCGGTCAGTGGTCCCCGGCCAGCTGGGGTCTCGACCTCGACCGGGCCGAGGACTCGAATCCGCACCCGTCCATGGAACCACCCGACGAGGACCCACGGCCACCGGGTTGTCAGCCCCGCACGGTCGCCAGGACCTGGAGGTGTCCCAACCGAGGGTGCGCGGTGGGCCTTCGAGGACCTGCGCCCCGAGGGATGGATCGTGATCGAGCGCGGAATCGCCTCGGTGTGCCCGACAGACCCGGGTCATGCCGTGGACCTCACCATCAGCTCGTCGGCCGTGTCTGGCTCGGCCGATCGATCGCGGTGAAGGTCGAGATGTGCGTCGAGTTGCTCGGCCAGCCAGGTGATCGCTGCGTCGGCCCCGTCAACGGCACCGGTGAGGTGATCCCCGGAGTCCAGTTCGACATGGGTCACGTGGACGCCCATGGCTTCGTAGGCCGCGGCGAGCTGACGACTCAACTCGGCGGGCACGATGTCGTCACCCTTTGCGTGGTAGAGGTAAACCGGCACCTCGGGGGTGCCGCCGGGGTTGCGTTCAGCCCGCAGGAGCGCTGCCCAGAGCGGGTCCTCCCACGGACGCTCACGCGTCGTCCAGGCCGCCATCGGTTCCGGGTGGGACACCACGAGTCCCGTCACGTCGAGGGTGGCGGCCACCGCGGCGGCTGCTCGGCCTCGCGCGTTGAGTATGTCCCACAGCCGAGGGTCCTCGTGAGCGTGGGCCAGGCCTACGAGGACGGCCAGGCCGAGACCGGAATAGGGTCCACCGTCGATCGCCTCGACGACGGCCGCGAGGTCGGTCGGGACTCCACCGGCCGCGAGGGCGACCAAGGTCAGATCGCGCGCATGGCTGGGCTGATGCTCGGCGGCCCACGCTGCGCAGCGACCTCCTTCGGAGTACCCCCAGAGCAGCACGGGAGCGCCGGCCTCCACTCCGTCCACGCCGGCGACGGCTGCCCGGACGATGTCGAGCATCGCCCGCCCCCCGACGCGGCCAGCTCCGTAGGTGTGGGGGCCGGGCAGGCCGAGGCCCTCACCATCGGTGACGACGACCGACCAGCCGCGGCTGAGGGCAAGCTCCAGGAAGGCGAGTTCGCCCTCCAGGCCGGTCGCGAGCAAGTGGCTGGGTGCGCTGTCGCGTCCGAGCCCGTGGACGCCGACCCCGTACGAGAGGACCGGCCGAGGTCCCGGTCCACGCCACGACATGGCGGGAACGAGGACGGTCCCGGAGACGGCGATCGTTCTGCTGTTGGTCGCTGCCGTGGTGTGGACAACCTGCGTGGCCGCGCAGGTCAGCCCCGGCACGACGACTGGCCGGGTGCGGAGCATGGTTCCTGCGCTCCGGGGCATCGAGGCGGGTGTGTCGTAGAAGGGGTCCGTGGAGGGGGTGTGCACAGCGCTGTCCTTTCGTCGAGGTGCTCTTGACCTCAGGCAGCATCCCGAACCCGGCCGTCACCGATCTGTCACGCACGGCCGACCGGCTGACAGATCGGTGACAGGGCCCTCGCTCACGCTGTGACCTGGTCGGCCCCCAACGGATCGGCCATCACCGAAAGGACCAGTAGATGAGCAACACACAAACCCGGAACCGCATCCTTCGGATCGCCACGCTCGGCGGCGTCGGACTGACCGTCGTCGCCAGCGGCCTGGCCATTCGCGCGGTGCGGTCCCTCGACGAGGCCTTCACCAGCGCTCTCTCGGACCCATATCTGGCGACTGCGGAGTCCTGAGTCCATGGGGCAACCACACCACTGATCGCTCAACAGAGCACACTTCCCGTAGGAGCGCACATGGACACTCTCGACACCGTCCACCTGCCCATCGGACCGACCGCCCTGAGCGCGAGTGGCCTCTTGGGCCCCGATTCCGAAATCATCGCCAACTTCACCTGGCCGGGACTCGGACGGCCGCATTTCCCGCCGCCGGCCCCGAGCGATCCACCGACCGTGCTGCCGAGCGCGGTCCGCGTGCCGGGGCCGGAGACGGATCCCACCGCTGTCCGACGGGCCCTCGAGGGGCGGATCGCGCTCTGGGACAACGGCGACCCCTCCCGGATCGTCCCTGCCCTTCTCGCAGACCCGCTGGCCGATGGAGACGGCTGGGTCATCCCACTCCTTGCCTCCGTCGAGGAACGCCGCCTCTACGATGTCGCCATCCGTGGCGCCCACAACTGGGTGACCGTGGCCCCCCACGCGATCTACTACCGGAGCGTCTGGGACACCTTCGGGATCGCGCACATCTCCGACCTGCACGTGGCCCGCCGGATCGACGGCTTCGCCGCCGCCCTCGCCCGCGCCGGGCACGAGCAGGCCAATGAGCGCCTTCTCAACATGAACGACCAGTTCCGCCACGTCGTCAAGTACGCGAACCGACTCCACGACGAGGGCCACCTCGATCTCATCGTGGCCACCGGTGACCTCATCGACTACCAGTACGAACGCGACGACAACCGCAGAGGGTTGGGCAATGTCGGCTTCCTCAGGGACCTCCTCCTGGGCCGTTCCACCAGCAATTCCTGCCCGGCCGTCGAGGAGTTGCGAGTGCCGATCCTGCTCACTCCGGGCAATCACGACTACCGAAAGAACCACTACCACCTCGTCTTCGACGTCAACGAGGTCCGCACGGACATCACCCGCGTCCGCAACTTCAGCAACCTCGGCATCACCGAGAAGGAAGCCGCGGCGTTGGGGAACGAGCTCTACTTCCCGGGTCGAAGCCACGTCCCGAACCTCGGAGCCGGCCGCGCGATGGCGATGATCGAGGTTGACCACGAGATGCGCGCCCACCGAGAAGCCCTGTGCGACATCGGTCCCCACGTGGTCGAACTCGGCCCGCACCGGATCGTCCTCATCGACAGCGCGCACGACGTCGGCATCCCCTCCGGCACCGCTGGCGGCGCGTGGGAACTGCTCAAGCAGTGGTGGGGAAATGGCGACGAAGACACCACGACCCTCATCGGCGGCTCCCCGAACTGCGAAGGGGTGTCGGACGAGGCGTATGCCGTCGCCGTCGCAGCCCTCGAATCGGCCCCGGCCGAGGGGGTCGTCATCGCGGCCCTGCACGCTCCCCTGGTCAATCTCGCCGGTGGTCAGATGCCCTGGTTCCTTCGCGAGACGACCCGTCCGTCCCAAGCCGCGCAGGCAGCGTGGTGGGTGGCGCGGCACTCCGGAGGCGATCCTGACGTGCGCCGCACGCATCCCCGGTGGTTCGGCCGGGAGGGTGACCCGGAGCCCGGATTCCTCTGCCGCGGGAGCAGCGGCGACCTGCTCGATGAAGGCGTCTCGCGTGGCCGCACAGAGGACCTCATCAGCGCCTTCGCCGGGATTGGAACGTCACGGCGGGCCGACCTCGTCCTCGCCGGTCACACCCACCACCACAATGAGATCTCGATCCGCGCGGAAGAGGGCGAGCCGGTCTTCCACCTGGACCACTACACGGGCAATCCGCGCGCGGCATACCCCAACGACACCGTCATTGCCGATGAGATCGGCAAGCGGGCCGACGGTCGACTGGACCTGCCGACGCACAAGGTGTACGTGGAGATCGACGACCTCGCCGTCGCGAGCGCGTCGCCGTGGCCGATGCCCGGGCCGGCGCGCCATCGGCAGGTCGTCTTCGTCCCGCCGTACGCGGACCCACTGGACCAGGCCACCGATCCTCGAGCGTGGTGGGACAAGCACAAGCCGCTGCAGTTGCAGACCGGTGCGGTCGGTCTCTGGGAGAACCAAGAGGTCAGTTTCAGCGGATTCCGCCTCATCCGGTTGCGGGACAACGTGATCGAACGCATCGACTTCGTGTCCCGCATACGACTCGACGAGAGCGGCTGGTCAGCATCGCTCGCGGAGGTGACGGCGCCCCTCCCCCCGCGTTCGCACCGACTCGTGCCACGCAGTGACCGGGTAGCACACCCCCCGGCCGCAGGGACGCCGACCACGCTGGTCGCGCAGGGCGGGGTGTCGACATCGATCGTCCATCCGACCGCCGACGGCTCGCTCGTCGAGTTGTGGCAGACCACGTCCGGCGAGGGAGGTGGCGTTCTCGTCGGCCCGCCACAGACGCATGCCGTGGGACGCCCATGCGGCTACCTCGACAGCGGCGGGAGCCAGGTCGTGGTCTTCCGTACCGCCGATGATGAGATCGAGTCGACCTACTGGACCGGCGAGGGCGCTGCAGGCCACGACCGTCTCTCGCGCTCCTGTCGGGGGCCACGAGCGGTCGGCGATCCGAGCGGCTACCTCAACGGCGCGATGACGCACGTCGTCTATCGCAGCGAGGGCGGTCACCTCGAACTGCTGTGGTGGACCGACGATGCGGTGACCCACACCCGCATCTCCGGGTACTGCGATGAGCCCACTGCGGCAGGGGACCCGTTCGGCTATGTGGGCGCCGGCGGCCAGAACGTCGTCTTGTACCGAGGGGTTGACGGGCACGTTCACTCGCTCTACTGGAGCGATGGGCCGACCGGACACGACAACCTGTCGGGCGTGAGCGGTGGGCCGGAAACGGCAGGAGAGCCGGTCGGCATCCACCTGCCACACCTCAATGCGCACAACGTCTTGTATCGAGGGGTCGACGGATCGCTTCGCCTGATCTGGTGGGTGGGCGCCGAGCCCGCCCAGTCGGTCGACCTGTGCGCCGCTGCCGGAGCGCCGGCTGCGGTGTCCGATGGAGACCTCTGGTTCTGCCCATCGGACGGCACCCTTCACGTTGCCTACGTCGGGAAAGGCGGATCACTGCACGAGATCGCCTGGTCTCCGGGGGGTCCCCAGACCTGGACAGACCTGACGCGCGTGGCACTTGCCCCGCCAGCCCGTCGCGACCGCCCGAGTGGCTTCTGTGTCCCGGGTGCCGCCACGAGACGGGTTGTCTACGCGGCTGCCGATGGTCGGGTCCACGAGATCCGCTGGGGCGAAGGCGGCGCCGAGCCGGGCGGCCGTCCGTGACGAGAGAGCTTGGCAATGTCAACCCCAGCTGGCCCACACGACGGACGCACCTGGTCGTAGGGCTCTCCACTGGGGATGGCTCAATGGCTCAGAATCCGCCCCTTGGTGAACCGTCCTAGGTTCTGGACCCGCCTGCCACTCTGACCAGAGCACCGGGTCAATGATGACCACAATGAGCACCGACCCGTCGTCAGCGGCCGGGAGCAGTGCTGGATGGTCGGCACGGCGCAGGTCGCGGCGCAGTCACAAGAAAAGATGTCATCGGTCAAATCGCACTCAGCGAAGTGCTTGGGTCATGCCCTTCTGTGCTTCGTCGCCCAGCTTGTTGAAGGCGGGTCGGAGCAGAGGTGCAAAAAGCTTGGTGAGTCCTTTGAACTCGAACTCGGCCACATAGTCGACACGACTGCCTGAGCCCTCGGAGGTGATCGTCATCTGGTCGTGAGCAACAAGGGTCTTGTTCTCACCCATCAGCTCGATGAACTCATCGGGCCGTAGAATTACTGTGGTGTAGGTGAGTTCGGTCTTGCGACCCAAGAATTGCGAGATGTTGCGGTAGGTACTCCCGACGCCGCCGTCGCCACTCGTGCGGGTCGTGGACACGGTACCGGGATCCCACTCGTTGGTGCTGGTGAAGGTGTCAAGCCGGTTGAGACACGTCTCGTCAAGCGGTCTGTATCAGGGCCTCCTGCGAGGGCTGGTTGATCCACGCGACG
>ERZ724516.1665-NODE-1665-length-12813-cov-3.997649_pt1 | contig 12813 bp, 13 predicted proteins | sample MGYA00376049_ERZ724516 | MGnify/ENA primary metagenome ERZ724516 (study PRJEB28724, sample SAMN07190886) | activated sludge metagenome | isolation source: activated sludge of sewage treatment plant in Hong Hong | place: USA: Christiansburg, Virginia | collected... | reverse complement strand
AGTGAACAAGGTTCGCATGACGACCCACCCGGTCGAATTCGACATGTACTACAGCTGCTAAGTTTTTGCAGCCAGCAGAAAGGGCGGGGAATCTCAGGGTTCTCCGCCCTTTTTCTTTCCACCGGCGGTAAGCCGATGTCGTTTTGATGCGTTAAACTCAAGAATGAAAAAACAGGACGGAGAGACAATGCGTAAAGGCTTGACGATTGGATTGTTGGCACTGGCGGCCTTGCCCGCACAGGCTGAGATCTTCAAGTGCACGGATGCGTCTGGCCATGTGACGTATTCCAATGTCGCGTCAAAAGGTTGCGCCAGGCTCAATCTCGATCCTATCTCCACGGTTCCGGCAACCAAGGCGGCCCCGAAGACGCCGACACCATCAACCTTCCCGCGTGTCGAGGAAAGCACCCAGAAATCCCGTGATACGGATCGCCGCAAGATTCTCGAGCAGGAGCGGGCAACCGAGCAGAAAAGCCTCGACGAAGCCAGAAAGAAGCTGGCTGAAGCCGAGCAGCCGTTGCCTCAGGAGCGCAACCCCGGTGGTGCGGTGAATCAGGGCAAGGTTCAGGAGCGAATTCAGCCAATGCTCGATCAGGTGCAGTTGCATGTGCGCAATCTCGAAGCGATCAACAAGGAGCTGCAGAATCTGCGCTGAGACCGGCGGGTTGTTTCCAGCGCTGATTCCCAGTGCTGCCGGCCGTCTCGCCTATCTTTTCAAGCGGTATGTCTGAACGCGAATATCACTCCTTCAGTGGCCTTGATCTGCTGGCCTCTGCCGTTATTCTTGTCGATGATGCCTGCAATATCCGCTACCTCAATCCTGCGGCCGAAAACCTCGTAGCAACCAGCATCAATACCCTCAGTGGGCGGCCGCTGAAAGAAGCCATCAGCCATTCTCACACGCTGCAAACGGCGCTCGATGAGGCGCTCGCCAACAGCTGGGCCTATACCGGCCAGAATATCGAACTCAAGCGGGCTGATGGTGAACTGCTGCAGGTGAATTGCACGGTCACTCCGGTTGAGGCGCCGGATGGCGGTTTGCTCATCGAGATATGGCCGATTGATCAGCAGTTGAAAGCGAGCCGTGAGGAGCGCTTGCTGGAACAGCAGCAGGCCAACCGCGAACTGATCCGCAACCTGGCGCACGAAATCAAGAACCCGCTGGGAGGAATCCGCGGCGCTGCGCAGTTGCTTGAACATGAGTTGGTCGGGTTGGCTAATTCGCCCGCCCTGCGCGAATACACCCAGGTCATCATCCTTGAGGCCGATCGGCTTCAGGATCTGATGCAACGCCTGCTCACCCCGCAACGGCCGATGCATCCGGGGCCGGTCTCTATTCACGAAGTACTTGAGCGGGTGCGCAGTCTGCTGATGGCAGAGTTTCCGCAGACCCTGAAGGTCCGCCGTGATTATGATACGAGTTTGCCGGATCTGGTCGGTGACCGCGAACAGTTGATCCAGGCCATCCTGAACATCGCCCGGAATGCTGCCCAGGCAATGCGCGGTGAAGGCACGATTGCCTTGCGCACGCGCGCCGTGCGCCAGGTGACGCTGGCCAAGAAGCGCTACCGTCTGGCGCTGGAGCTTCAGGTGATCGACGATGGCCCCGGCATTCCGCCGGATATCCTCGAGCGCATGTTTTATCCACTGGTTTCCGGGAGAGAAGGTGGGTCAGGTCTGGGGCTGACAATTGCCCAGAATTTTGTCCTGCATCATCACGGTACCATCGAGTGCGAAAGCCGTCCGGGGCATACTGCCTTTACCATTCGTCTGCCGCTTGGTACCAATTGAGCGTCAGGCACGAAACTCGCTAAGCATGGTGCATGACTTTCAAAATAAGGCTGTGCAGACCATCATGAAACCTGTCTGGATCGTAGACGACGACCGCTCCATTCGCTGGGTGCTGGAAAAAACCCTGGCGCGCGAGCAGATCGCGTTCAAGAGCTTTGCCTCGGCAACGGAAGCCATTGCGCAGCTGGACCGCGGTGCGGAGCCCCCGCAGGTTCTGGTGTCGGACATCCGCATGCCTGGCCAGTCGGGGCTGGAACTGCTGCAGGAACTTAAAACTCGCTTCCCAGGCCTGCCGGTCATCATCATGACCGCCTACTCAGATCTTGAATCAGCGGTAGCGGCGTTTCAGGGCGGTGCCTTCGAATATCTGCCCAAACCTTTCGATGTCGATCAAGCGCTGGAGCTGATTCGCCGGGCTCTGGATCAATCAATGCACCAGGCTGGTGCATCTGAAGCCGTTGGCCTGACACCGGAAATCCTCGGGCAGGCGCCGGCCATGCAGGAAGTCTTTCGTGCCATCGGCCGCCTGTCGCAATCACACGCCACGGTGCTGATCACGGGCGAGTCGGGCAGCGGCAAGGAATTGGTCGCACGAGCCCTGCATCGGCATAGCCCGCGGGCGGACAAGCCCTTCATCGCCATCAACACGGCGGCCATTCCGAAAGACCTGCTGGAGTCCGAGTTGTTCGGCCATGAGCGCGGGGCATTTACCGGCGCTCAGGCGCAAAGGCGAGGACGCTTCGAGCAGGCCGAGAGCGGCACGCTCTTTCTCGATGAAATCGGCGACATGCCGGCTGAGCTGCAGACCCGTCTCCTGCGCGTGCTTTCCGATGGGCATTTCTATCGGGTCGGCGGGCATTCGCCGATCAAGGCCAATGTGCGCGTGATCGCGGCGACTCACCAGAATCTGGAAACGCGGGTGAAGGATGGTTTATTCCGTGAGGACCTTTTCCATCGCTTGAACGTGATCCGCGTCCGTCTGCCTTCGCTGCGCGAGCGGCGCGAGGATGTGCCGTTGCTGGCCCGCCATTTTCTTGCAAAGAGCGCGCAGGACTTGAGGGTTGAAGCCAAGCGGCTCTCCGAGGCAGCGCTCAAGTTCCTGATGTCGGTCGACTTCCAGGGCAACGTCAGGCAACTGGAAAACCTTTGCCACTGGCTCACGGTCATGGCGCCGGGGCAGACGGTGGAGGTCGCCGATCTGCCGCCAGAGTTGCGCGAAAGCACACCGGCACTGGTGGTCGGTGACTGGGAAAGTGCCCTGGCGGGTGAAGTTGACCGTCAGCTGGCGCTAGGCGGCGGCGACGTTCACGAGCGGCTGACGCAAGCCTTTGAACGGGTGCTCATCAATCGTGCGCTGGCCCACACCGGGGGGCGTCGTATCGAGGCCGCCGTCGCACTGGGTATCGGCCGCAATACCATTACCCGCAAGATTCAGGAGCTTGGCCTCGACAGCGGCAAGTCCGAAGAGGCCTGATCCCCGAACCGGGGTTCCCGGCTCTCGCGATTCTGGCTGAGCCGGGAGGTGGGCCTGTCGTTCTGGTCTTCAGGATTTGCGCGATAATGGCACCCATGACTCCTGCATTGATTGACCCTGTCCGGCTTAAGCCACTGCTTGGTGGGCTGGCCTCACGCTTCGATGTGGATGCGCTTGCCGAAGGTTCGTCGTCGAACGATCTGCTTATGGCACGCACTTCGGAAGGTGCCGGGGCAAGTTCCGGCAGCGTGCTGGTGGTGGACCGGCAGACTGCCGGTCGTGGCCGGCGCGGCCGCAGCTGGGCTTCTTCCCCCGATAGCAGCCTCACGTTTTCCCTGCTCTGGCGTTTCGAAGGCGGTGTCGAACGCCTGGCCGGCTTATCGCTGGCGGTCGGTGTTGCCCTGGTGCGTGCGGTGAGCGCCTTCGGTGTTTCCGGAGCGGCGCTGAAATGGCCTAACGATATCCTGCTCAATGGCGGCAAGCTGGCCGGCATCCTTGTCGAACTCACAAGCGAGCGGCGTGGCATGGTGGCCGTGATCGGCATCGGAATCAATCTGGCCCCGCCAGCGGCAGATCTGGGTCTGGACGTGCCGGCATCTTCTCTCTCGGATGCACTGCCTGCGCTGCCCGAGCGCCATGCCCTGCTGGCGCAGATTCTCTGTGAGCTGGCCCCCGCACTCGATCAATTCTCGCAAGCCGGGTTTGTCGCATTCCGCAGCGAATGGCAGGGCCTGCATGCCTGGCAGAATCAGGCAGTTTCCGTGCTGCGCGACGGGCAGGTCGAAATGGCCGGCATTTGCCGCGGTGCGGATGCTGACGGTGCGCTGTTGGTCGAAACTGCCACGGGCCTTGCGCGCTGCCTCTCGGGCGACGTTTCCCTGCGCCAGATTTGTCCATGATCGTTGCCATCGACGCCGGCAATAGCCGCATCAAATGGGGGCTGCACGACGGCGTTGGCTGGGCGGCGCGTGGCGTATTGGCGACGGCCGATGCGGGCTGGCTGTCCGAGGCCGTTGAAGAATGGCCGACCGATGCGCGGGTCGTCGTCTGCAATGTCGCCGGTGCCGAGGTAGCTCGCACGATCAAGGCTGCGCTCGGTGCGCGCCACCGCGACGTCCTCTCCTTCGTCGCTGCGGCCTCCTGTTGTGGAGTCACCAACGCCTATGAACAACCGGATCAACTCGGCGCCGACCGCTGGGCCGCGCTGCTCGGCGCGCATGCGATGCAGGCTGCAGCACCCTGTCTCGTGGTTTGCGCCGGAACCGCAACGACGGTTGATCATCTTGCTGCTGACGGCCATTTCCGCGGCGGTATCATCCTGCCGGGTTTCGATCTGATGCTGAGCGCGCTTGCCGGGAACACCGCGCAGTTGCCCCTGGCAAAGGGCGAGTATTGCGCAGCACCGCGTAACACGATGGATGCCATCGTCAGCGGTTGCCTCAATGCACAACTCGGTGCGATCGAGCGCATGTTTGCGCCGATTGCCAGTTTCCCGGGTGCGCGCTGCCTGATCACCGGAGGCGGTGCGGCACGCTTGCAGCCGCACTTGAGCATTCCCGTGCAAGTAGAGGAGAATCTGATTCTTCAAGGTCTGGTGCGCTATGGTGCTAGCCAATAAGAACACCAAAGGAGGCTTTTCGTGCTTTCTCACTTCGTGACTGCAGTTCCCGCCTTCTTCGCCTACTTTGGCGTGGCAGCCGTGTTGATCGCGGCCTTCCTGCTGGTCTACGTCAACGTCACGCCCTACCAGGAATTCAGCCTGATCCGCGCCGGCAATACCGCAGCGGCGGTCAGTCTGTCAGGGGCGCTGTTCGGTTTCGTGATGCCGGTGGCCAACGCCATCGCGCACAGCGATACACTGGCCGATCTGGCGGCATGGGGAGGCGTTGCCGGTGTTGTGCAAATACTTGCCTATCTGGCGGCCCGCTACACATTTCCTCAAATGAATAGCGACATTCCCGCCGGCAAGATGGCCCCCGCCGTGTTTCTTGCAGTGCTCTCGCTGAGCGTTGGCCTGATCAGCGCCGCCTGCATGAGCTATTGAATTTTCTGTTGCCCACTGCTTGACCTCAGGAGACCGACATGGCCCTCATGGACTTCATCAAGAAACAGTTTATCGACGTCATTCACTGGACGGAGGAGGGCGATGATGTGCTCGCCTACCGCTATCCGATGCAGGATTTTGAAATCCAGTACGGAGCCCAGCTCACCGTCCGCAACTCGCAGATGGCGGTGTTCGTCAACGAAGGACAGGTCGCCGATGTCTTCTCGGCGGGGCTCCACAAGCTGACGACACAGACGCTGCCCCTGCTCACCAACCTGAAGAACTGGGACAAGCTCTTCGAATCCCCGTTCAAGTCCGAGGTCTACTTCTTCTCCACCCGCCTGCGTCTCGATCGCAAGTGGGGAACGCCGAACCCGATCACCATCCGCGACAAGGATTTCGGCATGGTGCGCATGCGCGCTTTCGGCATTTATTCCTACAAGCTGACCGATCCTGAAAAATTCTATCGGGAGATTTCCGGGACTCGCGAGACCTACCTGGTCGATGATCTTGATGGTCAGTTGCGCAATCTGGTCATCGCCACGATGACCGATCTTTTCGGCGAATCGGGCGTGCCCTTCATCGACATGGCGGCCAATCAGGTCGAATTTGGCAAGGCCATGCGCGAAAAACTGGTGCCGGTGTTTGAGCGTTATGGTCTTGAACTCGATGCATTTGCCGTGCAGAACGTCTCGTTGCCCGAAGAGCTGCAGAAGATTCTCGACACCAAGATCGGCATGAACATGATCGGCGACATGGGCCGCTATACGCAGTACCAGACGGCCAACGCCATACCGCTGGCAGCGCAGAACGAAGGCGGGCTGGCCGGTATTGGTGCCGGCCTCGGTGCCGGCGTCGGCGTCGGCCAGGCCATGGCGGGCGCAATGTCGCAGGCCATGGCGCCAGCTGCAGCCCCTGCCGCAGCAGCACCGGCGACAGCAGCGGTCGCTGCGGCAGCTGCCAGCGCCGATGACGTGGTCGCGACGCTCGAAAAACTCCATGGCCTGGTGGCCAAGGGCATTCTTTCGCAGGCGGAATTCGATACCAAGAAGGCAGAATTGCTCGGCAAGTTGAGCTGATCGGCCGGATGTTTCCATCGGCTGATTGCGCGTGAAAACCGCCTCCTGCCCTTCCTGCGGCGCGCCGGTCAGCTTCCGCTCGGCCGCGTCGGTCTATGCCGTCTGCGAATTCTGTCGCAGCACCCTGCTCCGACAAGGGGAGGATCTGGAGAATCTCGGCCGCATGGCCGATCTTCTGGAAGACGCCTCGCTGATCCAGATCGGTACGGAGGGAAAATTCCGTGGCCAGCACTTTGGCGTCATCGGTCGCATTCAGCTCCAGCACGAATCCGGTCTCTGGAACGAGTGGCACATCCTCTTCGACGACGGCCGCAATGCCTGGCTGTCGGAGGCTGGCGGCGAGTACGTGGTCAGTGCACAGGTGGTCGTCAACGAAGCGATCCCGGCCTTTGAAATACTCTTGCCGGAGACCGTCGTCACCCTGGCCGGGCGAAGCTTCTCGGTGACCGATCTGGAGACGGCCCGCTGCATTGCCGGCCAGGGCGAGCTGCCGTTCAAGGTCGAAGCCGGCTATGACGTCAATACCGCCGACCTGCGCAGCCAGGACCGTTTTCTCACCATCGATTACAGCGAAACGCCACCGCTGGTTTTCGTGGGCCACCCCACCCCCTACAAGGACCTTAATCTCGCCAATTTGCGTGACGTGCCTGACCCGGCGCAGGGCGGTGCGCCAAACATCCAGGCCCGGGCTTTCAATTGCCCGCACTGTGCCGCACCGTTGACCATTCATTCGTCGGCCATTGAGAGCCTCGGCTGCGAGAGTTGCGGTTCGATCATCGGTGTTGAAAACGAAAACCTCAAACTGCTGGCACGTGCTGCGCAGACCGTGCACGAAGTGCCGACATTGCCTTTGGGCAGCAAAGGCGTGCTGCATGGGGTGGAGTGGGAAATCATCGGTTTTTTGAAGCGACGGACCACGGTCGGCGGCGTCGACTACGACTGGGCCGAATATCTGCTTTTCAGTGCGGGTGAAGGCTTTGCCTGGCTGGTTGAGGATCAGGGACACTGGAACTATGCACGCACCGTTTCCGAAATTCCCCGGGTGTCGCGCGGGACCGAGAAGTTCAAGTATCAGGGCAGTGATTTCCGCCGCTTCAATGCCGGTGAGGCCGAAGTTGTCTATGTGGTCGGGGAGTTCTATTGGCGGGTTTCCGTTGGAGAGCGCTGTGAGACCGAGGACTTCATCAGCCCGCCGCTGATGCTCTCGCGAGAAGTCAGCCAGAAGGAAGTGACCTGGTCGCAGGGCGAGTATCTCGACGCAGAAACCCTGGTTGCCGCATTCCGCCCAAAGCAGCCGCTGCCGCGTGCCATTGGCGTCTATGCCAACCAGCCGAACCCTGGCGAGGAGCGACATCGTCGTGTCTGCAGCATGTTCTGGAAATGGGCCTTGCTTGCCACCGTTGTGCAGCTGGCCTTCATATTCCTCGGTGCAGCCAACGTGGTGCTGCAGCACAAGCTGGTGTTCGCGCCGACACAGGATGAAGTGACGGTAACGACGCCGGAGTTCGTGCTGAAGAGTCGGGCGCGGACGCTGCACGTTCGCCACAAGACCGACATCGACAACAACTGGCTTTCACTGACGACAACGCTGATCGACAAGGGCACCGGGCAAGCCTGGCTCGGCATGCAGGAGATCGAACACTACAGTGGCGTTGATGACGGCGAAAGTTGGGCTGAGGGTTCGAAGGGTGACGAGATCGTGTTCAAGGCGATCCCTCCCGGCACCTACTACCTGGCCATCGATTACGAACTGGGTAGCGATCGACGCGCGCGGGTGGTCGATTCGCTCGAAATCGTTCGCAATGCGCCGGGCTGGTCGAACTATGTGCTGGTGATGATCTTCCTTGCTGCCTTTCCACTATTCTCCCGGTGGCGGCGCAACGCTTTCGAAACCAGACGCTGGAACGAGAGTGGTCTGGTTGCAGACGACAGCGGCGGTGACGACGAATGATCAAGACCAATCTGGTCGCCGCCATCCTGGCCCTGACCCTGTTCTCCTACGCGCAATATGCGGGCTGGAATCTCTTTGACCGGGAAGCCGCCTCGCAGACGTCGCGCATGTCCGGCAACCGTACCTTCCACAAATAGGCGCCGGGCCGCATGAATCAGGCGCTGCTGTTTTCGGTCTTTGTCGTTGCCTCCTGCGGGCTCGCCTACGAACTGGTCGCCGGTGCGCTGGCCAGCTATCTGCTCGGCGACTCGATCACCCAGTTCTCGACCGTCATCGGCACCTATCTCTTCGCCATGGGCGTCGGTTCCTGGCTGTCGCGCTATATCACCCGCGATCTGGTCGCCCGTTTCGTGCAGATCGAACTGATGGTTGGTGTGCTTGGCGGGTTTTCAGCGGCCGCATTGTTCTTCATCTTTGTCTGGTTTGCGGCGCCGTTCAAGCTGATGCTTTATCTGATCGTCTTCGGCATCGGTGTCCTCGTCGGGCTCGAGATTCCGCTGATCATGCGCATCCTCAAACGCGATCTGGCCTTCAAGGATGTGGTGTCTCAGGTGCTTACCTTTGACTATCTCGGTGCACTGGCCGTCTCGATTCTGTTCCCGGTTTTGCTGGTGCCGCATCTTGGATTGGTGCGCAGCGGCCTGCTCTTCGGCCTGCTCAATGTGCTGGTTGCCCTCTGGGCGCTATGGTTGTTCCGTGATCAGTTACGCACTGCGGTCTGGTTGCGCGGCCAGGGGATTGCTGCCTTTACCATGCTCGCTGTCGCCTTTGCCGCTGCCGGCAAGGTGACCGACCTTGCCGAGGCCCACCTCTACGCCGACGAAATTGTCCATGCCGAAACATCTCCCTACCAGCGTATCGTCATCACTCGCTGGAAGGACGATCTGCGCCTTCACCTCAACAACAACCTGCAGTTCAGCTCGCGCGATGAGTACCGTTATCACGAGGCCTTGGTGCATCCGGCGCTGGCGACGCTTCCCGGCGCCAGGCGAGTGCTGGTGCTCGGCGGCGGCGACGGGTTGGCCGTGCGGGAAATTCTCAAGTATCCGCAAGTGGAATCGGTGACCCTGGTTGATCTCGACCCGGCGATGACCAAACTCTTTTCGACCGCTTCCAGCTTGCGCGCCCTCAATGGCGATGCGCTCAATGCCCCCAGGGTCAAGGTGATCAACGCCGATGCGCTGCAGTGGCTGGAAGAGAACGATGAACGCTTCGATTTCGTTGTCATCGATTTTCCTGATCCCTCCAACTTTGCCATCGGCAAACTCTACAGTTCGGCTTTCTATCGGCTGCTGGAGAAGCATCTCTCAGAAAATGCCTTGGCGGTCGTGCAGTCGACGTCGCCACTCTATGCCCGGCAGTCGTTCTGGTGCGTCGTAACCACCATTGAAAGTGTCGGCCTGATCGCCACGCCCTACCACGCGCTGGTGCCTTCGTTCGGCGAGTGGGGTTATGTGTTGGTCGGGCGCCGCACCTATCTGCCGCCAGCGACTTACCCGGTCGAGACCCGTTTCCTGACGCCGGCGGTGACGCCTGCGCTGTTCGAATTCCCCAAGGACATGGCGCGAGTGGAGGCGGAAGTGAATCGACTCAACAATCAGGTCCTTGTTCGCTACTTCGAAAAAGAGTGGCGACAGGTGATCCGCTGACGACGCTACGCTGACATGGACCGCCGCCATTTTCTAGCGGGCATCGGTGCTGCTGCCGGCAGCAGTTTTTTGCCAGCCTGCACGCGCACTGTCGAAACTGCGATGCCTCCGGGGCAACTCATCGGCCCTTCGCTGGAGCTTGGCCATCGCCTGCGCACGGGTGATTTCCCGGCGCCAACCGAGACCCGCAAGTTGCCTGTTTTGATTGTTGGCGGCGGCGTTGCTGGCTTGTCGGCGGGTTGGAAACTGGAGCGCGCCGGTTTCCGTGATTTCCTGCTGCTCGAGTTGGAGAGCGAGGCCGGCGGCAATGCACGCGGTGCCCGCAATTCAGTCAGCGCCTATCCGCTCGGTGCGCACTATCTGCCGCTGCCCGGCCGCGAATCGGTAGCTACGCGAGAATTGCTGTCCGAGCTGGGCGTGCTGCAAGGCGACCCGCGTGCGCTCCGCCCCCGCTACGACGAGCGTTTTCTCTGCGCTTCGCCGCAGGAACGGCTTTATCGCAATGGCTTGTGGCAGGAAGGCTTGTTGCCACAGATTGGCGTCAGTGCTGCAGAGAAGGCCCAATATGCCCGCTTTCAGCAGTTGATGGCCGACTTCAGGCGCAAGCGCGATAGCGCCGGGCGCAGGGCGTTTGCCTTGCCAATGGCGCTCTCCAGTCGAGAGCCTGAGTTTCTGGCGCTCGATCGAGTCTGCATGCGTGACTGGCTGTTGGCGCAAGGTATCGACTCGCCGCATCTGCACTGGTACGTCGACTACGCCTGCCGCGATGATTACGGCACCAGCAGTGCCGAAGCCTCGGCCTGGGCCGGCATTCACTATTTTGCCGGCCGTGATGGTGAAGCCGAGAATGCGGAGGGCGACAACGTGCTGACGGCTCCTGACGGCAATGCCTGGCTGACGCGCGGGCTGGCGCATCGCCTCGGTGAGTGTGTGATGCCGGGAGCGCTGGTCCATCGAGTTGCCGATACCGGGCGCCATCTTGAAGTCGATGTATTTTTGGTTGCGGAAGGACGCAGCTTGCGCCTGCAGGCCGACCAACTGATCTGGGCAGCGCCGCTGTTCGTGCTGCCGGCCGTGCTTGCCGGGCGGGACGATTTGAAGTCGGCCGCTCGCCGCTATTCCTATGCACCTTGGCTGGTGGCCAACCTCACCCTTTCCGGAATGCCGGAAGAACGGGCCGGTGCCGGCATCGCGTGGGACAATGTCCTCTATGACAGCCCCGGTCTCGGCTATGTGGTGGCCACGCACCAGCAGATGCGTCTGCGCCCCGGAGCCACAGTGCTGACCTACTATCGAGCACTGTCGGGGATGGTGCCGACAGCGGGCCGCGAGCTGCTGCAAAATTCATCGCGGGAAGCATTGGCTGGGCAAATCCTCGACGAGCTGTCGCGGCCGCATCCCAACCTTCGCTCGCTGACGACCAATATCGACATCGTTCGTTACGGACATGCAATGGCGCGACCGACGACCGGTTTCCTCGCGAGCCATTTGCTGCCGATGGCCCCCGTCTGCGCTTCGCACACGCCGATGTCAGCGGTTTCTCGATTTTCGAGGAGGCCCAGTATCGAGGGGTGCTCGCCGCCGAACGCACACTGCGCCGCCTCGGGCATCGCTTCACTACTTCACTCGTTTAAAGCCAAAGGCCTTTCATGCAAGGACTGCACCTCATCGCCGAACTGAGTCAGTGTCGCTGCGATTCCCGTTTGCTGCTTGATGCCGAAGTCCTGCGCGAGCTGTGCCTGGCGGTTTGTGCCGAACCCGGCTTGACGCCGGTTGGCCAGATATTTCACCAGTTTCGCAGCCAGCAAGAACCGGCGGGTGCGACCGGAGCCGTCGTTCTCGCGGAGTCGCATCTGGCGGTACACACCTGGCCGGAACTGGCGGCAGTCACGCTGGATCTTTATGTGTGCAATTTCAGTCAGGACAATAGCGCTGCAGCACGAGCGGCTTTTGAGCGACTGCTGAAAGCATTTGCGCCAGACCAGACGGTGCAGCGGGAAATCGAGCGCGGCTGATATAATTTTTTTCTTCAGAATAAGCGATCGATTGTTCAAGATCGCCTAAGGAATCCCATGCGAGCCCTCGTTTTCCTCCTTGTTGTCGCCAACCTTGCCTTCTTTGCCTGGGCTCAGGGCTATCTCGGGGAGCATGAAAACCCGGATGCTATCCGGCTTTCTCAGCAGGTGGCCGCTGAAAAGCTGACGGTGCTTTCGCGTGACGAGCCGCCAGCGCCGCGTGCCGAGGCGCCGAAGCCCAAGTCGCCCGTTCTCGAGAAAAAAACATTGGTGGAAAAATGTCTGGCTTGGGTGGGGCTGACGACCGCCGAAGCAGATCGGCTGGACACCATGCTGGGTGAAAACTTTGCTGCCCTGCGCCGTGCTCGTCACGTCATTCCGGAGTCTGCCTCGTGGTGGGTTTTCATCCCGCCGCTGGCAAGCAAGGCAGATGCCGACAAGAAGGCGGCAGAACTCAAAAAACTGGGGGCACCTGAATTCTTCATCATTCAGGAAGCCGGCCCGAATCGCTTCGCTATTTCACTGGGCATCTTTTCCAGTGAGCAGGCAGCGGAAGAGCGCCGCGAATCCTTGCGTACCAAAGGGGTGAAGAGCGCCAAGACGGCACGCCGCACGGTGACCCGCGCGGAGCAAATGTCCCTTGAAGCGACGGGTCAGGAGACGATGGTCGATGCGGCGCGCGAAGCGCTGCAGCAACAGTTGCCGGATATCAAAACTGCCGCTTGCGGCAATAACTGATGTTCGTCGTCGGGCTTACCGGGGGCATTGGCAGTGGCAAGAGCACTGTCGCCGATCTGCTGGTGCAGCGCG
>ERZ724516.1661-NODE-1661-length-12854-cov-4.493320_pt1 | contig 12854 bp, 7 predicted proteins | sample MGYA00376049_ERZ724516 | MGnify/ENA primary metagenome ERZ724516 (study PRJEB28724, sample SAMN07190886) | activated sludge metagenome | isolation source: activated sludge of sewage treatment plant in Hong Hong | place: USA: Christiansburg, Virginia | collected... | reverse complement strand
TGGCTGTGAAGCTGGTTACCCAAGAGACGCTGACGGACTGCGGCTTGGCATGCGTCGCCATGGTCAGTGGTCAGTCCTTGGCAACGGTGCGCAAGGTCGCCATCAAGGAGTTGGGCTATCCGAAGGACGGCCCGTACACGACCACCCACGAAAACCTCTTCAAGTTGCTGGCCCATTTCGGCATTGGCCACGGCAAGAAGGCGCCGTTCAAGAGCCTGGCTGCCATGCCTTCGCTGGCGATCATGGAGACGCGCAAGATGCCCAGCACGGGCAATTCGCACCTTGTCGTCTTTGAGCGGCTGCCGGATGGTGATGAGCGCGTGCTCGACCCCGGCTTCTGGCTGAAGCAGCAGGAGCGGCGAGACTGGAACCGCATCAAGCTCGATACCTTCGTGCCGGTGTTGCTCGGTGAGAAGACGCCCTCGCCCAAGAAGGCAACGAAGAAGAGCACGGCTGAATTGGCCAGCACTGCCGAAGAGGTCAACGAGGAGGCGAAGGCAAAGCCTGCAAAATCGGTGGCAGCAAAAAAGGCGACGAAGCAGCCCAAGCCAGCGGCAAAGAGGAAGGCAGCGACGAGTCACGCTGAACCAGACGACAGCGGCGATCTGCAACCAGCGTTGGTGTCAGCGCATTCCGATGCCGCTGGTGGGGCAGGTGCCGAAGTGCCTGCCGCTGAGAGCGGTACAGGCGACGCCGCATCGGAGTGACATCGTGCTGCTGGAACAGTTGCTGATTCAGCCGATCACGCGAATCGACCTGATCCAGCCGTGGCGCGTGGCCGGGCAAAACTTCGGCATGGTGGCCGACAGCTTGCTGGCAGGCGCCATGGCCATCCACTTCGCCGACTCGGCGCTGGTGTTCAGGTCACCGTTGCGGTTTGCTTGCTGCCAGACCGGCACAGTTGTTGGGATTCGGTCCAGCGGTGCGCCATTAACGTTGGGCTACCGATTCGACGTAGTGCCGTCTGACGACGTTGATGGGCTCTTTGCCGCATGTGTGCCCCGGCGGTCGCTGGCTCCTGACCAGTGGTCAGGCCTAAACCGCGTCGGAAGGGCGCAATCGGTGTTTTTGCTGGCGGGCCTGGGGTGCCTCGGCAGAGACTACTTCTTGCGCCTTCGGCTGCTGGATCGGGGCTGGTGCAGCGTCAGCTACCGGCCCGACCTGGACGGCGCCATTGAGTTCTCACCGGAGAACCAGCGAGTGAAGGTGCCTAGCGTCGTGGTGGAGTCCCCCGACAACGAGTTTGGCTGGCTGCATCCGGCCAGTGCTTATCCGTTTGTTCTGGATGGGCACTACTGGCGGACGGCGCACCCGCGAGATTGGCCGTGGCCTTTGGCGAAGGGGTTGCAAAGTCAACCAGCTGGTGATGCGTACCGAGACACGATGAGGCGAGCCCTCTTGGCCCGGTTTTCGCAGCATGACGCCTTGCGAAGAAGGCTTGAGGCGGTGGACCGCCCAGTTGCAGTGCAAGGTATTCCCGAGGGCCTGCTGGGCGAAGTGCTTTGCGAATTGAGTCGATAGCTATGTCGGGTTGCAATGCTTCTCGATCAGTTGGCAAAAAGCTCGGACAGATTGACTTCGCCTGCCTTCGCGGCGATAAGTCGGACCTTTTTTGCCTTCAGAGCGTCAAAGCCGTTGACCTTGATTTTGTTGTACTGGTTGGCAGCTGTACCAAACACCTTCTCCATCCGTGCCAAGAAGTGTGTGGATGTCGCTTCTGGAACCACGATGTCGATCCGACGGTCGGGGTGGCACCGAAGGATGTCGTTGAAGTGCTCGTCAGCGTTGTTGAAGGAGTACCCCACGACGATGACATGTTCAGCCTGCTTGACCCATTCGGACGCTTGGCTCCATAGCTCGATGTACCGGTGGGAAAGAATCGGCTTCAACCGAAGCGGTGGCACCAGGGCGGGAATCACATGCCGTTGCTGTCGAAGGTCATCGGCACTGACATCCACGTTCGGGGTCACGACTTCTCGAATGAACTTCGCAGGGTCGCAATTGAGGATGTCATCGACCGGAAGCAGGTCGCGTGTATCCATGCGGACGTAATCGCTCAATCCACCATGGAAGTAGATGGTTTTTGCGGCGCCGAGACTTTGCTCAAGGAAGGCGGTGTAGTTCAGCGTGATCGCGCGGAGGTCGTCGGGCACCTTGCCGTAGAAAGGCAACGGGCTTGCGGCATGCGCTTCGAGAACTTCCTTCTGCTTCGCAACGAGGTAGGCCCACAGTGCCCAGGCGATGTACAGGTAGTTTTTGATGTCGGCAGGCTTGTCGTTGTAGAAGCCCAAGAACTTTTCGATCAGCAGCGTTTCGATGTTGAGCATGTCCGCGCCCAGCGCAGCCGCGACCTCGTGGCGCTCGGAGCTGAGCCCCAGCTTCAAGGTTCTTTTCAACACCGTCTTGAAGGTGTCGGACAGCGAGAGCTTGTGAATGTCGAGGATCGAATCGCTGTCGATCAGTTCGTCGGCATCCTTCGGGAACACCTCGCGAATCAAGGCCTCGGTGTCGGCATCAAGTTGGCTCTCTTCAGCGATGGTGGCCAGCTTGTTGAACAGGCGGATGATGAGTTCGCCATGCTTACGAATGCCTTCTTGGTCTTCCCCAAGATGCGCGATGGCGTCTTGCACCCTTTGAACCATAGCCTTCTGCTCGTGGGGCTCCCTGGTGGCGATCTTGTCGACAGCGCGGGCGATCATGCTGTTGAAGCTGAATCGCAGTCCGGGGAGCATGTCGCGCAGCGCCGTCTCGACGTCCTTACCAGGGCCATCGAGATAGCGGGTCACGTCGGCCAACAATGTGTTGGCCAGTGGAAAGTCAATGCCGGTCGTTCGGTCAACGCCGGCGCCCAAGATCAGAAGGTGCTTTGTCATTCTTTCTCCCTGAAATTTGATGTTCTAGTTACTTCACCAATTCCATCAACTTGCCGAAGCTGTCTACCACGTCGTACTTGACCTGCTCCGGGGCGAACTTCTTGTTGATGTCGTCGAAGAACTTGCGGGCGCACTTGATCTTGGTTTTTTCGATCTCACGCAGCTCCATGCTGGACATCGAGCCCTTGGTCTCGGCCACGAAGTAGACGTGCTTGACTGCGCCTTCCTTGAACGAGATGGCCCAGTCAGGGTTGTAGTCGCCGACCGGCGTGGGGATCAGGAAGCCCCGGGGCAGCTTGGCGTAGACCACGACTTCTTTGCTGGTGTCCAGCTCCTTCACGAACTCGCGCTCGATGTTGGAGTCAGTCAGCACGTAGTCGTAGATGTGCCGTTGCAGCTTGTCGCCGGCCTTGCTGAAGTCTTGCTTGGTCAGGCCCGCCGTGAAGATGTCGAGGTCAAACTTGTCTTCCACCGGGTCATAGGCCAAGTGCTCGATGATGACCGTGGCCTTCTGCTCGTTAATCAGGCGGATGCCTTCGGCGATGAAGCTCTCGGGGTTGGTCTTGAACTGCGCGAAGACCGCGACATTCATGCCCTTGAGGATTTCAACAATCGTGCGGCGGGTGAGCTGCGTGCCTTCGGCCAGCTTGCCGATCAGGTCGTACTTGACGGCCGAGTGCACCGACAGGCGGTTATCCTCGGTTTCCGTGGCCTTGAGCTTGAATGCCTCGCCGGACTTGATGCCGTCGTAGGTGACGGCCTCGGTCTGCTCGCCGCGCTGGATCGTGTACTGCAACGGGGTCACACGAAGACCCGCGTTTTTGTCGTTCAGAACGGCCACGGCCTTCTGAACCAGCTCGACCTCTTCGAAGCTGACGCTGTAAGCCGCCTTGCGGTTGATGCGGCTCCAAAGAGCCTTGAACTCTTGCTTGTCGAAGTTGGCGTTGAGCGGGTTCTTTTTGGGACGGCGGTCGTCGCCGATCTCTGGCAGTTGTGCCTCACTGAAGACGCCATCGACCAGCTTGAAAACCTGCTCGCCGAGCGGCGCAAGCTCGTCCGACAAGGTAGCCAACGTCCCGCCCTTCTTGTCCTGGTGGTACTTCTCAGTGACGTTTCGCTTCTTGTCCACGTACCCGTTCTGGATTAGGTAGAACTCGATGTCAGTAGCTTGGTCGTCGGTCACCGTGATCGAACCAAACTCCGTGGTGACAATCTTGCCCGCGAAGTAGGCCTTATCGGCCACCTTCGGACGGGCCGACAGCGAGTCGCTGATGTCCTTCTGCAGCGCCGCGACGAAGTCCTTGTAGCTCTCGCTGGCCACTACGGTGAGAACATTCACCTCGTGGACGATGGACGGATGATCCATGCGGTCGCCGAGCTTGTTTACTGAAAGGCGCAGTCCGCGGCCGACCTCTTGGCGTCGAGTGACCTCGTTGTTGTAGTCGGGATGCTTCAAGAAGCAAATGACGAAGACGTTCGGGTTGTCCCAACCTTCCCGCAGGGCAGAGTGCGAAAAGATAAAACGAACAGGCTCTTCAAGACTGAGCAACTGCTCCTTCTTTTTCAGGATTAGGTCATAGGCGTCGACGTCATCTGACAACCCTTTGTTCTCGCCAGACTTGGCGATGCTCGGGTCAACGTCGCGTTTGGTCTTCTTGTCGATGGAGAAGTAGCCGCTGTGGGTCTTCTCGGCGGTGATGCCTTTGAGGTACTTGACGTAGGGCGTCTCGTCCAGGTCCAGCATTTCATTGAGGTACAGGTTGTATTCCTCTTCGAAGATGCGGGCGTACTCGCCCTTCTCGTCGGGCTGCGAGTAGTCGCGGTACTTGGCCACCTCGTCGATGAAGAACAGCGTCAGCACCTTCACGCCTTGCAGGAATAGGGCTTGCTCCTTGTCAAAGTGGGCCTTGATCGCCTCGCGAATCTGGATGCGGCGCAACACGTCGTCGGTCAAATCCCTGGTGCCGAATCCGGCTCCAAGTTCCAGGCCATTTACAAATGTCAAGGTGTCTGTGTTGGCATTTATGTCCGCCACGACGTAACCATCCCGGTACTGGTCGAGCTGGTTAGACAGGTCGTACAGGTTGTCCCCTTTGGACAGTTTTCTAACCACGCGCTTGATGTTGCCGCCCGCCAACTTCTGCTCGAACTCGACGCGGGCCTCGGGCGGCTTCTTGCTCGAAATCTCTATGGATTGCAGGTACAGGTAGCCGGCAGTACCAGCCAGGCCCTTCACAGCGATGCCGCGCACGGCGATCTTCTTCACCAGCTTCTGGTTGTAGGCGTCTAGCGCATCCAGGCGGTGAATTTTGTTGTGCGTAGTCTTGTGCGTGGCTGAATAGCGCAGCACCATCAAGGCATTAAATTCAACCAGAGCTTCCAGAGTCTTGTCCCCGCCTAGTTTCTGAGGTTCATCCAAGATGATGATGGGGCGGTTGGCTTTAATGACATCAATTGGGCGTCGAGACTGGAAGTCATCTAGCACTGAGTAAATGCGTCGTGCCTCATCGCTTGCGTTGGCCTTTAGGTTTTTCTGCGCATTGAAAGCCTGCGCATTAATTACCATGACATTGATGCCCGCATCCGACGAAAAGCTCTCCAGGTGGTGCAGCTGCTTGGAGTTGTAGATGAAGAAGCGCGCCTTCTTCTGGTAGGTCTCCAGGAAGTGCTCGGCGGTGATCTCCAGCGACTTGGCCACGCCCTCACGGATCGCGATGCTGGGCACGACGATGATGAACTTGCTCCAGCCATAGCAGCGGTTCAGCTCGAAGATCGTCTTGATGTAGCAATAGGTTTTGCCCGTGCCGGTTTCCATCTCAACATCAAGATGAACCTTTGCAATGGCCTTCGCGATGTCTTTGTATTGCTTCGTTGCAGGCACTCGCTCGCGATTGCCGTTGGCCGTAAAGAAGTCATCGAGTGCGCCAGACATGGGCAGGTTCTGGCCGCGTTGCACCTGCTGGATGTTCTCCAGCAAAGCAAGGTCGGTTAGCGCCAGGTCTGCGTTCTTGAAGCCGGAGTCGGAGAACAGGTCTTCCGTGCCCTTCTTGGCTTGGCCAGGGTCGATACGATAGCTGATGGCCTCCGCGGATGCGGGCGGCTGGCCCTTGAAGCAGTCCACCACGGCTTGCACTGCCGCAGACTGGTAGGCCTGGGTCTTGAACTTGAGTTTCATCGCCAGCCCTTCAGATGCACTTCACTTCAGTGGCAGGCGACAGCAGCTTGAAAATTTGCTCCACGTTGATCTTGACCGAGCTGTTTTTGAAGCCTGCGTCGCGGAACACCACGCGCAGCGGCTGCACCTTGGCCATTTCTTTCACGAAGGCCTCATCGACCCCGCCGTGAGCGTCGAAGCAGGCAGCCAGTGCATTGCCGTCCACCAGGAACACGTCCTTGCCTTGAATGGCCTGCTTGTCGATGGGCAGCGCAAGGTCAACGCCCCAATCGAGCATGACTTGAAACAGCAGGTCTTCCGGCGTGCGGTCGGGCTTGATGTTGTCGACGAACAAGTCGAGGTTAGGCTTTTCCAACGCATCGGGCGCGTAGAAAAGGTCAACCATATTGGATGTGTCAATCTTTAGTAGACGAAATCCAATATCGATGCCGATGCTCTCATTACGCATTTGCCGACCCGCCCGACGGATGCGCTCCTTGCCAATATCGGCAATATTCATATGGCCAGCTTTCAGCGCCTCGCTTCCCTCGGTGGTCGGCTCCGGAATCTGCACCATAATGAATCTTCTAGATCCTCCGTCCTCAGCGTTAAGTTGCATAACCGCGTGTGCGGTGGTGGCACTTCCCGAGAAAAAATCAAGAACTATCGAATCTTCATTTGAGCCTATTGTGGCCAGCAGTTTGACTAGAGCCACCGGCTTCGGGAAGTCGAAAATTCCCTTCCCTAGTAGGGCTTGCAACTCCTTGGTGCCCTTGTTTGAGATGAACTCTTTGTCGGCCAATACCGTTTTAGCCATCTGGGAGAGCTTTCGCTCCTTCTGAAAGACACGTATTTCGCCATCTGGTCCCTTGTATGCGAGAAGGCTGTCCTTTTCTTTTTCTGATTTTTCTTTGCCCCATCGCCAGACACTTTGCAACCCGTCAACAGTGCTTGCTTCAACTTTCAAGTACCCATCCAGAGGCACCGTGGAAACTTTGCAAAAACCGTTGGAGTCTGGGTTTTCTATATCAACGAAAAATGGGTACCGGAGATTTGGTCGGTTTGTGGAGTTGAATGCTTGCACGTTTCGATTTCGTAAGCCCTTTAGCGTAAATCCACCGAACTCATCGCTGTGTGGATGCTCTAAGCCTTCAACCATTATTTCGTTTAGGCTCGCATGTTCATGACTTCTGCAATACACGATCACGTAGTCGTGTGTCTTTGCAAAGTATCCATATCTCCGCCCTTCAGGTTTTACTATGACGGTAAGTTGTGCTACGAAATTTGCTTCGCCGAAAATTTCATCGCAAAGCCGTCGCAGATTGGCTGCCTCGTTTTCATCGATTGAAATGAAAATGACTCCATCATTAGTCAGAAGGTTGCGAGTCAGCTTGAGTCTCGCATACATCATGCTCAACCAATCCGAATGAAATCTGCCGTTTGTAGAGGTGTTGAGAACAAGGCGATTGCCTTCTTCGTCCACTTGGTTGCTTCTTAGCTTGTACGCATCCGAGCCCTCGGCGAAATCATCCTCGTAGATGAAATCATTTCCGGTGTTGTAAGGCGGATCGATGTAAATCATCTTGACCTTACCGAGGTAGGTCTCATGCAGCAACTTCAATGCATCGAGGTTATCACCCTCAATAAACAGATTTTTCGTTGCTTCGAAGTCCACGCTCTCATCGCGGCAAGGGCGGAGCGTTTTGGCAATTGGCGCATTGGCTGTGAGCAAGGCTTCACGCTTGCCTGGCCAGTTCAGTTGATAACGCTCTTGTGGTCCGTCAACAATTGAGTCTGAAATCTCCTGTCGCAGTTTTTCGAAATCAACTGCCAGCTTCACACTTCCATCTTCGCCTCTGGCCTCCGTCACGCAGCCTGGAAACAGATCGCAGATGCGGGCAATGTTGTCCCGCGTTAGATTGACTGAGTGCATTTTGAGTTTTTCCATGTTCTTTCCTCTGGTCACAGTGTCCGCGATGTGCGATCAGCGGCTCAATTGTTCAAGTTCGGTTTTGAGTTGACGCAGCGTGGCATTGATCTCCACCTTGCGATTGAATTGCTTCTCTTTGGCAAGGCGTGCTTCTGCCTTTGCAACCTCTTTGGCCTTTGTCATCACTGTCTCTGTCCGCGCAATTAAGTCGCGCAGCGGCTCTTGAGTTCTCGGGGCTATCGGCACAATTCGGTGCAGCAACTGCTCATAGAGTCCAGCAAGGTCGAGGGCGAGAGGCAGCGGCACACGCTCGGCGGTGGCTGGCATCCAGCCTGACTCGAAGTACTCGGAGCAAACCCAGTTTGCTGAATCGGCTTCGCTGGGTCGTTTGTACGCGGCGACTACTTGCGTCCTGGCCCCGGATCCTTGGCTCTGAGTCAATTCGAAGATGATCGGGAACTGCACTGCGCCGTCGATGCACCGCAGCACGTCGGGGTGCAGCTCGGCGGTCTTCAGTTGGATTGTGAAGACTTGAATCTCTGGCACGCCTGGCTTTGCGGCCAGGTTGATCGTCTCTGGTGCCAGCTTGTAGCGCCAGACGATCTGCTCCACCTGTTCCACAAACAATTCTTTCAACCGGGTATTCGCGCCGCTGTGCTCGTAGATCTTGTTCTTGGGCAGTACGCGGCCGAACTCCGCTTGCTTGGGGTAGGCGAACAAAGCACTCATCCGGCCTCCTGGATCACCAGGAAGGTGATGAGTTCGAAGTCGTCCAAGCCGGAGATGGTGTTGGTCAGCGCCGTGGTCTTGCCGCCGGTGAACAGGCTGTCCAGGTCTTTCTCTTCCTTCACCTCGATCATGGAGCGAATGGCCTTGCCCAGCAGGTCGGAGTACACCTGCATCTGTCGGCCCTCGGCCGTTTCGTCATTGAAGAGCTGGGTCGCTTGCGGAATGGGCTTGTCTTGGCCCTTGCAGCAGGTGCGAGCCAAGTCCAGCAGGCGCTTCACCTCGGTGTGGTCATGCACCACATGGCCGGCTCGGTCGATGTAGACGAGGTAGTAAGGGTGCAGCCGGTTGTGCTGGTTGACGTTGACGCCCGTGTTGAGGTTGCGCAGCGTGAAGATGACGCCGGGGTGCAAGCCCAAGGCAGGCTTGGCGGGCACCACGGCATGCATGCCGTTGGGCACGTTGCCCAGCTCGCCATGCTCCTTGACGTAGTTGAGCAAGTCCATGCGGAAGTCGTTGAGGCCGAGGTCGGTGATGGACACGCCGGTCTTCAGGTCTTCCAGCTCGATGACTTCTTCTTGCAGGCGGCGCAGCTGTTCCTTGCGGTACGACACGTCGTTGGCCTGTGCAGACAGCACGTTGTCGTCGCCCGTAGCCGTCACGTCCGCAATCATCATGCGGCTCTCCACCCGGTCCTTGAGGTTGATGTACTCGTCAAGGGTGATGTCCGGCCAGTAGTTGACCAGCTGGATGCTGGTGTTGGGTGAGCCGATGCGATCTACGCGGCCAAACCGCTGGATGATGCGGACGGGGTTCCAGTGGATGTCGTAGTTGATGAGGTAGTCGCAGTCCTGAAGGTTCTGGCCTTCAGAGATGCAGTCAGTGCCGATCAGCAGGTCCACCTCGGCGGGCTCGCCCGGCAGCACCACGGCCTTCTCCTTAGAGCGCGGTGAGAACAGCGTCAACAGCTCCTGGAAGTCGTAGCCCTTCTTCAGCGTGGACTTCGGAGCGCCCTTGCCAGTCACCTTGGCGGTGTACAAGCCATGGGCGTCTTGCAGCACGGGGGCGAGGTTGGCGTAGAGGTAGTCGGCCGTGTCCGCAAAGGCGGTGAAGATCAGCACCTTCTTGTTGCCGGGGTTGATCGGGTTGGCGATCTTCTCCAGCAGGTGCGCTTTGAGGTGTTGGAGCTTGGCGTCGTCCTCGGGCGTGATCTTGTTCATCGAGGCCAGCAGGGTGTCGATGAGTTCGAGGTCGCCCTTCAGGTCGCGTTCCCACGAGGGCAGGTCCATGTCCCCGAGGCTGATCTTGACCTTGCCACCGATCTCTCCGGTTTCGTCGTCGAGGATGGGCAGTTCGTCGTCTTCGCCTTCGAGGTTCGCCAGAACCTCGGTCAGGTCACCCACGCTGGCTGAGGTGCCTGACTGGTTGAAGGCTACGATCTTCGCCAAGGTGCCTTGGTGATTGCGGCGCAAGGCGTTCAAAGTCAGCCGGAATGATTCGACAGAGCTCTCTAGCCGCTTGAGCAGGTTCACCGTCATCAGGGCCTGCAAGCCTGTCTCACGGTCAGCCTGCTTGAAGGTTTGCTTGTTGGCGACCTTGGTGTCGTAGGCCTCTTCGTACTTCTTGAGTCGGCTGGGCAAGATGTAGCTGATCGGCGCGTACACCGCCAGCTTCAGCAAGGACAGCTGGGCAAAGATGTCGTTGAAGCCCATCACGTCCGTCCGCGTTGTCAGCGGAGAGTGATAGGTCAAAGGCTTGCGGCGCTCAGGAAACTGACCGATGTCCTTGGTGTCGTAGAAGGTCTGGATGTGCTTGCGCGAGCGTGCGATGGTCACACTGTCCAGCAGCTCGAAGAAGTCGAAGTCCAGCGAGTCGAGGATGGCGCGTGCGGTGCGTTCTTCTGGGGGCAGCTTGGCCCAGTTGTTGAACGCAGTCTGCGCGCCACGGAAAATTTCCTCGACGCTCTTGCCCGTCTTGAGCTTCTTGCTGAGGATTTCAGAGTCACCCTCATAGGCCAGTGCCAGCTGGTTACGCAGGTCTGCGAAGCGGTTGTTGACCGGGGTAGCTGACAGCATCAGCACCTTGGTTTTCACGCCTTCCTTGATGACCTTGTTCATCAGCTTCTGGTAGCGGGTCTCCTTGTCCTTGTAGGCGTCGTTGTTGCGGAAGTTGTGGGATTCGTCGATGACCACGAGGTCATAGTTGCCCCAGTTGATCCGGTTCAGCGGTGTGCCGAAGGATTCGCCGCTGGTGCGGCTGAGGTCGGTGTGGCAAAGGACGTCGTAGTTGAAACGGTCCTTGGCGAAGATGTTGGTCTTCAGGTTGCGGTTGTAGTTGAGCCAGTTGTCGGCCAGCTTCTTGGGGCACAACACCAGGACGGACTTGTTCCGCAGCTCGTAGTACTTGACCACGGCCAGCGCGGTGAAGGTCTTACCCAAGCCCACGCTGTCGGCCAAGATGCAACCGCTGTAGGTTTCCAGCTTATTGATGATGCCGGTGGCTGCGTCCCGCTGGTAGTTGAAGAGCTTCTTCCAGATCAGCGTGTCCTGGTAGCCGGTGCGGTCGTTGGGGAGTACGTCCTCGTCGATCTCGTCCAGGAACTCGTTGAAGATGTTGTAGAGCATCAAAAAGTAGATGCTCTCGGGCGAGTTCTCCTGGTACACGGAGGCGATGTGCTCGCAAATCTGCGCAGTCACGTCCTCCAGCTTCTCGGGGTCGTTCCAAATCTGGTCGAACAAGCTGAGGTAGGTTGCGGCGAAGGCAGGCTCGTCCATCTTGTTGACGAGGTTGGACACCGCGTTGCCTTGCTGGTAGCCCAAGTCCACTGCTGTGAAGCCGTGGAGCGGCATGTAGGCGGTGTCCGCGCCGTTGGCCTGAACAACGGCGAAGGGCTGCATGGGCGCCTTGGTGCGGTTGCTCTTGAACCGGGCCTTGCGGCGCATCCATTCAGCGCACTCCTTGGCGATGGCGCGCTGGGTCAGCTTGTTGCGCAGCTGAATCTCGAACTCGCTGCCGTAGAGGCTGCGTTCGCGGTCGAGCTTGGGAATGTGGAATTCCTTGCGCTCTTTGCGAATCTTGTCGGTCACCTCGCTGGCCGTGAAGGTAGGGGAGGTGAAGATGAAGCTGAGTTCGTCGATCTTTTCCAGTTCGGCCTTCAGGGCTTCGAAGGCGTACATCGAAAAGCACGAAGCGGCGATCTTGAGCCGTGATTTGGGCTTCAGCGTCGCTTTGAGGTCGTCACCCAGCAGGCGGGTGATGTTGTCAATCAGTTCCATGTTTCTTCTTCCGCTCCCCAGCGTTGACCGGCGCATCTGGCGCGGCTTCCAAGCCGTGCTCTTGGGCGTAGGCCAGAACCAGCACCTCGACCATGGAGGCGACGGATCGGTGCTCCCGTGCCGCCGCGAGCTTCAGCAACTGTTTTATGTCTGCTGAAGTGCGGATAGACAAGGTCTCATCCTTCAGTCGTTTCATGGTCGTGCACCCAAATGGTCTTGTCCTGCAAATGTACTGCGTTTTGCGGGCATTGGGTGCCGTGGCGGCCGGTGGACCGCCACGAAGTAGAGCCTCACTTCTTGGCGCGTGAGAACTGCCAAGCGGTATCGAAAGGCAGACTCTTGCGAATCCCCGGCAGCGGGTCGTAGTAAGGGAACGCGCGGATGCGGCCTTGAACGACCACGCTCCCGGTGTCATAGACGTTCACGATGAGGCCGCACCAGAGGTCAAAGCGGGTGTAGTTGCCCATCCGCACTTTGCCGTTGATGAAGACCCGGTTTGCCTTGAAGCGGCGTTCGATGGTTTGAGCTTGCATGGTGGATTGCTCCTGGTTGATGCGGGAAATTCCGCCCGGAGCCTTTACAGCGCAGCACTACAGAGCCAGAGGCTTGATTGGCAAGGGCACCTGCTGCCAATTTGCGATAGCCAATGTGTATCAATGAAGTGAGTGCAACACCATGCCAAGCAAGCTGTCGAAATGGGGTAACTCGCTCGGTGTTCGAGTACCGAGCCATATTGCCGAGCGTGCCGGTCTGCAATGCGGCGACGAGCTCTACATCCGTTTGCTCGATTCGGGCGACATTCTGGTGAGGGCGGCTCGTCCGGGCGCGATTCCACCGGGCTACGTCGTTCCGAATGGGGGAGCGCCTACCGCCGTTGCCGAATCGTCCGATAGCGG
>ERZ724516.1660-NODE-1660-length-12867-cov-5.017015_pt1 | contig 12867 bp, 8 predicted proteins | sample MGYA00376049_ERZ724516 | MGnify/ENA primary metagenome ERZ724516 (study PRJEB28724, sample SAMN07190886) | activated sludge metagenome | isolation source: activated sludge of sewage treatment plant in Hong Hong | place: USA: Christiansburg, Virginia | collected... | reverse complement strand
ATGCCGGAAGAGAAGATCCGCAAGATCCTGAAGATCAGCAAGGAGCCGATCTCGATGGAGACGCCGATCGGTGACGACGACGACTCGCATCTCGGTGACTTCATTGAGGATCATGCGACGCTGGCACCGACCGAGGCCGCCCTCTACTCAAGCCTTCGCTTCATCACCAAGGACGTGCTCGACACCCTGACGCCGCGCGAGGCAAAGGTTCTGCGCATGCGTTTCGGCATCGAAATGAACACCGACCACACGCTCGAGGAAGTCGGCAAGCAGTTCGACGTCACCCGCGAACGCATTCGCCAGATCGAAGCCAAGGCGCTTCGCAAGCTTCGTCATCCGTCACGCTCCGACAAGCTGCGCAGCTTCCTCGACAGCGGCAACAGCTAGGCTGCTCGGCCGGCGCTCGCGTCAGGGTGTTTGCTGACGACGTCCGACCAAAAAAAGGGGGCATTCGCCCCCTTTCAACCGCTGCTTGCTGGCCGTGGATCAGTTCGTCACGGCCTTCTTCTTGTTGTCACGCCGAATCAAGCCGAACAGTCCCAAGCCGATCAGCGCCAGCGTAGCCGGCTCGGGAATGTCGGCGGGCGGGTCGACGAGTATGCTGTCGTTGGCGCAGTTCTCGGTCCAGTGAATGTCGAAGGCGTTGCCATCCCAGCCGCTGTCGAGCAACAGACTCAGGGGTAGGCTCATTTCGTAGAAGTAATGGTCGTCCTCTGGATGATCACCATAGCCTTTTGCGGGGCTGGTCGTGTAGCTGATCTCGGCCATTCCCACCAGCTTGCCGGCAGTCAGGTGCGTGGGATGGGTAAGGTCGGGATCGCCCGGCGCAAGGTTCCCGGCGGCGTTCCACAACCCATAGGCCCACGTCGGATTTCTGTAGACGCCGCCTTCGACGCCAAATTTCTCGAACGTATAGACGCCCTTCTTGACACTCTCGGCATGCAGGACGTTGATGCCCAACTCGTAGCTGCCATCCTTGCCGAAGTCAATGGCGAAATCACCCGCGCCATAGCTGTTCCCCTGGTTCAGAGTTCTCGGGTTGTGACCGGTGGCCAGGGCAATGTAAAGATTGCCGTCGGAAACCGCCGCATACAGAGCCTCGGCATCGTAGGCCTGCCCTCCCCAACCGGGGTACACGCGGCCGTCGCGGCCGACCTGGTCTTCGATCGAGGCTTGGATGCCCTTGCCGGGCAGCGCTGCCCAGGTATTCGGGTTGGCGATCCAGTCATCGAGTTTCCCGTCGACAGTAAAGGCGGCGGCCGGCAGGCTGCCGCCCGCAGCGAGGGCGGTGATGGCGAGGACGATGATTCTGTTCATTCGATGCTTTCGGTCGTCACTTGGTGAGGGTGCGGATCGAGCCTTTCTTGCTTGTGCAAAGAAAGCAACCGGATCCGCCGTAGCAACGAAGTTTCTCCCGGGCGGGCGGCGCAGCGTTATGAAATAGTGCGCAAGCCGGCCGACTTTCCTGGCCGGGGAATGCGCCGACGGGCTGCACGTCGACTCGCCTCGCACGTTCGTTCTGACTGGTTTAACAGGGTGATTCAGACGATTCCCCCGGAGTTGACTCCCCATGCCGATTCTGGGATAGTCGGTTCGCATCGTCTGCTGCACTGGTCTGCTTTTCCTGTCGTTGCTTGGCTCAACCGTATTGGAACGTCGTGGAGCGCACCGCTTTTTTGACGCGCGGAGCGGCCTCGAATCGAAGGAGATCGCTATGTCGGAAATGATCGTGCCGGGGACGTACATCGACGTGCGGGCGGAGGGATTGATCTCCGCCGGCGGCGTCGCGACAGGGGTCGTCGCGGTTGTCGGTACCGCCAGATCGGGACCGGTGGGAACCCCGATCACCCTCTCCGGCTTTTCGCAGGCGCGCGAGCTTTTTGGACTCCCCGACAAGTATTCGATCCCCGAGGATGGATCGAATCCACTGACCCTCGTCCGTTCCCTGCAACTCGCCTATGCCAATGGCGCCTCCACCGTGGTTGCGGTCCGTGTCGCCAGCCCGCGTGCCGCTTCGGCGAGTTATGCCCTCAAGGATCCCGCAGGCAACACGGTGGCCGTCCTCACGGCGGCCACGCCGGGCACCTGGGGCAACGACATCCAGATCTCGGTGAGCCAGGCGAGAACACCGGCGCGCATCGTCGGCGAAAAGCAGACCGCCTCCTTCGCACAACTCGGCTACCACAGCGTCCTTCCCAACCAGCAGAATCGCATCCAGGTGCTGCGCGGCGACACGCGCCGGGTCGACAACTTCAACCTCGTCTACCGCTTCGTCGCCCGCGATGAAGCGGTAGCGAAGAACGGCGGCGGCAGCTACCAGTTGGCCAACCCGAAGGTGTCTACGGTTGCGTCGATCAACTCGATCGTGGTCCTCGACGGCAACGGCAGCCCGGTACGCGCCTACGGGGCCAATCCACCGAGCGGCGTGACCGCCGGAACGATTCTCTACGACTTGGCAGCGACGCCGGCGCTCAACGAGATCCGCATCAATCCCAACACCAGCGAGCTCGCCTTTGCTGCCACCCAGGCGCCCGCGGCGGGGCAGAGTGTCGTGGCGACCTACGCGGTGGACCATGCCGACCCCGCGCCGGGCGAGATCCTCATCACGGTCTGGAACGGCGATATCGATTTTCATGCTGGCGAGGCGCCGCGCGCCGTCGCCGGTGATGTCCTGACCGCCAGCTACCTCGTTGAAGCGGCGGACAGCGTCGAGGTGAGCCTCACTCATGGCCAGCTCAAGGAATCCTACGTCGTTCCCGACGGGAGGAGTCTGACTGCGCTCGCCGCGCAGTCCAAGCTCGTACGCGCCGTCGCCGACGCGGGCCACGGCAGCGGCAAACCCGCGCCCGATGTCGCCGCCTATTTCGGGACGGGCAGCAACGTCGGCGGCGCCAATGGCGCCGATGTCGGCGAAGACGAATACGCTGGCGGACTCGAAGCGATTTCGAACAGGGTCGTCAATCTCGTGGTGCTGGGCGGCCAGGACGCCCGCGGCATGGGCTCGGTGCTGGTTGGGCACCTCAAGTCAACCGAGGAAACCGACCTCGAACGGATCGGCGTCATCGGCGCGCCCGGTGTCGAGATCGCCGACTTTCTCGGCCACAGCGTCGCCGAGGGTCGCCTTGTGATCGTTGGCCCGGGAATCCGGAATCCGGATGGCTCGACGCTGCCGCCGGCGTACACCGCCGCTGCCGTTGCCGGTCTGATCGCGGCACAGTCGGTCCAGACCAGCCTGACCAACAAGGCAATCAACCTGCCGGGAATCGCCGTGGAAGCCAATCGCGGCCAGCAGGCGCAGCTGATCGAGCGCAATGTCCTGACCATCGTCTCCAGGCAGGGGCTGCGCGTCCTCAAGGGGATCACCAGCGAGGGCGTCGGCCAGCCCTTCTCGGCCATCCCGACGCGACGGATCGTCGATTACGCCAAGTACGGCGTGCGTTCGGCGGCCAACCCTTACATCGGGCGGCTGAACAATTCACGGGTACGGGCCGCGCTCAAGGCGACCCTCGACGCCTTCCTGACCGGGATGGTGGAGGACGAGGCGCTGACCGGGTACATGCTCGACGTGACCGCCACGCGCGCCCAGGAGATTGCCGGCCAGGTCAACGTGGTGATGACCATCCAGCCGACCTTCAGCATCGACTTCATCCGCGTCGTCATGACGCTGCAGTAAGACAGGAGACCCCGCCATGCCCAACGACGTCTTGCGTGCCACGGATGCGGTCCTCGTCCTCGGTGTCGAGGATACGTCCACCCCTGAAGGTGAGGCTGCCGACGCGGTCGTGTCGCAGTACGACCTGTCGAATGTGGTCGGCCGGCTGACCAACGTCTCGATCAGCGTCAGCAGCGACGTTCGCCCCTTCTACGAGATCGGTCGTCGCTACCCCACGCACTTGCGCCCGGGCATTCTGAGAGTCTCCGGTACGGCCGAAAGGGCGCACGTCAATGGTGCGCTGCTTCGCCTGCTGCTCGGCGACGGCTCCGTCAGTCCGCCATCCGGTCCGAGCTTCGCACAGCCGTCGTTCAACCTGATCTCGACGCTGAAGGATCCCGCACACCCCAGTCAGATGACCAAGGTGACGGTGTTCGGCGTCAAGTTCGACAGCTGGACCTACAGCATCCCGAGCGACGCCTTCGTGATGGAAGCGATCACCTTCCAGGCGATGCGCGTCGCCTACGAGGAAACCTGATCGGCACGGTCGATCTCGACCACCGCGCGGGAGTTCCGAACGCATGCCGGCAGTCCGAGACCAGGCGGTGATCGAAACGGCCGCCGACGCCGGGCCGCAGGAGGCACGGCTGCTGACGCCGCAGGAGTTGCTCGCCGGCAGTCTGCTGACCTACGACGTCGAAGTGCCGCCGAGCATCCTCCGCCCCGGTGACGAGGACGCTGCCGCCGCTGCAGGCGGGCGCGTGCGACTACGGCCGTTGAAGGTGGCAACGCTGGCGCTGATCGCCAGGGCTGCGCGCGATGACCCTTCGCTGGTGCCCTTGCTGATGATCAAGGAGTCGCTGGTCGAACCCCTGGTGCCGCTCGAACAGGTCCGGCAAATGCACGCCGGACTGGTGAACTTCCTGGTCGCTGCCGTCAACCGGGTCTCGGGACTCGCTTCCGGCGAGGGAGCGGTGCGCTACGCTGCCGACTCGGCCATCGGCGAAACGCACGTGCAGTTCGCGTGGTATTTCGGCTGGACGCCGGCACAGGTGGCGGACCTGACGCCGGGACAGGTTGCCGTCTACCTGGCCGGCATCGAGCGGCAGCGAGCCCGCGACAGCGAACCGCAGCCGGCGCCATGAACCCGACGCCGTGGGAGGAACCGGCAGGCCTCGCGCTGCAAGTCGCCGACGCACTGTTCACACTGCCTGCTGCCGAATGGGCGGCTGCCACGCAGCATCTCGCCGGCGTCGACCCATCGGCTGCGCTGGAAAGCCTGCTCGCCGCCATTCTGCAAGCAGGCCCACCTATAGGTACGCATCAGGAATCCGTAGCGGACCTGCCGGCCGGGGCGCGCACGCCACTGCATTCCCGGCAAATGGTTAGCTTACGAGCGGCGAGCGAGCCGCGCGCAGGCGTTGACGCCGGAATGGCGCTGCCGGCCGACATGTTGCCCGGGAATCCGCTGCGCCTGATCGACCCCGCGTTCGCATCGACCGGGATTGCCGGGCTGCAGTCGCTACCTGGCACGTCGCCCGGGCAAGTCACGGTGGCGACCGACAGCCCACCCCGGCAGACCCCGCCCGTCGACCCCAGAGGCGGGACGCCGGGGTCTAGCGAAGACGGCCCCGTCATTCCGGAGCGCACCAGGCAGGGCGCACCGACTTTGCCCACGCCGCGGCCAGAGGGGCCAACATTCGGCACGCGCGCCGCGGACGCGCCACCTATCCCGGCGACCGAAACCAAGGAACTCCGCGGTGGCAGTCGGCAGGCACGCCGCCGTCGCAACGATGGCCCGGGTGACAAGCGTGAGGCCCTCGCAAGTGCGCAGGGGCTGCACGCGGACCCGCCGCGGAGCACCTCGTCGGCGCCTGACGGCGCTCCAGGCAATGTCACTCGTACGCCGCCCGCGCAGTGGCCCGCAACGGCTTCTCGCCTGAGCACAAGAGATACGAGCGCGACAGGGCGCCCTGCGACCGCTGCCTCCTCCCAGATCCTCGCCGACGCGTCGCGAAAGACGCGCCTGGTCAGCGGCGTGGCCGATCTCAATGGCCTGTTCGAGTCGCTGCTCGCCGGGCGCCGCCCGGCAGACACACAAGCGGCGGTGCCGGCGGGAACTCGCCGCGAAGCCCCTGTTGCCGCCGAAGGCGAGCCCCCTGGGGCAGCAGGGCGACATCCCGATCTCTCGCCGGCATCCCTTGCTGAGGCCGCGCCGGTGCCGCGCGCCGCACCGCTGACGCGTGCCGACTGGCCGGTAACGGCGGCTCTGATGCCGGCCGATCCAGCGCATGATGACGTCCTCCTCCTCGACCGTCTTCTCGATCGCTGGGAAGAGCGGCTGCGCGAGCAGGCGATCCGTCACCTCGGGTTCACGGGAGGATTGACCTAGCATGGCGCTGGAGATTGCCGGAGTGGCGATGGACAAGCTGGTCAGCATCGAGGCCAGCGAGGCGGCGCGCTTCGTTCGTCACGCGGTTCCCGGGCTTGCCGGCGAGCTGGCTCAGGACCTGGGACGCCCGAGCGTGCGCATTCGGGTCCGCGGCGTTTTCTACGGCGGCGACGCCGGTGATCGCCTCAAGCAGTTGCGCGACCACTTGCTGGCGCGCCAACCGGTGGATTTCCTGTGCGAACTGACCGGCGATGGCTATGTCTCGCAGGTGCTGGTCGATCAGCTCGACGTAGCCGAGCGCGCCGGCTACCCGGACGAGTACGACTACGAATGTGTCGTCACCGAGTACGTGCCGCCGCCACCGCCGCCGGCAGGTGATCTGCTCGACGGTCTCGACGCCGGCATCCTCGACGAAGCCACGGCGCTGATGGACGACGTGCAGAACGCGTTGGCGCAGGTTGCCGGTCTGACCAGCCTGCTTGCCGGCGCCAGCGACTTCGCCAATCCGACGACTCGTCTGCCGGCGATGCTCGACAGCTTCAAGGGCATCGCCGGCGGCTCGGCTGCGTCGCTGGGCGGCATCGGAGACCTCCTGTGAGTGGCGCCACGGCCAGCCTGCCGAATCTGCAGCGCGCCAGCAACGCCAGCGCGAATGCCCAAACGGGCCTCAGCGGTTTTCTCGGCATCGCCAGCGCGCTGGCCGGCGGTGGCCATGACTCGCCGCTGCGAGGGATCAGCGAGGCGCTTGGAGGCCTTGACCAGGCATTGCAGATCGACGTCAGCGGACTCTCCGAGCGGCTACCGGCAGCCCTGGCGAACATCGAGGAAGCGCTCCCCACCGACGCCCTGCGTTTTGTCGAGGAAATCGCGAACCGCTACCAGGAAGTCAGCGACTTCCTGGCGAGCAGCGGATTGGTTCGCCAGATCCAGCCGGGGGCCAGCCTCGAAACGACGGCGCTGGCTCTGATCGACGAGCTGCTGAATCTGTTCAGCGCCCGCCTCGCGGGTCTCGGTTCGTCGCTGATCGACGCCGACACGCTCGAAGCCGTGAGCAAAGCGCTAGCGACGATGGAGGCGCTGGCCTCCGGTAGCGTTCTTCCCGCCGATCAACTGCTTGAATTCCTTTCCCGGAACTTGTTGGGCGTCGACGCCGACTTGCTCGTTGGTGCCCGCAGTCAGCTCGACGCGGCCCTGGCGATCCTCGAGCCATTCTCCGCCACCGCGGTCGAGGCAGCCGTCGCCGCCACCCGCGACGCCGCGACCACGGCCTTGCGCAACCTCGCCGAGGCGTTGCGCGACTTCGACCCGAACGATCTCGCCGCCTACGCGACGCTCGAAGCGCTGCTCGATACGCTCGGCCGGGCGCTGGAAGCCGCCTTTCTCGCCCTTGAGGCGCTGTACTCAGCGTTGACCGTCGCCGTGGCGCGGCCGGAATGGGAGACGCTGTTCGCCGCCTGGGCCGCCGTGCTGGCGGCCGTCGAACTGGCAGACGTGCCGACGGTGGACGACGCCGTCGATGCCATCGCCGGCGCCATCGAGTCGCTGCTGGCGCGGCTGACGATGAGCCTGTCACCGGACGATCTCGCGGCACAGGTCGCACGCATGGCGGGCTCGCTGCACGCGCTGTTCAGCGACTCGCCACTGGCGCAGGTCCGCCAGATCCTGATCGACTTCATCGGCAGGATCGGCGCCGAACTCGCCGCGATTCCGGTCGAAGACGTCCGGACCGCCGTGCTCGGCATGCTGCAGACCGTGCAGCGGCAGATCGAGGAGCTCGGTATCGCGGAGGTACGGTCGACGATCGAGAAGGGCTTCCAGGATGCCAACGACTTCGTCGACGACAATCTGGGTGGCGACCTGCTGGCGGGGGTCAGCACGCAACTCGCCGCGGCGCTCGGCCAACTCGAGAACATCCCGGTCGCCGAACTGGGGCAGGAACTGGCCAGCGCGATTCAGGCGGCCAGCGAGCTGATCGAGGACCTGCAGGCCAAGTTGGCCGCTGGACTCGACGAGGTGCGGACGCTTCTCGCTTCGCTCGACGGCATCGACTTTCGTCCCGTGGCCGACGAAGTGGTCGATGAAATCGATGCGCTCAAGTCGCGCCTTGCCGCCATACGGCCGGAGTCCTTGTCGGATGTCGAGCGTATCGCCATCCAGGCCGGTCTCTCTGTCCTGCGCGCCATCGACCTGGAGGGGATGATCGAAGGCGAACTGAAGAAGGAGTTTGCCAGCGTCGATGCGCAACTGACGCAGGTCGTCCAGGCGATACTCGACGCCTGGCTGGAGTTTCGCCGCCGTGTCGGGACTCTCGACGGCGCATCGCTGGCGGCGCCGGTCACCGGACTGCTCGACGAGGTCGGCAACACCGTCCTCGCGATCAATGGGGCCGCCGTCGTCGCACCGCTCGAGAAGCTCCTCGATGAACTCCTTGCCAAGGCCCGCACCGTCTCGCCGGGGGCGATTCTCGAGCCGCTGCAGGAACCCTATCAGCGCATGCTGCGGACCATCGAGCGCGCCAATCCCGACGTCTGGGTCGAGCCGCTGCGCGTGCTGCATGCCGAGATCGACCGCCTGATCAAGCTGGTGGACATCACACCCTTGTTGAGCACGCTCGAACAGAAGCAGCGCGACCTCTTCGCGCAGGCCAGGCAGGCGATTGCCGACGCTGTCGGCGCGGTGCACCTGCCCGCGCCGCTCGACACCTTTCATGCGCAGATGACGACACTGATCGTCGGCATCACCGACGCGATCTTCGCCGACCCCGATGGCACGCTGCGCCAGGTCAACCTCTCCTTGTCCGCCTCGATGCGGCCAAGCACGCTGTTCGAGCCGCTCGACCAGGCCTTCGACCGCCTTCTGGCGGCCATCGAGACGCTGCCCGCGGACGACGTGTTGAGGGCGCTCGAAGCTATCCGCCAGGGCCTTGGGGCGGCACTGCCGGCAATGGACCCGGCGAATGTCGTGCGCGGCATGCGCGTTGCTCAGGGCCGGCTCGCGGCGTTGTCACCGAGCAGCGTGGCCGGCGTCGTCGCGCTGCCGGAGTTGCGCGCCAGGCTTGCCGGGCGGCTCTCGTTATCGACCGCCAACGGCGCCGCCGGTGCCTCGCTGCTGGCGCGCTTCGATTTGACGCTGGCACCGCTCGACCTTGCCTCGGACACCTCCCGCCTGTGCCGTCTGAGTACGGCCCACGCCGCGCTGGTCACCGCCCTGCGCCAGCGAATCAACGCCCTCGACACCGCGACCGCACAGCTTGAGTTCCAGCGACTGCAGAGCGGACTCGGACGCATCCTGCCGCCGTTTCTTCGCCAGCCCACGCCGCTCGCCATGGCCGATGTCCGTGCCGGGCTGGCAACGCTCAGGCCTTCCCTGAAAGCGCGGCGCATCGACCTGGCCGTCGACGGCTTCCTGAGGCAGCTTGCACCGCTGCAGAGCGCGCTCGACAGCGCCGTCGACGGCTTCTTCAAGGAGATCCGGCAGGCGGCGCTGGCCCTCCACCCGGGGGAGCTGAAGGACGCCGTTGCCGACGTCTATGCCAGCCTGCGCGCCAGGCTCGCCGTCCTCGATCCCGAGCTGCTGGCGGCATCCTTGCGCAGCAGCGTTTGGGACCCACTCCTCGATCCCTTGCGAGCAATCGATCCGGCAGCGCTGAAAGCTCACCTCGACGCCCTTTTCGAGAACCTGCTGGCCAAGATCAGCGGCTCGGTCAAGGGTCTGCTGAGGCAACTCAAGCAAGCCATAGACGCCTTCCTGGTGCGCGTTCGGCAGGCGCTGTCCAGCGTTCTGGCGACACTACGGCAGAAGATCGAAGCGATCCTCGGCGAGGTGAGCAAACTTGTCGTCCGTATCGATGGCCTGCTCGTCGACGATCTCTTCAAGCGCTTGTTGACCCTGCTTGCCAACCTGCAGACCAGTTTCGACCAGGAACTCGACCGGGTCCGCAACGAGTTCGACGGCATGCTCGAGGCGATTCCCCTCGGCGCCTCGGCCGGGGTGGCGATCGCATGAGTACCCTGACGCAACTCCGCGCCTGGCAGGCCGCGCAAGCGGCGGCGAGAAAAGTGATCGCCGACCAGGGGCTGGCGAACGAGGTCCATGAGGGGCCGGCGATTTCGCGTTACACCTGGCAAGCGGGCGAACTCGCCGAGATCGTCGAGCCCGACGGCGAGCGCTGGGGCTACGCCTATGGTGACGACGGACGCCTGCTGGCAGTCGACCGGGACGGTCGGCGTTGGGCCGACTACCGCTATGACGCGGCAGACAGGCTCATCGAGGTACGTCGCCCCGACGGCGTGCTGACGCATTCCTATGACGAGCAGGGGCGACTGGTGCGCACTCTGCGTGGCGATGCCAGTCCCTTCGTCTATCGTTGGCAGGGCCAGCGGGTGGCGACTGCGCGTTCGGATCGCGAGGAGAGCCACTTCCATTACGACGCCCGAGGGCGCGTCAGCGGCGTGGATCAGCGGGTCGATGGCAGTCTCTTGTCGGCGCGCTTCTCCTTCGACGGCCAGGATCGCCTGGTGCGCATCGACTTCCCGCAATGGCGACAGGCGATCGGTTTCACCTGGGACGAGCGGGGCCGACCGAGCGCCATCGACTGGAACGGCCGCCAGCTCGCCCGTTTCGGCACCGACGATGCGGCGCGGCTAGCGTGGTGCGAGGGCTTCGACGGCGTGCGCGAGGAAACTTGGCACGAGGCGGCCAGTGGTCGCCCTGTCCGCCAGTCGATGCGCCGCGCCGGGGAGGAGATCTGGCACTGCGAGCTCGTCCGCGACGAGGCTTTCCGCCTGATTCGCGAAGGCCGCCGGGACTATGCCTACGACTTCTGCGGGCGCCTTGCCGAAGTCCGCGATGGCCAGGAGACCTGGTGCTATCGCTACGATGCGCTCGATAACGCGACCCTCGACGACGGCCAGCCCACAGCCGTCGACTGCGACCCGGCTGAGCGCGTGCGGCGGGTTCGGCAAGGCTCGGCCGAGCGCGTTTTCCGGCACAATCAGGCGGGCGAACTGCTCGAACTGCTGCTCGACGGCACCCGCGTCGCGCGCTGCCTTTACGACCACAAGGGGCGGCTGGTCCGCAAGTCGGGACCGGCAGGCAGCGAGCGCTACCTCTACGGCCCCGACGATGCGTTGCTGGCGATAGCCGACGATTCCGGGCAGCCGCTACTGATCTTCCTGCGCCTGCCGACCGGGGTCGTCGCGATGATCGACTTTCGGACCCATCGCCAAGGGCAGGCGGTGTGCCTGCACTGCGATGCGCACGGCAACCTGCTTTTCACCGGGACAGGCGGGGCAGAGACGGCGCTTGCCGGACCCTTCGCCAGCGACCCCTGGGGTGTTCCGCTGCACACCGCGGGCCCCTACCTCTATCGAGGTCGCCTCTGGCATGCCGACCTTGGCCTCTACCGCATCGGCTGTCGCTGGTACGACCCGAACCTGCGGCGCTTCCTGACGCCGGATACGCACACCGGTGCGCCCGACGACGCCCGCCTGGTCAACCCTTTCCGGCTCGCCGGCGAGCAGCGCATGGCACGCGCGCAGATCCTCGGCGACTGGCTGCGCCAACCGCGGCTGCGCAACCGCCACGCCTACTGCGCCAACGATCCCATCAACCGCTTCGACCCCGATGGACACTGGAGCTTCGGCGGCGTCCTCCTGTCACTGCTCGGCGTCCTGTGGACGCTACCGAACACGGCATTCGGCCTGGCGATCGAAGTCAGTTGTCTGCTCGGCGAGGTCGTGCGCTGGCTGGTGTGGCTGTTCTCGGGTGGCAAGGTCAGTTGGCAGACGCCCGGTTTCGACGCCGCCGCCTCGGGCCGCCTGAATGCCTTCGCGCTGGTCTGCAAGGGCGGCTGGCTCGGATCGTTCGACAGCCTGCTCGGCATCACCTTCGGCAATGTCATTTTCGTCAATGGCCGATACCAGGAGAACGCCGAATGGAATGCGCTCCCCGATCCCGTCCGCCCGACCGCGTACGGCGGTGCGGTGACGATCGCGAAGAGTCAGGCGCTTTACGAGCACGAGCTGCGGCATGTAAACCAGTACAGTTGGTGGGGCCCCTTCTTCCATCTCGGCCTGCCGTTGTTCGGCGTGTACGAGTGGGACGTCATTCTCAACGGCTACCAGAACGCGAGCTTCGAAAAAGACGCCCGCGAGCACGGAGGCTTCTGATGGCCGGCCTGCGCCCCCGTTTCTCGTTGACTGCCGGCAGTCTGTCGGCTGACTCGGCCTCACCGTTGGCCGGTCCGTCGCGCTTCGTCGTCGAGCGCAGTCTCGACGTGCCCATCGACGGCCTGCGGGTAACGCTCGCCGAAAGCGGCGGGGTCGCGCCGGGTGATCCCGTGCAACTCGACCTCGGTGACGAGGACGGGCTTGAGCGCGTGTTCACCGGCAGCGTCGCGGAAGTCCGGCCACGCCTCGCTGGCTGCGAACTGTTCTGCGCCGGCAGCTTGCTCGCGCTCGTCGACCTGCGCGTCTCGTCGTTCTATCTGGGTCGGAGCGCCGGCGACGTGGTGCGTGATCTGATCGGGCAGGCTGCTCTCGAACCAGGGGAGATTGCCGACGGCATCACACTGCCGCGGTTTGCGGTCGAGCGCCGTCTCGGCGCGCATGCGCAGTTGCGGCGCCTGGCCGAGCGCCTGGGCTACTCGTTGTTTGCCGACCGCGCGGGGAAAGTCCATTTCCGCGGCCTCGGACCGGCCGCAGGGCTTGCTGCCGGCGGCATCGGCGCAGGACTTGCCACGGCCGCTGCGGGAGCACTGGGAACGCTGGGGAAGGGCGGTGCCGGCGCTCTCACCTACGGCAAACATCTGCTCGGCGCTACT
>ERZ724516.1659-NODE-1659-length-12867-cov-7.367234_pt1 | contig 12867 bp, 10 predicted proteins | sample MGYA00376049_ERZ724516 | MGnify/ENA primary metagenome ERZ724516 (study PRJEB28724, sample SAMN07190886) | activated sludge metagenome | isolation source: activated sludge of sewage treatment plant in Hong Hong | place: USA: Christiansburg, Virginia | collected... | reverse complement strand
ATGGTCTCGAAGTAGCCCTTGATGGTCCAGATGTGCATGGCCACGCCGCCGATGTAGGCCACGATCAGGCCGCCATGCGTCTCGATGCCCAGCCAGGGAACGACGCCACCAATGGCTTCAAAAATGGCGTAAATGGCCACCAGCGCCACGGCCACCGGGAACATCTGCAGCAACAGCATGCTGTTCAAAATGGTGGACTTGAAACGAAAACGCAATCGCGCAAAACCGTAGGCTGCCGTTGTCGAAACGCCCACAATCAGTAATGACGAAATGGTGGCGATCTTGATGGAGTTCCACAGCCACAACAGCACCGGGAACGGTGGCTGCACGACCACGCCATCGGCCTGCGTGTGCGAAAAGCCCAGCGCCAGCTTCCAGTGCTCCAGGCTGATCTCGGTCGGGATCAGCGAACCAGTGGCAAAGTTGCCGGGCCGCAAAGAAATGGACACCACCGCCAACAGCGGAAACAGCGTGACAGCGATCAGCAGCCACAGGCCCACGTGGGCTGCCGCAATGCGCCAGCGCTGGCTTTTACCGGTAACAACAGCCATGGCTAGTGCCCTCCCTTGCGTTGGTTGTCATTGGACTGTGACAGCTTCAGGTTGACCAGGGACAGGATGGCCACCAGGAAGAAGATGACGGTCGATATGGCGGCCGCCAGGCCGAAGTTGGCCCCGGCATCGGTGAACGCAATGCGGTAGGTGTAGGACACCAGAATGTCCGTGGTGCCCGCCGGCAACTTGGTGTTCAGATAATCCGGCCGACCATCGGTCAGCAGGCTGATCAGCACAAAGTTGTTGAAGTTGAACGCGAAGGCCGAGATCAGCAAGGGCGTCAAGGGTTTGACAATCAGCGGCGCGGTGATGCGCCAGAAATTGGTCAACGGTTTGGCGCCGGCGATGGCCGAAGCCTCGTACAGATCGGCCGGAATGGATTTGATCAGGCCCGTGCACAGGACCATGATGTAGGGGTAACCCAGCCAGGTGTTCACAATCAGGATCATGGCCTTGGCCAAGGTGGGGTCAGCAAACCACGCGGGCTTGACGCCAAACACCGCATCCAGAATGGCATTGATCTCGCCAAAGTTCTGGTTGAACAAACCCTTGAACACCAGAATGGAAATGAAACCCGGTACCGCGTAGGGCAGGAACAACAAGGTGCGGTACAGGGTGCGGTATTTCAGCGCTTCCCAGTTCAGCACCACGGCCAGCGTCATACCAATCGCCGTGGAAAACAACACCGTCAAACCGGCGAACACCACGGTCCAGATGAAGATGGAGACGAAGGGCCCACGCATGTCGGCATCACCAAACAGGCGTGCGTAGTTGGCCAGGCCCACGCCGACCTTGAAGCCGGGCTGCAGCCGGTCGCCCTTGGCGTCTTCAAAGTAGCCGGTATCGCGGTTGGGCTGGTAAACCACGCCGTCTGCGAGGCGCTTGAGTGCACCACCGGGCAGCGCCTGCCACAGCGGCTCAAAGACCGCGAATTCACGCAGACCGGCGTAGATCAGGGTGCTGTGGTCTGGCAGGCTCAGCCGCAAGGTCATCAGCGCGCCGCGCTGTTCGATAGTCTGGCGCAACGTAAACGCGGCACCCAGCACGGGGTTCCCCGCCACGGCTTGCATGGCAACCGGTGCGGTCGAAGCTTTCGCCAAAACAATGGTTGGCGAAAGGTAGCGTTCGCCCGACGCACTATCCCCCTGTGGCGTCAGCAGCACGCGCACGGCATCGCCATCCGGGTGCACGCTGAAGCCATAGGCCCGGTTTTCGTTGACATCCGCCTGCTCCAGCAGGTAGGCACGGGCACGCTCTTCACTGAGCAGGTTGTTGGCCGAGTAGTTGGTAAAGCCGATCTGTATGGTGTAAACCAGCGGGAAGGCGACGAACACCAGCATCGCCATGACGCCGGGAAACAGGTAGCGCCAGGCCAGTGTCTTGGCCGACACGTAGACATACAGGCTCAGTGCGCCCAGACTCAGGACCAGCGCGGCCCACACCGCCTGGCCGCTGCTGTAGATGCCAAAGCTCAGCCACAACAGACCGAAGGCGACGAGTGCGGCGATGACGTTGGAAACCATGGAGGGTGAGGAAGAAGTGCGTGTTGCTTGCATGTCACTTCACCAGCATACGTGCGGCGGCGCCATCCAGCGCCTCCTTGGGGGACTGGCGGCCCTGGCTGATGGCCTCCAGCGCGGCGTCCATGGCCGGGAAGAAGCGACCCAGTTCGGGGATGTTGGGCAGGGGCTCGCCGGTGCGGGCGTTCTCCATCGTGGCCCGGATATTGGCGTCGCCCGACAATTCCGCAAAGTAGACCTTGTTGGCCGGCGTGCCCAGGGGCACATCGGCAGAGATCGTCTTCAGGCTGTCGACCCGCAACAGATGGTTCTCGATGAACTCTCGGGCTATATCCTTGACCTTGCTGGGTGCGGCGATCATGCAACCCAGCACACCCACGAACGATTTGGACGGCTTGCCGGGAATGACAGCCGGCACCGGCGCCACCGTGAAATTGATCTTGGCCTTGCGGGCGTTGTCCCAGGCCCAGGGGCCGGTGATCATCATGGCGATTTCGCCCCGGGCAAAGCCGGCTTCCATTTCGGCATAACGCGCACCGCGCGGCATGTAGCCTTCTTCAATCAGGCGCGACAACATGTTGGCTCCGGCCACTGCGCCAGGCGAATTGACGCCCACCACGGACGGGTCCAACTCGCCAGTTGCCGTACGGCCAAACACCTCACCACCCGCACCGGCCAGCATGGGCCAGGTGAAGAAGGACTTGTTGTAGTCCCACAGCAAAGCTTTTTTGCCCTTCTTGGCCAACTCCTTGTCCAGCGCCATCACCTCGTCAAAGGTGGTGGGCACGGTCTTGACCAGATCGCGGTTGACCACCAGTCCCACGGCCTCTATGGCCAGCGGGTAACCCCAGACCTTACCTTTGTAAGTGAAGGCTTTCCAGGCCGATGCATCGATCTCGTCGCGCACCCGTTTGGACGGGTGAATGGGCACCAACAGGCCCGAACGTGCCCACTCGCCGGTGCGGTCATGCGGCCAGCAAAAAATGTCGGGGCCTTTGCCTGCTGCAGCGGCAGCCTGAAACTTGTCAGTCGCGCCTTCGGGGTGTTGAACCACCACGGTCACCCCGGACTCTTTGGCAAAGGTATCCCCTACCTTTTGCAGCCCGTTGTAACCCTTGTCACCGTTGATCCAGACCAGCAGCTTGGGACTGTCAGCGGCATGCAGCGGCAGAGCCAGAGCCATGGCGCTTGCCACCACCCACCAAGAAAGCCGCATTTGCATCATTCGCCTCCGCGCGCGGGCAGGTTGCGCTTGAAGGCTTTTCCGGCAGCATCGAACAGATAACACCGGTCCGGCTCCACGCCCAACTCCAGCGTATCACCGGCCTGAACCCGTACCACGCCATTGAGTTCACAGGTCAAATCCTCCTGCACGCCGGGGAAGGCACAGTAAGCGTAGGTGACACTGCCCAGGGATTCGACAAAGGTCACCTTGGCCGTCAACCGGTTGGCGTAGGGCACGCGTGTCATGTGCTCGGGCCGAATGCCCAGCGTCAGTTTGTCACCGGGTTTGGCGGTGGGCGCACTGACGGCGCACTGCACCAAGGCACCGTCATTCAGCCGCACCGTGACATCACTGGTATTGGACGACACAAACTCGGCCGCGATGAAGTTCATGCCCGGCGAACCAATGAAACCGGCCACGAACAGGTTGTCGGGCTGTTCATACAAATCCAGTGGTGAGCCCACCTGCTCAATCTTGCCCGCTGACAACACCACGATGCGGTCGGCCAGCGTCATGGCCTCCACCTGGTCGTGGGTCACATAAATCATTGTGGTCTTCAGGTCTTTATGTAGCTTGGCAAATTCGTAACGCATACGCACGCGCAAGGCCGTGTCCAGGTTGGACAAGGGCTCGTCGAACAAAAAGACCTCGGGCTTGCGCACAATGGCGCGGCCAATGGCCACACGCTGGCGCTGGCCGCCAGACAAGTCTTTGGGCTTGCGGTCCAGCAGGTGTTCTATTCCCAAAATTTTGGCGGCGTGCTGCACCAGCCGGTCCACCTCGTCTTTGGGCATCTTCTTGAGCTGCAGGCCAAAGGCCATGTTGTCGTACAGGCTCATATGCGGGTACAGCGCATACGACTGGAACACCATGGCGATGCCGCGTTCGGCGGGCGGCACATCGTTAACCAGATGGTCTCCGATGTACATGCGTCCGCTGGTGATGTCCTCCAGACCGGCAATCAGGCGCAACAACGTGGATTTGCCACAGCCCGAGGGCCCCACAAACACCACAAACTCGCCGTCACGGATGTGCAGGTCCACGCCCTGCAAGATCTTGACGTCGCCGAACGACTTGCCGACACCCGCTAACTTCACGTCCGCCATGTTGTCTCTCCGTTGCACACCCTCAGGCTGCAGTGATCCATGATTCGATAAGCCCGGTCACAACAACCCGTGGCGTCTCTGAGTATACTGACAGATATGTAGTTTTACAACGTATGGAAAACACCAATATCCGTGCGTGTTATACAAAATCTCCATTGAAATTCAACGATTTCTATATTTGGTTTGTACTATTACTACTAGACGACCACTTTCCTTTCGACCACCATGGCCCGCAGCAACCCAGCCCCGTCGCTCCCGCAACCCCACGTACTGAGCATCACCTGGCCTTTGTTGGCTGAACTGATCCTGGGTTTTGGCGTCGGCTTTTTGGGTATGTGGCTGGTGTCCAAGGAGTCCGATACGGCGGCCGCGGCTTTTGGCTTGGCCAACCATGTGCAGGGCGCATTCTTCTTGTTGTTCCGCATCATCAGCATGGGTGTGGGGGTGGTCATCACCCAAAACCTGGGCGCGGGCAACCGGCGCGACGCGGACCGCACCGCCCTGGCCAGCCTGGGTGCCAGCACCTGGCTGGGCCTGGGCAGTGCGCTGGTCTTGTTTGCCGCGACGGGCCCGCTACTGAGCGCCATGCAGGCCAGCGCCGATGTGCGGCAACTGGCGGAGCCTTATTTGCATGTGCTGGCCTTCGCCCTGTTTCTGGACGCCTTTAACGCCAGCATGGCGGCCGTCATGCGCTCCCACCTGCGCACCCGCGAGACCATGTTGAACATTTTGTCCATGCATGCACTGCACATCGCCCTGTGTTTTCCGCTGATGCGCGGCGTCGGCGCCATCCCCCCGCTGGGCATGGTGGGCTTCGCACTGGCCCTGGCCATCAGCCGCGGCTTCGGCCTGGGGGTGCACCTTTGGTTGTGGCGTGTGGTGCTGCAACTGGCGCCGCGCTGGCGCGATGCCTGGGTGATTGAATGGGCCACGTTGCGCACTTCGGTCGCCATAGGCTTGCCCGGCGCGGCTGAGGCCATTGCGTACCGCGTCGCCGTGCTGGTGTCGGTCACCGTGGTCTCCGCCATGGGCACGGCACCACTGGCCACACAGGGTTATGCCATGCAGATCATGAATGTGATCGTGTTGTCCACCGTGGCGCTGGGGTTTGCCGGTGAAATTTTGGTCGGCCACCTGATTGGTGCAGGGCAGTTGCGCAGCGCATTGCATCTGGTGCGAAAGTGTTTGTTCTGGGGCCTGGGGGTGTCGTTCGGCATCGCCGTGCTGACCGCCCTGACCGCGCCATGGACACTGCGCCTGTTCACCAGTGACCCGGCTATTATCGCCAGTGCCACCACGTTGCTGTGGATCACCGTGCTGCTGGAGCCCGGGCGCACCTGCAACATCGTCGTTATCACCGCGCTACGGGCCGCTGGCGACGCGCGTTTTCCCGTTGTGGCCGGAGCGGCGTCCATGGTCTTCGTGATGGGGTTTGGCTCCTGGTTCCTGGGCATCTACCTTGGCCTGGGGCTGGTTGGTGTGTGGATCGCCTACGCGCTGGACGAATGGGTTCGCGGCAGCATCATGGTGGCGCGCTGGTTCCGGCTGGGTTGGGTGAGACAGGCGGTGGCTTCGCGCAGGTTGGTGACACGGGCGGCCTGACGTTCGCCTTGCCGCTGTGGGCCGCCTGTCACGAACGCTGTTTGGGGGCAAGTATCCCCAGTGTGGCCCGATTTCGCATAAATTCGATGGATGCAACAACACCGCCGGAGCCCACCCTGAACTCCTTGGATACCCTGAGCGCGCGCCTGCAAAACTACAAGCCCCGTCGCATTCCGGGGCGCAGCTTGGTGGCGCGTTGTGGTGTCATTCTGCTGTTGGCCGAGCACGGAGCCGACGGGCGTGACATCGCCCCCGCCTTGCTGCTGATGCGCCGCGCCGAGCGCGTTGGAGACCCGTGGTCAGGCCATGTTTCGTTTCCGGGAGGCCGCGTGGACCACAGCGATACCAGCACGCGGGCCGCCGCTTTGCGTGAATTGCAGGAAGAAACCGGCATATCAGCGTACAACGACCTGGTTGCCATCGGCCGCCTGTCCGATGTGTTGACGCGCGAACACGGCAGAAACCGCCCCATGGTGGTGTCGCCCTTTGTTTACCGCACCCCGCGCGCGCTGGTTTTGGAACCCAGCCGTGAAGCCGCAAAATTGTGGTGGGAGCCGATTGCACATCTCGCCGATCCTGAGAGGCGCAGACCCCTGGTCTGGCGGGTGGCAGGATTGCCCTTGCGTTTTTCATCGGTTGACGTCAGCGATGCACGCCTATGGGGGTTGTCGCTGATGATGGTCGACGAATTGATCCGGGTGACGGGTTCGAAGGCACCCATTGCATGAACTTTTGAACACAATATGACATCGACCTCAATCTCCCGGCAACGAAGAACACTCCTCGCGGGCTGTTGCGCTGCGGTGTTCTTGGCTGGATGCAAAAAGGCCGTCAAACTGGCAGCGATTCAGCCCGGGCAAACGGTACTCGCATTCGGCGACAGTGTGACATTTGGCCTGGGTGCATCCCGTGGTGAAGATTGGCCCAGCTTGTTGGCACAGAAGACCGGCTGGAACGTCGTCAACGCCGGAGTTTCTGGCGACACCGCCCAAAACGGCAAGAACCGGATTCAAGCCTTGCTCAATGCGCATCGTCCTGCCCTGGTGATCATTGAGATCGGCGGCAACGACTTCTTGCGCCGTCAGCCATCCAAGGCGGTGAAAGAAGACATTCGATTGATGATCAAGGCAGCCCGGCAAACCGATGCCCAGGTCGCGTTGGTGGCGGTGCCGGAATTGTCTTTGCTGGGCCTTGTGGCCGGCAAACCCAGCGACTCGCCCATCTATGAGGAACTGGCGGACGAAGAAAAGGTGGCTCTGATCCCCAACGTGTTTTCAGAAACGCTGGCACGCCCGGAACTGTGTGCGGACAGAATCCATCCCAATGCGCTGGGTTACCAGTTCATGGCTGCGGGCATGTATGCGCGTCTCAAGGAGCTGGGGTTGGTCAAGTAAACGGCTCGGTTGAAAGCCATCGTCGCGACCCCATTCGAGCCACAAGGCCCTGGCCTGGACGGGCTATTCCGACGGCGCTTTGGCGGCCAGGAATTCACCGAAACGCTTGTCAGAGTCCGCAATATGGCTAAAGAACCAGTCTTTCAGCCATTGCAGTACAACCAGCTCTCCTCCCTGTACAAAACGCTGTTTCAGGTACTGTATTTCAGCGCTCAACCTACGGTGCTGGTCCTTGTGCTCCACCGCCTCCGGATAATCCAATTCGTCCATCAGTCGCTCTTCGGTGCGAAAGTGCATCGCCACAGCGGTCAAAATTTCTTCCAGCATTTGTTGTGCCTTTTGGTTTGGCAACAGCTCGACCAACGCAACATTAAGCTTGTTCAACAAATCACCAATAGCCTGGTGTTCCTGATCAATAAGCGGCACGCCAACCAGGTGCGCGTCATCAAATTTCACCCAACTTCCAGCCAATGAAAATGCCGTGGAGACCTGCTGTGAAAAAGTGAAACAATTCTTGCCGCGCTGCTTGCTTTCATACATGGCTGCGTCGGCGGCTTTCATCAGGTTGTCAATCTCGCCCCCACACTCCGGGTACGTCGCTATACCAATACTGATGCCCACAGAATACGCACTGCCGTCTTTGAGGTACATGGGCGCAGAAACACTCTTGATGATTTTTTCAGCTACCACCGACATGTCCGATGAAATCTGAATTTCGCTGAACACCATGGCGAATTCATCACCACCCAGCCGCGCCACCGTGTCAACATCACGGGTACAAGCCTGCAAGCGACGCGACGCTTCCTTTAGCGTCATATCTCCGACCTGATGGCCATACGTGTCATTGACGGTCTTGAATCCGTCCAGATCGAGAAAAAAAACAGCAAACCGCTGTCGCTTGCGCCGTGCCTGCGAAGCGGCTTGTGACAGGCGGTCGTAAAACAGGTCTCGGTTGGGCAATTCGGTCAGTCGGTCGTGGCTGGCAAGAAAGCCAATTCGGTTTTCCACTGCTTTGTGCGCCGTGACATCATGGGCTATTTTTGCGACCCCGATCACGTTGCCAGCGTCGTCGAACATGGGAGAAATCGTTGCCGAGATGTCGACCATGCGCCCCGATTTGTGCAGGCGCACGGTGTCGAAGTTCTCGATGCGTTCGCCTTTTGCGATGCGCGCGAGAATTTCCTCCTCCTCGTGCTGGCGATCCGCAGGCAAGAGCATCTGCATGGGTTTACCGAGAACCTCCGCCTGCGAATATCCGAAAATTTTCTCAGCTCCACGGTTCCAGGTCAGGATATGACCATCCATCGACTTGCTGATAACCGCGTCATCCGTGAAGGACACAATGGCCTTGAAGTTTTTCAGTTCCGCTTGCCGCTCCAGAATTTCCCGATGAGCGAGCACAAGCCCCTTCTGCCTACGATAAGCCAACCAGTAAAAGAATACGGCCACGCCCGACATGAGCACAAAACGCACAATGTGCCCTACGAGCCCCCCTCGCCAATTCCCGATAACGCCGTCATACTCCCTGGCGATCACGATGCCCAGCGAGGCGTCTGGAAAGTTGTGAAAGACCGCCATTTTCTTGAGCGAGAGGAGCTTGGCAACATTGAGCTGCCGTGAGGTGCGTTTTCCGGAGCCCATATGCCGTGTGAAACCAATCCCACCCTGAAGGCTTTTTCCAACGTATTCTGTATACGGAATGGCGCTGATGAGGTCACCGTGCGAGTTGATCAGCACTGCTTCATCCCCTGGCGTGCTGTCATCGATTTGCAATGCCTGCTCAAAGAAACCGTGATCGATGGACGCCCCAAGAACACCGAAAAACTGCCCGCGGTCGTCACGTAAAACCCGGGTGACTGCAGTTCCAATCAAACCACTGTAGGTCTTGAACGGACGGGCGATGTAGAAATGATCATCACCAACCGCTTCACGGTGATGCCGAAAATACTCGCGCTCACTGACATCCTTTCCTATGGAAATTTCCTTGGCCTCTGCCTGAATCAATCCATTGGCGTCAATCAGCAATAAATTGCGCAGCTCAGGAATCAGCCGCATACGCTCGCGGAGCAACCCGTTTTGTTCCTGCGCCGTCAATTTGGGGTGGCTCTTCAGGTCGTTGCCCACATTGGTCAGCATCAGATCAATGCTGCGCAAGGAGCCAGAGATAAGGGCCTCACGCCGCTTCGCTTCAACCTCCATCAAGCGATACTGGTGCTCGACGGTTTGTTCCAGCTCCTCGTTGGCGTCCCAGACGGACCACGCGGCGATGATGAGCAGCATTGCAACGAGAAAGCCCCACATCGGCAAACCGGTGATATTGCTCGCCGTGGCAATAGCGCGTCGGTCAATCAAAGTGGCTCGCTTTCTGCGTGGTGGGCGGTACGTTGCTGTTGAACAACAATGTACGCTAATCTTTACAGAATAGCGAGTAGGGGAATCGCTCAGCTCCCGGCATGGCCCTCAAGGATTGAGATAACTTGCGAGCGGATCGGTTGAACGCTTTGCTGGGCCCGGCTACTGCACTAAACCCTGCCTCAGAGCAACGGCACGCCCGTTTTTGCCTGCGCATCCTCACGGCTGACATCCGGTGCCAGCTCCACCAACTTCAGACCCAGTGGGGTCACGTCCATCACGGCCAGGTCGGTGATGATGCGGTCCACCACTCCCACGCCGGTCAACGGCAGTGTGCATTGGGGCAGGATCTTCAGGTCAATGGTGCCGTCTTTTTTCTTGGCCACGTGTTCCATCAAAACGATGACGCGTTTGACGCCGGCCACCAGGTCCATGGCGCCGCCCATGCCCTTGACCATCTTGCCGGGGATCATCCAGTTGGCCAGGTCGCCCCGCTCACTGACCTGCATGGCGCCCAGGATCGACAGGTTGATCTTGCCGCCACGGATCATGGCAAAGCTCTCATGGCTGCCAAAAATGCTGGAGCCCTTTTGGGTGGTCACTGTTTGTTTGCCGGCGTTGATCAGGTCGGCGTCCACCTCGTCTTCGGTCGGGAACGGGCCAATGCCCAACATGCCGTTCTCAGACTGCAACCACACCTCTTTGTCGGCGGGCACAAAGTTGGCCACCAGGGTGGGAATACCGATACCGAGGTTGACGTAGAAGCCGTCCTGCAGTTCCTGCGCAGCACGGGCTGCCATTTGGTCTTGTGTCCAGGCCATAAATTTCCTTTCTAGTTGAGGACAGAGCTAAAGGTCTGTCCCGCAAAGTTTCAGACCGCTTCTTTCGGGGTGATGGTGCGCTTTTCGATGCGCTTTTCGGGGTTGGGGTTGTGCACGATGCGGTGCACATAGATGCCGGGTAGGTGCACCTCGTCAGGCACCATGTCGCCCACCTCCACAACCTCTTCGACTTCGACCACACAAATCTTGCCGGCCATGGCCGCAGCAGGGTTGAAGTTGCGAGCCGTCAGGCGGAACTGCAGGTTGCCGGACTTGTCGGCACGGTGCGCCTTGACCAGGGACACTTCGGGCACCAGGGCGTGTTCCATGACATAGATCTCGCCATCAAACTCGCGCAATTCCTTGCCTTCGGCCACGATGGTGCCGACACCGGTCTTGGTAAAAAAGGCTGGAATGCCAGCGCCACCGGCGCGCAGTTTTTCGGCCAACGTACCCTGGGGTGTGAATTCGAGTTGCAACTCGCCCGCCAGGTACTGGCGCTCAAACTCCTTGTTTTCACCCACATAGGAAGAAATCATCTTCTTGATCTGGCGCGTTTCCAGCAGCTTGCCCAGGCCGAAACCGTCGACACCGGCGTTGTTGGAAATGACTGTGAGGTCTTTGACACCGCTGTCCTTCAGCGCTTCAATCAGCGCCTCGGGAATGCCGCACAGACCAAAACCGCCCACTGCCAGCAACTGGCCGTCTTTGACGACGCCCTCAAGCGCCGCCGTTGCGCTGGGATATACCTTGTTCATGACACCCGTCTCCTATGAAGAATCTGTTCCTATACGATACTACCTAACAATGTACGTAGTTTTTCGTAAAGCCCAACCCTATGGATATTGACTACCGCCTCGCCTTTGACATGGCCCCTGTTGGCCTAGCCCTGTCACGCAACCGCACCATCATGGACTGCAACCAGCGCCTGTGCGAGATGTTTGGCACCACCCACGACCGGCTGGTGGGCCAGTCGTTCCAGGTGTTGTACCCCAGCGCTGACGAGTTCGAACGCACCGGCGCACGCATCACGCCCATTTTGAACCGCAATGGAACCTATGCCGATGATCGCATCATGCGCCGGGTAGATGGACGATTCAAGGGCGAGGCGTTTTGGTGCCACGTCACGGGCCGGGCGCTCAACCGCGAGGCACCGCACGAAGCCGGCATCTGGGGCTTTGAAGACCTGAGCGCGCGCCGCCCCGTCAAAGCCGAGCTGACGGCGCGCGAACGCGAAGTGGCCGCCCACCTGATGCAGGGGCAAACCTCCAAACAGATCGGCAAAACCCTGGACATCAGCCACCGCACGGTTGAGATCTACCGGGCCCGACTGATGCGAAAGTACAAGGCGTCGAACGCCGGCGATCTGGTGCACAAGCTGATGGCGGGGTAGGGTATTTTTGCAGCGCCCGTAGCGCCGTATCAGTCGGGTAGTGGGTTTTGCGCAGGTCAAGGAGGAGCCCGCGCAGCGGACGGGGGACACGGAGCAAAACCCGCTACCCGACTAATACCCAGCGAAGTCACCATGACCCTCAACCCAGAACATCCACTCAACACATGTGCGTGGCCAAGGCCGTAACTGCTTGGTACCAAACCCCCACCGTGCGCAGGGTCTAGTTAAATCAATCGTTTGATTTAACTAAGCTAGAATCGCGCCCCATGATCAAAACGCCTTCTTCTGCCCCGCCAACGGGCAAAGCCCTTCGCAGCGATGGTGCCGAGGCACGCAACCGGCTGCTCGACGCTGCCCTAGGGCTGTTTGCCGAAAAGGGTTTTGCCAAGACCTCCACCCGCGAGATCGCACTGGCTGCACAGGTCAACATTGCCTCTATCAGCTACTACTTTGGCGATAAAGCGGGCCTGTACCGGGCTGTGTTTTCCGATCCGCGGTGCAACCCCAATGTGTCGCCGGAGTCTGTTGCCGATGCCAGCCTCAGCCTGCGGGACGCGCTGCACCGTGTGATGGGGTCTTTTCTGGAACCACTGAAACAAGGCCAGCTGATCCAGCACTGCATGAAGCTGCACTTTCGCGAGATGCTGGAGCCCACCGGTGTGTGGCAGGAAGAAATTGACTGCAACATCACCCCGGCACACGGCGCCCTTGTGGAAGTGTTATGCCGCCACCTGACGCTGGAAACGCCCGACGACGACATCCACCGGCTGGCTTTCTCGATTTCCGGGCTGGGGGTGATGCTGCACATAGGCAGCGACGTGGTCACCGCCGTTCGCCCGCAGTTACTGGCATCTCACGCGGCGCTGGACCATTACTGTGAATGCCTGGTGACCTATGCCA
>ERZ724516.1657-NODE-1657-length-12880-cov-3.889591_pt1 | contig 12880 bp, 18 predicted proteins | sample MGYA00376049_ERZ724516 | MGnify/ENA primary metagenome ERZ724516 (study PRJEB28724, sample SAMN07190886) | activated sludge metagenome | isolation source: activated sludge of sewage treatment plant in Hong Hong | place: USA: Christiansburg, Virginia | collected... | reverse complement strand
GCACTTACTACATCGACCCGATCGCCAAGCCGCCACGTCTGCCCATTTCCCTGCGTGCAAAGCGCCTCGGCGCTGCTGAAGATTAAGGAGATTCATCATGGCAATGAAAATCGACCCTGACATGTGCACCGCCTGCGGCGACTGCAAGCCTGTCTGCCCGACCAAGTCCATCAGTTCCGGCAAGATCTTTTTCAAGATCGACGCTGCGACCTGCACGGAATGCGACGGCCACAACGATTCCCCGTTGTGTGTCGACGTCTGCCCGTCAGGTTGCATCGCCGCCGCCTGATCGGAGCCTTGAGCCGAGCGCCGGGAATCATTACCTCCCGGCGTTCCACTGAAGTCTCTCTCTGGAGCCCAGCATGTCCGAAACCCCGATTGCCTCCCGCGAAGCTGCACTGCGCATCGCACTTGCTGCTCGCGCCCTGAACGGTCTTGACGTCCGCGCACTGGTTGGCGCCCTGATCGAAAAACTGGAGCCGCCGCTCACCGAGGCCAAGCTGGCCAAGCTGACCGTCGACGACCTGCGCGTCATTCTGGCCGGCGGCTTTGCCGAACAAGGCTGCCATGTTGGCGTGGAAGGCGAAGCGCTCAAGGAAGCCGTGCGCCTGCTCTGGGGCCAGGGTGTCGAGAATAGCGACTTCCCTGCGGTCGACGCCTATACCGATGGCGATATGCCCGGCTCGTTACGCGTGGCTTTTGCGGCCAATCGCGGCGAAAGGCTGGATGGCCACTTCGGCTCGTGCGAACGCTTCCTGGTCTATCAGATCAACCAGGATGCCATCCGTCTGATCGACATTCGCACTACAGTTGAAGCCGATACTGCCGAAGACAAGAATGCTGCCCGTTCGGCGCTGATCAACGACTGCCAGATTGTCTATGTGCAATCGATCGGCGGCCCGGCAGCGGCCAAAGTTGTTCGTGCCGGCGTTCATCCGGTCAAGAAGCCGGAAGGTGGAAATGCCCGCGAAGTCCTGGTTGAACTGCAGGCTCGCCTGAGCAGCCCGCCGCCCTGGCTGGCCCAGATCATGGGCGTGCCATCCGCCTCGCTGGCGCGTTTTGAAGAAGATTTCGAAGAGGAGGAATCAGCATGATTACCCCGACCACCCTCGCCCGGGTCGGCGAAGCCGCCTTGCTCGACGGCAGCGCCGCTGCGCTGCGCCAGCGCTTCCCCGAACTGCACTTTACCGAGTGCAGCGAAGACGACGTATCACCCCGCTATCGCTCCGCTTTCAGCGTCGAAGGCTACGAGCTTTTCTACATCGCCGGCGCCACCGGCCATTGCCTGGAAGTGACCAACAACGCGGAATCTGCTACCGGCATCCTGATTGCCTCCAAGGTCGATGACGAGTGAGAAAACCGCCGCCGACGCAGGCTATGGAAAACTTGGCCTCTGCTCCGGCTGCCATTATTTTCCGGACTACCTGAACGGCCGAAAATGCACGCCGGGGGATGCCTGCATCCGCGCTCACAGCGGCCGGCAGATCGACCGTTTTCTGCGGAACAATCCGGAACTGGCTCAGAACTACCTGAGCGACATTTTCTGGGAACGGCGGGCGATTGCCACGCGGTATGCTGCGGTCGACCTGATTTTAGGCATGAAATCGGACCCCGATGAAGTGGTTCGTCGCGTTGTCGCCATGCGCCTGCCCGTTGACGAACTGATCGGCATGATCAGCGATCGCGACCGCGAGGTACGCCTGTCGGTCGCTGCCCGCCTGCCCGAGCCGCAGCTCGTCCGCCTGGTCAACGATCCGGATTATTTGATCCGCGCCACGGTGGCCCGCCGCCTGCCGCATGGCCAACTCGCCAAGCTGGCCAAGGACCCGGAACGCGAGGTTCGCAAGGTGGTTGCCTCTCGCCTGCCGCCATTTGCCCTGCACATGCTGGCCACCGACGACGAGCCGGAAGTTCGCGCCATTGTCGCCGAGCGTGCCCTGCCCGGACTGGCCGCCGCAATGCTGCAGGACAGTGAATGGTGGGTTCGTCTGGCGGCCGTCGGCAATGCCCCCGTTGAGTTTCTGCGGCCATTGACCAGTGACCCGGAAATTGAAGTTCGCGAAGTGGCGCAAGCCCGGCTTGCCGAATCGGATACTGCCTGACCACAAGGGAAAAACATGAAACTGAATCAGGGCTGGACTGAATACTGCAAATCGCTGTCGCCGGCCATTGTCGAAACCTGCGCCAAGACACCGGTTAACGCAGGTCCCGCCGGACTCGTCAAAGCGCTGGGCAATGCTTTGCCGGACTGGAAATTCCGCCATGCGCTGGGTCGCGGCGGCTGGTACCGTCTTGGCGGCATTGTCGATGCCACCGGCCAGCGCATCAGCGACAGTCTGGAAAGCTGGATCGAAAACGTCGTCGATGAACGGGATGGTGACATAGCCCAGTTGATCGATGATTTTGCCGGACAGCAACTCTACGCTACGAGACTGGTCGGGCAGACGCATTACCTCGTCGAGTCCGCAGGCGAAAACTGTGATGACTTTCTCCAGCTGGAAATTGAAGATCTGCAGGAAATGCGCGTGCATCAGCTTTTTGCCAACGAGCCAACGACGCTCGAAGAGCTGGTCGACCCACGTGGTGGCAAGGATTCACCCATACCGATCGGGCTGCCGTTTTACGCCTTCCGCCGCATCCAGCACATTGGCAATTTCCTCAAGCGCATCCTGGCGCAAAAACCGGAACCGGCCGCCATTCACCGCATGGTCGAGGACTGGCGAAAAAGCAGCGCCGGGAGCACCACCACGTTCTCCAACCACTGGGTCATCGCCACCCGCGAGCATCTTGACCGCTATCACCAGCCGGTCTTCCGCGCCCAGCCTATCGCCACACTTGCCGGCGAGCCGCCTGACTTTGGTGCCGATGCAGGGACCAACGGCCTGCAACTGCATGAGGCGCTAAGCCACTTTGACCGCGAAATCGGCTACCCGCTTGCCTGGTATTTTCACATGCTGACGACCAAGGCAGTCCCGCACTGGGTTGCACAGACCGTCGTCGAAGATGCGCTAGCCGGCTTTGCCTATCTGCCACAACGCGACGTTGACGTCGTGCGTGGCTGGCTGCACCGCCCCTATTCGATGTGAGGAAAATTCAGTCCGGGCAGGTGGCCACAACCCGGCGTAACCCTTTGCAGGTTCAGGCCACTTCCGCCCGGTTGCGTCCAGCGTCCTTGGCTTTGTAGAGCAGTTCGTCGGCCAGATGGAAGAGCGCCTTGACTTCACCTAGGGCATGCGGGAAGCACGCTGCGCCGATCGATATGGTCACTACGCCATAGCCGCCGTTCTTTTCATGCGGCACGCCTAGTGCATGGATAGCCTCGACGAGGTTTGCCGCAATCCCGGCATGAACGCCCGGCGCTGCATCCGGAATGATCACGGCAAACTCTTCGCCGCCATATCGTGCAACAAAAGTTCCTGGCGCGATTCGACCGTCATTGATCTGCTGAATTTGCTCCATCAGGCAACAGGCAACCGCTTTCAGGCAATCATCACCGGCTTGATGACCATAACGGTCGTTGTATTTCTTGAAATTATCGACATCGATCATCAGCAGGCTGAACGGTTTGCCTGATTGCCTTGCCTGCTCCCAGGCAATGTCCACTTGCATGTCCATGGCACGCCGGTTGAGCAGACCAGTCAAGCCATCACGATTGGCCTGATCCTGAAGTTTGTTATTGGCCAGACACAGGCGGGCCCGCATCGCAGCAATCCGCGACATGGCCTTCATTTTGGCCTGGAGGACATTTTCAGGCACGGTTTTCGAGATGAAATCATCACCACCGGCCTCGATGGCTGTCACCAGATTGCTGTGGGTATCGGTTGCGGTCACGAAGATGATGGGTGTCCAAGCCCACGGCTCCAGACCCTCTTGGGCTCTAATCCGCGTGGTTACCTCAAAACCGTTCATGCCCGGCATCTCGATATCCATCAGGATAAGATCGAAGCTGTCAGTCTTGAAATAGTCGAGCGCAACCTCGCCGTTGATGGCGTGCCTGACCTCATATCCGAAAGACTCAAGGCGAGCCTGCATAACCATGGCTATCGCGCGCGAATCGTCTACCAGCAGAATTTTCATTCAGCGTTCAACCAACAAGAAGATTGGTGGAGTTTACATCCTGCACAGCCAGTAGCAACCGATGCCATCGCCTTTGCTTGCGATTCTGTACCACGGCGATCAGATAGTAGCCCTGACCCGAAACCAGCCGGCAATGCTGCGACGTGCATGGTGAGCCGCGAGCACTTGATGCGGAAACGACTCGCTCAGGAAAATGATCATCGTGCCAAATGTCGGGTTGACCGTGGCGATGACTGCGTCGCCGGATGGCGCGAAGAGCAGTAATTCCCCGCCATCGCTGGCTTGCCAGCTTTCGTTCAGATAATAGACAGTTGAAAGCACCCGGTTTCGTGTCCCGGACAGCACATCGGAATGCCTGGCGTAGCCCGCGCCTGAGCCGTAGATGGCGTAATGACATTCAAAATCGAACAAGCCGAGGAAGAGTGCTGCGTTCAGACCGATACGCAAGCTTTCCATCCAGCTCAGATAGGACTGATCAATGCAGTTGCTACTGTCCAGCCAGCTGATGACATCGCCACGAACCGAGTCTATCTGTTGTTTCGCTGCGCCCCGCCCGATCCCGGCAGCATGAAAACGACCGACATGATCATCCTGACAACGTCCCAGCAATTGTCTGGATAGACTTTTCACCAGCGGCGCATCCAGAATGATGTAGCCAACACGCTCCAGGCGTTCGGCGACCAGCGCCATGTCGATTGTCGAAACGCGGGTGGTCACTTGGGCGTCAGCAGGTAGACCTTCTGTTCAACCCTGACCGGCAGGCTGATTGCCGGATCGGGGTCCGGCTCGAAAAGGCTTTCGACGTGGCTGAGCTGGATATCAAACGCGCCGGCGTACAGGCTCGCGATTTCGTCGGCCACGGCGAACGGCTGCCCTTGCGTTTCGCCCTCCTCTGGCTCCTCGGTGGTCAGCAGGAGCATCCGGCAACTCGCGGGCAGAATGCGCCTGAGCTGTGCAATGTAGGCAGCGCGGATGTCGTCGGGGAGCGCCGTGAGCGAGGCACGGTCAAAGACGACAGCGATGTCACCCAGATCGGCGGCCCGAAGCCGGAAAAAATCGCCACACAGAATGCTGATCGGCCCATGTTCCCAGAGCGTGAATTTGCCGATTTTTCGCCGTGTCGGCTGGAGCTTGTTTTCATGGAAAAAGGCCCGGACAGCCAGCGGACTGAGTTCAACGCCGATCACCTTATGTCCCTGGCTGGCGATCCAGAGCAAGTCCAGGCTTTTCCCGCACAGCGGGACGAAAATCCGGTCTTCTGCGGTCAACCGTAAATTTGGCCAGAATTTGACGAGATGCGGATTCACCGCCGGCTGATGAAAGGCGATGTCATTGTCGCGCCACGATTGTTGCCAAAGCTCGTTATCGCGCCCGGTCACGGCGGCTCCATTCCATCAGATACAGCGTTGTTGAATCAGGAAAATGTTCTGATCGAAAGACACAACGCTTCTTTAGAAGAGCCATGCAGGCCGAAAAGGCACTCGCGCGGTTGGGGCAGTCAGACTGCCCGGTAAGCCCAGCGTATCACCGAAACCATCGGCGCAAGGCGACGAATTGGTTTGTCGCATTCCCGACAAGCGCCCAACACCAAAGGACGACATTTAAAACTTCACCATACTTTCAACAACTTGCAGATTGGCACCATCCTTGCTGAAAAGAAACCGAGGAGATTCCCATGACCCAAGCTGCTTTCGTCACCATCAACGACACCACCCTGCGCGACGGCGAACAGTCGGCTGGCGTGGCGTTTTCGCTGGACGAAAAACTGGGTATCGCCCGTCAGCTCGCCGCCATTGGCGTGCCGGAGCTGGAGGTCGGCATCCCGGCCATGGGTGACGAGGAGCGTGACTCCATCCGTGCCGTCGCCGAGCTGAACCTTCCGTCCCGCCTCATGGTGTGGAGCCGCATGCACCCGGCCGACATCGCCGCCTGCGCCGGCCTCGGCGCCCAACTGATCGATATTTCAGTGCCCGCCTCTGACCAGCACCTGTCCTACAAACTGAAGCAGGATCGTGCCTGGCTGCTGCGCGAACTGCCCAAATTCATCGGCGCCGCCCTGTCTCTCGGCCTCGAAGTCGGCCTCGGCTGCGAAGATGCCTCGCGTGCCGACATGAACTTCCTTTGCGCCCTGGCCGAAACGGCCGAACGCGCCGGCGCCCGCCGCCTGCGCTTTGCTGACACGCTGGGCATCCTCGAGCCTTTCGGCACCTTCGAGAAGATCAGCACCCTGCGCCGCAACACGGGCCTCGAAATCGAAATGCACGCCCACGACGACATGGGCCTGGCCACTGCCAACACGCTCGCTGCCTGCAAGGCCGGCGCGACGCACGTCAATACGACCGTCAATGGACTCGGCGAACGCGCTGGCAATGCCCCGCTCGAGGAAGTCGTGCTTGGCCTGAGCAAGCTATACGGCATGGAAACCGGCGTCAGCCTCAAGGGCTTTCCCGCCCTATCCAGTCAGGTTGCCCGCGCCTCCGGGCGCGCCGTCCCATGGCAGAAAAGTATCGTCGGTGCCGGCGCCTTCACGCACGAAGCCGGCATTCACGTCGATGGCCTGCTCAAGCATCCGGACAACTATCAGGGCTACGATCCGCAGGAAGTGGGTCAGTCGCACCGCATCGTGCTCGGCAAGCACTCCGGTTCGCGGGCCGTGCAGGTGGTGTACGGCGGGCTCGGTCTGACCGTCGATGATGGCGAGGCAAATGCCCTTTTGCCACGCGTCCGCAACTTCGTCGCCGAACACAAACACGCACCGGAAACAGCCGATCTACGGGCACTTCTGACTTCCGTCCGGAGCCAACTCCATGTCTGAAGCGATGACCATGACAGCAACTGCAATGGCCGTACCCGGCTTCTGGGCGACCCTCAGGGAAGACCTCGCCTGCGTTTTTCAGCGCGATCCGGCCGCCCGCTCGACGCTGGAAGTCCTGACCACCTATCCCGGTGTCCACGCCATCCTCACCCATCGCGTATCGCACCGCCTGTGGCGATCGGGCTGGCGCTTCCCGGCTCGCTTCCTGTCCTTTCTCGGGCGGACGCTGACCAACGTCGATATCCACCCCGGCGCCACCATCGGCCGCCGTTTCTTCATCGACCACGGCGCCTGCGTCGTCATTGGCGAAACGGCCGAAGTCGGTAACGATGTCACCCTTTACCACGGCGTCACGCTCGGTGGCACCTCGTGGAACAAGGGAAAACGCCACCCGACGCTGGCTGACGGCGTTGTCGTTGGCGCCGGCGCCAAGATTCTCGGCCCGATCAGCATCGGCGAACGTGTACGCGTCGGTGCCAACTCGGTTGTCGTCAAGGACGTGCCAGCCGACCGGACCGTCGTCGGCGTTCCCGGCCGGATCGTCGACACCCGAGTCGGCACGGCACGCCCTGAAAACGGCATCAGCCTCGACCACAATCTGATGCCTGACCCGGTGGCCAAATCGATTGCCTGCCTGATCGAGCGCATCGAAATGCTTGAAAAGGAACTGGCGGAAGTCCGCAATGAACCGGCACCGGCCGAGCATACCGACCAATGCAAGACCTGTTCGGCTGGCGACCTGTGCTGCGAGCACGAATCCATGCACTCAATGAACTGAGACATCATGGATCTTCTCGACTTCTCCGACTGCAAGCTCTATTTCGAGGACGAACTGCCCGCCGAGGCGGAACGTCTGATCGCCCGGGCGGCCGAGGACTACGGCGATCCGGCGGCCGAACTTGCCCTGCTTCGGGCGCTTCTTTTGGCCCCCGAGCACCTGACCGTGCTGGTCAGCCTGTATCGCTACTATTTCTACCAGCATCGCCTGGAAGACGTGCTGGTCGTCGCCGACCACGCCAAGCGCATCTCGGCTCGCCATCTCGGCATTCCCGACGATTGGCGGCTGATCGACGAAACCCGCCTGGGCTCTGCTGCCGCCACCTCCTTCGGCCTGCTCCGCTTTTATCTGCTGGCGCTCAAGGCCGAAAGCGTGGTCTTGCTGCGCCTTGGCCGCATAACCGAATCGCGCGACCGCCTGACCAAACTCGCCTCGCTCGATAGTCGGGACCATCTTGGCGCAGCCAAGCTGCTCGAAGTGGTTGACGAGTTCCAGAGTGAAAACCCGGCCCCCGCCGAAGACGCATCCCTAACCCTTGTTGCTGCCTGAGGAAACCATCATGGACGATACCCTGACCCTTGCCGAAGCCATGGAAGACCTGGTTTCTGCCGAAGATTTTCTCGACTATTTCGCGGTCCCCTACGACCCGGCCGTCGTTCATGTGAATCGCCTGCACATCCTGCAGCGTTTCCATGACTACCTGACGAAGCAGGCACCGAACCTGCCGCCCGAAGAAGAGCAGCAGCGCGGCATCTACCGCCTGTGGCTGGAGCGCGCCTATCAGGACTTCGTAACCTCGGACTCGCTGACCGAAAAGGTCTTTGCCGTGTTTCAGAATGTATCCAAACCTGATGGTGGCATGAGCTCCTTCGTTTCCCTCGACAAGGTATTCCGCCAATGATGAACACCAAATGGGAGTACGGCGAAGCCGTACGCCTCATCCGCAACGTCCGCAACGACGGCACCTACCCCGGTCTCGACCCGGGGGACTTTCTTGTGCGCCGCGGCAGCATCGGCTATGTCGTCGATGTCGGTACATTTTTGCAGGACCAGATCATCTATTCGGTGAACTTCCTCGAAGAAGGCAAGATCGTCGGTTGCCGCGAAGAGGAACTGATTGGCGGCGATGACGAATGGACCCCCTCACGCTTCGAATTCCGCGAAAAGGTGCGCGCTGCCAAGCAACTGTCGGTCGGTGGCCAGGTTCTGGTCGAACTCGGCGCCGTTGGCGAAGTCATCAAAGTGATCCGCGATGCCGAGAACGGTGTGTCGTATCACATCCACTTCGACAGCCTGGCCGGGCGCGTCCTGCAGATTCCTGAGGCCTTCCTCGAAGCGCACAAAACCGGGGAGTAAGCGAATGCTGAACGCCTACCTTGAACTGAAGATCGCCCACGAACTGTTCAAAAAGGCGCCCGATGCGCTCAGCGAAACCGAGCTTTTTCGCCTCGGTGAAATCGCCGGCAAACAGGCACGCATCGAGCAACGTATCCTGGCCAGCGCCGCAGCGGCCACTGTAGTCGTTCCGGCGCCAACCATCGCCACCCGGCTTGATGAAATCCGCCAGCGTTACAGCAGTCCGGACGAGATGAGCGCCGACCTGGAACGGATAGGTCTGGACGCCGACAAACTGGCCGATGCCGTGGAGCGCGACCTGCGCATCGAGGCCGTTCTCGACAAGGTGGCCTCAGCCGTTGCCCCGGTCACCGCAGTGGATGCTGAAATCTATTATCGCCTTCACACGGAAGCCTTCGACCGTCCAGAAGCGCGCAATCTCAGGCACATCCTGATTACCTTCTCCAATCCGATAGAAAAGCTCATCGCCGCGAAAACACTGGAAGATCTGCGGTCAACCGGAAAAAACGTTGAAAATTTCAGTCAGGCCGCTCTCCGCCATTCGCAATGTCCAACTGCGATGGAGGGCGGCAAGCTCGGCACAGTCAAGCGCCAACAGCTTTTCCCGGAGCTTGAGCCCGCCGCTTTTTCGCTCGCGGCAGGCGAAGTGTCTGCCGTCCTGGAATCACCGATGGGCCTGCACATACTGCGCTGCGACGAAATTCTGCCCTTCGGCATGATGCCCTTCACCGAAGCCTGCCCGCGCATCCTTGAAAAGCTCACCGAAAAACGCCGCCGCGAAGCCCAGCGCGACTGGATCAAGGAACAGCCTTAACGACAAACCGGGAGCCCAAAATGCATGAAGCCCATGCGTTTGGGCATGGGCTTCTTAGATCTTTGACCAAGGCACTCAGGGCCAAGGTATTCGGCAATTTGCCGTTTGGGTGTTACGTGGTTTTCTTGTCAAACTGCGGTGGAGCATCAACCATGGAGCCTCCAGTCTTCCAGTAAAAAAACCGTTCTGACTGCACTTGCAACTGCTCAGAACTCAACTTCAGAATACGCCTCCGATACAAAAAGTCTACTCAATTTTTCGGTATTTTTGAGTAACCAGGTACAGAAGCCGCCACCCTTGTATTTATACCGAAAGGCCGGCAGCAGATAACTGCTGAGGTACCAAAGTCCGCTCCGAGACAATCAGTCGCTTCCTGATCCCCGAGCCAATCTTGCGTTCGACTTCCCACATGGCCAATCCCTTGACCACGGCAACTTGTTCAATGGCTGTTACGACATCACCCAGTTTGGTGCAGAGATACTGAGCACCGCGTTCGATTGAAGACTTCACTTTCATTCGGCCAAATCTCCCCTGTGGTTTTGCAAAAGCAATCCTACAGAAATTGCGCCCGTGTTCAAACAACAAAAATCAACAATTTTACAAATTCATCACAGCCACCAACGTCAAATGCTTGCGTGACGGGCCTCACCAGCATTGATTGATTTTTTAGCCGAGGCCATTTAGAGCGGCCTCGTTAAACATTCATGATCACACCAACGTGACGCCACGACCTCATACGCTTTGCAACGCTTTGTATCAGTTTGTAGCAGCCACTGTTAGCCGCCAATTTTCAAGACCAGGTGCGCACATTTGTCGCAGGAATTCCAGGGCAAGCAGTCGCACACCTTCGGCACCTCAGTGTAGTTCGCGCCCACATGCACCTTGCCGCTCCCCTCCTGCCTGAACGCTGACACCTTCTGCGCCTTGGCTACTTCGGCACTACCAGTACTTTCGTGCAAGGTAGGCGACCACCGGGCAAACGGCGCCATATCAATCAGTTTCTCGATGTACCAGACCTTTTGTGCAGCATCCCATCGCGCACCCAGTTTTTTGGCTTGCTCCTTCTCGGCGAAGGGCACCTTCAAATTCATGCGCATTTTTTCTCCCTCATTTCGCCGTACCGCCTTCAAAGTACGGCAGCAGCGCCTTCGCGGCCTCGATCCTGTCGCGAACACCGATATGCGGATCGTTCATGACTGCAATCAGGAAGCCCTTTGGATCGTTGAACCGTCCTGGTTCGCCGAGCGAAGACGCAAGCTGAGCGCCAGAGCTGGCATCTTTCTCAACTCGAACGGCATCCATCTCGGATCCAGCCTGCATGATGCTCAGAGCCCGCAGAAAATCATCCATACGGATGCTCTCGACCCCGGCGAGCATGGCCGCCTGTTTGTCGAGGTTTGGCGCCATTTCCAACCACGGCTCATCAATGAACATACTACCCATGCTCGGGTCGACAAAGGCTGACCAACGCTCGACGGGCTCTTTAATGACCTGCATCAATGGCAAAACGCGCTGCGAAACATCATTCACATGCTCTTCGATACCTGGTCGAAATTTAGTCCTGGAGCCAGAAATGTCAGGCAGATACTTGCGTCGGAGCCCACCCAGGAACTCACGAGCCTGCTGCAGGGGCACAGGTTCAGTCAGCGAAAACCAGATTTGATAGCCATCTTCGACAGAAACCGAGATGGCCGGTGCCGGCAAAGCAAGTTCTTCCTGAACCGCCTGACAGAGGGCTGCCACCTGCTCCCAATCGCTTCCTCTTTCGAAACCAATGACCAGCGTGCGAACCATCTCGCTTGGACTGACAAGCACAAGCCCGACATAGCTTTCGGTTACCAAGCGCTCGGCAAGGACTTCTGTTTTGAGTACGCCTTCCGTGACGTAGGCAGGCTTTACGCTGCCCGTGTTTTGCAACGATTGCCATTCCTGTCCAGGCAGGAAATAGAGCCGCGAGAGTTCCGCAATCAGTCGATTCATAATTACCCCAGGACAAGGTCACGCGAAAAACGGAACATCTCCGCCCAAACTCAGAGTTACTAGCCTTCGTGCCCCTCGTGACAATTTCACGAGCCGCTGACAGGCCTCAGTCTTGTTTTACAAAAAACAAACAAAAATGTCTATCCATCCCGAATAGGCGTGGCAGTGCAGTTTTGGGGCGCACTAGTCTTTTCGGACTAGGTTTTTCGAGAATTAGCGCCCATATTTTTGAAATATTTGACATGCATGATTAACGTTAGGGTGGTTTCGATTCTCGATAAATCCGCGGCTTGATTCACTGAAAAATATCGAATTATTTACATATGGAGCAGCAAACATGTCTTTTAATATCAAAGTATTAGCATCCGCCATTCTCTTGGCTATCGCTACCACGCAGGCCAGCGCAGCAAATGTGACACTCGACGGCGACAATTTCACCATTTCTTACGATACGAATGTCATTGGCTTGTTTGGTTCCCCCTATCTGGTTGGTTCCAACCTGGTCTTTGCACCTGGCGGCAACCCTGGTTTTTCGGCTCAGAGTGAAAGCGGCATTAAATTCACGAACTCCACTTTCGCGTTCGTGATTACCGCTGACCCAGGCTACAAGCTATCGAGTTTCAATTTATTTGAAGGCGGCGACTATATGTTGATCGGCGATGCCAGCCGGGTTTCAGTCGGTGGCCAGCTCCGCGTCAAGCCGGTCGGTGAAAGCGCGATGACGGCAGCCATTACGCCAAGCATGCCGCTTACGACACGGACGTCGTTTGAGCAGTTTGCGACGACCGAATGGAATGCCAGCGCCAGCATCAGCCCGACGATGACGTTGAGCAGCGCTGTGGTCAGCATCGAAAATCTGCTGGGTGCGCGCGCCCGCCTCTCTGAGGATGGATATGCATTCATCGAGAAGAAAAATGTTGAACTTGGTTTTGTTCTGACGCCGGTTCCCGAACCTGAGTCATACGCCATGCTGCTCGCTGGTCTTGGCTTGATGGGTTTGTTTGCAAGTCGCCGCGCCAGCCAAGCCTGACAGAAGGAATCCCGGGTGAATCAGCACCCA
>ERZ724516.1656-NODE-1656-length-12883-cov-7.911210_pt1 | contig 12883 bp, 9 predicted proteins | sample MGYA00376049_ERZ724516 | MGnify/ENA primary metagenome ERZ724516 (study PRJEB28724, sample SAMN07190886) | activated sludge metagenome | isolation source: activated sludge of sewage treatment plant in Hong Hong | place: USA: Christiansburg, Virginia | collected... | reverse complement strand
CGTTATTTCTTTACGGATGGATTTGGAATCTTTTCTGAAGCTGGGCTTCCGATTGCTAAATATGATGAAGATATTTATGGTTTTGACCATTATAACAATCAGTTCGTGTTTAATATTGGCGCTAGTTTTAACTTGTAATCACCTTACTATTATAAATGAAAAAGCGACTTGTATAAGTCGCTTTTTTTATTGGTAACGCGGATTTCGCGGATTGGTACTGATTTAATTTTTGTTGGTTATTACAAATCAAATTTGATGCCTTGTGCTAAGGGTAGACTTGTCGTGTAATTGATGGTGTTGGTTTGTCTGCGCATGTAGATTTTCCATGCATCTGAACCTGATTCACGTCCGCCACCGGTTTCTTTTTCGCCACCAAAAGCTCCGCCAATTTCTGCTCCTGATGTTCCGATGTTGACGTTGGCAATTCCGCAATCTGAACCTGCAACCGACAAGAATCTTTCGGCTTCACGCAAGTTGTTGGTCATAATCGCTGAGGATAAACCTTGTGCTACACCATTTTGTACGTCGATGGCATTTTCTACTTCGCCTGAGTATTTTAATAAATATAATACAGGTGCGAAGGTTTCGTGTTGTACGATTTCGAAGTTGTTTTGTGCTTCTGCGATGGCTGGTTTTACGTAGCAACCGCTTTCGTAACCTGCGCCTGAAAGTACACCGCCTTCTACTAATATTTTTCCGCCCTCGGCTACGACTTTTGTCAATGCTGCGTTATACATTTCAACCGCATGTTTGTCGATTAGGGGTCCGACGTGGTTGTTTTGATCTAATGGATTTCCGATACGCAATTGTTTGTAGGCGCCCACGATGGCATCTCTAACTTTATCGTAAATACTTTCGTGAATGATTAAACGGCGTGTGGATGTGCAACGTTGTCCGGCAGTTCCTACGGCTCCGAATACGGCTCCGATAACGGTCATTTTGATGTCGGCATCTGGCGTTACTATAATCGCATTGTTTCCTCCTAATTCTAACAATGATTTTCCTAAACGTCCGGCAACGGCTTGTGCTACTATTTTCCCCATACGGGTTGAACCTGTTGCAGAAACTAATGGTACGCGTTTGTCGGCAGTCATGAGTTCACCGATTTTATAATCGCCATTGATTAGGCATGAGATGCCTTCTGGAAGGTTGTTTTCTTTTAATACTTCGGCAATGATGTTTTGACAAGCTACGCCGCAAAGTGGTGTTTTTTCTGATGGTTTCCACACGCAAACGTCGCCACAAATCCAGGCTAAGGCGGTGTTCCATGCCCACACGGCTACTGGGAAGTTGAAGGCTGATATGATTCCGACAACGCCCATTGGGTGATACTGCTCGTACATTCTATGTCCTGGTCTTTCGGAGTGCATGGTAAGTCCGTGTAATTGTCTTGACAACCCTACTGCGAAATCGCAGATATCGATCATTTCTTGCACTTCTCCGTAACCTTCTTGGAGTGATTTTCCCATTTCGTAAGAAACTAGTTTTCCTAACGCTTCTTTGTTTTTGCGTAATTTTTCTCCGAATTGGCGTACGATTTCACCGCGTTGTGGCGCTGGCATCAATCGAAATGTTTTGAAAGCTTCGGTTGCGGTTTGCATTACTTTTTCGTAATCGGCCGCTGTGGATGTTTTTACGGTAGCTATTAATTGTCCGTCTACTGGCGAATAGGATTCTAGGATTTCGCCGTTGGAAAAGTTATTTTGTCCGGTAGAAGTGCCTTCGTTGGTGGCTTGGATACCTAATTGTGCTAGGGCTTCTTTCATTCCGAATTGGTCTGCTATTGTTGTCATTTATCTTTTATTTTTTTGAATTATAACGATTTCGTGGCAAAAGTAAATAATAATGAATAATTAATGGTGAATAATGAATAATTCCTTTGGAAGAAAATGCCCTAGCCCTGATAGTAACGGTATCCTTTTGTGACGGTGTTCGGCACAAAAGATACAGTGGATAGCAGGTTCCTGGCTTCTAAAAAATTAAAACATGTTTTTTTTCTTGAATAAGAATACGCCGAAAAACGAGATGATCAGTGAGATGCAAATGACAATTAGAAAACCATTTGGGCTGTCTTGCAGGTTGTTGGGCACGTTCATTCCGTATAAACTGGCTACTAAGGTTGGAATCATTAAAATGATGGAGATGGACGTCAGTTTTTTCATGATGACGTTTAGGTTGTTTGAAATCACCGACGCGTAGGCATCCATCATGCCGGTTAAGATGTTGCTGTAGATGTTGGTGGTTTCTTCGGCTTGGCGCAATTCGATTTCGACATCTTCCAGCAATTCTGGGTCGAAGCTGTCGCTGTGGGCTTTTAGGTTTTTGATTCTGCGAAACAGCACATCATTGCCTTTTAAGGACGTGATGAAAAACACCATGCATTTTTCTATTTGCAGCAGTGCTTGTAATTCTTCGTTTTTGATGGATTGTTCTAGGTTGTCTTCGGCGAGTTTGATTCGCTGGTTGATTTGTTTGAGGTATTTTAGGAACCAAATGCTGGAGGACAATAATAGTTTCAGCACCAAGTCGAAATGGTTGTGGACCTCTATTTTTTTGCGTTGCGTATACAGTACAAAATCGGAAAGAATATCGGTTTGGTGGAAACAGAGTGAGACAAAAATATCGTCTTTGAAAATCAATCCGAGTGGTGCGGTATTGAAGGGCAGCTTGGCGTCATTGCTTTTGAAAGGAATTCTGAGAATGATTAAGAACCAGCCGTTTTCGGTTTCAATCCTTGGGCGTTCGTCTATATCTTCGATGTCGTTGTAGAAAGCTTGCGGGATTTGCAGTTCTTCGAGCAGAAATTGAGTTTCTGAATCTGTCGGGCAAACGGTGTTGATCCAGCAGTTGTTTTCAAGGTTTGGGATTTGGAATAATCCGTTGTTGTTTTTGTAAAAAGATATCATAACGCAAAAGGGAATTTAGGTTGGATAGCTTTTTAACAATAAAGCTATTCCAATTGATGTAAGTTTTTCCTCGAATAATCGTCCATAGGGATTTATTATTTTTTTGCGAAAGTAATTTATTTAGGGAAACCTGAATCATAATTATTTGCCAATAGTGTATTTGGGATCTGAGGGCATGATGGTGCCGCAATGGTTGCAGGTTCTTAAATCTTCTGAATTGTAGAAATGTTGGTAGTGTGGCAGGAAATCTTTTTCGATATCGTGGAGTTCAAAATAGACTTCGTAGAGTTTGTGGTTGCAGTTTTCGCAGTGCCAGAGTAGGCCATCGGTAAAGCCTTTACCAGCGCGTTTGCGTTCGATCACGAGTCCGATAGAGTTTTCGGAGCGCACGGGTGAATGCGGCATTTTTGCGGGATGTAAATACATATCTCCGGCGTGCAATTCCATTTCCTTGCGTTCGCCGTTTTCCTGTACGATGACTTTGATGGAGCCTTCGAGTTGGTAGAAGAGTTCTTCGGTTTCGTTGAAGTGGTAATCTTTGCGCACGTTAGGTCCGGCTACAATCATGACGATATAATCTTCAGAATCTACGTAGATGCTTTTGTTGCCAACCGGTGGTTTGAGCAGGTGTCGGTTTTCGTTGATCCATTGGTTGAGATTGAAGGGTTTTAGTGTTGCCATGGGATTAAAATTGATGCTGTTAAAGGTATTGAAATAAACCATTATGATGTGAAAAAGGCAACACGAATTGCACGAATTATCACGAATTGATTTCTTGGAAATGTTTGGGTAAATAAAAAAGGATAGCTTTCACTATCCTTTGGTATTATTTTGCTTCTTTTATGAGGTAGACATAGACGGGGAAGTGATCGCTAAAACCGACTTCGTTGGCGCCGTGTCTGAGGGGATAACCTTTGTATTGCCCGGTTTTTGTAATCATATAAGGTTTGTTGTAGATTCCGGCTTTCCAATAACGGAAAGACGAATAATCGGTTTTGATTAAAGGTTCGGAAACCATAATTTGGTCGAAGATATCACCGGCATCGCGGTAGAACAAGGTGCAATGTCCGTCTTTAGCCATTTGTTCGAATGGGTTGTAAATGCCAAATTCTTTGACTTCTTCTTTTTTACGTTTGGCACCAATACCTTCTTTTACGCTTTTGTTATAGGTTCCGTCGTTTAAATCGCCCATGGCAATAATTTTGGCGTTGGGATTGATTTTATAAATGGAATCCATAACTTTTCTCGCCAAGCGTCCAGCGGCTTCACGAAACGGGCTGCTTTTCTTTTCGCCTCCGGAACGCGATGGCCAGTGGTTGACCATGATGTTGACTTCTTCTCCATCTAGAAAGCCGGTCACTAGTAAAATGTCGCGGGTGTATACTCTTTCTCCTTTACTTGCTTCTATTTTGTCGGCATCTGCTTTGTCTTCTTCGGCTTCCTTTTCGTTGTCTTTGGTTTTGGTTTCGCCTCTGTAAATTAATAACGGAATATTAACTGAGCTTGTTGGTTTGAAGTGTTTTTTCTGATAAAGTAAAGCTACATCAATACCTCTTTTATCAGGAGAATCGAAGTGCACGATACCATAATCATTAACCGCCAGTTTTGGTTGTTTTACTAAATCTTCGAGAACATGTCTGTTTTCGATTTCACAACCTCCTATTATTGTTGGTGAATTTGAATTTTCACCCGTTCCTATTTCAGATAAAACGCGCGCCAGATTTTCAAGTTTTTGGTTGTATTTTTTGGAGGTCCAATTCTGAGCTCCGTTGGGCAACCATTCTTCGTCGTTGTTTGGGTTGTTGATGGTGTCGAACAAGTTTTCAAAATTGTAAAAAGCAACGGTATGCACCATGAACTTTTTTTGCTGTGATTGTGCGCTACTTATTGCGAATAACACAAAGAAAAGGGCAATAATTTTTTTAATTCTCATATAATGATTACATTAAATTACTATCAAGTTTAACACAAACTTGGCTGTAAAAGTAATTAATATTAATTTAATAGGTACATTTGCATCCGTTAAGAAATAATTATTCTTAGTAAAAGACGAATTAATTTATATTATTTATGAAAAAACTTGTTATTAGTACGCTATTTGTGATGCAGGTGCTTTTTGTTTTTGCGCAAACAACTACCGGAGTTACGGGAAAAGTTGTGGATTCAAAAACACAAAAACCATTACAAAATGTTGTTGTTGCCATTTTAAACTCGCCATTGACAGAACTGACAGATGGTGCTGGAAAATTTACTTTCAAAGAAGTCTCAGAGGGCAATCAATTGTTACAAATTAAAACTCAGGGTTACACGGATCAATTGATTCAGGTTGAGATTACAGCTGGGAAATTACTAGATTTAGGTGTTGTGTTGTTTGTTGAAGATCAAACACAAGAGCAACAGTTAAGTTTAATTACGATTACTGAGAACGATTTGGGCGATGACAATAGTGGTTCTGAAAGCACTTCTGGTTTGCTTCAAGCCAGTAGAGATGCCTTTCAACAAGCAGCGGCTTTCAACTGGGGTCAAGCGCGTTTCAGAATTCGTGGTTTAGACAACGAATATGGTACCACCTTGATTAATGGTTTGGCCATGAATAAAATATACGATGGTCGCCCACAATGGAGCAACTGGGGTGGTTTGAATGATGCAACTAGAAATCAAGAGTTTACAATTGGTTCTGGTGCTTCAGATTATACTTTTGGTGGTATATTAGGAACGCAAGAAATTAATACAAGAGCTTCTATCTATAGAAAAGGATCGAGAGTTTCATTCTCTGGAACCAACACCAACTACAGCTGGAGAACTATGGGTACGCATGCATCTGGTATGAATACCAATGGATGGGCCTTTGTGGTTTCTGCGTCGAGACGATGGGCTGAAGAAGGTTATTTTGAAGGAACTGACTACAGTGCCAATTCATTATTTGCAAGCGTTGAGAAAAAATTCAACGACAAACACTCCTTAAACTTTACTTCAATTTACGCTCAAAACCGTAGAGGTAAAACATCGCCAAACACACAAGAAGTGAATGACTTAAAAGACTTTAAATACAACTCTTACTGGGGTTGGCAAGATGGTGAGAAAAGAAATTCAAGAGTTAAAAGTATCGAAGAGCCTATCAATATGTTAACGCACTTTTGGAAAATTTCAGACAAAACCAATTTGAATACCACGGTTGCTTTTCAAACTGGATTTGTAGGAAACAGCCGTCTTGATTACCAATTCGCAAACAATCCAGACCCAACTTACTACAAAAATTTACCTAGTTACTTTTTGAAACTGCAATCTTCTTATGTGCAAACAGGGGTTGATGATCAAGGGAATCCTGTTTACGCTAATCAAGATGCCATTGACGCAAGAAACGGGTTTTTGAATGACGGACAATTGAATTGGAATTCTATGTACTATACCAATATGGTAACCAACGGTGGTGGTAGAAGTGCTTATGTTTTATATGAAGACAGAACGGATGATAAACAATGGAGTGCTAACTCAATCTTGAGTTCGACATTGTCTGACAATATTGTAATGAACGCAGCAGTGAACTTCAAGAAATTGAATTCAAGAAATTACCAAAAACTATTGGATCTTTTAGGAGGAAGTTATTTCCTAGATGTTGATACTTTTTATACGGATGATGCTGCAGAATCTGACTTGAACAATCCACAAAGAAAAGTTGTTGTTGGAGATTCTTATGGATATGATTATGATTTGAACGCAGTTGTTATTGATGGATTTACACAATTTAAATTCAATTACAAAAAAGTTGATTTCTACCTTGCACAATCTTTTACCAGAACACAATATCAAAGAGACGGGAATTATAAAAACGGTATCTACGCTTCAAATTCTTACGGAAAAAGCGAAAAGATAAACTTTGAGAATTTTGGTTTCAAAGGTGGACTTACCTACAAAATTACAGGTCGTCAGATGTTAGATTTCAACGGAGCTTACATGACCAAAGCACCAAATATGAGAAACACTTTCTCTAATTCGAGAATCAACAACAACATTACTCCTGATTTGAACAGTGAGTCTGTTATGAGTGTTGATGCTAGTTATATCATCAAAACACCTAAATTCAAAGGAAGATTGACAGGATATTACAGTAAAATCATGAACTCAAGCGAAATTTCTTTCTTCTACGGAGAGGACCTTTTTGAAGAAGGAAATGATGTGGATGCCGATTCATTCATCAGTGAAATTGTTACTGGAATTAATAAAAAACAAATGGGTGTAGAGTTAGGTTTTGAATACAATTTGAGTTCTACCATTAAAGCTACAGGTGCTGCAGCTTACGGAGAATATACTTTTGATAACAATCCAAACTTAAAAGTAAATGATGATGCACAAGCTTCTGACACTAATACCAATCCGGTTTTTGATTTCGGAAAAGCTTATCTTAAAAACTATCGTGTAGCCGGAATGCCACAACAAGCTTATTCATTAGGACTAGAATACAGAGCACCTCAATTTTGGTGGATTGGTGCTAACGCCAATTATTTAGCAGACAGTTATATTGATGTTTCAAGTATCACCAGAACCAACAACTTTACTATTGCTCCAGGAGGCGGAAATAGTACTTTTGACGGTTTGACCGATGCTGAACTTAGAAGAGTGTTGAAACAAGAAAAATTTGACCCTGTTACTTTGGTAAACCTTGTGGGAGGAAAATCATGGAAAATCAAAAACAATACTTTTGGTTTCTTTGCTTCGATTAACAACGTATTCGATATTACATACAAAACAGGTGGGTTCGAACAATCAAGAAAAGCTACTTATCCTGACTACTTAGCAGACAACAGCACACAGGTTTTATTAGACCCTGCTAACCCTGCTAACGGAGCCATTCAATTGGATAGCGCGCAACCTTCTTTTGGACCAAAATACTTTTACGGATACGGCAGAACGTATTTTGTTAATTTCTATATCAACTTCTAATACATAATACTATGAAAAATATTTTAAGAACTATTTTCTTATCGGCTTGCCTTGCTGTTGCAATGGTAGGTTGTGATGATGATACAGATATCCCATACATTGACAAGCCTTTGTTTAAAGAATCTTTCGACGACAATTTCCCAACATGGGTAAAATTTAGCGAATTGGGAGCCCAAGTTTGGGAGTCAGCTCCTTATGGAAATCCTGACGGATTCTGTGCTAAAATGTCTGGATTTACAAGCTCTAGCAATGCCAATATCGATTGGCTAATTTCACCTGCTCAGGACTTATCAAAATTTCAAAAAGCTTCGTTTGCTTTTGAAAGTGCTGTCAACTTTTCCGGGCCCAATATTGAAATTTATATTTCAAAAAACTATTCCGGAACAGGAGATCCTAATGCCGCAGGAGTGGAATGGAATAAAGTGAACGGCGGTAAATTAGCAGTACCTACAACAAATCCTTCTTATCAATATTTCTTTTCTGGTATTGTAGACGTTCCCGGTTATGCTGGGACGGGTTGTGAAGCCGTATATTTTGCATTTAAATACACGTCTACTGCCACGCAATCAGCAACTTGGGAGATTGATAATTTTAAAGTTTACGGAAACTAATTGATTTTAAAAATTTGAATTATGAAAAATTATAAATTAATATTGGCATCTATACTTCTGGCAACTGGCTTCGGTTGTACCAACCCGGAAACTTATAATGCTCCGAAAGATTTAAGCACAGAATGCGGCGAATTAACCGCTAATAAAACCGTGCAGTCTATTGCTGCTACTTCTACAACTGAGTATCAATATACTGATGATGACATCATTGAAGCTTACGTTACTTCAAGTGATGAAGGAGGAAATTTCTACAAATCGCTTTCGTTAGTTTCTACTGACGGAACAACAGGGTTTAGTATTCCAATCGATGATTATAATCTATACACGAAGTACCCACCAGGAAGAAAAGTATATTTGAATCTAAAAAATTTATACATCGTTAAAGATTTTGGAGGTTCTGTTAGTGGAACTGTAATTGGATCTCTATACAACGGAAACTCTATTGATGATTCTACTGATGATGAGGTAGGTAGAATTTCTATAGCGAAGTACAAAAATGTAATTACAGCTTCATGTTCAGACTTTAAACCCGAATCAGAACTTGCTCAGCCTATGACCATAGCACAAGCTAAAAGTGAGCAGAATTTAAATAAACTTATCGTATTGGATAATGTTCAATTTACTGATGCTTCTATAGGCAACACTTATTTTGACCGTGATATGAATACCTCTAGTTTTGCTACTGCAACAGATCATACCATTAAAGATATCAATGACAGTTCTGTAATTGTAAGAGTAAGTTCATTCTCTACTTTCGCTACCAAACCTGTTCCAAGCACCAGTGGAAAAATATATGGTGTTATGACCCGTTTTAGCGGAACCTACCAATTTATGCTTAGAACGGAAAGAGATGTGCAATTGACCAATCCAAGAATACTTCCTGTGCCAGCATTTTTCACGGAGCCTTTCACGACAAATTTTGCAGCTTGGAGAACCTTTAGTGTAACAGGTGCCCAAACATGGGGACTACAAGCCACCGGTGGTAATCCTACCCAATGTGTGAAAATGAACGGTTATGCTAGTAGCACGAATAATGCTAATGAAGACTGGTTGATTTCACCAGCACAAAACCTTTCTACTTTCACAAATGCAATTTTATCATTTGAAACAGCTACTAATTTTGCAGGTGATCCGCTTACCGTTTTAATTTCAAGAAATTACAGTGGATCAGGAAATCCAAGTACAGCTACTTGGACACCAGTTTCTGGTACTTTAGCTCCAACAAATGGAGGCACCAGCAATTGGGTTGCTTCAGGACCAATCAATATTAATACCTATACAGGTGCTGGTAACAATACAGTATATATTGCATTCAAATACACTTCAACAACGACTTCTGGGTCTGATTGGCGTGTTGACAATGTGAAAATACTTGCGAATTAATACCAAATTAATCAGAAATATAAAAGAGGCTTAACGGCCTCTTTTTTTATGCTTATTCATGGCTTGCTATTGGTTTGTTGAGATTAAAATATTGAACTAACTTAGCCGCTTGGCTATTTTTTATTCTGACACTATGAAAAAAACAATTATTGGTTTTTCTTTTTTGATATTCCCTGCAATGCTTTTTGCTCAATATAATCTTGTTCATGATACCATCAAAAAAAGTACAACACAAGAACTAAAGTTTAGTACAAAACAATTGATTGTTCCGACCATCCTTTTTACGTACGGTATCGTAGCCATTGAAAGTGACTATTTGAAGCTTATTAATACTGAGCTTAGAAATGAATTAAAAGAGAATATTGATGAGAAAATCACGATTGATGATTTCACACAGTATTTGCCTGCAGCTTCAGTGTATCTTTTAAATAATGTTGGTATAGCTGGAAAACATAACCTGAAAGACCGATCGATTATTTTGGCTACCTCCTATCTTCTTATGACTGGCTCGGTAACAGGCTTAAAAGGTTTGACAAAAATAGAAAGACCAGACGGAAGTGCTAACAACTCTTTTCCTTCAGGACATACAGCTACGGCCTTTTCAGGTGCGGAATTTTTATGGCAAGAATATAAAGACGTTAATATTTGGTATGGCATTTCTGGATATGCAGTGGCTGCCGGTACTGGTTTTTTTAGAATCTATAACGGACGCCATTGGCTTTCTGATGTTGCCATGGGTGCTGGGATTGGAATTATGAGTACCAAAATTGCTTATTGGACTTTTCCTTATGTTCAAAAACATTTCTTTAAATCTAGAAAAGATGTGGGCGCCATCATTACCCCTTTTTATAACGGAAAACAGGTTTGCCTAGGCATGGTTGTTCAATTTAAATAAAATTGTCTTAGATGTGCCCATAAGGGGATTAAATAGCTCCTGAATTACTTGAAATACCATTTAAAACCAATCGATTTAAAAGTTGAAACGATGTGTTAACCATTTAGAATTGTTTCGTGGCAACAAATTTGAATTGCAGAAGAAACATTTGGGTAAGTAAATCAAGAGATTAGAAACAAAAAAACCGGACGTTATGTCCGGTTTTTATATGATTTAGATGGATTGCTTGTTATTTCACAATCAAGAATTCTGAACGTCGGTTTTGAGCATGTTGCTCCTCGGTACATGTCTCTTTACAATCTACTTTTGGCTCAACTTCTCCCATTCCTTTTGCAGAAATTCTATTGGCTGCAATGCCTTTAGAAAGTACATACTGTCTTGTTGCTTTGGCTCTTCTATCCGATAAGTTCATGTTGTAAACATCACTTCCTCTGTTATCCGTATGCGCCTTGGCTAAGATGACCAATTTGTCGTTGCTTTTCATCACTTGTACTAATTTGTCTAACTCGAAAGCACCTTCTTGGGTAATGTTGCTTTTGTTGTATTCAAAGTAAATCGGATTCAATACAATTTCTGTTTCCGTTACAATCACATCAATTGGTTGTAAAGCTGCATCAATTTTAGTTTGTCCGCCTTTGGCTTGGCTAACACTAAACGTACCACTCTCAAATCCGTCTTTAGAAGCTTGGATGCTGTATGCTTTTTCGCATTCAACATCATATGAAACCTCCCCTTTTTCGTTGGTGGTTTTGGTGGCAATGACGTTTTTCTTGTCGTCTACAATTGACACACTAGCATTGGCAAGGATTGCTCCTGTTTTTGCGTTAGTAACCACGGTTAATACTTCTAAACCGCAAATTGGTGTTGCTCCAAAAATATCATCATTACCGTTTCTATTACTTGCGAAGAAACCTAAGTTTTTAGCTTTGTTAAAAGTAAATCCGAAATCATCTTTTTCTGTGTTAACTGGTTTCCCCATGTTGACTGCTTCCGCACCTTTACTTAAATCGATAGAAAATACATCTAGACCTCCTAAACCTGGTTTTCCGCTAGATGCATAGTAAAGGGTTGTATTGTCATCTGCAATAAAAGGGAAGCTTTCGTTGCCTTCAGTATTCACTTTTGCCCCTAAGTTTTCTGGCGTTCCAAAAGTTCCGTCGGCATTTACTGACACTTTCCAGATATCAATCCCGCCCAAACTGCCTGGCATATCAGATGAGAAATATAATGTTTTACCATCACGGCTTAAGCTAGGATTGCTTGTTGAGTAATCGTTGCTGTTGAAAGGTAATGAGATGGCTTTACCCCATTTGCCATTGTCTTTAGTCGCAACAAACAAATTGTTTCTACTTAATTTAAGGTTGTACTTCTTATCTTTCTCAAAAGACGATTCTCTAAAACTATCACTAGAAAAATAAACGGTATTACCATCATTACTGATGCTAACTGGACCATCGTGGTATTTCGAATTTAGTTCGCTAACGGTAGCTGCATTTGTAATCGTTCCGTCAATATTATAATCAGCTCTGTAGATATCTAAGAAAGGTTCTTTTGTCCAACCGTAATCTTTGCGAGCACTATTTCTAGCACTTGTAAAATATAATTGGTTGTCATACAGTACCGCACCAAAATCAGACTTGTCGCTACTGATTTCTAATGACTTCACGTCATACTTTTTTTGTTTGTCTAAAAGTCTCGGAATGTAATTTGGATTTTCTTTGAATGTTTTAGCTCTTTGATCGTTGGGTGCTAGTGAAGCAAACTTTTGCATTTGTTTGTTGGCTTCTTCATATTTTCCATTGGCTTTCAACATTTGAGCATAACGGTAATAAGTTTCTGCATCTTGTGAGTTTTCAGTTGCCTTAGCATACCATTTTACAGATTCAGTAGCATTGAACATATTGTAATAAGTATCTGCCAATTGCTTGTAGATATAGGCATCTGATTTCCCATTATCAACCAACTTTAGGTATTCTTCAGCCGCTGCAACATACTCGTAGCGATTAAACAATTTATCAGCCTTCTTAGTGGCTGCATTCTGTGCGCAAAGTGAACTACTCGCTATCACAAAACTAAATGCTATATAAAAATTTTTCATGTTAGGTTGCTTTTGATTTTAGAAATATCTAGGTGATTGTGATACTTTT
>ERZ724516.1655-NODE-1655-length-12883-cov-10.935298_pt1 | contig 12883 bp, 7 predicted proteins | sample MGYA00376049_ERZ724516 | MGnify/ENA primary metagenome ERZ724516 (study PRJEB28724, sample SAMN07190886) | activated sludge metagenome | isolation source: activated sludge of sewage treatment plant in Hong Hong | place: USA: Christiansburg, Virginia | collected... | reverse complement strand
CGAGCACGGTCAAACTATCATCCCAGTTGATACAGGCATCGGTAATGCTCTGGCCGTAGGTCAGCGGCTTTTCGGGCGAGAGATCCTGGCGGCCTTCAACCAGGTGTGACTCAACCATGACGCCGACGATACGATCTTCACCAGCCGACAATTGCGCGCAAATGCTGTCATTGACTTCCATTTGCAACTTGAACTGCTTGCGACTGTTGCCATGCGAAAAATCGACCATTAGCCGTGCGGCAAGGCCAGCCTTGGCAATTTCGGTAGAAGCAGCATCGACACTGACCGGGTCAAAATTCGGCTCCTTGCCACCGCGCAGGATGACATGGCAGTCCTCGTTACCCATGGTCGACACAATGGCGGTATGGCCGGACTTGGTCACCGAGAGGAAGTGGTGCGGCGAATTGGCCGAACGAATGGCATCAACGGCAATCCGCATGTTGCCGTCGGTACCGTTCTTGAAACCGACTGGGCAGGATAAACCGGAAGCCAGTTCACGATGAACTTGTGACTCGGTAGTGCGTGCACCGATGGCGCCCCAGGCAATCAGGTCGGCAGTGTATTGCGGCGTGATGGTGTCGAGAAACTCGGTGGCGCAGGGCAGATCCAGCTCGTTAATTTCCAGCAAAATTTTGCGCGCGAGACGGATACCTTCATTGATGCGGAAGGTGTTGTCGAGACGCGGATCATTGATCAGGCCTTTCCAGCCCACCGTCGTGCGCGGCTTCTCAAAATAGACACGCATCAGGATGACGAGATCGTCAGCGTGCTTTTCCGCCTCTTTCGCCAATTTTTTGGCGTAGACCAACGCCAGATCGTAATCGTGAATGGAGCACGGCCCGATGACGACCAGCAAGCGGTCATCCGCGCCGTGCAGAATACGGTGGATGGCCTGCCGTGCCGTGTAAGTGGTCTGTGCTGCGCGGTTGGACAGCGGGTACTCGCGGAAGACATGGGCTGGCGGCACCAGCTCCTTGATTTCCTTGATGCGAACGTCGTCGGTATTCGGTTTGCTCATTTGCGTGCTGTACGGCGTCATGGCCGACCCTAATAAAATTCCTGAGAGCCCGACATTCTACCGGATCAGCCTGCAAATTTTGGGCGGCGCTTTACTTTGGCAGCTTCTCGTAAAGCCCGACCACCGCATCCATTTCTTCAAGAATGCGTTCGCTGGTGGTAGCGACAGCGGTCTGCGGACGCTTGTCAGGCCCGGCTTTTTGATTCAGCGCATTTTCAAAGAAGAACCATTGCTGCTTGACCAACTCCAGCGATTCCTGAATCTTTGGCGTATTGCTGGGCGCGCTAGCCAGTTCCTGATGAGCCGCTGCAAACTCCTTGCGCGCCTTTTCCAGTTCGCCTGCACTCTTGTCGTTAGCAACATTCCAGGCCATGGCCTGATAGAACTTGCTCATGCGCTGCGCGAGCATGCGCTGCCGACCAGAGATGTTGACCAAGCGCCCGGCGTTTGAACCCGAGTGTTTTTCCAGCAGCACCGTACCCTGCTGTGCCAGGGCAAGAACCGTTTCTGAAAGCTCGAGTACCTTGCGCCCGTTGTCCGGTGCCGGTGCCGCACCAAGCAAGACATCCTTGTAGGCCAGCCAGGAGGTTTCCAGCTTTTGATAGGTTTCGCGGATTTCGGGGGTTGGCGAGTAATTCTTCAACTCGACCAGTTGGCGGTCAAAGAGGGCAACCGACGCATCAAGAACCTTCTTGCTGCGCTCAAGCTCGACTTGCTGGCCGATTTGAAAGTAGGCCTTGGCCATGCGCTGCGACAACATGCGTTGGCGCCCGGCCTTGTTAATTGCTGAATTGATGTCACTGATCTGCGCTTGCACATCACCCCCGGCAAGAGCAAGCAGCACGGCGAAAATCAAGCCAGTCAAATAGTTCATAGCGCCTCCGAAATTTTCCTGAACCCGGAAAATACCGGAGAGCACCCGCGGCTGGCTACAACCTATATCAGATTTGTAAAAAATTGTTAGTGGAGCTGAGTCAGGTAATTGGCAACCGCAACGACATCTTCGTTCTTGAGCGGTGCTGTGGCAATTGACATGGACTGATTGCTGCGGATACCTGTTCCATCACGATAGCGCATGATGGTGCTCTGCAAATACGTGAGCTTCTGGCCGGCAATCCGGGGAATTTCCGCATTGCCACGCGCTTGCTCGCCATGGCAGCGTACACAGAGTTTGCCGAAGAGTTCCTTGCCACGCAAAGTCTGGGCGGCATCGGCAACGGATGGCGGCACCGTTGCCGAGGCATAGAACAGTGCAACCTGCATCCGCTCATCCTCCTTGAGAACCTTGATCAAGCCCTGCATGAAGGGATCCTTGCGCTCACCGCTAACAAACTTGCGCATTTGTTCAAGAATATAAGCGGGATTCTGGCCTGCCAGATTCGGCACATCCGGGGTCTTGCTGATGCCATTTTCACCGTGACAATTGGCACAGAAAAAAGAGGCCTTGCGCCCCGCGTCGACCGCAATCTTCACGCTTGCCGGGTCCGCCTGAATCGCCTTGAGGCGCTCCTGAACTACCGGTTGGGCGAGCGCTGCTGTGCCGAATAACATGAGTCCTGTCGCAAGTATCAACGCCCGCATAAGCCCTCCTTAATAACTAGTTATTATGCCGTACCTCCCACGGTGAGTCCATCGATACGCAAGGTTGGCTGCCCGACACCTACCGGCACGCTCTGACCATCCTTGCCGCAGGTACCGACACCGGGGTCGAGTTTGAGATCATTGCCGATCATCGAAACGCGGTTCATTGCCTCGGGGCCGTTGCCGATCAGGGTCGCGCCCTTGATCGGCCGGGTCACCTTGCCGTCTTCGATCAGATACGCCTCGCTCATCGAGAAAACGAACTTTCCGCTGGTGATATCGACCTGACCACCGCCAAAGTTGGCGGCGTAGATACCCTTCTTCACCGACTTGATGATTTCCTGCGGGTCATGCTCGCCGGCCAGCATCATGGTATTGGTCATGCGCGGCAGCGGCAGATGGGCAAAGGATTCTCGGCGACCATTGCCGGTCGGCGCAACGCCCATCAGACGGGCATTCAGGCTGTCCTGCATGTAGCCTTTGAGAATACCGTCTTCGATCAGCACATTGCGCTGCGTGGCATTGCCTTCATCGTCGATATTCAGGGAACCACGACGGTCGGCAATCGTGCCATCGTCAATAACGGTAACGCCCTTGGCGGCAACGCGCTGACCAATGCGACCGCTGAAGGTGGAACTGCCCTTGCGGTTGAAATCGCCTTCCAGGCCATGGCCTACCGCCTCATGCAACAAGATGCCCGGCCAGCCGGAAGCGAGCACGACGGTCATCTGGCCAGCCGGCGCGGCTTCTGCATTGAGGTTGGTGACTGCCTGATGAACGGCCTCCTTGGCATAGCGCTGGAGCACCTCGTCGTCGAAATAGCCGAAATCAAAACGTCCGCCACCGCCAGAACTTCCCTGCTCACGCTTGCCGTTTTCTTCAACGATGACCGACACCGAGCAGCGGACCAGCGGACGGATATCAGCCGCCAGACGACCATCGGAACCAGCCACCAGAATCACCTCATATTCACCGGCCAGCGAAGCCATGACCTGCTGAACACGAGAATCAAGGGCCCGCGCAAAGCCTTCCAGACGCTCCAGCAATTTAACCTTGGCCTCTGCCGGCAGCGAGGCAATCGGGTCATGCGGCACATACAACTGACGCGCCGCAGCACCCTGTTTGAGCGCCGGCAAAGCGCCCGACTGACCCGCCGCGGCAATCGCCCGCACTGCCGTGGCAGCATCGGTCAACGCCCGCGAACTGATATCGTCGGAGTAGGCAAAGGCAGTCTTTTCGCCGGTGATGGCGCGCACACCAACCCCCTGATCGATATTGAAGCTGCCTGACTTGACGATGCCCTCATCGAGACTCCAGGCCTCGGAGCGCGAATACTGGAAATAGAGATCGGCATAGTCGATCTGGTGCGTCAGGATATGGCCGAAGGTGCGCGAAAGATCGCCCTCGGTGAGCGAGAACGGGGTCAGCAACAGGGATTCGGCTTGTGCCAGGGCGCTGTTTGGGTTCATTTGCAACCTATTTCGTTAGAGTGTTCGATGGGCGAGTGCCGGCAGGCTCTCGCGAATTTCAGCAATGCGGGCATGGTCGAGGTCAGCAATGACCACCCCCGGCCCTTTCATTTTGCGATCGAGGATTTCGCCCCAGGGATCGATGATCATGCTGTTGCCGTGCGTCATCCGGCCATTTTCATGCTTTCCCCCCTGTCCGACTGCCAACAGGTAGCATTGGTTCTCGATGGCGCGCGCGCGCAGCAGGATTTCCCAGTGCGCGCGACCGGTCGTATCGGTAAAGGCGGCCGGCATCATGATCAGATCAACCGGTGCCAGCGCCCGATAAAGCTCGGGAAAACGCAGGTCATAGCAGATTGACAAGGCAATGCGCCCAAAGGGGGTATCGACCGCCGCCAGCTGATCGCCGGCTTCGATAAAAGCCGCTTCATCGTAAGCCTCATCTCCCTTTTTGAAACCGAAGAGATGGATCTTGTCGTAACGTTTTACACATTCACCAGCCGGGTTATAGACCAGGCTGGAATTACGCATCTTGTTCGCAACTGTTGCGGTCAACGGGAGAGAACCGGCAAAAATCCAGATGCCGTGGCGCAGGGCGGTTTCAGCCAGCCAGTCCTGGACCGGTCCGTGGCCAAAGGCCTCCCTTGCCTGCACACGGTCGGCATCGGCGGCGCCAATGATGGGAAAGTATTCAGGCAGGGCGACCAGTTGGGCACCCTGCGCCACCGCCTCATCGATCAAGCGGCCGGCACTGCGCAGATTTTCGCCAACGCGTGGCCCGGAGATCATCTGCAGCGCAGCGATACGGCAATTCTGCTTGCTCATTCCTTGGGCTCCTCCTTGGCATCATTCGGGGTATTGATATCAAAAGTCGGGAGTCTCACCTCGGTCTGCCCGGCCTTATCGACCAGCGGCTCACTCCACGTGCCCGTCACGTGATATCGGTAGCTGAACAGGCGGTTAAGCGGATTCTGCAAGACACTACCAGCCAGCAAAGTCGCAGCCCCGGCCACCGGATTGATCAATGCCACCCCGACGGCAGCGACGGTACTCAAGTCGGGGCGGACCACCACCCGCATATCCTGGGTTTCATTTTTCAGATCGACATCGCCCTCCATCTCGATCTGCGCCGCCGGCCCTTTGATGCGCAACGGCTCGCTGGTCCGCATGATGCCTTTTTTCACCAGCAGCTTGCCTTCTATGCTGTCAAAGGCCAGGCCGTCACTGAAGATATCGCGAAAATCAAGAGTCAGGCGACGCGACAGAGATTGCAGGGAAATCAAGCCAAGCAGCTTGCCAACGCCGGGCTCCAGCTTGTTGAACTGGCCCTTTTCGGCATTGACGTTGAGTTTGCCACTCATCGAAGGATAGTGCAGGCTAGTTGGAGGGCCATCCCACTCAACCATGCCACTCAAGCCGCCAGTCCCGCGCCGCACACCATCGCCATAGCCGAGGCGATCAAGCAGCTTGCCGAGATCCGTGGCGGTCAGATCGAAATCCAGGCGCATCTGCTGGCGCCCGGTGTTGCGCCAGACACCACGACTGCGCAAGCTGCCATCGGCATTCTTGAGATTCAGCACATCAAGCTGCCATGCCCCTTTTTCGTTGCGCGCCTTGAGATCAAGTTGCCCCAAGTGCTTTTCCCCAAGATAAAAATCGTCCACGGCGAGATTCATACTCGGCAGGCTATTGATCAGCGGATTGGGGGCGGCACCGGCCGCTTCACTCGCCGGACGCAACACCAGGCGCCGCAAACGGCCCTCCAACGAACCTTCACCGGCACTGCGCCAGACCAGATCGCCGGCCGCTTCACGCATATTCAAGCCAATTTGCCAGCCACCTTCACGTGGGCGCAAGGTCAAATCCGCCTGACTGAAGTCTCGCCCCAGCAGGTGCAATTTTGGCGTCTTGACCGACACTTGTGACAGGGAAAATCCACTCTGCCCTCCCGCTGGCGAACCGTCAGCAGAGAACAGATCCTTCCACGGATCGGCATCGAAGCGCGGCCCCGCCACCATGACCGCCAAGCCTTTTTCCGGCAAACGCAACTCACCATCGCCGAGGGCGATCACCGCGCGTTCAGCGCGCATCTCATTGCCATCCTGTCGACGCACCACCTGTGCCTGGGCAATCTTGTTGCCCACCGTCACCAGATACTGCTCGCGCGTCGCATCGGGCGCCGTCCGCTCGATGCGCAGGGGCCAGCGTGCCTCTGCCGCCTTGTTCAGGGGTTCCGGCAAAGTGGCACTGATTCCGGTCAACGGCGATTCGATGACAAAATCTGCATTGCGACCGCGAATATTGATGTCGGCAGTCCACGGCGCGCTACCGGCCAGATGCTCCATCAAAGGCCAACGAAAATGCTGGGTTAGATCAAGCGCCTTGGCGCTACCCGCCGCCTGAATGCCGATGCGCCCGCCTTCGCTCTTGATCGCCACCTTGAGCGGGCCACCGAATACCTGCCCGGCAAGATCACTGGCAGCGATCGACTTCTCGGTAATCACCAGACGGCCACCAACACCGGTAATCGTCGGCAGCGCGGAGACAACATCCACCTGATTGTTCTGTAACTGGTACACGCCGCGCAATTTGGTATCAAAAGCGTGGCGCAAGGGAATATCGAGCGTCAGGTCGAGCTTGCCGTTGCCCACCGCCTTCATGCCTTCAGTAAAACGATCAATCATTTTGCTGACCGGACTCTGTTCTATGTAACGCAAGAACTCACTGGTTGCCCCTTGGGCAATGCCACGCACCAGCAGTTGCTCCTCATGCGATTCAAAATCCGGTATTTCAACGATCACCTCAGACAGCTTGGTACCAAGAATCTGTCCCTTGTCTGCAGTGATTTTCATGCCGATACCGAAGCTGAGATCCGCTTCGATATTTTCTATAGTTGGCCAACCCGGGATGTAATCCACCTTGCCCTCAGTCGCCTTGGCGGTAACCAGGAACTTGCCTTTGGCCGGATCGCGGAAGGGAAAGTCGGCCAGGTTGCCCTTGAGCACCAATTTGCCGTCATGCCCCTTACCGGCAACCACACCGCGCCGCACCCAGTTGCGCGCCTCGGCATTGACCGCATGCGGCAAATAACGCCAGACTGCACGCGCGTCGGCACGCGCTATATTGGCGCCGAGATCAATGACACCCGGCCCCTTGCCGTCGTAAAAATAAGTGCCGCTCGCGGTTCCTGCGGCATCAGCCCCGTCAAATTGCAGGCGCTCAAGCTTTATCGCCAGGCCAGCCGGCTCGGCTTTCCAGGTAACCCGCGCCTTCAGTTGTTCAAAGTCGATCTTCGGCTCAGGGAATATCGCGGGCAAGGCAAGCCCCGACTGACCGGCCTCCAAGGTAAGCTCACCGGCCTTCTCGTTGAGATCAATCAGGCCGGCCAGCCCATCAGCACCGGGAAAATAGCCCCCGGCATGCATCCCCAAGCCACTAAAAGTAGCTTTCAGGGCGTAGCGCTCGAGTTGTTCATCGGCCAGTTCCCAACTCGTGCGTAGCTCTGAAATCCGCCCCTGCGGTTGGTGTTGCCCCAGTAACTGACGACTGCGAGCATCAAGTGGCAGGAAAGCGGCGAGTCGCCCGAGCACGGCCAGATCAAGAAAGCTGGCGCCGGCACTACCTATCAGGCGGCCATTCGCATCCTGCTGCCAGCGGGCATTGAAGTCGGTCGGTGCGACACGGATACCGTCCACTGTCAGCAATTCAACCTTGTGCCCATGCAATACCCGCTCCCCCCCTTTGTAACTCGCCTCCAGGCGGCCGCGCATCGAGGACAAATCCAGTTCGGGCAGGTGACGCCCCAGTCGTACACGCAACTCTTCGAGAGCAACATCGGCCGTCAGCTTGCCGGCGCCGTCGGCGAGATCGCCCCAGACCCGCAGCGCACCACGCCCTTGCGGCAAGTGGATGGGGTAATCGACCCACTTCCGCCAGGCAGCAAGATCGGCATAATCGACTTCCACAAATATTCGCCCGGCAAGATGCTCCAGCACCTCACCAAGATCACCCTTGATCTCACCACGGACGTCAATACGCGCCGCCAATTCGCTCGGTGGTGCCGCGGAAAGACCAAAACGGTGATGACTGCCCCGGTTATCGAGCCCGAATTGCAGGTCTTCCAGAATCAGCGGGGGCGCCTTGCGCAGGCGGTCGTCCCAAACGATGGTTGCATCGTGAATGCGGATCCGTGGCTGCTCTAGCACCCATTCGGCAAATGCCGGGTCACTCTCCCCCTCGGTCTCCAGTCCGGCCACCATAATCCGGCCATTGCTCTCACGACGAACATGCAACACCGGTCCGTCAAAAGCCAGCAGGGAAAGCGTAGGACGCATGCGCAGCAGGCTTTGCCAGGAAAGAACACTCTCCACCTGACGCAGTGAAAAGGCCGTTTGCCCCTGCTTATCAGCAATCGTTACCTCTTCAAGCAGCAGATCCGGGTTGAGTCCGCTCCAGCGGGCCGTAATTTTGCCGATTTTTACCGTTTGCCCGACAGCATTGCTGGCCGCCTGCTCAATCTCGGTCTGATAGTCGCCAACTTTCGGCAAAACCACATAGCGCATGGCCAAGAGTAGCGCCACAAACAGCAGCCAAACAACAAACAGCGTCCACCCCAAAGCGCGCAGCGCACCCCCTACCCCTGGCCTGGCCAGCCATGGCCACAACCAGTGCAGCCGGTAATAGAGCCCCGTGCGCAATTCGCGTTTATCCACAGATCAAACCGTTTTGCAAAAGAGGGAAAGAGATCACTAGAATGGAGAATTCGCCAAAACTCTAATTCTATCCTTTTCGGCCGATCTGCCGCCCGGGGAATCCCATGGAACACACACCCGACCCACGCTGGAAAGCAGCGCTGGATCATAGTCACTATCTGCGCAATCTGCTCAACAACCAGCCGGGACTAATCCCGGAACTGCTTGCCAGCTGGAACCAGCCACTCTCTGAAGATCTGCTGCTGGCGCCACTCAAACAGGCATTTGCCGATGACGATGCGGTCCGGGCTGCGCTGCGCCGCCTGCGCCAGCGCGCCATGGCGCATATTGCATTGCGTGATTTGTGCGGTTTGGCACCGCTGGGCGAAATTGTCGAAAGCATGACCATGCTGGCTGACGTCACCACCAATTTCGCCCTTGATTTTTATCACCGCCAACTGGTCACCACCTACGGCGAGCCGCTGGACAAGGCCGGCCAGCCACAACGCCTGCTGATCATCGGCATGGGCAAGCTGGGCGGGCGTGAGCTCAATGTTTCGTCCGACGTCGACTACATTTTTGTGTACCCGGAGGAAGGCGACAGCGCCGGCCCCAAAAGCATAGAAAATTATGATTTCTTTAACCGCCTCGGCAAACGGGTCATCGCTGCGCTTGGCGATTTGACCGCCGATGGCCAGGTTTTCCGCGTTGACATGCGCCTGCGCCCCAACGGTGACTCCGGGCCACTGGTCTGCTCGCTCGACGCGCTGGAAAACTATTTCATCACCCAAGGCCGCGAATGGGAACGCTACGCCTGGATCAAATCACGCGTCATGAATGCCGGCCCGAATGCCGACGGTGCAGCCCTCGGCGCCTGGATGCTCGCGCTGCGACGGATTTCACGGCCCTTTGTCTTTCGCAAATACCTCGACTTCGGTGCGATCAACGCCATGCGCGACCTGCACGCGCAAATTCGTCGTGAAGTCGCGCGCAAGGACAAGGTCGGTCACATCAAGCTGGGCCCAGGCGGCATTCGCGAAGTTGAATTCATCGCCCAGGTCTTCCAGTTGATCCGCGGCGGGCGCGACCCATCGCTGCAGATTCGTCCGACACTCTCCGTGCTCAAACTCCTGGCCGAACGCAAGCTGATACCGGCCGAGACTGAGCGAGAGTTGCGTGAAGCCTATGTTTTCCTGCGTCGTGTCGAGCATCGTCTGCAATACGTAGAGGACAAGCAAACGCACACCTTGCCGGAAGAAGATGACGCCCGCGCCAGCCTGGCACGCAGCATGGACTTTGCTGACTGGCCGGCCCTGCTTGCCGTTCTGGACGAGCACCGGCAGAAGGTCAGCAGTCATTTTGAAGAAATCTTCTCCGACCCCGAGTCGGGCGAGCATGCGCTGACCGGGGTCTGGCTCGGCCAGCACGACGAGGAAACTACCCTGGAAATGCTGGGCAACCTGGGCTTTCGCCAACCACGCGAGGCCATCCAGCGCCTGGCCGAATTGCGTGCGTCCAGCCGCTACCTGCAACTACCGACCACCAATCGCTCGCGCATCGACGCCGTCGGCCCACGGCTGATTGAGGCGTCGGGGGCAACCAGCGACCCCGACACCACCCTCGCCCGCGGCCTTAATTTTCTCGAAGGCATCAGCCGACGCGGCGCCTACCTCGCCCTGTTACAGCAGTACCCGATGGCCCTGCGCCGCGTTGCCGACATGATGAGCGCCTCCTTTTGGGCGGCCGAATACCTCAACCGCCATCCGCTGCTGCTTGATGAGCTGCTCGACCCGCGCCTTTACGAAATTGCTACCAACTGGGCCGGGTTTCGCGAAAATCTGCGCCAGACACTGGCGGACCATGCCGGCGACACCGAGCGCGAGATGGATATCCTGCGCGAAGTTCACCACGCCCAGGTCTTCCGCCTGTTAGCGCAAGATCTGGCTGGCCTGCAAACCATAGAAAGTCTCTCGGATCACCTGACCGAACTCGCCGACACCATCGTTCAGGAAACCCTGCCGTTGTGCTGGGGAACGATCAAGAAGCGCCACTGCGCAGTGCCAAAATTCGCCGTCATCGGCTATGGCAAGATGGGTGGCAAGGAACTGGGCTACGCCTCCGATCTCGATCTGGTTTACCTGTTTGAGGACGATTCACAGGAAGCCGAAGAAAACTACAGCCGGCTCGGACAACGTCTCAACACCTGGCTTGCGAGCCAGACGCCAGCCGGCATCCTGTTTGAAACCGACCTGCGCCTGCGTCCGAACGGCGATGCCGGCCTGCTCGCCGTTTCGGTGGACTCATTCCGCGACTATCAGTTGAAAAACGCCTGGGTCTGGGAGCATCAAGCGCTGACCCGTGCCCGCTTCTGCGCCGGTGACCCCGCCGTTGGTGAACGTTTTGAGGCGATCCGCATTGAAATCCTGCGCCAGCAACGTGATCTCTCGAAACTACGTGAGGAAGTCATCGCCATGCGGCGCAAGATGCAGGACGCGCATGCCTCAAACAGCACAACCGGGTTTGATCTCAAGCAAGACCCCGGCGGCATCATCGATGTCGAATTTATCGTCCAGTATCTGGTGCTCGGCCACGCCCATCAATATGCCGAACTGTCCGGCAATCTGGGCAACATCTCCCTCCTGCGCATCGCCGGCGAACTGGGCCTGATAGATCCGCAACAAGGCAAGGCGGCGGGCAATGCCTACCGGGAATACCGTCGCCTGCAACATGCCAAGCGCCTCAACGCCAATCCGCAAGCGCTCAACGACCGTGAAAGCCTGGAGGCGCAGATTGTTGCGGTCAACCAGCTCTGGCAGGCAATTTTTTCGGCCTAACCCAGACTTTGATCAACAAAAAGCCGCTTTTCCAGCGGCTTTTTGTCATCTGCGAAAGCGACTATTTTTTCAGTGAATCGCGGATTTCGCGCAACAGGACGACATCTTCCGGGGTCGCCGGCACTTCCGGCTCGGCGGCAGAGGCTGGTGGCGTCCGCAGGCGGTTCAACTGCTTGACCATCATGAAGATGATGAAGGCGAGGATGATGAAGTTAACCAGAATGGTCAGAAAATTCCCGTAGGCAAAGACGCCAATCCCTGCCTTCTTGAGATCAGCCAAAGTCGTCAGGTTGTTCGGATTGTTGCCGAGAACGACGAAGAGATTGGAAAAATCCAGATTACCGATCAGACGACCAACCAGCGGCATGATCAGGTCGCCAACGATGGAATCGACAATTTTGCCAAATGCACCGCCAACGATGACACCGACGGCGAGATCCATTGCGTTGCCCTTCACGGCAAATTCCTTGAATTCCTCAAGCATACTCATGGTGTTTCCTTTGGTTAAAGTTTCGATGGGCCAATAATCGACGACTGACAACGCATCGTCAGGCCGGTCTGCATAATTTAACGCTGCTTTACAAACGCCTTACAAAGCCGCTCTGCTGCACTGATCAAGGTCTCCTCCTGCTTGGCAAAACAGAAGCGCACCACACGATCATCGCGCCCATTGGCATAAAAGACCGAGATCGGAATAACCGCCACCCCCACCTCACGCGTCATCCACTCGGCAAACGCACGGTCTGGCAGATCAGAAATGGCCGCATAACTGGCCAGTTGGAAATAGGTGCCACGACAGGGTAACAACTCAAATGGCGTTGCCGCCAGCAAATTACGGAAGAAGTCGCGCCTCTCCTGATAGAAGGCCGCCAAACCGAGATGCCGGGAGGCGTCCTGCATATATTCAGCCAGCGCCAGTTGTGACGGCGCGTGTACGGTGAACACGTTGAACTGGTGCACTTTCCGGAACTCAGCCATGAGAGCCGCCGGGCCAACCACATAACCAATTTTCCAGCCGGTGATGTGATATGTCTTGCCAAAGCTGGAGACGACGATACTGCGTCGGGCAAGTTCCGGATGCCGACAAATGCTGGCATGCTGCGCGCCATCAAAAAGAATGTGTTCGTATACCTCATCAGAGAGCACGACAATGTTGCCACCACGGACTAGCGTAGCCAGCCGATCCAGATCGGCCAAGGTCAGCAGACTGCCGCTCGGATTGTGCGGCGAGTTGACGATGATCATCCGCGTCTTTGGCGAAATCAGTTGCGCCACCTGCGCCCAGTCCGG
>ERZ724516.1654-NODE-1654-length-12885-cov-7.486906_pt1 | contig 12885 bp, 12 predicted proteins | sample MGYA00376049_ERZ724516 | MGnify/ENA primary metagenome ERZ724516 (study PRJEB28724, sample SAMN07190886) | activated sludge metagenome | isolation source: activated sludge of sewage treatment plant in Hong Hong | place: USA: Christiansburg, Virginia | collected... | reverse complement strand
TCAACCCCGCCAAGCGCCCCAATTCCTTCCTGGCCTGCTCCGACCCCAGCGACGTCGCCCGCGTGGAAGACCGCACCTATATCTGCTCCGAGCAGAAAGAGAATGCCGGTCCCACCAACAACTGGATGGCTCCCGCCGACATGCGCAAGTTGCTGCAAACCGGCAAGGACGGCGAAAAGGCCTTGTTCGATGGTTGCATGAAGGGCCGCACCATGTATGTGGTGCCGTTCTCCATGGGCCCGCTCGGTTCGCACATCGCCCACATCGGCATTGAACTTTCTGACAGCGCCTATGTGGCCGTCAACCAGAAGATCATGACCCGCATGGGCAAGGCCGTGTACGACGTGCTGGGTGTTGACGGTGCCTTTGTGCCCTGCGTGCACACCGTAGGCGCGCCACTGGAAGCCGGTCAGGCCGACGTGAAGTGGCCCTGCAACAAGACCAAGTACATCGTGCACTACCCCGAGACCCGCGAAATCTGGTCCTACGGTTCCGGCTACGGCGGCAACGCGCTGCTGGGCAAGAAGTGCTTTGCGCTGCGCATTGCATCCAATATGGGAAGAGACGAGGGCTGGCTGGCCGAGCACATGCTGATCCTGGGCGTGACCAACCCCCAAGGCAAGAAGTACCACGTCGCTGCCGCCTTCCCAAGCGCCTGCGGTAAGACCAATTTCTCGATGCTGGTGCCGCCAGAAGCCGGTTTCGCTGGCTGGAAGGTCACCACCATTGGTGACGACATCGCCTGGGTCAAGCCCCATGCCGACGGCAAGATGTACGCCATCAACCCTGAGGCCGGTTACTTTGGCGTGGCCCCTGGCACCAACATGCACACCAACCCCAACTGCATGCGCAGCCTGGACAAGAACGTGATCTTCACCAACGTGGCCCTGACCGATGACGGCGACGTCTGGTGGGAAGGCATGGAGAAGGACGGCGGCGGCCTGCCCGACCACCTGATTGACTGGCAAGGCAAGGACTGGACGCCAGCCATTGCCAAGGAAACCGGCGCCAAGGCAGCCCACCCCAATTCCCGTTTCACGGTGGCCGCCACCAACAACCCCGCGCTGGACCCTGAGTGGGACAACCCCAATGGTGTGGCCATCGACGCCTTCATCTTTGGCGGCCGTCGCTCCACCACGGTGCCTTTGGTCACCGAGGCCCGCACCTGGATGGAAGGCGTGTACATGGCCGCCACCATGGGCAGTGAGACCACCGCCGCTGCTGTTGGCCAGATGGGCGTAGTCCGCCGCGACCCGTTTGCCATGCTGCCGTTCTGCGGCTACAACATGAGCGACTACTTCCAGCACTGGCTGGACATGGAGAAGAAGCTTGAAGAATCCGGCCACACCCTGCCCAAGATCTACTGTGTGAACTGGTTCCGCAAGGGCGATGACGGTAAGTTTGTCTGGCCTGGCTATGGCGACAACATGCGCGTGTTGAAGTGGATGATCGACCGGCTGGAAGGTACAGCCACGGGTAGCGAGAATGGTTTTGGCGTGAGCCCCGCCTATGCCGAAATCAACTGGACCGGCCTGGACTTCAGCCAGGCCCAGTTTGACAGCGTCACCAGCCTGGACAAGGGCGCCTGGAAGCAGGAATTCGCCCTGCACGACGAACTGTTCACCCAGTTGGCCTACCACCTGCCCAAGGCCCTGGTTGAAACCAAAACCCAACTTGAGCAACGCCTAACTGCTTGATCTTTGCTGTCCAATCGGCTGGCGCTACCTCCTCTGAGGTGCGCCCGGCCATGCCACCGGGTATGCTGCTTTAAGCCGGGCGGCCTTCGTGCAAGCTGATGAACTTCGCTTGGTCGATTGAGCGAAACGCTGGGCGAGTTGTCAGAGCGCCAATGGTGAGCAAACTTGCTTGCAGAAACGAAACAGGCTAAGCGCGTTCGCCTTCGCTGTAGAGTTTGGCCATCTGCAGGTCGCGCATGACGCGGTGGTCATGTTGTGCCAGGTCCCACAATTGGGCTTCATCGCGTCGCACTGCATTGAGCCGTGCCCAACGAGCCGCCTCTGCAGCCAGAGAGGCGCTGAGCTGGCGCAACGGCGGCGCCAACAAAGCCAGCGCCGCAAAAGCAACGGTCCATAACGCGACCCAGACGACCAACAGATGTCCATCAGCCCAGGTTTCGATCAATTGATCCGCAACCACCATCAATGCCGCCACGACGGCGGCTAATAACATGCCCGCCAGGGTTCTGGACCCGTCTTGGGTCCCACCTGGCGCGCGTGTGGACATGGCAGGATTGGCGTCACCTGCTCCGCTTGGAATGAAATAAGGTTGAACCGGACGTGCCATGGCGAACTCCTTGGGCATGTGGGAAAGGGAAGATTTTTGGATTTTCATAACTGGATATTAGGGTTTATACTAGTATTGCACAACTTTAGTTTAGTGATTCGACCCATTCACGGGACTTATGATTTGGCATGCCACCTTCCAGCCTTCGCAACTTCGACCTCAATCTGCTCAAAGTGTTTGATGCGGTGATGGCGGAGCGCAGTCTGACCAGCGCCGCTCACCAATTGGCCCTGACCCAGCCCGCCGTGAGCAACGCCTTGCGCCGGTTGCGTGAAACCTTGGGTGATGAATTGCTGGTTCGACAGGGGCGTAACCTGGTGCCGACACCGCGCGCCCAGGAACTGTGGCCTGCAGTACGGGATACGCTGTTGCGCCTGCAAACGGCAATTGCGCCCAATGTGTTCGATCCGGCAAGCGCGTCTACGACCTTTGTGTTGACGATGGCCGACGCTACCGCTGCGGAACTGATGCCGCCCCTGGTGGAGCTCATTACAGAGCGCGCCCCCGATGTTTCGTTGCGGGTGGTCCCCCTGACCACGCGCGATCCGCGTCGACTGCTCGACGAAGGACACGCCGACCTCGCCATTGGCAACTTTCCGGCCGTCATGGCGGATCTGACTGCGCGTGCGCAATCGGGCGAGCGTGTGCCGTTTTTGCACCATCGCCTGTTTCAGGGAGACTATGTGTGCACCATGCGCAAAGGGCATCCCCTCGCCAAAGGCCGACTCACACTCGACCGTTTTTGCGCCGCGCGACACATGCTGGTCAGCTTTTCAGGAAGGGCCTATGGATTCATTGACGAAGCCTTGGGCGCGCTGGACCGCAGTCGGCGTGTGGTGCTGACCGTCAACCAGTTTTTTACGGCAGGCAAAATCGTGGCCCACTCGGACCTGTTGACGGTGTTGCCCCGCCATTTTGTGGGTGTGACCGGTTTTGCCGACCGGTTGGTATTGCGAGAGTTGCCCTTCACCCCCCCCACCATTCAGGTCGACGCCTTGTGGCACCAACGCAAAGACGCCTCAAGCGCCCATGCCTGGTTACGCACCCGGGTCGCAGAACTCGCTTCCAAAGCCTTTGACGAATGAAAGTGCAATTGCTCTCGGACCTGCACCTGGAGGCCCATCCCCATTGGGTCCCCCACGCAGCCCATGGAGCTGACATGCTGGTATTGGCTGGGGATATCGGGTCTTACCAGACGGGATCACAACTGGCCGATAGCGACTTCGGCCTGGCGCGTTTTTCGCCATTAACCGGTTGGCCGACACCTGTGGTGTTTGTGCCCGGCAACCATGAGTATGACGCACTGGATTTCGATATCGCCCATGCACGGCTGCGCGAGACTTGCGAGCGTCTGGGCATGATCTGGCTGGAGCGGGAGAGCACGGTGCTGGGGGGCGTGCGGTTTGTGGGCACAACCCTGTGGTCCGATTTCGATGCACTGGCCCCGTCCTGTTCTGCACCAACAACCGCTTCCCACCACCCCTCTGGCATCAATCCGTTGGCACAACAACTGAAAGCCCGCGACAAAGCCTTTCGGGCCGCCAACTACTACTTGCGCAAGACGCAGACCACACGCCAGGGGGAGTCCTGGTTGGCAGAAGGCGTGCGCGAACAAGCGCTAACGTGCCAAACGTGGCTGCGCGAGGCCCTTCAGATCCCGTTTGATGGCCCCACGGTCGCCATCACCCACTTTGCGCCCAGTTTGCACAGCGCAGACCCGCGTTACGGTCTCACTCCGGGCACAGCCGGTTTCTGCAACGCCCTGGATGATTTGTTACCGTTTGCCCAAGTGTGGATGCACGGCCACTTGCACGCACCCAGCAACTATGTGCAACGGGGATGTCGGGTCGTCGCCAATCCGATGGGGTACGCACGCAAGAACGAACAAGCGGCGTTCCAACCCAACCTTCTGATCGAAATAACCATCTAGCCCACGTCAGTCATACATTGTATGCTACTGTATTGAGAGCATTTGCGGTCACTCAAGTCACTGAAAACGACACTATCGCACTCACCACCGCGTGGTACCCTGGTTACACTTGCCCTATTGCACAAGGAGCAGTTCATGAAGATTCTTCTGGCCGTTGATGGCAGCACCTACAGCAAGAAAATGCTGGCATACCTGAGCACCCACGAGAGCCTGCTTAGCAGCACCAACAGCTACACCATCTTCAACGCCCAGCCGGCGCTGCCGCCGAGGGCGCGCGCGGCAGTCGGCAAGGAAATTGTCGAAAAGTACTACAGCGACGAAAGCGAAAAGGTTGTTGCGCCTGTCAGCAAGTTCTTGCTACGCCACGGAATCAACGCCAAATCCATCTCCAAGGTGGGACCGGCTGGCGCCGCGATTGCAAAATTTGCGTCGGAAGGCCAGTTCGACCTGATTGTCATGGGGTCGCACGGGCACGGTGCCGTGCTGAACATGGTCATGGGGTCGGTGGCCAACCAGGTACTGGCGCACTGCAAGGTGCCCGTGCTTCTGGTCCGATAAAGCTCCGGTCAGGCTGGCCGATCAGCGGGCGTTTAACCCATCGAAGCAGGTCGAGAGCACCAATTCCACAATTTCGCCATCGGTGTGTTGGCCACCCATTTTGAGGAACTCCAGTACCGGGTCACAGGCTCTGGCATACAAGGTGTAGAGCACTGCAATGGCGGGTAGTGCCGGATTGATGCGCCCTTGCGCCTGCGCCTCTTCAATCCATGCGCCCAGTTGGTCACTGACTTCGATCAGGCCATTCATATAGTCCGGGTTAGCGATCAGCGTAGCCCGCAGGCTGGAATTCTGGCTTGGCAAGGACGGCATACCACCCGCCAGTTTTAGCTCCATGGTCCAACGCACCACGGCGCGCAACTGTTCCAGCGGCGTGGCTTCTGCAGGCAATCCTTGCAAGTAGGCCTGGGCTTTGCGCATCACGCGCACCATGGCTGCGGCTGCCAGGTCCTCCTTGCTGGGAAAGTGTTTGTAGAGGCTGGCCTTGGCAATGCCCACCTGTGCCGCAACTTCGTCGACCGTCATGGCTTCAAAGCCTTTTTCTGCGAGCAGGTGGTTGACGACTTCGATGATCGCGTCTTCGCGCGCCTGCAGCATTTGCGCCTTGAAGGAAACCTTAATTACGGGTGTGCGTGTCATAGCACTATTCTAGCCACCGTCGTCAAAAAATGGAACTAAGGGCTATTTAGTGACCGCGTCGTTTTCAAGGCCGTGCGCGCCGCATTGGACAAAGCCGCGGTCAGGCGGTCAATCACCACAGAGTCGAGGTTCCAGCAATGCCAGTACAGATTCACCGGCAGCGTGGTGGCAGGTGACAAATTGACCAGTTCGCCATTGTTCAGAAGGTTTTCCACCTGGATTTGGGGCACCACGCAGGCGCCCCAACCCGCCAAAACGGCGCGCACCTGCCCCTCCGAACTCGGCACAAAACGCTGGCTCAGCGTGACCCGGCGTAAACCGCAAGCACGGCTTACAAAGTCGGTCTGCAAATCGTCTTTGCGATTGAATGCAATGAACGGAATCTGACGAAAATTGTGGGGTGTCAGCCCCTGCGGACAGTGGCTTGCGGCGTAAGCTGCGCTGACCACGGCGACATATTGCATGGCACCCAGGGGCAAGACCTTGCAGCCCCGCAGGGCCTGCTTGAGGGTGGTCACACAGCCCAGTACCTGCCCTTCGCGCAGCCACTCATGGGTGAAATCCTGGTCGTCGGTGATGATTTCCAGCGGCAAGCCTTCGCTGACCAGCGGCCCCAACGCCGGCAATGCCCAGGTAGCGATGCTATCGGCGTTGATAGCGATGGAGATGCGGTCCTCTTCGCGCATCGCACCGGCACCCGGTGTCAGATCTTGCAAATCGGTTTCAAGGTCGGCACGCAACAAGCGCATTTGCATCGCATGTTTGATTAACAACCGTCCGGCTGATGTCGGTTTGACCGGGCGGCTGCGCACCAACAACACCGTTCCAACCTGTGCTTCCAGCGCGCGCAGGCGCTGCGAGACGGCCGATTGCGTGACGGACAACCGAACGGCGGCGCGCTCAAAGCCGCCTTCCTCCACAATGGCGGCCAGACACTCCAGGGCGTCGTTATCAAAGGTTCGCATGCTGTTTTCGGTCAGAAGGGGCCACACGCGAGACTGCGCTGGTGACAGGTCCCATTTTATAAGTCTGTCTAATATTTTTCGCAAATGATTGCGTCTGCCAAAACTGTGGTGCGAAGCCACACGGGATCGGCTCGTGGTTTTTGGACGGCTCCAGACTTTATGGCCTAATACTGCCTTCGCAAAAATCTAAATTTTGTGGGTCAGACCACTTTGCGAAGCCAATGTGCCCTGACCCCCTACCAATTTCACAGGAAAGCAAATCATGGGCAATAAGATCGTTACCGAAGCAGACCGCAAAGCCACTCCCCGTCCCGCCACCCTGCCAGGCTTCACGCTGCCTACCGGTGGCCGCGGCCAAAAGGTCAGCCTGGAGCGCGGTGTCGCCACCCGTAGCAAAAAGAACCCCGGCAAGCGTTCCAAAAAGGGCGGCTAAAGCTAGACGCGGGTCTCAGCCCCAAGGAAGCTAGTTTCCCTAGCTGGGCTGACCGCCAAGCGGCTCAGAGCCCTTGGGGCGGCCCGGCGGGAAATTGCCCTCTTCCAAACTGGCGTTGTGGGCTTGTGTCAAGCAGTTCTGAAACGCCCGCGTAGCCCGCGCGGCCTCCGGTGAGCGTCGGGCAATTGCAAAGAACTGGCAGGTGTAGCGAAATACTGCCGCATTCACTGCCCGCATCAGCCCCGCACGCACAAAGCTCTGGGCGTAGTGATCGGGCAAAAATCCCAGAAACTGACCCGACAAAATCAGCGTGGCTATCGCCTCCTGATCGAAACCGGTCGCTTTGCGCGTCAGTCGCACCTGCTGGCTGAGCTCCATGTTCGGCGAGTGGTAGCCCAGTCCGGCGAACGGGTAGGCCCGCAGGCCTTCCCAGTCCTGGGGCTGGGCCGTTGGTTCGGCATCAAACAGCGGATGTGCGGTGCCACAGTACAGCAGCATGGTCTCGTCGAACAGCTCGGCGTATTCCAGCGCGTCCGAGCTGCGGTGGCCAGGGATGATGCCGATCTGGTACTGCCCGTCCAGCACGCCGCGCTCAATGGCGGTTAGTGTGCCCACGTGCAGGTTCAGCGCCACATCCGGCGCCTGGCGGCTGAACAGCGCAATGGCCTGCGCGATGTGGGAGGCCGGGTTGCTGGCGGTCTTGTCGAACATCGCCACGTGCAGCGCGCCGCCCATGCGCTGGTGGATCTCATCCACGCCACTGCGAAAGGCGTCGGTCGCCGCCAGCAGCGCCGTGGTCTGCTCGTAGATCTTGTTGCCTTCCGGCGTCAGTGCAAAGCCGCCCCGGCCACGGCGACACAGGGTAAGTCCCAGCCGGGTTTCCAGGTCCTTGACGTGGCGGCTCACGGTGGAGGTGCCGATGTTCAACTCCAGCTCCGCCGCCGCCATGCCGCCGCAATCCACGACCGCGCGGAACACACGCAGCAGGCGCAGATCCATGTCGCTGATCTGACCCAGGACGGCTTTCTTTTTAACTTGCATAAATTGACAACTAAATAGTGATATTTGTGACTTTATGAGAGTAACAGAGCCGCCCACAATGCGCCATTCCCCACCGGGGCCCAAGCGCATCGACACCGACCAGGAGGCAGACCATGAAACCCCACGACAACGCCAGCCCCACCACCGCCGTGACCAGCACCAGCCCCTTCCCCGGTGACGCCGCATGGATGGAAGCCCACTGGATGCCATTCAGTGCCAACCGGAACTTCAAGGCCATGGGTGCGCAAGCGGGGCGCATGCTGGTCAGCGCCCAGGGCGCCTATTACACCGACAGCCACGGCAAAAAGGTGTTCGACGGCCTGTCCGGTCTGTGGTGCTGTGGTCTGGGCCATGGTCGTTCGGAGATCACTGAAGCGGTGAGCCGCCAGATCGGCACCATGGACTATTCGCCCGCCTTCCAGTACGGCCACCCGTTGTCGTTCGAATTGGCCAACAAGATCACCGAACTCATGCCCGCCGGGCTGGACCATGTGTTCTTCACCGGCTCGGGCTCCGAGTCCGCCGACACCGCGCTGAAGATGGCGCGTGCCTACTGGCGTGCCAAGGGCCAAGGCACGAAAACGCGGCTGATCGGACGTGAAAAGGGCTACCACGGCGTGAACTTTGGCGGCATCTCGGTCGGCGGCATTGTCGGCAACCGCAAGACCTTTGGCCAGGGCATTGAGGCCGACCACCTGCCCCACACCCAGCCCTCTGTTGGGTCGTTTTATAAGGGCATGCCACCGACCGGTGCCGAACTGGCCGACGAACTGTTGAAGCTGATTGCGCTGCACGACGCCTCCAACATCGCCGCCGTCATCGTCGAGCCTATGTCGGGTTCTGCCGGCGTCGTGATTCCGCCGGTTGGCTATTTGCAGCGCCTGCGCGAGATCTGCACCGCCAACAACATCCTGCTGATTTTTGATGAGGTCATCACCGGCTTTGGCCGCATGGGCGCCTACACCGGCGCGGCCGCCTTTGGCGTGACGCCCGACATCCTGAACATCGCCAAGCAGGTCACCAACGGCGCCCAGCCGCTGGGCGCGGTGATCGCCAAAAAGGACATCTACGACACCTTCATGGCCCAGGGCGGTCCGGACTACATGCTGGAGTTCGCCCACGGCTACACCTACTCCGCCCACCCGGTTGCATGCGCCGCCGGCATCGCCGCGCTGGACGTGCTGGTCAAGGAAAACATGGTCGAGCGTGTGGCCGCAATGGCACCGCATTTCGAGCAGGCCGTGCACAGCTTGAAGGGCGCCAAGCACGTCGCCGACATCCGCAACTACGGCCTGGCCGCCGGCTTCACGATCGCAAGCGCACCCGGCGAGCCGGCCAAGCGGCCGTATGAGATCGCGATGAAATGCCTGGAAAAAGGCTTCTACGTGCGTTATGGTGGAGACACGATCCAGTTGGCCCCGCCCTTCATCGCCACCGCCGCCGAGATTGACAGCCTGATCAACGCGCTGGGTGAGTCGTTGAACGCCACCGCCTGACACAATATGCTCTCGTTTTGATAGCTGCTTGTGCAATATCCACGAGGGCTATCAGCCATTTTTATTGATAATCATCCAGGAAAATCCATGTCCCAACTCCCCACCATCGGCCACCTGATTGGCGGCCAGATCGTCACCACCGGCACACGCGCCCAGGACGTGTTCAACCCCGCCACCGGCAAGGCCGAAAAACGCGTGCTGCTGGCGCCGAAGGCCACGGTGGAAGAAGCCATTGCCAACGCGCAGGCCGCCTTCCCCGCCTGGCGCAACACACCACCGCTCAAGCGCGCCCGCGTCATGGGCAATCTGAAGGTCCTGCTGGAACAGCACGCCGAAGAAATCTGCGCACTGATCACCGCCGAGCACGGCAAGGTGCTCTCCGACGCCCTGGGCGAGCTGCAACGTGGTATCGAGAACGTGGAATACGCCAGCTACGCGCCCGAACTTCTCAAGGGCGAGCACAGCAAGAACGTCGGTCCTGCCATTGACTCGTGGAGCGAATTCCAGCCGCTGGGCGTGACCGCCGGCATCACCCCGTTCAATTTTCCGGCCATGGTGCCGCTGTGGATGTGGCCCATGGCCGTGGCCTGCGGCAACACCTTCATCCTTAAACCTTCTGAGCGCGACCCAAGCAGCACCCTGCGCATTGCCGAGCTGGCCCTGGAAGCCGGCCTGCCACCCGGCGTGCTGAATGTGGTCAACGGCGACAAGGAAGCTGTGGACACGCTGCTGACCGACCCGCGTATCAAGGCGGTGAGTTTCGTAGGCTCCACCCCCATTGCCGAATACATCTACACCTCCGGTTGTGCCCACGGCAAGCGGGTGCAGGCCTTGGGCGGTGCCAAGAACCACGCCGTGGTCATGCCCGACGCGGACATAGCCAATGCCGTGAGCGCACTCATGGGCGCGGCTTACGGCTCCTGCGGCGAACGCTGCATGGCCATCCCGCTGGTGGTGGCCGTGGGCGATGCCACGGCCGACGCCGTGATTGCCGGTCTGAAGACCGAGATCGCCAAGATGAAGGTCGGCCCCGGCACTGCGCTGGGTATGGACATGGGCCCCCTGGTGACCAAGCCGCACTTTGAGAAAGTGAAGGGCTATGTGGACCAGGGCGTGAAGGAAGGCGCCACGCTGGTGGTGGACGGCCGTGGCCTGACCATCGCCGGCCATGAAGACGGCTATTACCTCGGCCCCTGCCTGTTCGACAACGTCAAGCCCGGCATGGTGATCTACCAGGAAGAAATCTTCGGCCCGGTGCTGGGCGTAGTGCGCGTCAAGACCCTGCAAGAAGCCATGGACCTGATCGACGCCCACGAATACGGCAACGGCACCTGTATCTTCACCCGCGACGGCGAGGCCGCCCGCTACTTCACCGACAACATCCTGGTCGGCATGGTGGGCGTCAACGTGCCCTTGCCCGTGCCGGTGGCCTACCACTCGTTTGGCGGCTGGAAGCGCAGTTTGTTTGGCGACCTTCATGCTTACGGACCCGATGCCGTGCGCTTCTATACCAAGCGCAAGACGATCACGCAGCGCTGGCCGAGCGCGGGCGTGCGTGAGGGGGCAGTGTTCAGCTTTCCGAGCAGCAAATAGCCACAACGATCACATCTTTGATACGAGGGGCCAATTGAAGCTGTGCCAAAGAGGCACTTTGTCTGTCTGGTGCACCACCAAGCAAGTTGCTTTTTTCGACCATCAACGGCAAGATGCGAGCGTCCTTGGGTCCGTCCCTTTGAAAGCCTGCCTTGCCACATCCAAACTCAAACCCCAATCCCCCTGATCTGACCGGTCTGATTGCCGCGGTGACGCGCAGCACGGAAGCAGCCGGCCTTAAACAGTTCCTGGACCCCGCCCGCTGGAAGGTATTGGTGGACTATGTACGCCCGGCCCAGCACCAGCGCGGAGAGCTGCTCATTTCGCAAGGCGACAACGACCGAAAGTTGTATTTTGTGGAGTCTGGCGACCTCAAAGTGGATATGCACAGCGACAAAGGCATTGTTCACCTAGCCGTCCTGGGACCGGGCACGGTGGTGGGGGAAGGCAGTTTTTTTTCCCGTGCGGTGCGCATCGCAACCGTATCGGCTTACAGCGATTGCAAGGTCTGGACGCTCACCCCGGCCGACTTTGACGACCTGTCGCGCCAGCACCCGCAGGTTGCATTGGCCTTGGCCATGGCCTTGGGTGCCGTCCTGGCGAACCGGATGCTGGACTTGAGCAAACGTTCAGCCGTGACCTGAGGGTGCCAGCACCACGGCACGCAGTGGTTCACGTTTTCCTTTGGCGACAATGTCCCGCGACTTGACAACCGGCAGGCTTGCTGCCGCGCAGATCGCGACCGACGCCAGCAGCTCGCCGGGCGCTGCGGCATCACACAACCTCTGAGCGGTGTTCACAGTATCTCCGATGAAGTCATAAGCTTTGGCGTTGTGACCGCCCAGCACACCTTCCACAACCTGACCCACATGCACGCCGGCGCCGGCCGCCAAACCCTGTTCAGCCAACAGGTGGTGGGTGGACGCCAGCATTCGCCTCGCCGCCGTTAGTGCGCTCGCCGCGTCCGCGAACACGACCATCACTTCGTCTGCGGTGTATTTGAGTTTGATGGGTGTGGCGTCACCCAGGGCGGTTTCCGCTGCGGCGTAAAAATCGTTGAGCATGCCCACCACCGCCTCTGGTGTCTTTTGCTCGCTCCAGGCTGTGAAGCCCCGGATGTCCATGAACACAACTGCCCGGTTGACCCTCTTGAGCGACAAGACCTCGGCATCGTTGATGGCGCGACTCAAAATGCCGCTACCCAGAGACCACTCGGAATACTGGCGCAACTGCGCGGTGAGCGCCTGAACTTTCTCCCAGGAGCGCCGCAAACTGACCTCCGCGAAACCCAACAGCAGACCGAGCAAAAGCAGCACGATGGCCAGAAAACTGTGGGCACGGTCACCAAAAAAACCTTCCCATGACAGGCCAATGCCCTTGCTGCGGGCTTCGAACAGGGCGTAAAGCACCAAGGGTATGGCTGACCGCACCACACTCTCCAGCGACACCAGCACCGTATCCCATGCCGGACGGTGCGCCTGCAGCGTCTGCAACACGCCAAAACCAACGGCAAATCCCCAGTAAGCCTGGTGGTGCCACTGCAAAAAGAAGTCACCCCCTTCAAAAAACACCTCGGTCAGCGAATAGAAGGCAGGCCCGATCAGGTTGGACAGCATGGGCCATGCCCGGTTTTTTTCATGCAGCCACTCGCTGCTGGCGGCCTGGACCAAACCCCCGGCCACCAACAGATAGGGGTCAATGCGAAAGAAATAACCTGGCCGTGCCAACAGCGCTTCGAGAATCAGTAGAACCAGTGGCACGTGGCCGCTGTGGGTCAACAGGTTGCGCACAGCCCGCGCCACAAAAGGCTGCGATGGAAGTCTGCCGGAGGTCATGCCCTAAGTATGACTGCGAATGCCGGGCAGGGGATAATCGCTCCCTCATGGCACTTATTACCTTACTTGACGCCCAGCTGGCATTCGGGCA
>ERZ724516.1653-NODE-1653-length-12885-cov-11.763055_pt1 | contig 12885 bp, 11 predicted proteins | sample MGYA00376049_ERZ724516 | MGnify/ENA primary metagenome ERZ724516 (study PRJEB28724, sample SAMN07190886) | activated sludge metagenome | isolation source: activated sludge of sewage treatment plant in Hong Hong | place: USA: Christiansburg, Virginia | collected... | reverse complement strand
CCGGGGCATGATAAGTGCCCGGCGCGCGGCTTGGCAAGCCGTCTATATATATGGGGGTATTTAGTTGAGGCGCTGGAAGCGATTGCCGGGCAAGGTGGAGACCTGACCTGACAGTTCAAGCGTCAGCAAATCACCCAGTAGCTGGTCAGTGCTCAGGCCTGTGCGTTCAAGCAGTTCATCGAGGCTGCACGGATCGTGGCCGAGGGCGGTCAGTACAGGGCTTGCGCTTGGTGTAGATGGTGATTCGAGTAGCGTATCAGGCGGGATCATATGCCCCAGTTCCTCAAGGACATCGCTTGCCGTTTCGACCAGCTTGGCGCCCTGTTTGATCAGCCTGTGGCAACCACGTGCCACTGGTGAATGAATCGAACCAGGAATGGCAAAAACCTCGCGTCCCTGCTCGCCGGCAAGTCGTGCCGTGATCAGCGAGCCACTTTCCGGTGCAGCTTCGACGACCAAAACGCCGCACGAGAGGCCGGAGATGATGCGATTGCGCCGTGGAAAATTGGCAGACATGACCGGAGTACCCAACGGAAACTCGGAAACAATGGCGCCACGCTCGGCAATGATCAGGGCCAGATCCTTGTTGCGTGCCGGATACATGCGGTCGGCTCCGGTGCCGATGACAGCGATGGTTTCGCCGCCGGCGGCCAGCGCCCCGCGATGGGCGGCAGCATCGATCCCCAGGGCAAGACCGCTGATGATGCAGAGGCCTTCGGCGGCAAGTGCTTTCGCAAAACTTTCGGCGGTTTGCAATCCTTGGGGGGTTGCATTGCGGCTGCCAACCATGGCCAGCCCGCGCTTTTGCAACAAGGCCGGATTGCCGCGCACGTATAGCACATTGGGCGGGTCAGCAATTTCAAGCAGGGATTGCGGGTAGGCCTCATCGCCAAGGGTCAGGATGCTCTGTCCGGGTTGGCTGGCCCACGTGATGCTGCGGTCGACGGCTTCGGATGGGTCAAAATCAAAGAGGAGTTCGGCACGTTGGCCAATCACTTCGCGTGTTGCCTGGCGCCCGGCAGCAAAAATATGTTCGGGTAAACCGAAAGCGGCGAGTAGCTTTCTCTGCGACTCGCCGCCTATGCCGGGGATCAAGGTCAGTCGCAACCAGGCGGCCAAGCCTACTGTTGAACTCATGGATTGCGGGCGGCGTCACCAACAATCACAGGCTTGGATGTTTCGACGACGAGGGCATAAGCGACGCGGTCGAAAACGCGGAAGACGACAGCTAAAGCGTAGCGCTCTTCGGGAATCGGGGTGCTCACCCGGCGATTATCCTCGTCAAAACCCTGTGAAACACGGTTACGGAAAAGAGCAAGAACGTGACCAATTTCGAGTTCGGCATTTTTACCGCGATTGATACTGACTATCGAGTATTTGCCGCCTTCATCGACCCCGCCATAAATCGACATGACTTTGCCGTTGACTGGTTGATCCGGCCGGTGCGGGGCGTAGGAAATCAGATTGGCAGGCGGCGCCGGGATCAGCCGATCACCTCGGCCAATCTCTTCCTTGGCCTGTATCACACGAACGACCGCCGGTTCGCCGGGCTGAACCAGACGTGCACCGCCCAGGAAGTAGGCTTCGTGGCCGAGAACTTCCTGTGTGTCTGGATCGATAAATGGCTTGCCCGGGCGGTAGATGTGCCAGTCCATAACTTTGGCATCGGAGATGCCGCTGACGAAGCCGGTATCGTCGTTGCCGATGTACAGGCGGTCTTCCTGTGTCGCAACAATGCGTGGCGCGTTGGCGTATTGGCCTGGTTCAATAACCAATGGTTTGGAAAGGAAGGGGCCAATCACATTCATTGGAATGCTGGGGATTTCCTGGGGAACGGCGGTGCTGTAAACTTTGGGTTGCAGTTTCATCGGCTTGGCAACACGCAGGCGTGGGCTGCCACGGAAATCGTCAAGCAAAACGATGTCGCCAGGATAAATAAGGTGCGGATTTTTGATCTGCTCGCGATTCATGCGCCAGACTTCCGGCCAGCGCCAAGGTTCCTTGAGGAATTTGCCGGAAATTCCCCATAAGGTGTCGCCAGGCACCACAATGTGGCGGTCGGGCGGGTTATCTACCAGTCGAACGGGCTCAGCGGCAAAAGCGCAGACGGCCGTCACGGCCAGGATGAGCGCGGATATAATGCGGACCATAGTCGTAACCTCACATGCCGGTGGAACACGGCGCGAAAATTTATGTCTGATCAGACGCGCAGAGCCGTTTCCAAATCTCGGGAACTGCTTGAGATTCTGCATGTAATAACCTAAGCGAGCAAGCTTTTTTCCGATTTCATATGGCCCTTCTACCCATTCTGCGTTTCCCCGATGTCCGCCTTAAAAAAGTGGCGGCACCTGTTGTCAAAATTGATGACAGTATTCGACAACTCGCCAGCGACATGGCCGAAACCATGTACGAAGCACCAGGCATAGGCTTGGCTGCGACTCAGGTCGATGTTCACAAGCAACTGGTAATCATCGATGTTTCTGAGGACCGGAGCGAACTCATGGTTTTCATCAACCCGCGTCTCGAACGCTGTGAGGGTTTGCAGGAGGGCGAGGAGGGCTGCCTTTCAGTGCCCGGTATCTATGAAAAGGTCGAGCGTGCCGAGCGCGTCACCGTGCATTTCATGGACCTGGAAGGCAAGACGCAATCGCTGGTTGCCGAAGGCCTGCTTGCCGTCTGCCTGCAACATGAACTGGATCACCTCAACGGCACGGTATTTGTTGATCACCTTTCTCAGCTCAAACAAACGCGAATCAAGAACCGGCTTGCCAAGCAGGCACGGGTCACGGCATGAAGCTGATTTTTGCCGGAACGCCAGAATTTGCGGCGCAGGCGCTGGCCGCCATCATTGACGCCGGACACGAGGTGGTGCTGGTTCTGACCCAGCCGGACCGGCCTGGTGGGCGCGGTATGGCCCTGCAGCCGTCACCAGTCAAAAAACTGGCTTTGGACAAGGGCTTGCCTGTCTTCCAGCCGCGCAGCCTGAAAGATGCCGAAGCCCAGGCTAGCGTCGCGGCGGTCGGCGCTGAGGTGATGGTGGTAGCGGCCTACGGGCTGATCCTGCCGCAGTTAGTGCTCGACATGCCGCGCCTAGGCTGCATCAATATTCATGCTTCGCTGCTGCCGAGATGGCGTGGCGCGGCACCAATACAGCGCGCCTTGCTGGCGGGTGATGCGGAAACCGGTGTCTGCATCATGCAAATGGAGGCCGGGCTGGATACCGGACCAGTGTTACTGCGTGACGCTTTCCCGATTGATGCCAGTGATACGACCGCCACGCTGCATGATCGTCTGGCGGCACTCGGTGCGCGACTGATTGTCGAGGCTCTGGGGAAGTTACCAATAGTTGCCGTGGCGCAGCCAGCCGATGGCATTACCTATGCCCACAAGATTGAAAAATCCGAGGCTGTGATCAACTGGCAGAAAAATGCTGCCGAACTGGATCGGCACATCCGTGCCTTTAATCCATTTCCCGGTGCGCAGGCCTTGTACAAAGGTCAGACCATCAAGTTGTGGCAGGCCTCGCCGCTAGCTGGGGAAGGAAAAGTCGGGCAGATTCTGGCGGTCGACCGCAAACAATTGGTGGTTGCCTGCGGCAATGGAGCGCTGGCGATTACCGAGTTGCAGAAGGCCGGCGGCAAGCGCTTGCCAGTACAGCAGTTTTTGGCGGGGACCGCGTTACAGGTTGGCGATTGTTTTGATTTGCCAGCCTGATCAGCCGTTACTGGTTTGAAGGTGGCCGCGCGTCACGGCTTGTTGTTCCAGCTGAGCCGGGTCAAAGGTGCTAATCAGTTCGGCGAACAGGGCATGGGCTCGCTCGCTGTTGTCACCGCTGAAATTGCAGACGTAAACATCCAGCGTCACCCCGCCGACTTCCGGCCAGGTATGAATGGCGAGATGAGATTCGGCGAGGACAACGGTGCCAGTAACGCCGGCAGCCGATCCGCTGGCATCAACAAATGGGTGAAAAAGTCGACCGACGACCGTCAGTCCGTGACGCTGACAGGCATCGACGCAGTAGCTTTCCAGCCAGCCCGCATCGAGTAAGCGTTGCGCCGGGCAACGGCAGTCGTGGAGGTCGGCGATCAGGTGCAAGCCATTCATGATCTGCCCATTTTATGGCGTTCCACGTGAAACGCCAGTGCCTAAGATTTCTTCAAGCAGACGGCCCAGGCGATAACCAGCCTCGACTATGCGGCGCTCGGCAATTTCGCGGCTCTGTTGGTTAAATTCCTCCGTAATCACCGGCAGCAGACTGCCTTCGGCTTTTGGGTAAGCGTAGGCAAGTAGCCGATGGCTCTCGTCACGCCAGACCCGTACGCGGGCCTGAACTGGGGTGGCGTAGCGATCCATCAGGGCTGCTGTTTTTTGCTCCAGTCGTTTGCCGCGCAACCAGGGTGGGCCGGGTAGATCGTCCCAGTAAGTGTGGAGGCTGGAAAAGGGTAATCGTTTGTTGAAAGGGTTTTCGATCTCGACCCGATTGCCGCCCTCGTCGCCGTGGCGCCCGACATGCAGTGGCTGATGGATGTCGGCAACCAGATGAATCAGCCAGGGTAGGGCATAAGAAATTTGCGCCTTATTTGCCGTCGACCGCAACAGTCGGCTCAGTAACTCAATTTGGCGCTCAAGTTGGCCACTGCTTACGCTGCCATCGGGCGCCAGGTCTACGTAATGCCAGTCCTTGTGACGAGAAGAATCGCGCTGCCAGCTATCGCCGCTTTCATCCTGAAAACGTGGGTCGTTACGGATGTCGTCCGGCCAGGTTGCGGCTTCGCAGAAAATGGCGGCACCGTCTGGCGTTTTGGCTTTGTCTAGCCAGCGTGCGTAATCCGGGTGATGGGCCAGAATGGCGCTGATCTGCTCGCGGCTGGTGGGTGACATTTGTTGCCACGCAATCATCGCCGTCAGGCGGTGGCCAGCCGCATTCCAGGCATGCGCCAACGGTGCCAACAGACAAAAGCTTAAAGCAAGCAATAGTTGTTTCATTGACGCATTATGCCGCGTGCGATAATCCTCTCCTATGTCCAATCTACCGCCCACCTCACTGGCTTACGCGCTGCTCCATGCAGCTCAGGCAAGCGCCGCCGTTTTCAATGGTCAGAGTCTTGCCGGAGGCTTGCTGGGCAAGGTTGATCCGCTGGCGCGGCCCGCTGTTCAAGATTTGCTCTACAACAACCTGCGGCGCTACGGCTGGGGCGATTTCATCCTCGCCCGCCTGATGGAGCGCCCGCTTGATGTTGCCGAAATCAGGTCTTTGCTACTGGTGGCACTGGCCCGGCTTGAGGCACGTCCCGAGGCATCGCATACGACGGTTGATCAGGCAGTATTGGCAGCCGGTGAGTTGATCGATGGGCGTTTGTGTGGCCTGGTCAATGCCGTCCTGCGCAACTATCTGCGGCGCCGTGACGAGTTGGCTGCGGCCGTCGCTGGCAATGAGGTGGCCCTGCATCAGCATCCGGGCTGGTGGCTGGAGGCATTGAAGGCGGCCTGGCCCGCGGACTGGGTCAGTATCGCTGCTGCCGGCAATGGTCCGCCGCCGATGGCCCTGCGCGTAAACCAGCGCCGTATTGGCCCCGCCGACTATCTGGCGCGTTTGACAGCGGCCGAAATCACCGCCCGCCTCGATCAAAATGGCGCCATTCTGCTCGACAAGCCGATTCCGGTTGACCGTCTACCTGGCTTTGCCGAGGGGCTGGTTTCGGTGCAGGACCCGGGGGCACAGCGCGCAGCACTCCTCCTTGATCCGTTGCCCGGCAGTCGCGTCCTTGATGCCTGTGCTGCACCGGGGGGCAAGGCCGCTCATTTGCTCGAGCGGGCCGATCTTGATCTGGTGGCGCTTGATCTGAAACCGGCACGCTGTCGCCGGGTTGAAGAAAATCTGACCCGTTTGGGGTTGACCGCAACCATTAAAGTGGCCGACTGCATCAAGAAGGATACCTGGTGGGATGGCCAACTCTTCGATGCCATTCTGGCCGATGTGCCATGTACCGCCAGTGGCGTCGTGCGCCGTAACCCGGACGCCAAGTGGCTGCGCCGCTTTGACGATATCGCCAGCTTTGCCGCCACCCAGTCACGGATGCTCGATGCCCTGTGGCTATGCCTGCGTCCCGGCGGTAAACTCCTTTACGCCACCTGCTCGGTCTTTGCCGCTGAAAACACCGGGCAGGTAGCGCGTTTTCTTGCGCGTCAGCCCGGCGCCCGGCGTGTTGTTGAGGAGCAGATTTTGCCAACTGCTGACCATGATGGTTTCTACTACTGTCTGCTCGCCAAGCGTGACTAAGCGCCTGTGTTTTCTTCTGTTCGCGCTGGCGCTGGTTTTTCCGGCGTTACTGTGGGCGGCTGAAATCGAGGTGAGCAATCCGCAGGTGATGGCCAGTGATGATGGCTATGTGCTCTCTGCCGACTTCAAGTTTGAATTTAACCAGCGTCTTGAAGAGGCGGTCACCAAAGGCGTGGTGCTCTATTTTGTCGCCGAATTCGAACTCACCAAGCCGCGCTGGTACTGGCTTGAAGAGAAGGCCGTCAGCCGTAGTCAGACCTATCGTCTTTCATATCACGCTCTGACCCGTCAGTACCGAGTGTCAACGGGTGGCCTGCATCAAAGCTTCGCTACCCTCAACGACGCCCTGCTGGTTTTTTCCCACATTCGTAGCTGGTTGGTCATCGACAAGAACGACAAATCCGTGCATCTGGGGGAGCCTTATCAGGCCGCCTTGCGCCTTCGCCTCGATCTGAATCAGTTGCCGCGCCCTTTCCAGATAACCGCATTAGGGAACAAGGAGTGGAGCCTGGGTTCAGATTGGAAGCTTTGGCAAGCGACCTTGCCTGCGCTACCCGTGGTGGACGCCAAGTGAAGCGCTTTGTCGCTGCGGGAGGGGCGGTTGCGGCAGCCATAGGCGGCATCGTCTGGTTCCTTCTGCTGATGTCCACGGCAGCTGACACTGTATTGTTTTCGCGCAATTACCCGCTGCTGATCGCCCTCAATATTGTTCTGGCGCTCGGTATGGTGGGTTTGGTTGGCTGGCAGCTACGTTCGCTGTGGATAGACTACCGCGCTCAGATTTTCGGCGCCCGCCTCAAGCTGCGATTGATGTTGATGTTCGGGGTCGTGGCCGTCTTGCCAGGGGCTTTGGTCTATGGTGTTTCAGTGCAATTTGTCACCCGTTCAATCGAAAGCTGGTTTGATGTGCGGGTTGAAAAAGCGCTTGAATCCGGCCTCCACCTTGGGCGTTCGGCGCTGGACTCACTGCTCGCCGATCTCGTCGAAAAAGGTCGTGGCATGGCGATCGAACTGTCAGACATCAAGGAATCCTCGCGGCGCTCGGCACTGCTGCGCTTGCGCGAGCAGCAAAGCATACAATCTCTCGCCCTTTTCTCGGTGGGTGGGCAGTTGCTGTCCAGCGCGACAGCGGATATCAGCAGCCTGTTGCCCGATCTGCCCAGTCAGGCCCAGCTCAAACAGGCGCGTTCAGCACGTTCGGTAACCTCGGTTGAGGGTGACGGAGGGACGCTGCATTTGCGCGTTTTGGTTCCGGTTGCAGCGCGTGACCTGTTCGAGGAGCCACGCATTCTGCAATTGACCCATCCGGTGCCGCCTAGTCTGGCGCACGATGCCGATGCGGTGCAGGGCGTCTATCGTGACTATCAGGAACTGCAGTTGGCGCGCGAAGGCCTGACGCGAATTTATGCCATGACCCTGACGTTGACCGTACTAGTTGCCTTGTTTGCAGCATTCGCCCTGGCCTATGTCATGGCGCGCCGTCTGGTGGCACCTTTGCATATCCTGGCGGAGGGTACGCAAGCGGTGGCGCAGGGCGATTTTTCACCGCGTGAAGCGGTCTATAGCAGTGATGAACTGGGTGTGCTGACCCAGTCTTTCAACCGCATGACGCGCCAGCTTGATGAGGCGCGGCGTGAGGCCGAGCGCCACCGGGGCGAACTGGAAGCGGCGCGCGGTTACCTGGAATCGATTCTCGCCAACCTGTCGGCCGGGGTACTGGTTTTTGACCGTCATTTTGTCCTGCGTACGGTCAATGAAGGCGCGTTGACCATCCTCAATGATGACTTCATCGGCCTGATCGGCGAAGAAGTGGTCAGTTGGCCGCGCCAAACACCGCTGGGTGAATTCATCCGCACCAATTTTGCGGCAACCGAGGAAATCGAGTGGCAGGCACAGCTCGAAATGGAGCGCTTGAATGGTATGCCGCAAGTCCTGCTGCTGCGCGGTTCACGCCTGCCGGAAGTGAGTGGTGGCGGTGATGTCGTGGTGTTCGACGACGTCACACGCCTGATTGCCGCCCAGCGCAGTGCGGCCTGGGGTGAAGTGGCGCGTCGTTTGGCACACGAGATCAAAAACCCGCTAACGCCGATCCAGCTCTCCGCCGAGCGCCTTCAATTCAAGCTCGCCGGCAAGCTGCACAATGGTGATGCCGACATGCTGGCCCGTGGTACACAAACCATCATCAATCAGGTTCAGGCCATGAAGCGTATGGTTGATGATTTCCGCGACTACGCTCGTATGCCGACCCCGGATGTGGTCCCGCTTGATCTCAATGAGTTGATCGGCGAGGTGCTCGGCCTTTACGAGAGTTCTTCAGCGACCATCAGTCTTGAATTGGCCGAGGATCTGCCGGCTATCCTTGGCGATGCGACACAGCTACGCCAAGTGATTCATAATCTGTTGCGCAATGCCGAGGATGCGCTGGAAGGGGACGGTTCGGGCCGGATCAGTATCGCTACCCGGGCCAACAGTCGTCATGCCGAGCTATTGATTACCGACAATGGTCCGGGATTCCCGGCAGAGATACTGCCGCGTATTTTCGAGCCCTATGTCACCACCAAGGCCAAGGGTACTGGCCTTGGCATGCCTATCGTCAAGAAGATTGTTGATGAACACCAGGGCACCATCGAAATTAGAAATGCACCAGAGGGCGGGGCGCGAATTTGCATCCGTTTGCCGCTGGTGAAGGAAGAGGAAGCCAAAAATGGCAATAATTCTGGTCGTTGACGACGAAGTCGGCATCCGCGAACTACTATCGGAAATCTTGATCGACGAAGGCTACGACGTCCGTCTGGCTGAAAACGCTACAGCTGCCCGACGCATCCGTGGCGAACTGCGCCCTGATCTGGTTCTGCTCGATATCTGGATGCCGGACACCGATGGCATTTCGCTGTTGAAAGAATGGCATGCCGCCGGGCAACTCAATATGCCGGTGGTCATGATGTCCGGCCACGGCACCATTGACACGGCAGTTGAGGCGACGCGCTTCGGCGCTTTCGATTTCCTCGAAAAGCCGATTGCCCTGCAAAAACTGCTGTCGACGGTGCAAAAAGCCCTCAAGCACGACGCCCCACCGCAACACCCGCCGCTGACGCTTGAAGCCTTTGGGCGCTCGGCCTTCGTCAAGGAGTTCAAGCGCCGGCTCGAACAGGCGGCGGCCAAATCTCCATTGCTGCTGATCAAGGGCGCTACGGGCGGCATGGCCGAAATTTGCGCCCGCACCTTGCAACCGCTACGTGCCCCGTGGCTCGATCTGTCCACGGTCAGCAGTGCGCTGACGCAGGAAATGCTGGAGAAGGTCACCGGCGGCCTGATTTTTGTCCCCGATCTCGCCGTCCTCGGCAAGATGCAGCAAATGAACCTGGCTTATGCGGTCGACCGCCTGGAGAAGCTGAATTTGCAATTGGTTGCGGCCATTGTTCGCCCATTCAGTTCATTGGGTGAAGCGGGCTGGGACAGCAAGCTGCTGACCAAGCTTGGCGAGGTCTGGCTGGCTCTGCCGCCCCTCGCTGGACATGCTGATGAGTTGCCGGAAATCGCGGCCTTGTTGCTGACCAATTTTGTTGAGCGCGGCGAAGTTCAGCCACGTCGTTTCTCTACGGGCGCACTGAATGCGTTGCGCACTCTGCCCTGGAAAAATCAGCCGGAAGCCAGCTGGGGCGATCTGTATGCGCTGGTGCGCAATCTTGCACTGACGGCACTGGAAGACGAAATCAGTGCCGAGGATGTCCGTCGCGTCACGCCAGTTGAGGAAAGTGTCGAGAGCGAAATGGCCTCGCTGCTACCGCTGTTCGGGCACCCCTTGCGGGAAGCCCGTGATGCCTTCGAGAAACTGTATTTTGAACATCATCTTCGCCTCGAAGGTGGCAATATGACAAAATTGGCTGAACGCTCAGGCCTTGAGCGCACCCACCTCTATCGCAAGCTAAAACAATTGGGTGTTGCGCTGAACAAACGTCACGAAGAGTAAAAAAGCAAATGCCGGGGGTGAGTCGCTCGGCTCGGAGGGGACATGAAAGTTATTATTCTGGGGGCCGGCCAGGTCGGCGCTAGCGTCGCCGAGGGTTTGGTTTCGGAAGAGAACGATATTACTGTCGTCGATAGCGATGCTGCGCGACTGGCACAATTGCAGGACAAGCTTGATTTGCGAACGGTCTGCGGTAACGCAGCTCATCCCTCTGTGCTGCGAGAGGCAGGTGCAGATGATGCCGACCTCGTCATTGCCGTGACGCCAAATGATCAGACCAACCTCGTCGCCTGCAAACTTGCTCACAGTCTTTTTAATATCCCAACTCGGATTGCCCGCCTGCGAGCCCAGGATTTTCTTGATGATGAGACTTTGCTTTCCCCAAAAAATTTTGCAGTTGACCGCGCCATTTGCCCGGAAAAAGTCATTTCCGAATACATACAGCGGCTGATCGAATTTCCAGAGGCATTGCAGGTACTTGAATTTGCCAATGGCCGCGTCTGCCTGGTTGCGGTACGTGCGTACGAAGGCGGATTGTTGGTAGGCAAGGCGATTCGGGAAATGCGTGAGCATCTTCCGATGGGTATGGATGCCCGGATTGCCGCTATCTACCGTGATGAACAGGCGATTCCCCCCGGTGGCGAGACGCTGATTCGTGCCGGAGACGAGATTTTTGTGCTGGCCGCGACGGAGGATATTCGTCAGGTCTTGCGTGAGTTGCGGCGGATGATGACACCCGTAAGACGGATCATGATCGGTGGAGCTGGCAACATAGGCTTGCGGGTAGCAACTGCCCTTGAGTCACGTTATGAGGTCAAGTTAATTGAAAATCGACTTGATCGTGCCGAGTTTGCAGCAACGATGCTCAACAGTGCGCTGGTTCTTGCCGGGGATACGACCGATGAGGCATTGCTTGAACAGGAAAATATTGTTGATATGGACCTTTTCCTGGCATTAACCAATGACGACGAAAACAACATCATGTCGGCTTCATTGGCTAAGCGTATGGGATGCAAGCGGGTAGTGGCGATTGTCAATCGACGTGCCTACGCGGAGATGATTCAGGGTGGGCCAATCGATATTGCCATCTCACCGGCTCAGGTTTCGATTGGTAGCCTGCTGGCATATGTGCGGCGAGGTGATGTCGCTGCTGTTCATTCGTTGCGGCGGGGTGCCGCTGAAGCGCTTGAAATCGTTGCTCACGGGGATGAAAAAAGCTCGTCTGTCGTCGGCAAAAGAATCGATCAAATCGACTGGCCTTCAGGGGTAACGGTGGCTGCCCTCGTGCGGAACTTTGATCAGCTTGAGATGTTGAGCGTTCGCGATGATGGCACGGTGGATCGACGTGCAGGCCATGTGGTTATTGCTCATGGCGATACAGTTATTGAAAGCGGCGACCATGTAATCATCTTTTGTCTGAGCAAGAAACTGGTGCGCAAGGTTGAGGCGCTGTTTCAGGTTAGTGCCAGATTTCTCTGAGCGGGGTTGACATGTTCACCTTACTGCCCGTATTGCACGTCATGGGGATGATGCTGGTCTTCTTTGGTGCAACCTACCTGATGCCCATTGCCAGTTCGCTGATCTATGCTGATGGCACAACCCAGGAGTTTTTTGACGCGTTGGTTTTTTGTCTGGCGTGTGGCGGCGGTTTGGTTTTCTTGACCCGACGCTATAAACGCGAATTGCGCCCACGTGATGGATTCCTGCTGGTCACCCTAGCCTGGGTGCTGATGGCCGCAATCGCCACGGTCCCGTTGATGCTGACGATTGATGGCCTCTCATTTACCGATGCTTTTTTTGAAACGATGTCTGGCCTGACAACAACTGGAGCAACCGTGCTTACAGGGTTGGACAATCTTCCTCCCTCGGTCAATTTGTGGCGACATGAACTGAATTGGTTGGGTGGCATGGGGATCATCGTACTGGCGGTGGCAATTCTCCCGCTATTGGGCGTTGGCGGCATGCAGCTATACAAGGCTGAAACGCCGGGGCCGATGAAGGATTCAAAACTTACGCCGCGTATTGCCGGCACAGCGAAGGCGTTATGGCTGGTCTATTTCGGGATCACAGCGGCGTGTATTGCCTGCTTGAAACTTGCCGGAATGAGTTGGCTGGATGCCATCTGTCACGCATTCGCTGCACTTTCGCTAGGTGGATTCTCCACTTACGATGCCAGCGTCGGGCAGTTCAATTCGCCTCTTATCGAAGGCATCCTGATTTTCTTCATGATGGTTGCCGGTATCAATTTTGCAACCCATTTTGTGGCATGGCGTGGGCGCTCACTTCGTTGCTATTGGAAAGATACTGAAGCCAAGGCTTTCGCTGCCCTGATTTTCTCCAGTATTGTGGTCTGCTCGTTTTACCTTTGGATCATGGATACTTACGATGATCTTGGGGTGGCTTTCCGACATGTTGCTTTCAATCTTGTCTCGATTGCCACTGATTGCGGTTTTGTCAGCGTCGATTACGACAAGTGGCCGATCTTTGTGCCGCTTTGGATGCTTTTTCTCTCAAGTATTTCGGTCTCTTCGGGTTCGACTGGGGGCGGCATCAAGATGATCCGTACCTTGATTCTGACCAAACAAGGGCTGCGCGAACTAGAAAAGCTGATCCATCCCAGTGTCGTCAATCCGATCCG
>ERZ724516.1652-NODE-1652-length-12887-cov-4.748208_pt1 | contig 12887 bp, 12 predicted proteins | sample MGYA00376049_ERZ724516 | MGnify/ENA primary metagenome ERZ724516 (study PRJEB28724, sample SAMN07190886) | activated sludge metagenome | isolation source: activated sludge of sewage treatment plant in Hong Hong | place: USA: Christiansburg, Virginia | collected... | reverse complement strand
CCCGCATCATCGATTTCGCGAAGATGCGCCAGATTGCCGACTCTGTCGGTGCCTATCTCCTCGTCGACATGGCCCACTTTGCCGGTCTCGTCGCGGCTGGCCTTTACCCCAGCCCCTTCCCGCACGCCCATGTCGCCACGACGACCACCCACAAGACCCTGCGCGGCCCGCGTGGCGGCATGATCCTGACGAATGACGAGGATATCGCCAAAAAGGTCAACTCGGCGATCTTCCCCGGCATCCAGGGCGGCCCCCTGATGCATGTGATCGCCGCCAAGGCCGTCGCCTTTGGCGAGGCGCTGCGCCCCGGCTTCAAGGACTACCAGACCCAGGTCGTCAAGAACGCCCAGGCCCTTGCCGATGAGCTGATGAAGGGCGGCCTTGATATCGTCACCGGCGGCACCGACACGCACCTGATGCTGGTCGATCTGCGCCCCAAGGGCGTCAAGGGCAACGCGACCGAAAAGGCCTTGGGCCGCGCCTACATCACCTGCAACAAGAACGGCATCCCGTTCGACAGCGAAAAGCCCACCATCACCAGCGGTGTCCGCCTCGGCACCCCCGCAGGCACCACGCGCGGTTTCGCTGAACCCGAATTCCGCCAGATCGCCCGCTGGATCATCGAAGTGGTCGAGGGCTTGGCCGCCAACGGCGAAGACGGCAACACCGCGGTCGAAGCCAAGGTAAGGGCCGAGGTCGAGGCTCTGTGCCTTCGCTTCCCGATCTACCCGGATCTCTGATGCCTGATCGGCCAACTTGGCCCAAACACACCCGCCGCTGGCTTGCGGCGGGTTTTTTCGTGCTGATCGGTGCAGGCCTCTGGACCAGCGGGCTGGTCGGTCTTGCCGCCCATGCCCTTGCCATGCGCATGGCCCCTGGCGATGCCAACGACACCAGCCTGTCCCTTTCGTCGTACCGCGTGGGGATCGAGCGCGCCGCCATCACCGGCCTCACCGACAACGTCTCGGGGCTCACCTTCAGCGCCACCACCGGCACGCTTTTCACTGCGATCAACCGCCCACCGGAACTTGCCGAGATTTCCCGGGACGGCCAGCTCCTGCGCCGCATCCCGCTTTCCGGGGCCAGTGACGTCGAGGGCATCACCCATGTTGATGGCGACCGTTTCATCGTCGTTGACGAAGGGCGTCACCGGCTAAGCTGGGTCACTGTAACCCCGCAAATCACCACCATCGATCTGGATGCGGCCCCGTTCCTGACCCTCGACCTTGGGGCCTTCTCCAACATGGGCTTCGAAGGCATCTCCTGGGACCAGCGCCGCAAGGAACTGGTGCTGGTGCAAGAGATGTGGCCGGTCCGGGTTCTGGTCATCGGTGGCCTTGACCGCGCCGTCTCGGGTCAGGGTCTCGGCGTCACTGTGCGCGAATGGCAGCCCGCGAGCTGGGCCGGCCATTTTGTGAATGACCTTTCCTCCGTCACGGTCCATGACGCGACCGGGAACATCGTCCTGCTCAGTGACATGACCTCGGTCCTTGCCGAATATGACCCCGAAGGCGCTCCGATCAGCCTGATGACGCTCTGGGCTGGCTGGCATGGCCTGACCAAGGGCGTGCCGCAAGCCGAAGGCGTCGCGATCGGCCCCGACGGCACGGTCTATGTCGTTTCCGAACCGAACCTGTTCTACCGGTTTGACCGCCAGAGCCGTGCAGCTTGGATGGACGATTGAAAGGTCGCTGTGATTCGCCCACGATGGTTAACGCCCCGCCACGAGGACGCGCGTAGAGACGGAAAGAAGACGCAAGGAAGACGGAAGAAAGACACTCTCTTCCCTCGAAAATCTCTCACTTAATACAGCGTTCCCAACAGGTTGCGCGGCCTTTGTTGCGCGGTCGCGCGTCCCCTCGAATACCCCCGTTCACACTCCTTTAACCCCATCGTCCGCCCCCCTTTGGCGGTCAGACGCCACTCCCCACCTTGACCTCCACACCCACTGACTGCCAGATCAGTCACGCCACCCCGAGGACCCCATGCGCGATCCCCGCTTCGACCCGTTGTTCCAGCCCTTGCAGATCGGCCCGGTCACCGCCCCCAACCGCTTCTGGCAGGTCCCGCATTGCACCGGCATGGGCAACCAGCACCCCGCCAGCCTGGCCGCGATGCGGGGGGTCAAGGCCGAAGGCGGCTGGGGCGTGGTGAACAGCGAATACTGCTCGATCCACCCCAGTTCCGACGACACCCCCGCCCCCTATGCAAGCCTTTGGGACGATGGCGATACGGCCAACATGGCCGCGATGGCTGACGCCGTGCACGCCCACGGCGCGCTGGCGGGGGTGGAACTCTGGCACGGCGGCGGACGCAGCGCCAACGTCCTTAGCCGCCAGCCAAGCCTTGGACCGGAAAGCATTCTATCGGCAACGGCCCCGTGGCAGAACCAAACGATGGACCGCCAGGACATCAAGGCGCTGCGCGACTGGCACCGCGCCGCCGCGCTGCGCGCCAGAGCGGCCGGCTTCGACGTGGTCTATGTCTACGCCGCCCACACCTACCTTCTGGCGCAATTCCTGGACCCGGTCCTGAACCGCCGCCCGGACGCCTATGGAGGCTCGTTCGACAACCGCACCCGCCTGATCCGCGAGCTTCTGGAAGACACCCGCGACGCCATCGGCGACCGCGCCGCCATCGCGATCCGGATCGAGGTGACCGACGAAGACGGCGGCAACCAGACCGCCCGGGCCGAGTTTCTGGGCCGCATCGCGCCCCTGGTCGATGTCTTTGACGTGACGATCCCCGATTACGGCACCGAAATGGGCCCCTCGCGCTTCGTCAAAGAGGCCGCGCTGGAAACCCACATCGCCCATGTCCGCGCCACCACCGCCAGGCCCGTGGTCAGCGTCGGACGCTTCACCAGCCCCGACACCATGCTGTCGCAACTCCGCCGCGGAATCCTGGATTTCATAGGCGCAGCAAGGCCTTCCATCGCCGACCCCTTTCTTCCGGCCAAGATCCGCGATGGCCGGATCGACGATATCCGCGAATGTATCGGCTGCAACATCTGTTACGCCCATGACGGCCTTGGCGCCCCGATCCGCTGCACCCAGAACCCGACGATGGGCGAAGAATGGCGGCAGGGCTGGCACCCCGAACGGGTTCCCGCCCTCATCGGCCAGGCCGACCCCGTCCTGATCGTGGGCGCCGGTCCCGCAGGGCTGGAGGCCGCCGTCACCCTTGCCAGACGCGGCGTCCCCGTGGTCCTGGCCGAAGCAGGCGAGCCCGGTGGCCGCGTCACCCGCGAGGCCCGGCTTCCCGGCCTGTCGGAATGGAACCGTGTGATCGACTGGCGGCTTGGCCAGTTGAAGAAGCTGCCGCAGGTGACGGTCTATCCCGGAAGCCGGATGACCGCCGCCGACATCATCGACACCGGCATCCGCCAGGTGATGCTGGCGACCGGCAGTCTTTGGCGGGCCGATGGCAGGGGTCGCAGCGCGCCTGGCGGGATGGCCAGCCTTGCCGATCCCCGCACGCGGACGCCAGACCAAGTGCTTGACGGCGCTGTGCTTTCCGGCGACCCGGTGGTGATCTTCGACGACGAAGGCTATCACATCGCCGCCGGTCTTGCCGATCTTCTGGCCAGCAAGGGCCATGCGGTAAGCTATGTCACTCCGGCGGGAACCGTGGCCGAATGGACCGCCTACACGGTCGAGCAATCCCGCCTGCAAGCCCGGCTGATCCGCCTTGGCGTGACGATCCTGACCGGCCAGATCGTCGCCGGTCTGGGTCCGGGGACCGCCCTTCTGGACTGCGCTTATACCGGGCGGCGCACCGAAATCGCGTGCGGCACGCTGATGCCCGTCACCTCGCGCGAACCGCAGGACGGGCTTTGGCACGACCTGCAGGACGCCGGGCTGGCCAGCCTGCAGCGCATCGGCGACGCCCGCGCGCCGGGGCTGATCGCCCATGCCATCCACGACGCCCACGGCGCGGCACGGGCGCACCTGACGCCGCTGCCGCCCCCGAAACGCGAACGCCCCGTGCTGGGGCGACAGCCGTGACCAACCCCACCCGCAGCCTGGAACACCGGATGGGCGACTGGGCCCGTGAGCGGCTCCCGTTCGCGCTGGCCGAATTCGTGATGTTCGTTTTGAAGCAGGGCTGGGCCTGCCTGTTCGGCGGGCTTCTGCTGGCGGTCATCATCGCGACAAAGCTGGTCTGGGACCCCGACTGGCCCCTGCAACGCTATGATTTCCTGTTTCTTTTCGCCATCGCCACGCAAGGGCTGTTCCTGGCTGCGAAACTGGAAACCTGGGAGGAGGCGCGCGTCATCCTGCTGTTCCACCTGACCGGAACGGCGATGGAATGGTTCAAGATCCATGCCGGGTCCTGGGCCTACCCCGAGCCGGGGCTGTTCAAACTGATGGGCGTGCCGCTGTTTTCCGGCTTCATGTATGCCTCGGTCGGCAGCTATATCGCCCGGGTGGTCCGTGTCTTCGACATGCGCTTTGCGCCCTATCCCAGCTTTCCCCTGACCCTGATCCTGGCGCTTGCCATCTACGTCAACTTCTTTGCGCACCACTTTCTGCCCGACATCCGCGCCCTGCTGTTCGCGGGGACCGTCATCCTTTTCTACAGAACGAAAATCTGGTTCCGCATCCATGACCGGCACTGGTGGATGCCGCTGCCGCTGGCGGCATTTCTGGCCGCCCTGGCGCTGTGGATCGCCGAGAACGTGGGGACCGCGACCGGGACCTGGGTCTACTCTGGCCAGGTGCCGGGTCAGATCGTCAGCCTGGCCAAGCTGGGGTCGTGGTACCTGCTTTTGTACGTCGCGTTCGTGACGGTGACGCTGGTCACCCGCCGCGCGCTGTCGGATCAGCCGCTGGACCTTACAGAAACCCGCGCCATAGCAGAACCGCCATGATCCCGATCACCAGGAACAGGATGCCATAGCCGACAAAGCCGACCATCCCGGCCACCGTGTCGCGTCGCCGCCCGGCAGGGTCGATCGTGGTCAGATGCCGCACGCAGACATCATAGGCATCGGCCACTTCGCCCATGTCGATCTGGCCCAAAAGCTTGGGATTTCTGGACTTTTCCGCCGCGACGGCCAAAAGGTCGGCCCCGTCGCGCACACGCTTTGGCAAGATGCGCCCGGCGCGCTTGAGCTTGGCCCCAAGGTCACGGCCGCCGACGGACAGCCGCTCTTCCAAAAGTTGGGCCACCCGATCCGCCATCTGCTGGATCGCCACCGCACCCATGACTTGCCCTCCCTGGTCCCAAGGCGAAACTAGGGGCGAACGGGGCGATGTTCAACCTCTGGCCTTGGACTGCGTGGGCGGCTAGACAGACCCATGCTTGCCACGATCCGTCATCCCGCCACCAAGCGCCAGGAGCCGACCCTGGTCATCGCGCATGGCCTTTACGGCTCGGGCCGGAATTGGGGCGTGATCGCCCGCCGCCTGGCCGACCGGCGCGAGGTCGTGGCGGTCGACATGCGCAACCATGGCGACAGCCCGCGCTTTGCCAGCCAAGGCTATCCCGACATGGCCGCTGATCTTGCCGAGGTGATGGAAAGCCTGGACGCCAGGGTCGATCTTCTGGGGCATTCGATGGGCGGCAAGGCCGCCATGCACCTGGCGCTGACCCGGCCCGCGCTGATCCGTCGTCTGGTGGTGGCCGACATCGCGCCGGTCGCCTACAGCCACGACCAGACCCGCCATGCCGATGCGATGGCTGCGGTGGACCTGTCGCGGATCACCACACGGGCCGAGGCGGACGCGGCCCTTGCCGCCGGGGTCGAGGACCCGGCCTTGCGAGCGTTCTTCCTGCAATCGCTGGACTTTCGGTCACACCCGCCGCGCTGGAAGCTGAACCTGGCCGTGCTGAAGGCCGAGATGCCAAAGATCGTGGGCTGGCCCGGCACGCAAGGCCGGTTCGACGGCCCGACGCTGTTTCTGACCGGGTCGACCAGCACCTATGTCCGGCCCGAGCACCGCGAGACGATCCGGGCCTTGTTCCCGAAGGCCCGCTTCGCGAAAATTCCCGATGCGGGGCACTGGCTGCACGCCGAAGCGCCCCGCGCGTTCGAAGAAACCGTGCGGGTGTTCCTGGAAACCCCGGTTCAGCCGATCTGACGCGCCACGGCCCAACTGACCGGGACCGCCAGCACCGCTCCGGCGGCGGCGGCAACCAGGATCGGCACCAGGGTGACCTGCCCCATGGTCAGGACCACGATCACGCCGGTGCCCGCCATCGCCGTGCCGATCACAGAATAGAGAATCATCATCAGGCGCATGTCGCGGATCCTTTCGGCTGACTGGTGGTGCAACCCTATCCGGCCCGGCCGCCCGCTGCCTTGATCCCGGTCAATGTCGCCGGCAAAGGTGGGCAGATTGCCCACCCTACGCGGGTGCGGGGCGGGACGTCGTGTGCCTGACGACACCGGCATCACGCGGGGACTTGGCCCCACCGCCGCAGCGACCTAACATGTCAGAAGGGCATGGGGGGCGCGCATGCAGGCGACACGGCACTGGGACCGGCTGGGCAACGGCGGGCTGACCTTCACCGAGCTTGGTCTGGGGGCGGCCCCTTTGGGCAATCTTTTCCGCGCGATTTCGGACGCGGACGCCCGGACGGTTCTGGACGCGGCCTGGGATGGGGGCGTGCGCTGCTATGACACAGCGCCGCTGTACGGGCTGGGCCTGTCGGAAACCCGGTTGAATCCGTTCCTGCGGGGCAAGCCGCGCGATGCCTATGTCCTGTCGACCAAGGTCGGTCGTCTCCTGGACGCCTCGACCCCGGACACGCGCGACGGGATCGGCAAATGGGTCGATGTCCCGTCCCGCCGCGAACGTTATGACTACAGTCACGACGGCGTGCTGCGCAGTCTGGAGTTCAGCCTGGAACGCTTGGGCCTGGACCGGGTCGATGTCCTTTATGCGCACGACCTGGACCTTTTCAACCACGGCACCCCCGCCGTCCTGCAGGCCAGGCTGGACGAGTTCATGGCCGGGGGCTACCGCGCCCTCCTTCACCTGCGCGACGAAGGGGTGATCAAGGCCTTTGGCGCCGGGTTGAACGAAGCCGAGCCCTGCGACTGGCTGCTGGAGCGGGGCGACTTCGACCTGTTTCTGCTGGCCGGGCGCTATACGCTTCTGGAACAGGGGGCGCAGGGGTTCATGGACCGGGCCGCAGCGCGGGGCGTGGGTGTTGTGATCGGCGGGCCGTACAATTCCGGCATCCTGGCCAGCGGCCCGCGTCCGGGCGCGCATTACAACTATGCCCCGGCCCCGCCTGCGATCCTGGCCCGTGCCGAGCGCCTGCAGGCGGTTTGCGCCGCGCACGGGGTGCGGCTGGTCGATGCGGCGTTCCAGTTCCCGCTGCGCCACCCGGCCACGGTCAGCGTAATCCCCGGCGGGCAGGGGTTGGCCGAAATGGCCAGCAACCTTGCCGCCGCGCGGTCGGTGATCCCCGGAGCGTTGTGGCAGGCGCTGCAAGCCGACGGCCTGATCCCCGCGCAGGCCTCAGGCTGACGCGGGGACAGGTCGGGCGAGAGGACAGGTCAGGCGTACAGGCTGTCGCGGATCGCGGCTTCGGTGATCCGCGGCCGTTCGGTCTGGGGCAGGCTGACATGCAGCCCGGCTGCCGCCTGTCCAAAGGCCGCCGCCAGCGCCAAAGCAGCCCCACGGGCCAGTTCGGCGACCAACGCCCCGACAAAGGCATCGCCAGCACCACGCAGCGACCGCACCGGAACCGGATGCGCCGGCTGCAGGGTCAGGCCCCCCCTTTCGGCGATGATCAGCCCGGCACGACCTTGGGTGACAATCACCGCAGGCGGACCCTGCGCCGCCAGATCCTCGGCCGCGCGGGTCGCGTCCAGCCCGGCCTCGGCCCGGCCCAGCAGCGCCGCCGCCTGGTGCGGATCGACGATCAGCACGTCGATCAGGCCCAGAAGCCCGGGCGCCAACGCGCGGGAGGAGGTGGCCTTGACCACGGTCCGGACGCCTCCGGCCCGTGCGCGGGCGGCAAGGGTCAGGTTCGCCGCATCAGCCAGATCGCTTTGCAGCAAAAGCACCGCGCAATCGCGGGGCAGCGTGACCGCATCGGCCCGCAAAAGCTGGTTCGCCCCCGGCACCACCACCCGCCCGGTGGTCCCGTCCGGCAGCACAGTCGCCACCGTCAGGCCCGATGGCCCGGGATGGGTCTGAACCTGCCCGCGCCGCACGCCCGCCTCGTCCAGGGCCGCGCGCAGGCTGATCGCCACGTCGTCCGAACCGACGGCCCCGGCCAGGTGCACTTCGGCCCCGGCACGGGCGGCGGCGGCGGCCTGCAATGCCCCCCTGCCCCCCAATCCAAAGCGCACCGCACGTCCGGCGACGGTCATGTCCCCTCTGGGAAACGCCGCCGCCTCGACCTCGATCTCGTGATGCAAGGCTCCAGCGCACAGGACAACGGGCCTAGCGGACATCAATGACCCCGGGGAAAAGGGGACGGTTGACCGTCAGGCTAAGCGGATCGGAGAACGGAGCGGGGCTTGGCGGCATGTCACTTCGGGTCTGCGTGTCGGTCGGGGACCGGATGGTAGGTGCCGCAACCGCTCTGACAAGGGGCGGCACGCGCGACTGTGCCGCCCGCCCGCGCGCGGCGTTCAACAGGCTTGCCAGCCCCCCCGACAGTCATGCCAGTATGAACCGGAAAGTCGGCATCGGGGGCAGCGGCAATGGCGTCACAGGCACGAAACGGGGCGGGTCCCGCCCGCCGGACCGACCCGGGCGACCGATCGGCCCTGCAACCCGCGCGGGCCGGGGCATGAGCGACCATTACCCCGACCACCTGATCGCGCTCCTGGAGGCTGTCTGGGGCGAAGGCTTCATGTCGCCCGGCGGACCGGCAGAAGTCGGCCGCGTGATCGGCGGGCATGAAATACGCGGGGCGAAAGTGCTGGACATCGGCTGCGGCGCGGGGGGCGGGCCGATCACCCTGGCCGAGGCGCAGGGCGTGGCCTATGTCACCGGCATCGACGTCGAGGATGCGGTGCTGGAGCGTGCCCGCGCTTTGGTCGCCGCGCGCGGCCTGACTGACCGGATCGGCCTGGTCAAGGTCGCGCCGGGGCCGTTGCCCTTTCCGGGGGAAACCTTCGATCTGGTGTTCTCGAAGGATTCCATTGTCCATATCCGCGACAAGCACGCCCTGATGGCCGAGGTGTTCCGGGTGCTGAAACCGGGTGGCTGGTTCCTGGCGTCGGACTGGCTGATCGGCAGCGACAGCCCCTCGCCCGCGATGCAGGCCTATATCGCGGCAGAGGGCCTGGATTTCGGCATGGCAACGCCGGCCGAATACCGCGATGCAATGCAGGCGGCGGGGTTCACCGCGATCGAGACCCGGTCGCGCAACGAATGGTACCGGCGCGAGGCGCGGGACGAGCTGGCCCGCTTGCGCGGCGTGGTCGGTCGGGTATTGGCCGAAAAGGTGGGCGAGGCTTTCGTGCAGCAGAACGTCGGGGTCTGGGAGCGGATGATCCCGGTCCTGGACAGCGGAGAGCATTGCCCGACCCATCTGGCAGGGCAAAAGCCATGAGACCGGCCTATCACTGGCCGGACCCGGACCGCGACTACGCCAACGGGGCATTCATTCCGCAGGGCGCGGACTATCCCGCCCGCTGGGCCGAAGCGGCAGGCCGGTTTCGCACGGATCAGGGCGACCGGGCCGAGCTGGACCTGCCCTATGGCCCCGGCGCACGACAGCGGCTGGACCTGTTCCTGCCCGAAACCACTCCGCGCGGCGTGGTGGTGTTCGTCCACGGCGGCTATTGGCATCTTTTTTCCAAGGCGCACTGGTCGCATCTGGCCGCCGGTCCGCTGGCACGCGGCTTTGCGGTGGCGATGCCGGGCTACACGCTGGCCCCCGCCGCCCGCCTGGCCGAGATCACCACCGAGATCGCGAAAGCCTGCTGGTTCGTCGGCACGCGGGTGCCGGGGCCGATGGTGGTGACCGGCCATTCCGCCGGGGGGCATCTGGCGGCGCGGATGGGCTGCACCGACCTTGCGGTGCCGGTTTCCCGGGTGGTGCCGATTTCCCCGCTGACCGAACTGGGGCCGCTGATGGCGACCGGGATGAACCAGACCCTGCGGATCGATGCCGCCGAGGCGGCGTCGGAAAGCCCGGCCCGGCTGGCCCTGCGGCAGGACGTGGCCGCGCATGTCTGGGTCGGGGCAGCGGAACGTCCGGCGTTCCTGTGGCAGGCGCGGGTGCTGGCCGAGGAATGGGATTGCCCCTGGACCGCCGATCCGGCGCGGCATCATTTCGACGTGATCGACGGGATGGAAGACCCCGCCTCTCCCCTGTGCGCGGCCCTGCTGGACGGGTTCTGATCCGACCGCCGGGCCGGGGGCCAAAATCCTTTGGCAAGGATTTCATATAGGCCCTGGCCCGGCGTCCGGGATGGTCCTAGATCATCGCTTCTTCCGCGCGGCGGGCTTCGGCCTGGCGCGCGGCTTCGATCCGGGCCAGTCGGCGGCGGTTGATCTCATAGGCCACGGCCATGACCAGCGTCACCACGATCAACAGGAACGCCAGTGCGTTGATCGTCGGCGTGATCCCGGACCGGACCTTGGAGAACACATAGACCGTCAGGGTATCCGCCCCGCCGCGCGTGAACTGGGTGACGTTGAAGTTCTCGATCGACTGGAAGAACGCCACCGCCGCCCCGGCCCCAATCGCCGGGTACAGATGCGGCAACAGGATCCGCCGCATCACCTGCGCGTGGGATGCGCCAAGGTCCAGCGCCGCCTCCTCCAGCCCGGCATCAAAGCTTTGCAGCCGGGCCAACACCAGCAGCATGACCATCGCGGCGATATAGCTGACCTGGCCCAGAACGCTTAGATGCAGGCCCGGATTGAACAGGAAGAACTCGGTCCCGATGGCATTGCCCATCTTGGTCCACAGGATCATCGTCGATATCCCGATCACCACCCCGGGGATCAGGATGGTCGAGATCATCATCCCGTAAAGCGCAGTCCGCGCCTTGCCCGACACCGAATTGACCAGGATCGCGCTTGCCGTGCCGATCACGACCGAGATCAAGGCGACCGCCGCCGCGACCCACAGCGTGTTGACAAAGGCCAGCATCATCCGTTGGTCGTTGATCATCTCGGTGAACCACATCGTGGTCCAGCCCTTCCAAGGCACGATGGAGGGGAGTTTGCTGTCGTTGAACGCTGCCCCCGACATCACCACCAGCGGGGCCAAGAGATAGAACAGGAACAGCGCCATGTAGACGTGGGCCAGCCTCTGACGGAGCTTGTGCATCTTTCCGCCCCCCTATTTCGCGATGTCGGAAAGCTTTACCTTGAACAGCCACATCGCGATGGTCACGAAGACGGTGCACATGGAAAGCAGGATGAAGGCATAGGCGCTGGCGGTGTTCCAATCCAGCGCGTCCTTGAACCATTGGTCGATGGTCTGGGTGAACCATTGCGAGGTGGTGGACCCCAGGATCGACGGCACCAGCAAGGACCCCGCCGACAGCATGAACACCATGACTGACCCCGACGCGATGCCGGGCTTGGAATGCGGCAGCACGATGCGCCAGTGGATCTTCCACCAGGGCGCGCCCAGATCTTCGGCCGCCTCGATCTGGTTGGTGTCCAAGGACTGCACCGCGTTGTAGATCGGGAACAGCATGAACAGGACATAGGTGTAGACAAGGCCGACCACGACGCCGGAATAGCCCATGTTGGTCCAGCGGATCGGGTCCTCGATCAGGCCGACCCCCATCAGCAGCGCATTGAGCGGCCCCTTGAAGGCCAGGATGATCCACCAGGCAAAGGCGCGCAGCACCTCGGACACCCACAGCGGGATGAACAAGAGCAGGATCAGCGTCGGCAGCGACTGCGGGTTGACGATCTTGGCCAGATAATACGCCAAAGGATAGGCCAGCAGAAAGCACAGGACAGTGACCAGCATCGAATACAGGATGGTCAGGCCAAAGGTATAAACATGCACCGGGATCGAGAAACTGATCCCGAACAGGCTTTTCTCGACCGACCCGTCAAACACTTTCAGATAGTTGTTGAAACTGTAGGTGTCCTTTGGCCCGCCGACGTCGACCACCGGCAGATAGGGCCGGAAGCTCTGTTCAAACAGCGTGATGTTCGGCACGATCACCAGCATCACCAGCCAGAACGCGACCAGAAGGCACATGATCAGCGTCAGGCCAGACCCATAGCGGCGCAGCAGGTCCTGCATCGGTCAGGCCCTCACATTCGCGTCGGGCAGGATCGACGCGCGCGCGGCGTCGAACGACATGAACATCTTCGCGCCGCGTTCCGGAACCGTGGCCGACCCATCGTTGCGCAGTTCCGAGGTCAGCGCCGCGCCACTGTCGCTGGTGGCATGGACGGTGATGAAATTGCCCTCGAACGACACGTCACCCACCGTGACCGGGATCACGTTTTCAGGGCCGGCGGTGGCCGACAGGGCGGTGTGCTCCGGGCGGACATAGAGCTTTCCGGCCTTGCCGCCCAGATCGCCCAGCCGGGCGCGGAACTGGCCGTGGGGGGTGGCAAAGCCCGCCATCCCGCCGGAGGCGTTCTGCACGTCGCCGGTGAAGATGTTGTTTTCACCGACAAAACTGGCGACGAAGCCGTTCACCGGGTTGTTGTAGATCTCGCGCGGGTCGGCGATCTGCTGGATGCGGCCCTGGGACATGACGCCCACGCGGTCCGACATCGCCAGCGCCTCGCCCTGGTCATGAGTGATGTAGATGAAGGTGACGCCGGTCCGCTTCTGGATCGCGCGCAGTTCGGCCCGCATGTGCTGGCGAAGCTTGAGGTCCAGCGCCGACAGGGGTTCGTCCAAGAGCATGACGGAAGGTTCCACTGCCAGCGCCCGGGCAATCGCCACGCGCTGCTTCTGGCCGCCGGACAGTTGGCTGA
>ERZ724516.1651-NODE-1651-length-12905-cov-11.071128_pt1 | contig 12905 bp, 11 predicted proteins | sample MGYA00376049_ERZ724516 | MGnify/ENA primary metagenome ERZ724516 (study PRJEB28724, sample SAMN07190886) | activated sludge metagenome | isolation source: activated sludge of sewage treatment plant in Hong Hong | place: USA: Christiansburg, Virginia | collected... | reverse complement strand
CCGTTTTTCCGGCCGACGATTCTTTTGCCCCGCTGTGGTCCGAGCTTTGCGGTCAACGCAGGCGCCTGACCTTTTCCGATGCTGTCGAGGGGGGGCTTGGCGATGTGCAGGGCCACGGTGGTTGGCAGGATGGCGCCTGGAGCGTGACGGCCCGCACGCCAGCGGGTGGCCTGAATTTTCGCCTGGGCATCGCGGGACGGCACAACGTCCGCAACGCCTTGGCGGCTGCGACCTGCGCACTCGCGGCCGGAGCGCCTCTGGATGCGATCCGCGCAGGACTCCAGGCCTTCGAGGCTGTCAAGGGGCGCTCGCGCGCCTTCAGCGTTTTTCTGGCCGGCCGCAGGGTCACCGTGGTCGACGATACCTACAACGCCAACCCGGATTCGGTGCGCGCCGCGATCGAGGTGCTCGCCGAGCTGCCTGCGCCGCGGCTGCTGGTGCTGGGCGACATGGGGGAGGTCGGTGACCAGGGACCCTCATTTCATGCCGAGATCGGGGCACTGGCGCGCGATCGCGGCTTGGAGCAGCTGTTCACGCTGGGCCCCCAGTCGGTTCACGCTGCGCAGCAATGTCCGGGCGCGTGTCATTTCGAAGAGATGACAGCGCTGCTGGAGGCTGTTCGCAGCGCCAGCCCCGGCGTTGCCAGCATTCTCGTCAAGGGATCCCGTTTCATGAAGATGGAGCGTGTGGTCGACGCCATCGTCCGGCTCGCGCAGGAACAACAAGGGGGGATCGTCCATGCTGCCTAGCCTGGCCCAGTGGCTGCAGACGCTTTCGCCCGAATTCGGATTCTTCCGGGTCTTCCAGTACCTGACCTTCCGTGCGGTGATGGCGGCGCTGACGGCCCTGCTGATCGGACTGATCGCCGGGCCACCGGTGATTCGCCGTTTGACGGCGCTCAAGATCGGACAGCCGATCCGCGGCTATGCCATGGAAACCCATCTCAGCAAGAGCGGAACGCCGACGATGGGCGGTGTCCTGGTTCTGCTGGCGATCGCCATCGCGACGCTGTTATGGACCGATCTGACCAACCGGTTCGTCTGGATCGTCCTGCTGGTGACGCTCGGTTTTGGCGCCATCGGCTGGGTGGACGACTGGCGCAAGGTCGTGAACAAGGATCCGGAGGGCATGCGCTCGCGCGAGAAATACTTCTGGCAGTCGGTGATCGGTTTGCTGGCAGCGCTCTACCTGGTCTTCAGCATTTCCGAGAACTCCAACATGCGCGTGCTGGAGCTGTTTTTCAACTGGGTGCGGTCCGGCTTTGACGTCAACCTGCCGCCCAAGGCCGGTTTGATGGTGCCGTTCTTCAAGGAAATCAGTTACCCCTTGGGGGTGTTGGGCTTTGTCGTGCTGACCTATCTCGTCATCGTGGGCTCCAGCAATGCCGTGAACCTCACGGACGGTCTGGACGGCCTGGCGATCATGCCGGTGGTGATGGTTGGCTCCGTGCTGGGGCTCTTCGCGTATGTGACCGGAAGTGCGGTCTTCTCGCGCTATCTCTTCCTGCCGCACATTGCCGGCGCGGGCGAACTGCTGATTTTCTGCGCCTCGATGGCAGGCGCCGGCCTGGCGTTCCTGTGGTTCAACACGCATCCGGCACAGGTCTTCATGGGTGACGTCGGCGCGCTGGCGCTGGGTGCTGCCCTGGGCACCGTCGCGGTGATCGTGCGCCAGGAGATCGTGCTGGCGATCATGGGCGGCATTTTTGTGGTCGAAGCCCTGTCGGTCATGCTGCAGGTGTCCTACTTCAAGTACACCAAACGCAGGTATGGCGCCGGGCGCCGCATCCTGAAGATGGCGCCTTTGCACCATCATTTCGAGAAAAGCGGCTGGAAGGAAACGCAGGTCGTCGTGCGTTTCTGGATCATCACCATGCTGCTGTGCCTGGTGGGTCTTTCGACCCTGAAGCTGAGATAGGCCATGAACCTGCTTCGCGATCAGGACGTCCTCATTCTCGGCCTCGGGGCCTCGGGCCTGGCCATGGCGCGCTGGTGCGCGCGCTGGGGCGCACGGGTGCAGGTCGCCGATACGCGAGAGGACCCGCCCGGCCTGCAGGCACTGCGCAACGACATTCCCGACGCCCGCTTCCGCAGCGGCCCCCTGGAAGCTGGCCTGGTGGAGGGAACGCCGGTGCGCGCGGTGTTCCGCAGCCCCGGCCTTGCGCCCGCATCGGTGGCCGGGGTGGATCTGGCCGCGCAGGCTGCGGGCCTTTGGAACGGTGGCGAGTTGAGCCTTTTTTCCCAGGCGCTGGCGGATCTGGCGGAAAACCGCGGCTACCGCCCTCAGGTGCTGGGCATTACGGGCACGAACGGAAAGACCACCGTCACCGCGCTGACCGGACAACTGGTGCGGCGAGCCGACAAGTCGGTCGTGGTGGCCGGAAACATCGGCCCGACCCTGTTGGACTCTCTCTCATCCTGTCTGGATGCGGACGCATTGCCCGACGTCTGGGTGTTGGAGCTGTCCAGTTTCCAGCTCGACAGTTGCAGCAGCTTCGAGCCCACCGCCGCAACAGTGCTGAACCTGACGCAGGATCACCTCGACTGGCACGGGAGCATACAGGCCTATGCTGCCGCGAAGGCCAAGGTCTTTGGCCAGCAGGGGCTGATGATCCTGAACCGCGACGATCCGCTGGTGATGGCCATGCGACCCGCGCCGGTGCGCGCGCGACTCCAACGGCCGGTGGAGCGCGCCATGGTGACCTTTGGTGGCGACATGCCACATCGCCCCGGTGATTACGGGATCGAAATGGTCAATGGCATGGCCTGGCTGGTGCGCGCTCTGGAGGCCGACGAAACGCGGCGCCGACGCAAGGACGACGTCGAGGAGCTCTACATCCAGCGGCTGATGCCCGCCGATGCCCTGCGTATCCGCGGTCGCCACAATGCGTTGAACGCCCTGGCGGCATTGGCACTGGCCGGGGCAGCAGGCTGCAGCCTGGCCTCCATGCTGTTCGGTCTGCGCGAATACCGGGGCGAGCCGCACCGGGTCGAGTCCGTGGGGGTGGTTCAGGACATCGAATATTTCGACGACAGCAAGGGCACCAACGTGGGCGCCACGGCCGCTGCCCTCATCGGCCTGGGCGCGGAGCGCCGGCTGGTGCTCGTCCTCGGTGGCGAGGGTAAGGGGCAGGACTTCACACCCCTGGTCGACCCGGTGACGCGCCATGCGCGGGCCGTGGTGCTCATCGGTCGCGACGCGCCCTTGCTGAGGGCGGCGCTGGAAAACACCGGCGTGCCCTTGCTGGACGCCGACTCGATGGCAGATGCGGTTCGCCAGGCGCGCCAGTGCGCCCGTGCCGGCGATGCGGTGCTGATGTCGCCGGCTTGCGCCAGTTTCGACATGTTTCGCAACTACGAGCACCGCGCCGAAGCTTTTCGCGCAGCCGTGATCGAGCTTGCCGATGCGGCCGGCGTCGAACTGGAGGGCGCGGCATGAGCTTCGGCCAAGGTTTCAGCCGGTGGATGGGTGGCGTGCGAGGGGCGGGGACGGCCGCCGAGATCCTGCCGGTGCGCCTGGGGGTGCCTGAGGTGGGGCGGGGCGCGGCAACTCAGGCCCGGCTGCCCGGCTTCGACCAAGGGCTGGTCTGGGTGGTCGTGGCCTTGCTGGCATTCGGACTGGTCATGGTCTATTCGGCGTCGATTGCGATGCCAGACAACCCGAAGTTCGCACGCTACGCGCACACCCACTTCCTCACGCGACACACGTTGTCGCTGGTGATGGCGTTCGTGGTGGCCTTGTTGGCCTTTCAAGTGCCGTTGTCTACCTGGGAAAAGGTGGCGCCGTGGCTGTTCGTGGTGTCGCTGATCCTCCTGATGGCGGTGCTGATCCCGCACGTGGGCAAAGGCGTCAACGGCGCGCGCCGCTGGATTTCACTGGGGGTCATGAACTTCCAGCCCTCCGAACTGGCCAAACTCGCGGTGGTGCTGTATGCGGCCGATTACATGGTGCGCAAGATGGAGGTCAAGGAGCGCTTCTTCCGCGCGGTCCTTCCCATGGGCGCCGCCGTGGCTGTGGTCGGCCTGTTGCTGCTCGCCGAGCCCGACATGGGCGCGTTCATGGTGATTGCCGTGATCGCGATGGGCATCCTGTTCCTGGGCGGCGTCAATGCGCGCATGTTCTTCCTGATCGCGGCAATCCTGATCGTGGCCTTCGGGCTGATGATCATGATGTCCGATTGGCGGCGCGAGCGCATCTTTGCCTACCTTGACCCGTGGAGCGAGAAACACGCGCTGGGCAAGGGCTACCAGCTGTCCCATTCGCTGATTGCCATCGGACGGGGTGAAATCTGGGGCGTCGGCCTGGGCGGCAGCGTCGAAAAGCTGCACTGGTTGCCTGAAGCGCATACCGACTTCCTGCTCGCGGTGATCGGCGAGGAATTCGGCCTCATCGGCGTGCTGTGCGTGATCGGCCTTTTCCTCTGGTTGACCCGCCGCATCATGCACATCGGCCGTCAGGCGATCGCGCTCGACCGGGTCTTTCCCGGCCTGGTGGCGCAGGGCGTCGGCATCTGGGTGGGCTTTCAGGCCTTCATCAACATGGGCGTGAACCTCGGGGCGCTGCCGACCAAGGGCCTGACGCTGCCGTTCATGAGCTACGGCGGCTCGGCCATCCTGATCAATCTGGTCGCGGTGGCTGTCGTCCTGCGTGTCGATGTCGAGAACCGGCAACTCATGCGGGGAGGGCGCGTATGAGCGCGAAGTGCGCCCTGATCATGGCCGGCGGCACCGGGGGCCACATCTTCCCCGGCCTGGCCGTGGCGCAGGCCCTGCATGAGCGGGGCTGGCGCGTGCATTGGCTGGGAACGCCCGGCGGGATGGAGAGCCAGATCGTGCCGCCGCGGGGCTTTGCCTTTGAGGGCATTGATTTTGCAGGGGTTCGCGGCAAGGGTCTGGTCACTCTGGCGCTGCTTCCGTTGCGCCTGCTCAAGGCGTTCTGGCAGAGCCTGCAGGTGGTGCGACGGGTGCGGCCCGACGTGCTGGTCGGGCTCGGTGGCTATGTCACTTTCCCAGGGGGGCTCATGGGTGTGCTGCTCGGCAAGCCGCTGGTGCTGCACGAGCAGAACTCGGTGGCCGGCATGGCCAACAAGGTGCTGGCAGGCATCGCTGATCGCATTTTCACGGCGTTTCCCGACGTGCTGAAGAAAGCGCAATGGGTCGGCAATCCGCTGCGCACGGCGTTCACGCAGCAGCCGGCGCCAGCGCAACGGTTTGCCGGACGCGCCGGACCGTTGCGGCTGCTGGTCGTCGGTGGCAGTCTGGGCGCCAAGGCGCTCAACGAGGTGGTGCCGAAGGCGTTGGCCTTGTTGCCGCTCGCACAGCGGCCGCGCGTCGTGCATCAGAGTGGCGCCCGGCAGATCGATGCATTGCGGGCCGGATACGCTGAGGCCGGTGTCGATGCGGAACTCACGCCCTTCATCGACGACACCGCCCCGGCGTTTGCCGAAGCCGATCTGATCGTCTGCCGCGCGGGCGCCAGCACGGTGACCGAAATTGCCGCCGTGGGTGCGGCGGCGCTGTTCGTTCCCTTCCCGTTTGCGGTCGACGATCACCAGACCACCAATGCGTCTTTCCTGGTGGACCAGGGTGGCGGCTGGCTGATCCAGCAGAGCGAACTGAGCCCGGAGCGTCTGGCGCGCATGCTGCAGGAAACCGCGCGCCCGGAACTGCTTCGGCGCGCCCAGAAGGCGTGGGATCTGCGCAAGACCGACGCCACCCGCGACGTGGTGGCTGCCTGTGAGGAACTGGCGAAATGAAACACGCAATCCGGCACATCCATTTCGTGGGCATCGGCGGCTCCGGCATGAGCGGAATCGCGGAGATTCTGCTGAACCTGGGCTATGTGATCTCCGGCTCGGACCTGGCCGACAGTGCAACCCTGCAGCGGCTGGCCGGCCTGGGCATCCAGACCCATGTGGGCCATGCGGGCGCCCACGTGGCCGGTGCCGATGCGGTCGTGACGTCCACTGCGGTTCAGGCAGACAACCCCGAGGTGCTGGCCGCCCGCGAGAAGCACATTCCTGTCGTCCCGCGCGCGCTGATGCTGGCCGAGCTCATGCGCCTGAAGCAGGGCATTGCCATTGCCGGCACCCATGGCAAGACCACCACCACCAGCCTGGTCGCCAGCGTGCTGGCCGAGGCCGGGCTGGACCCGACGTTCGTCATTGGCGGCCGCCTCAACAGCGCGGGCGCCAATGCGCGCCTGGGCAGCGGAGACTACATCGTGGTCGAGGCGGATGAATCCGATGCGTCGTTCCTCAATCTCCTGCCGATCATGGCCGTCGTCACCAACATCGACGCCGACCACATGGAAACCTATGGCCATGACTTCAATCGCCTGAAGTCGGCGTTTGTCGATTTCCTGCACAAGATGCCCTTCTATGGCACGGCGATTCTTTGCATTGACGACCCGGCCGTGCGCGAGATCGTGCCGCAGGTGTCATGCCCCATCACCAGTTATGGATTTTCAGAGGATGCCCAGGTCCGGGCGATCGACGTGCGCCCGGTTGACGGGCAGATGCACTTCAAGGTTCTGCGTCGCAATGGGGTTACGCTGCCCGACCTGGACGTGGTGCTGAACCTGCCCGGCGAACACAACGTGCTCAATGCGCTTTCGGCGATTGCCGTGGCGGTCGAGCTCAACGTACCCGATGACGCCTTGCTGCGCGCGCTGGCCGGCTTCAAGGGCGTCGGCCGGCGTTTCCAGCGTTACGGAGACGTTCCGGCGAAGGACGGCGGCGTGTTCACCGTGATCGACGACTACGGCCACCACCCGGTCGAGATGGCCGCCACGCTGGCAGCGGCTCGTGGCGCATTTCCCGGTCGGCGCCTGGTGCTGGCCTTCCAGCCGCACCGCTACACCCGCACCCGGGACTGCTTTGAGGATTTCGTCAAGGTGATCGGGCGCGCCGACGCAGTCCTTCTGGCCGAAGTCTATGCCGCAGGCGAAGCGCCGATCGCGGCGGCCGACAGCCGGACCCTGGCGCGCGCGCTGCGCCTGGCCGGCAAGGTGGAGCCGCTGTTTGTCGACGATATCGGGGCGTTGCCACAGGCGATCGCCGATACCGCGAGGGCGGGCGATGTGGTCTTGTGCATGGGCGCCGGATCGATTGGTTCGGTGCCTGGAAAAGTGGTCAGCATGCTACTCAAAAAGGAGCATTAAATGACCAGAGGACGCTGGGAATGAGCCAAAATAGTTCAAATTTCGGTAAAGTGGCCGTCCTGATGGGCGGTCATTCGGCGGAACGCGAAGTTTCGCTGATGTCCGGCGCTGGCGTGCTGCAGGCGTTGCGCTCGCGCGGCGTGGACGCGCATGCCTTCGATCCCTCGCAGCGGGATATCGGCGAACTCAGGAAGGAGCAGTTTTCCCGCTGTTTCATCGCGCTGCACGGTCGGCACGGCGAGGATGGCACGGTGCAGGGTGCGCTCGAGCTGCTGGGCATTCCCTACACCGGCTCGGGGGTCATGGCCTCCAGCGTGGCCATGGACAAGGTGATGACCAAGCGCATCTGGCGTTGCGAGGGTCTGCCCACACCAAACTATGTGTGGCTGGCCCCCGACCAGCAGGACCGCGAGCGCGTGCGCACCGTGCCCGACGAGCTGGGCTTGCCGCTGATCGTCAAGCCGCCGCGTGAAGGCTCCTCGATCGGCGTGACCAAGGTCATGGGCTATTCGCAGATGCAGGACGCCGTGCGGCTTTCGGCCCGCTACGACGCCGATGTGCTGTGCGAGGAATTCATCGAGGGCGAAGAGGTGACCTGTCCGGTGCTGGGCACCGGGGCCAGCGCCACGGCGCTGCCGGTGGTCCGCATCATCGCGCCGGACGGTGCCTATGACTACCAGAACAAGTACTTCACCGACGACGTCACCTACCAGTGCCCGAGCGGCCTGCCCGAAACCGAGGAGCGTGAGATCCAGCGCATCGTGCTGGCGTCCTATCGCGCCTTGGGTTGCCGCGGCTGGGGCCGCGCCGACCTGATGATCCGCGCCAGCGACCGCAAGCCCTTCCTGCTGGAGATGAACACCTCGCCCGGCATGACCGGCCATTCGCTGGTCCCGATGTCGGCGCGCGCCGCTGGCATCAGCTACGACGAGCTGTGCGTGCGCCTGCTGCAGTCGGCCACGCTGGACTACCCGCCCGCTGGCGGCGAGGAAGCCAAGGTATGAGCGCGGCGCTGCCGACCCCGCTGGATGTCCGGCTCATGAACGCGACCGCCTCGGCGCTGTTCGTGGCCTTGGCAGCGCTGGGGCTGGCAGCGGTCCTGTGGTGGGGCCTGCGGCACCCGATGTTCTCGATCGTGGCCATCCAGGTCCAGGGCGACCTGACCCACAACAACGCCGTCACCCTGCGCGCCAATGTGGCGCACCGACTGAGCGGCAATCTCTTCACGCTCGATCTGGCGGCGGCGCGCACCGCCTTCGAGGGGGTGCCCTGGGTGCGCAAGGCCTTGGTTCGTCGCGAGTTCCCGAACCGGCTGAACGTCCAGCTCCAGGAGCACCTTCCGGTCGCGTACTGGGGCGACGAGGGTGAATCCCTGCTGCTCAACACCTTCGGCGAGGTGTTTGAAGCCAACCTGGGCGACGTGGAAGCCGACAAGCTGCCGCGACTCAGCGGGCCGCAGGGGCAGTCGGCGCAGCTGCTGGCGATGTACCGCCAGCTGCTGCCCGTTTTCGAGCCTCTGGATGCGGCCATCGAGCAGCTGGAGCTGACCGACCGCGGCAGCTGGCGTGTACAGCTGGACAGCGGCACGGCGATGGAGCTGGGGCGTGGCACGGCACAGGAAGTCCTGGAACGGACCCGGCGCTACGTGAGCACGGTCTCGCAGGCCACGGCGCTCTACCACCGAAAGCCCGACAGCGTCGAATCGGCGGACCTGCGCCACGGCAATGGATATGCGTTGCGCCTTCGCGGCGTGACGACCGTCAGCGCGGAGGCGGTCAAGGAAGCGGCCAAGCCGCCGCCGACCAAACGCACGCACTGAACGAACTGGACAAGGAACAGGTGGACACATGGCAAAAGAATACAAAGACCTGATCGTCGGGCTCGACATCGGAACCGCCAAGGTCATGGTGGTGGTGGGCGAAGTCATGCCGGGCGGCGAGCTCAGGCTGGCGGGCCTGGGCGTGGCCCCCAGCCATGGGCTCAAGCGCGGCGTGGTCGTCAACATCGACGCCACGGTCAACAGTATCCAGCAGGCCTTGAAAGAAGCCGAGCTGATGGCCGACTGCAAGATCACCCGGGTCTACACCGGCATCACCGGCAGCCATATCCGCGGCCTGAACTCCAGCGGCATGGTCGCTGTCAAGGACAAGGAGGTGACTGCGGCCGACGTGGCCCGCGTCATCGAGACCGCCAAGGCCATCAACATCTCCACCGACCAGCGCCTGTTGCTGGTCGAGCCGCAAGAGTTCGTCATCGACGGCCAGGACGTCAAGGAGCCCATCGGCATGAGCGGCATCCGGCTGGAGGCCAAGGTGCACATCGTGACCGGCGCACAGAGTGCGGCGGAAAACATCATCAAGTGCGTGCGCCGTTGCGGCCTGGATGTGGACCAGCTCATGCTGAATCCGCTGGCCTCCAGCCTCGCGGTGCTGACGGAAGACGAGCGCGAGCTCGGCGTCGCCTGTGTCGACATCGGTGCCGGCTGTACCGACGTGGCCATCTTCACCAACGGCGCGATTCGCCATACCGCGGTGATCCCGATCGCCGGCGACCTCATCACCAGCGACATCGCCATGGCCCTGCGCACCCCCACCAAGGACGCCGAAGACATCAAGGTGGAAAGCGGCTTCGCCAAGCAGCTGCTGGCCGATCCCGAGCAGCAGATCGAGGTGCCGGGCCTGGGCGACCGCGGGCCGCGCATGCTCAGCATCCAGGCCCTGGCCGGCGTCATCGAGCCGCGCGTGGAAGAGATCTTCTCCCTGGTTCAGCAGGTGGTGCGCGAGTCCGGCTACGAGGAGGTGCTGTCATCGGGCATCGTGCTCACAGGCGGCAGCTGCGTGATGCCGGGCATGGTCGAGCTGGGCGAGGACATCTTCCTCAAGCCGGTGCGCCGCGGCGTTCCCAAGTACTCGGCAGCGTTGGCCGACATGGTGTCCCAGCCGCGGGCGGCCACGGTCATGGGCCTCATGGAAGAAGCCCGCCTGGCCCGTCTGCGCGGGTTCAAGGTGGCCAAGCAAAACGGATCCGTGAAGACGGCCTTCGGCCGCGTCAGGGACTTCATCGTGGGGAATTTCTGACCATGGAACGAACACTGCACCGCGCAAGGGGGAGTCCGCGAACGCGCAGGCCGGTGCGATGGCGATGCACCGGCCCACCTTCATGACCGATCCCATGAACAACAACATCGAAACCCCAGCATTCAGGCAACTGCAGAAATCAGGAGAAACACACATGACCATAGAAATGATTGAAGTCGAGGAATTCAACCTGGGCACCCAGATCAAGGTGATCGGCGTCGGCGGCGGCGGCGGCAACGCCGTCGAACACATGATCGATCGCAGCGTCGGCGGCGTCGAGTTCATCTGCGCCAACACCGATGCGCAGGCCCTGACGCGCAGTGCCGCCCACCGCACCATCCAGCTCGGCGTCAGCGGCCTCGGAGCGGGCAGCAAGCCGGAAAAAGGCCGCCATGCGGCGGAGGACGCGATCGAGGACATCCGTGCCGCGATCGAAGGCGCGCACATGCTGTTCATCACGGCCGGCATGGGCGGCGGCACGGGCACCGGCGCTGCGCCCGTGATCGCGCGCGTGGCCAAGGAGATGGGCATTCTCACGGTGGGCGTCGTCACCAAGCCCTTCGACTGGGAAGGGGGGCGCCGCATGGACAACGCCGACGCCGGCCTGTCCGAGCTCGAAGCCAATGTCGACTCGCTGATCGTGGTCCTGAACGAAAAGCTGCTCGAGGTGCTCGGCGACGACATCACCCAGGATGAGGCCTTTGCCCACGCCAACGATGTGCTGAAAAACGCGGTGGGCGGCATTGCCGAGATCATCAACGTGCCCGGCCATGTGAACGTCGACTTCGAGGACGTGCGCACCGTGATGGGCGAGCCCGGCAAAGCCATGATGGGCACCGCGGTGGCCAGCGGCCCGGACCGCGCCCGCATCGCCGCCGAGCAGGCGGTGGCCTGCCCGCTGCTGGAAGGCATCGACCTGTCCGGCGCGCGCGGCGTGCTGGTGCTGATCACGGCGGCCAAGGGTTCGCTCAAGCTGAGCGAGTCCAAGCTGGCGATGAACACGATCCGCGCCTACGCCTCGGCCGATGCGCATGTGATCTATGGCACGGCCTACGACGACGGGCTTGGCGACAACATCCGCGTGACGGTGGTCGCCACCGGCCTATCCCGCCAGGGCCAACGCCGCACCGCCCCGCCGCTGACCGTGCTGCGCACGGGCACCGACAACGCGCCGATCCAGATCCCGACGCTGAACAACCCGCTGACCAGCGTCGGCAGCGCCACGACGCTTGCCACGCCCGCCGTGACCCAGACCGACTACGGCAACATGGCCGTGCCCAGCGTGTGGCGCACCAACCGCACGCAGGCCGCGGCCCGCGTCGATGCGCTGTCGTCCAGCGGCATGGACGACTATGAGATCCCGGCGTTCCTGCGCAAGCAGGCCGACTGAACCAGGGCTCATTAAAATAGCCGGATGCTGGCCCAACGCACCCTCAAGACACTCACCCGCGCGGTGGGTGTCGGGTTGCACAGCGGCCAGCGGGTCGAGCTGACGCTGCGCCCCGCGCAACCGGACACCGGCATCGTGTTTCGCCGGGTCGATCTGCCCGAACCGGTGGACATTCCGATTTCAGCGCTGGCGGTGACCGACACGCGCCTGGCGTCCACCATCTCCAGCGGCGGCGCCAAGGTGCACACCGTCGAGCACCTGATGTCGGCCTGTGCCGGCCTCGGGATCGACAACCTCTATGTGGACATCACGGCCGAAGAGGTGCCCATCCTCGATGGGTCCGCATCCTCCTTCGTCTTCCTGCTGCAGAGCGCGGGGGTTGCCCTGCAGAACGCGCCGCGGCGTTTCATCCGCGTGCTGGCGCCGGTCGAAGTGAGCGAAGGGCAGGGCGAGGCCCTCAAATGGGCGCGGCTGGAGCCGTTTCACGGCTACAAGCTCAGCTTCGAGATCGACTTTCACCATCCCGCCGTGGATTCCACGGGCCAAAGTGTCGAATTTGACCTCAGCCAGGGCTCCTATGCCCGTGACATCGCGCGCGCGCGCACCTTCGGGTTCACGAAGGACGTCGAGATGATGCGCTCCAACGGCCTGGCGCTTGGTGGCGGGCTGGACAACGCCATCGTGATGGACGACTACAAGGTCCTCAACCATGACGGCCTGCGCTACGACGACGAGTTCGTCAAGCACAAGATCCTGGATGCGATGGGCGACCTGTACCTGCTCGGCAAGCCGCTGCTGGCGGCGTACAGCGCCTTCCGCTCCGGCCACGCGCTGAACAACCGCCTGCTGCGCGAGTTGCTGGCGCACCCCGAGGCCTACGAGGTCGTCACCTTCGACGACGAGAAGAAAGCCCCGATCGGTTTCGCCGTGCCGGCGCGGGCCTGGTAGGCGCCGGGCCATCTTCAACGAGACGCTCCACCCATGCTGCTGTTTCGCTGGGCCATGATGCTGCTGCTGATCGCGGCGGGGGTGTCCTTCGCGTTTTACGTCGGCACCGGGCAGGCGCGGTTCAAGCGGTTTGGCCTGCTCGTCCTCAAATGGACGATCCTGGCCGCGCTGGGCTTCTTTGGTGTCCTGATCCTCGAGCGCCTGGCCTGACAGGCGGATTCAGTGGCTTCTCCCGCCGCGGTACATGCCGCTGGTGCGGCGCTGCAGGCCATGCGCTTCGGCCAGCTTGTTCATCGACGCCCTCGCGTGGGCATGGGTGATGGCCAGGC
>ERZ724516.1650-NODE-1650-length-12906-cov-27.000389_pt1 | contig 12906 bp, 11 predicted proteins | sample MGYA00376049_ERZ724516 | MGnify/ENA primary metagenome ERZ724516 (study PRJEB28724, sample SAMN07190886) | activated sludge metagenome | isolation source: activated sludge of sewage treatment plant in Hong Hong | place: USA: Christiansburg, Virginia | collected... | reverse complement strand
ATGTATGGCCGGTCCAACAGGTTTTGGTATGCCGTCACGGCCGCAACCTTGGAGGCCCATGACTGCCCAACTTCACAGAAGACATTGCCGTCGAAGTCGGAGGAAGAGATCGGTGGCTCAACCCCAAGCACGATCGCAGGACTTGGCCAACGACGCGTACTCAAACGAACAGCGTCATGTAGTGCGATGTGGTCCTGGTTCTGGATGCCGCTGCGTGCATGAGTGATGACAAGCTGCGGCTCGCTTTCTCTGATGAGGTCGTCGGTTGCACCTACGAGCTCGGCGTCGACCCGCATCGACCCTGTCTCGAACTTCAAGAGTCGGCTCTGTGCCCCCAAGAGGGTGCATACCTGTTTAAACGCCTCGTCGCGCCCTTGAGCTCCGTCTGAGAAGCAGACGACGGTGGTCTCGACATCGATTCTTGTCAGCTCCGCAATCGTCCCACCACACAAAAGCGCCTCGTCATCCGGGTGAGCGAGAATGACCATGGCGCGGGTGAGCCCGCTCCCCACAAGTTGGTCGATCATCGAGGTAGGCGCCATCCGGCTAGTGCCCACGCCGCTGCGGCGACCGCATCACACCCACCCGTCACGAGCTCGTCGACCACCCGGTCGGCATTGACGAGTCGGACACGATCGACCTCGTCAGTGCTCGGGGTTCCGACCTCGAGGATGTCTCGCACCATGCAAACGTGACACGTCTCCGTTGTAAGGGCCGTCGACGGGGTGACCTGTCCGATGACTTCACAGGAGGTACCGCGTATGCCTGTCTCCTCCTCAAGTTCCCGCACGGCAGCTTCCCGAGGAGTCTCGCCCTCATCAATCGCTCCTCCGGGGAATTCTGTGAACGTCTTCTGATGAGCGATCCTCCATGTGTCGACCAGGACGGTGCGCTCGTCGGGCATCCGAGCGATCACTGGTACCGAATCACCTTGCTTGACAACGTAGTAGGTGTCCAGCCCGTGAGGGACAGCGTGGACGGCCCAGAAGGGATTTCTGAAAACCTCCGTAGTGCTTACCACTCGATCTCGCAGATGAACTCTTCTGTGAAGTTGGCCGCCGCCACATCCCGCGCCGATCGCAATAGAGCGTTGCAAGAGCCACGGCTGTACCGTCGCGAGCGCGGACAGTCACACTCGACGCCCCTTGCCCGACTGCCCCGTCTCGAGAAGCCGTCGAGAGTTCGACGGTGGCCGTAAAGCGCAGTGGGAATCTTCCGAACCCTATTGAGCGCGAGCTGATGCAGCATGAAGTCCAAGTCCTCGCCTGGCGCTCCCTCATAGTACGGGTACCACTCCCGGACAGCTTTTTGAAAGACCACGAGCTGATGCAGGTGCGGCTTCGCTCCGCTGATGTCAGGGTCATCAAGAAACAGTCTTGGAGTGGGGATGTACGACAACGAGTCGGGTACGGCCGCTGTTCCACCATGGTCGTCGATGTACCACATGCCGTTCGTGTACACGTCCGCTAGTTCGGCCGCAGCCGCAGCGTTGGCCATCGCCATCGCCATCGCCATCGCCATCGCCATCGCCATCGGGTGGATCAGATCATCGCCATCCAAATATGTAACCCAAGCGGTCGAAGCTCGGGCCACGCCAGCGTTGCGAGTGGCGCCAGCGCTCCACCCTTAACGGAGACGACCTCACAGCTAGAACGGTCCCACTGTTGTGCGACGGTGCGGGGTCAACTGGGCCAGGGGGCGGACGCCGTCATCATGCACGGCTCCACCCCGGCGGAACTGGCCCCGGTGGTCGAGTCGTATCGGGTCCCAACCTGAAGGGGCGGCACGCGTGGTCGGTGGGCGGCGGCACCGTCGGTGAGACGCCGTGTGGGTGATCAGGACGCGAGCAGCACCTGGAGGCACTCGGTCCAGGCGCGACGGATCTGTGATTGGGAACGGCCGTGGGTGTCGCGCAGAAGTTCCCACGACTCGAACGATGTGATCGAGTCGATCACCCCCACCAGGTCGTCGCCCCGGGCCGGAGTGCGGGTTCCGAGTTCGGCGGCGAAGTGGGTGCGGACCTGGTTGGCCGAGCCCGCCCGGGTTGTTGCGAGGGTGGTGGCGAACCGTGGTGTTTCCAGCGCCCGAAGCCGGGCGATGTGGGCGATGGGCGCGATGGCCTGGTAGAGCGCAAGGCGGGAATCGACCATGGCCGAAAGGCGACGGGGGAGCTGGCCCTCGCCCAGGTTGGGGATCTCGAAGAGCGGGGCGAACCGTTCGAAGTACCGTCCGATGGCGAGCTCACGCAGGTCGTCCAGGCCGTCGAAGTAGCGAAAAATGGACGAGACCGACACTCCGGCGCGCGCGGCGATCTCCTCGACGGCGGGCTGCACACCCTGTTCCTGAAGAAGGGCGAAGAGTGCGTCCACCACGGCGGTGCGGCCCCTGGCGCGACGGGCGCGACGGCCGTCGACGGTGTTGGCTTCACCGGGAACGTCGGCGGTTGGGATCGCATCGGACATTAAACCATCGTAGGGCGGGTTGGTCGTTGTGCGATGCGGACTCCCAGAACCTTTTGACAGTGTTACTCTCACTTGTCCCCGCCCTGGTGCCACCCGATTTGAGGAGCCGACCATGCAGACCGTGCGCACACCCGACGACCGGTTCGCCGACCTGGTCGGCTACCCGTTTGCCCCGAACTACGCCCAGGTTCAGGCCGATGAAACGGACCGTGGCACCATGCGGGTGCACTACCTCGACGAGGGCCCGGCCGATGCCGCCCCGGTACTGCTGATGCACGGTGAGCCCACCTGGAGCTACCTCTACCGCCACATGATCCCCGTGCTCGTTGCGGCCGGGCATCGGGTGATCGCCCCCGACCTGGTGGGTTTCGGTCGCAGCGACAAACCAACCGAGCAGGGCGACCACACCTACGCACGCCATGTCGGGTGGATGAGCGAGTTGCTCTTTGGCCACCTCGACCTGCGGCACATCACCTTCTTTGGACAGGACTGGGGTGGCCTGATCGGCCTGCGCCTCGTCGCCGCCCGGCCCGATCGCTTTACCCGGGTGGTGGTGGGCAACACGGGGCTGCCCACCGGGCACGGGAAGCCCACCGAGGCGTTCCTCGCCTGGCAGGAGTTCAGCCAGACCACCGAAGAGTTTCCGGTGGGCTTCATCATCAACAGCGGCTGCACCACCGACCTGAGCAGCGAGGTTGTCGCCGCCTACGACGCACCGTTCCCCGACGACACGTTCACAGCGGGTGCCCGCGCCCTGCCTGCGCTCGTGCCGACCAGCCTCGACGACCCCGCCAGCGCCGACAACATCGCTGCCTGGGAGGTGCTGACGGCCTTTGATCGACCGTTCCTGACGGCCTTCAGCGATGGCGATCCGATCACCGGAGGCGGAGAGGCACCATTCCAGGCCAAGGTGGCAGGGGCACAGGGGCAGCCGCACACCACCATCGAGGGTGGCGGCCACTTCCTTCAAGAGGATCGAGGCCCACGGTTGGCACAGGTGATCAACGACTTCATCGCTGCGACACCGTGACGGTTCGGCTGTGATCACCATCGAGCGACGACTCGACGTTCCCCATCCGCCTCAGCAGGTGTGGGATCGTTTGGCTGATTTCGAGGCGATCAGTGCGTGGGCGGACAATGTCGATCACTCATGCCTGCTGCATCCCGGCGGGGAGGTTTCGCCGGTGGGGGTGGGAGCAACCCGGCGGGTGCAGGTTGGGCGCCGCACGCTGGTGGAGCGGGTGGTGGTGTGGGACGAGCCTCAACGCTTGGCCTATCAGATCGAGGGCCTGCCGCCGGTGGTGACGAGCCTGCAGAACGAGTGGCGCCTCCAGTCGGTCGCTGCCGGCGCGGGCGGTGCCGGCGCGCATCACACCCGGGTCACGTTGGCCACGACGGTTGAATGCGGGCCCCGTCCGCCCCAGAAGCTGGTTGCGCGGCTGATCGCCCGCCGCATGGCAGGCGACTCCGACACGATGCTGTCTGGGCTGGCCCACTCGATGAAGGAGTCGTCACATGCCTGATCCGGATCAGACGTCGGGGCGCCCCGACGTGGTCATCATCATGACCGACGAGGAGCGGGCCATCCCGCCTTATGAAAGCGACGAGTTGCGGGCCTGGCGGCGGGACACGCTGCCCGGAAGGGCCTGGTTTGATGCCCATGGGGTTGGCTTCGCCCGGCACTACACCGGCTCGTTGGCCTGCGTGCCCAGTAGACCCACGCTGTTCACCGGGCAGTACCCGGACCTTCACGGGGTCACCCAGACCGACGGTCTGGGAAAGACCGCCGACGACTCCCGGCTCCGCTGGCTGCGTCAGGGGGAGGTGCCCACGCTGGGCAACTGGTTTCGGGCCGCTGGCTACGACACCCACTACGACGGCAAGTGGCACATCAGCCACGCCGACCTGATCAGCCCGGATACCGGCAGGCCGCTGGCCACCAACGATGCCGACGGGCAGGTGGACCCGGTGGCTGTTCAGGCATACCTGGACGCCGACCCGCTTGAACCGTTTGGGTTCTCCGGTTGGGTTGGGCCCGAGCCCCACGGCGCGCCCCTGGCCAACGCGGGCATCCGGCGCGATGCGCTGATCGCCAACCGGGTGGTTGCCTGGCTGGAGGACCGCTATGCCCGAAGGTCTGCGGGCGACCCTGAAGCGCAGCGGCCGTTCCTCCTGGTGGCAAGTTTCGTCAACCCGCACGACATTGTGCTGTTTCCCGCCTGGGTGCGGCGCAACCCGATGGAGCCGTCGCCGCTGGACCCGCCATCGGTACCTCCGTCACCAACCGCCGATGAGGACCTGTCCACGAAGCCTGCCGCCCAAATTGCCTATCGGGCGAGCTACCCGACCGCGTACGGACCCCCGGCCCTGATCGAGCGGACCTACAGCGCCAACGCGCAGCAGTACCGGGACTTGTACTACCGCCTGCACGCCGAGGTGGACGGGCCACTCGATCGGGTGCGTCGGGCGGTGACCGACGGCTCGGGCAGCGGCGAAGCAGCCGCCGACGGATCGGGTGGCACCGTGCTGGTGCGAACCTCCGACCACGGCGACCTGCTCGGCTCGCACGGTGGCCTGCATCAGAAGTGGTTCAACCTGTACGACGAGGCCACCAGGGTGCCGATGGCCATTGCCCGCATTGGTGTGGACGCCACGACGGGCCGCACGGTCGATGACATGCCCACGTCGCACGTCGACCTCGTGCCCACGTTGCTGGCGGCGGCGGGCATCGATCCGGTGTCGACGGCTGCTCGGTTGGCTGCAGACTTCTCTGAGGTCCACGAGCTGCCGGGGCGCGATCTGATGGGGATCGTCGACGGCACCGCCGAACCCGATCCGCAGCGTTGCGTGTACCTGATGACCCGAGACAACGTGTTGGAGGGTGACAGCGAGCTGTCGGGGTTGGCCCGTCGGCTTGGCCGCACCAAGGTTCCGGCGCCGTTGCGGATCGAGGTACCCGCCCATGTGGCGTCCAACTTTGAGGGGGTGGTGGCCCGGGTCGGGGACACCGACGCCGAGGGTGGGAAGGGCCACCTGTGGAAGCTGGTGCGCTCCTTCGACGACCCCGCCACCTGGACCGAGCCGGGAAAGCGCCACCTGGCGGCAAACGGCGCAGGTGGCCCCCGGTATCGCACCGAGCCGCTGGCCGATCAGTGGGAGCTGTACGACCTGACGGCCGATCCGATCGAGGCAAACAACCGGGCACCCAGGCCGGGCGGCACCGACCGCCGGTCGGCAGCTGAGGATGCGGCCGTGTTTGCCCATCTGCGTCAGGTACTGAAGGCCCAGCGAGCCGCCTCGGTGCCGGAACGCAACGAGCCGTGGCCCTACGCCGAGCGGCAGCCGACGGTTCCCGCTGCGAAGCAGCCACCGCCCCCGGCGCGCCTGCTGCGTCGGGTGGTGCAACGCCTGGGGATGCATCCCATCGATCCGGCAGGTCCGATCGACGGCGGAGTCGAGTTGCTCGGGCGCAAGGCCTTGATCGTGTGCACCAACCACGGTTGGCTGGACGTCGGCAAGCCCACCGGCCTGTTCGCCAGCGAGATGACCGTGCCCTACTACGCGTTCCAGGACGCCGGCATGAACGTCGACCTCGCCAGCCCCAAGGGCGGCCTGATCCCCGTCGACCCGCTGTCGCTCAAGCCTGTGCTTCGCAGCGAGTCCGACGACCGGTTCCTGGCCGACGACGAGCTGCGGGCTCAGGTCAACGACTCACTGGCCATCGGTGACCTCGACGTGGCCGACTACGACCTGGTGTTCCTCGCCGGCGGCTGGGGAGCGGCGTTCGACTTCGGCTTCTCCAAGCCGCTCGCCGAGGCGATGACCACGGCCAACGCGCTGGGCAAGGTGATCGGGGGCGTGTGCCACGGTCCGCTGGGGTTGATCAACGCCAAGGCGGCCGACGGTACGCCGTTGGTGACAGGCCGCCGGGTCTCGGCGGTGACCGACAAGCAGGTGTCCGAGCTTGGCATCACCTCGACCCCGCATCATCCTGAGACCGAGCTGCGACGCGTGGGAGCCCGATTCGAATCTGAGACCCGATTTCGGGACCCGCTGGCCAACCATTGGGTGGTCGACGGCAACCTGGTGACCGGCCAGAACCAAAATGCCGGGCCGATGGTGGCCCGCGAGATGATGAGCCTGCTCCTGGCGGCACCGGGTGCCGACGCCTGAAACCGGGTTCCCGGGTGGTTGCTACTCCTCAGCGTTCAGCGACGCCAGTACTTCCTTGCAACTGGGGCACACCGGGTAGCGATCGGGGTCGCGGCTGGGCGTCCACTTCTTGCCGCAGAGCGCCGTGATGGGTTCGCCGGTGACGTAGGCCCGGCTGGCGTCGGCCTTGGACACGATATGGGCGTAGCGGTCATGGTCACCGTCGTCGGTGGAGGGGGTGACGTCGGTGCGTGGCGCCTCGGTCTCGACCGGTACAAGCGTTGGCGCCGATGGGCCGGACGACCTTGTGGGCAAAGCAGACATGGTTGGCATCAACGCCCACGCTATCGAGTGGGCGTCTGGTCGGTTGGTTGCAGCGGGACGTTGAACGTCGCCCGCTGTTCCGCATTCAGTTGCGGGTCCGCCTGACCCGGTGCGCCGGCTCCCAGCGGTTCCGCCTTCCACCTATCAGGCGTGGTGGGCAGCGAGCGACCCCACGTGGATGTGGGGCTGCGGCTTGATGTCCGCGGTCAGGCCCGGCGGCTGGTGCTTCGGCGCAGTCGGTCGAGTTTCGGCAGTTGTCGAGCGGCTCGGCGGACTGTCTTGGATACCGTCGGCCGAAGCAGGCGGCTGACGGTCGAATCGACTCTGGGCATCACGGTGTCGCCAACGGAAATCTCACCCGGCTGCGTGACCAGCGCCCCGATCGCTGCCAGTCCGGCACGTTCAGCATTGAGCCGCTGCAGCACATCGAGGTCACGAGCAAGCCCCGGCTGCGGTCGCGTCACCATGACGCAGCGGCCGATGTGTCGACGCACGTCCAAGGTGACACCACCGATCACGAGCGATTGCCCCACCCAGCCGTCCTCGGTGCTCTCGGTGCTCTCGCCCACGGTGCCGTCCTGGTCGAGCACCACGTTGGCGCGGAACCTCCGTGGGTCCTGTCCGGCCAGCGTGGTTGTACTGATGAGCGACACCCGGGTGCGTTTGCTGTCGTGGAACGCCCCCGGAGGGCCGGTCCATTGCATCCAGTTGCAGCTCGACTCGTCAAGGTCGTCGAGTGGTGCCTCGAAGGTCCCGCCGGAGTTGTGGTCGGCGGCGCGCAAACGAACCCGGCGTCCAAGCCAGTCCGACAGTTCATCGTCGCTCCGCAGCACGTCGTCGCCAAGGTGCACCTCGGCGCTGCCGTCCTCGGCGAGTCGACCCGCTGCCAACAGCAGCGTTGCTTCCCGGTGGGCTGTGAGCACCCTGCCGGTTGCCACGTCCTCGATGCCCCAGGAACGATCACCCACCAGACCAAGTTCGGTGACCGCTGAGGTTTGCAGGCGCTCGCCGCCCAGCGACTTGATGGGGTACCGCCACAGCTCCACGATGCGCATCCGCGCATTCTCCCATGGGCGTCGACATGGAGTCGTGTATCGGCGGTCGTGCAGCAGCGGTCGTGCACAGGTCCTGGTGCATCGGCGGCCGCCGGCCGGCTCGCTGCCTACGATGCGGACATGGAAGACGACGGGGCCAACTCGAAGACGGAGCTGAGTGACCAGCGCAAGGTGGCGCTGCTGTCTGGAGCGGACGACTGGCACACCGAAGCCGTCCCTGAGCTCGGCTTGGAAGCGGTGATGATGGCCGACGGCCCACACGGCCTGCGCAAGGTGATGAGCGCGTCGCTGGCCGACCTCCAGGCCAGCGAACCGGCGACCTGTTTCCCGACCGGAAGCGCGCTCGCCGCCACCTGGGATCGCGTCCTGGCGGGCGACGTGGGGCGGGCGATCGGCCGGGAGGCTGTGGCCGAGGGAGTCGGTGTGGTGCTTGGCCCGGCCGTGAACCTGAAACGTCATCCGGCAGCAGGCCGGAACTTCGAGTACTTCTCCGAGGACCCGTTCCTGGCCGGGGAGTTGGCGGTGGCCTGGATCGACGGCGTGCAGGGGGAAGGGGTGGGGGCCTCGCTGAAGCACTTCGCCGTCAACAACCAGGAGGCCAACCGCATGGTGGTCGACGCCGTCGTCGACCCGGCGACGTTGCGAGAGTTGTACTTGGGCGCGTTCGAGGCGGCTGTTCGTCGCAGCCGACCCTGGACGGTCATGTCGGCCTACAACCTGCTGAACGGCGTGTACTGCTCGGAAGACCCATGGTTGCTCAGCGAGTTGCTTCGAGATCAGTGGGGCTTCGACGGGCTGGTGGTGACCGACTGGGGAGCCAACGACGATCGGGTGGCCGGTATCCGCGCCGGTCAAGACCTGGAGATGCCCGGCGGCCACGGCACCCACGACGCGGCGGTACTGGCGGCGCTGGCCGATGGATCACTCCATCGAGCCGACCTCGACGGGTGCGTGCGCCGGGTACTTGCCCTGCTGGAGCGCGCTGACGGCGCACGGTCAGGTCGACCGGGCAGTGCCATGGCATCGCCCCGGCCGGGCGCGGATCCCGACGCCCTTCACCGCGAACATCACCAACTGGCTCGCCGGGCGGCAGCGGCGGGAACGGTGCTGTTGACCAACGACGGCACATTGCCGCTGGCACCCTCGGGGCACGTGGCGCTGATCGGGGAGTTCGCGGCGCATCCCCGGTTTCAGGGTGGGGGCAGCTCGCAGGTGAAGGCCACCCGCAGCGACAACCTGCACGCCGAACTACGCACGCATGTCGACGCGGCTGGAGGTCGGGTGCAGTACGCGCCCGGCTATGTGCTGCGTGCCCGTGACGACCGCCCGGGAGAGCCCGCCCGACGGGTCGACGAGGCCGTGTCGATCGCCCGGGGTGCCGAGGTGGCGGTCGTGGTGGTCGGGCTGCCCGACGCCGTCGAGTCCGAGGGCTTTGACCGCGATCATCTCCACCTTCCCGAATCCCACAACATCCTGGTTCGGGCCGTGTGCGCGGCCAACCCCAACACGGTGGTGATCGTGGTGGCGGGGTCGCCGGTGACGATGGACTGGGTCGATCAACCGGCGGCCATCATCCACGGTTACCTCGGAGGTCAGGCGGCCGGTGGTGCATTGGCCGACGTGCTGGTGGGCGCCGCCGAACCGGGCGGGCGCCTCGCCGAAACCTTCCCGGTGCGCTCGGCTGGCGTGGCATCCGACCGGTGGTTTCCGGGGGAGCCGCATCAGGTGACCTATCGGGAGGGTCCCTACATCGGCTACCGCTGGTTCGACGCCTCCGGCGCCACACCGTTGTTCCCCTTCGGCCATGGTCTCAGCTACGCCGAGATCACTCTTGGAGTGCCGACCCTGAGTGCCCAGCACGTTGATGCCGGCGTGCTACTTGGTGGCACCGACGTAGTGGCTCCCGCAGAGGTGCCGCCTCCGGGCGCCGGGCCGGTTGCATTCACGGTGACGGTCCCGCTCACCAACGCCGGCGATCGGGCGGGGAGCGAGGTGGTGCAGGTGTATCTGGAATCGCCGGATACCGGTCGCCCCGCCGCGCACCGCCACCTTGTGGGGTTCGCCAAGGTGAACCTCGAACCAAACTCGACCAGGGAGGCGACGGTGGATGTGCACGCCCGGGCGCTGTGCCATTGGCACCCTGCCGACAGGGGCTGGGCGGTCTCGGCAGGCACCTGGGGTGTGGCGGTGGGGTGCTCCTCCGGCAACCTTCCCCATGGTCTGATGGTTGAGGTGGCCTCGTCGTGGTCGGCCCCCGAGCCCGACCCCGCCCTCGATCCATACCGAAACCCTCGACCCGACGACTGGGACCCGGGTGTTGCGGCGTTCGAAGCGTTGCTTGGCCGGTCGGTACCCGAGCCCACCCCGGTGCGGCCGTTCACCCGCAACACCACCCTGGGCGAGCTGGGGGAGACCCGCCTTGGTCGCCCGTTGCTGGCCCTTGTCCGGGCGATCGTTGCCCACACCACTGGTGGCGCTCATGATGAGGGTGGCCTGGGGGCGATGATCGACCGGTCGTTGGGCGAACTGCCGCTCCGCAACCTGGCGGTGATGAGCCAGGGGCGGGTGCCGATGTCGGCGATCAACCGCTTGATCGCGCTGGCCAATCGGATGCCCGGTCACCCAGCCGGTCACCCACCCGGCCGCCCGCCGGGGCGCAGTGTTGGGTTCACTCGGCCAGGCAGGAGAAGATAGGCCCATGACCGATACACCCTGGCAGGGCGATGCCTCCTCGCTCGTGGACGCGTTCCGAGCGGGCGAGCGCTCGCCCGTCGAGGAAACCGAGGCGACGCTGGCGGCCATCGGCAACTCCAAGCTGAACAGCTTTTCCTTTGTTGACCCTGAGCGCGCGCTGGAGGCTGCCAAGTCGGCCGACGTCAGCCTGCCCTTCGGTGGCGTGCCGACCGGCATCAAGGAACTGGAACAGGTGAAGGGGTGGCCTGACACCGGTGCCTCGTTGGCGTTCGCCAACCGGGTGGCCACGGTGAACAGCAACTCGAACAAACTGCTGTTCAATCGTGGTGGCGTGGTCCCGGTGGGGCTGACCACCGCCAGCGAGTTCGGCGGCCTCAACGTCAGCATCACCAAGCTGAACGGCGTGACACACAACCCGTGGCGTCACGGTCGCACGGTGGGTGGCTCGTCCGGCGGCGCAGCGGCCTCGGTGGCCGGTGGGCTGGTCAGCCTGGCTACCGGTGGCGATGGCGGCGGGTCCATTCGTATCCCCGCCGGCTACACCGGCCTGCTGGGGATGAAAGGCACCTTTGGCCGCATCACCCGCGGCCCGGTGGCGTTCAGCCGTCCCAACACCGTGGTGCAGGGCAACCTGTCCAGATCGGTTCGCGACGCGGCTCGCTTCTACGACGTCTGCGCGGGCGTCGACCCCTACGATCCCACCAGCCTGCCGTCGGCGGGCGACTGGGAGGCCAACCTGGGCACCCATGATCTGGCAGGTCTCCGCGTGGCCGTGGTGCCCAACCTGGGCGGCGTCACCCTCGAGGACGGAGTGGAGCAGCGCATCCGCGACGAGGCGGCAGCTCTCATGGCCGACAACAACATGGTGCAGGTGAACGTCGACGTTCGTCCGCCCAACCTGGCTGCCCAATGGATGATGGGCAACCTGTCCACCCTGCTGGTCGAACTGGGGGACATGTGGCCCAAGTGTGCCAAGGACCTCACCGATGAGGTGGCGATCGGCCTGTACCTCAGCCAGTCGATGTACAACCTGCGCACCGCGGCGGTCGCTGAGGAGATGCGGGTCGAGGCCAACCAGGCGATGGCTCGGGCCTTCGAGCAGGTCGACCTGATCATCGCAGCGTCCAACCCCGGCCCGGCGTTCCCGGCCGAGTCGTCGATGAGCAGCACCGAGAACAACCTGATCGAGAAGGCCAAGTCCAGCACCGCGGCCAAGGGGGCGCTTCGCACCGCCCTGTTTGGCACCAAGCTGGCGTCCACGTTTGCCCCCAAGCTGCCGAGCAACCTGTTGGGCCGGGTCTCGGAGAAGTTCCCCGAGATGGTCAACATGGGCGCGCTCACCATCATCGCCAACATCTACGGCAACCCCGCTGTGTCGATCCCGGCCGGGACGGTGGGCGGGCTGCCGGTGGGCATGCAGGTTCTGGCCCGCCACCATGAGGACCCGCTGCTCTTCGACGTGGCCCTCGCCGTCGAGCGGGAGCGTCCTTGGCCCATGGTGGCACCGGCGGTCACCGACGCCGCGTAACCTCGGCGCTCCTCTGATGCTTCACCGGCCATCTCCTGAGTGGGTGCGCCGAAAGGTGAGTTGATGAGCCCGTGCTTGGGCAGTGATTTCAGTTGGTTGGTCGTGGTGTCGACACCTTGTAGGTGAGCGTGCCGCGCACGGCGAGGTTGCCGGACTCGTCGGCCACCACGGCTTCGCAGAACACGATCGACCGGCCTCGTCGTGTGACCCACCCGTGGGCGATGGCATCGCTGTCGAGGATGCCGCCGAGGTAGGAAAGGCTCAGGTTGAGGGTCAGCATGACCGGCACCTGCTCGTAGGCGCAGGCGATCGCAGGCACCACCACGGTGTCCACCAGCGTCGCGAGCGCGCCGCCGTGCATCATGCCCGCAGGTTGGCGTATCTCGGGCCTCCACGGCACCCGCATGCGGGCATAGTCGGCTCGTACCTCCTCCAGTTGGAGGCCGACCAACTGGGCGAAGTTGGCGCCCCCCATGTGGCCGGGGAATGTTCCCCACTTCTCGGTGGCCTCGGATGGGAGCGCCGCAAAGTCGGTCGGGTTGGGAATGCCGGTGAAGGTCACGGACCAACGGTACCGCTGGGTCCCACCGGTTGGGTGGGTTGAACCTCCCCGAACTCGCCTCCCGCTCTCGGCGTGTGAGGTCGGCCACCTCACTGAACACTCCCGTGATGGCCCCACCAACCCCGGGAA
>ERZ724516.1649-NODE-1649-length-12909-cov-5.914579_pt1 | contig 12909 bp, 12 predicted proteins | sample MGYA00376049_ERZ724516 | MGnify/ENA primary metagenome ERZ724516 (study PRJEB28724, sample SAMN07190886) | activated sludge metagenome | isolation source: activated sludge of sewage treatment plant in Hong Hong | place: USA: Christiansburg, Virginia | collected... | reverse complement strand
CCAGTTCAACCACACGGTTGCTGGGAATCTGGAAGAAGGCGGTGGCCGAGCCGCCGTTGCGGAACATGGCGACGAAGATTTTTTCGCGCCAGAAAGCCATCTCGGAATTAAGGCGTGGAATCAGCGTTTCGCGACCGATGAAGTACGAGGTATCAAGGGGATTGAACTCGATGCCGGCATCCGCACAAAGCGCCAGTGCCGCTGGAATGTTCGGCTCATCCTTGAAACCATACTGGATGATCACGCTCCAGAAATTCTCGCGCAAGGGCTTTACTTCAACCCGGTCAATGTCCGGCACATAGGGCACATCGAAGAACTTCACCGAGACCAGGACTACTCGTTCGTGCAGCACCTTGTTGTGCATCAGATTGTGCAGCATGGCATGCGGCACGCCACTCGGGTCGGCATTGAGGAAGATAGCCGTCCCGGCGACACGAGTCGGCATCGACATGGCCAGCGACTCAAGAAATAACGACAGCTCCAGCCGTTCGCCTTTGAGACGCTCGGCGAGCAACTGGCGGCCGCGCTTCCAGGTCGTCATCAAGACAAAAACGCCCATCCCGGCGACCAGGGGGAACCAGCCGCCATCGGGAATTTTCAGGATATTGGCGGCAAGGAAAATCAGTTCAACGGAGAGGAAGCAAGTGAACAAGGCAATAGCCCGCCCCCAGCCCCATTTCCAGGTGCGCGCCACGACGACGGTGGCCAGAATGGAGGTAATCACCATGTCGCCGGTCACCGCAATGCCGTAGGCAGCGGCCAGGTTGTTGGAGGACTTGAAGCCGAGGACAAGGATCATCACGGCGACCATCAGGCCCCAGTTAACCGCTGGCAGGTAGATTTGCCCGGCCTCCTTGTCTGACGTGTGCTGGACCTCCATGCGTGGCACAAAACCAAGTTGCATGGCCTGCCGGGTTACCGAAAAGGCACCGGAAATGACCGCCTGCGAAGCGATCACCGTGGCGATGGTGGCCAGTCCGACCAACGGATAAAGTGCCCATTCGGGAGCCGAAAGGAAAAACGGATTTTTGGCTGCTTCCGGCTCGGCCAGAATCAGCGCCCCCTGACCAAAATAGTTGAGCACCAGCGCTGGTAGCACAAAAAAGAACCAGGCACGCGAAATCGGCTTGCGCCCAAAATGCCCCATGTCGGCATACAAAGCCTCGGCACCGGTCACCGCCAGCACCACATTACCCATCGCCATCAGCGATGTCGCCTTGTTGGCAAGCAGGAATTCGATACCGTAAAGCGGATTCATTGCTGCCAGAATGGCCGGATGTTCAACGATGTTATGCAAACCGAGCCAGGCCAGCACGCTGAACCAGAGCAGCATGACCGGCCCGAAGGCGGTGCCAACAACCGCAGTCCCCTGACGCTGTACGTAAAACAGACCGAACAGCACGAGCAACGTGAGCGGAATAACAAACGGCTTGAGTGCCGGCGTCGCAATCTCCAGCCCCTCAACCGCCGAGAGCACGGAAATTGCCGGCGTCACCATCCCGTCGCCATAGAACATGGCCGCACCGAGGATGCCGACGATCATGATCAACTTCATTTGCAGCGGCTTGTTCTGCGCATCGTGCAGGGCCAGCGCGATGAGCGCCATGATGCCGCCCTCGCCCCGGTTGTCGGCACGCATGATGAACATGACGTACTTGATCGAGACCACAATGATCAGCGCCCAGAAGAACAGCGACAGGCTGCCAAAAATATTGGCCTCATTCACCGCAATCGGGTGATTGCCGGCAAAAACCTCTTTCACTGCATAGAGCGGGCTGGTGCCGATGTCACCGTAAACGACACCAAGCGCCGCCAGGGCCATCACGGCCAGGCGCTTGCCGGTCAATTCGGCAGAGCCGTGCGTACCACTCATAAGCTGACTTTAACCGGCGCCGAGCGCTGATTTGAGAGAATGAACTTCCTCTTCCGACTCTTCGATAATTTCTGCCAGTGTCTCGGCATCAAAAATGGATTCGAGCATCGACGTATCAACCCCGGCATCGAACTCCGGATCGCGCCAACTGGCCGCACGATTGGCGATCTTGTTGGCAACGTAGAGCACATCCGGCAAGGTCTTGATTTCCTTGATCTCGCGATCGTTCTCGTGCTCCTGAACCGCAACCAGTACCGACTCGGGCAAACCAAGCGCCGAAAGCAAGGCATGACCGATATTGTCGTGCCAGCCAACCAGCAGGTCGTAGAGCGCCGGCTTGTCGCTGGTCAGTTCGGGGAACCCGGCAGCACGCGACATCAGGTAGAAAACACCGATATCGTGCACCAAACCGGCAAACATCGCTTCATCGCCATTGATTTTGGCCAGCTTGCGCGCCAGAACACGACAAAGCGCCGCGACATGCGCGGTGTGTTCCCACAAACGCTCGGAAATACCGCTAAACGGCTGCATTTGCTTGGATTTCAGCAACTGCTCCATAGCCACCGCGAAGGAAACCGTACGCACTGCCTCCATGCCAACCCGCACGATGGCACTCTTGACATCAGCCACCTCACGCCCTGATGGATTGAGTGCCACCGAATTCGCCATGCGAATGATCTTGGCACTCATCAACGGCTCGGCACCAACCAGCTTGGCCAGCTTCTCAACGCTGAGATTCTCGTCCTTCAGAGCCGTACGCACCTGGAAGGTGATATCGAGAAAAGTCGGGAAAGAAATCTGATCGCCGGACAAATCCTTGGCGATATCTTCCAGAACTTTGAAAATAAGTGGGTTGCTCATGATATTCAGGCTTTAGGTACTGGCTTAAAAAGGGATGTCGTCACCCAGATCATCAAACGAAGGTTTCGGCTTGTTTTTAGCCGGTGCCGGGGCGTAATCGGTCGGCTCATTGTCGTAGCCGCCACCGCCGGAAGAGGCCGGGGCGCCCATACCCTGACGGGAGCCGAGCATTTTCATTTCGTCACCCTTGATTTCGGTGGTGTAACGCTCCTGGCCATCCTTATCAGTCCATTTACGCGTGCGCAGGCTGCCTTCGATATAAACCTGTGAGCCTTTTTTCAGATACTGACCGCAGATCTCAGCGATTTTCCCGAAGAAAGAAATGCGCACCCATTCGGTTTGCTCCTTCTTCTCGCCAGTCGCCTTGTCTTTCCAGTTTTCGGTACAGGCGATACTGAAATTGCAGATGGCATCCCCACTCGCGGTGTAACGCATTTCCGGGTCTTTGCCCAAATTGCCGATACCGATCCATTTATTAACTGATGCCATAGCCAGAGTCTCCCTAAGCAGATTGAGTCGCAACCGGCGTCACACGCCGTTGCGGAAAATTCATTGAGTTTGCCACGACCAGCCAGACCAGCATGAGGCCGGTGCAGGCGGCAAAAACCGCATTATCGCCGAAATTTTGGGCGATATAACCGCCAACTGTGCCGCCGATGAACAGGCCGAGTGCCTGCGTGGTGTTATAAACGCCGAGCGCAGCACCCTTGGCCGCCGGATGCGCAGTGCGCGAAACCAGCGAAGGCAACGTCGCTTCCAGCACATTGAATGCGATGAAGAAAAGCAGCAACCAGAAGCCCAGCATCCATAAACCTTCGTGGAATAGCAGCAGGCCGGACTGAACAACAACCAGCAAACCAATCGCCGCCAGAAAAATCGGCCGCATCTTGTCCTTGCGCTCGGCGGCGATGATCGCCGGCACCATGACCGCGAACGAAACCAGCACCGCCGGCAGATAAACCTTCCAGTGCGCAGCCGCTTCCAGCCCGCCATGATCGACCAGCGCATGCGGCAAGACAACGAACATGGCCATCTGGACCATGTGCAACAGAAAAATACCCACGTTAAGGCGCATCAGATCGGGATCAAGTACCACCTGACGCAAGGGCAACTTGGCATGACCATGCGGCGGCGGGGCCGGCGGCACCGCCTTGATCAACAACACAATGGCCGCCAGCGCCAGAACGCCGGTCATTGAAAACAAGCCACCCATGCCGATCAAACCATAAAGTAGCGGTGCGCCAACCAATGAGAGCGCGAAAACCAGGCCAATCGAGGAACCGATCATCGCCATCACCTTGGTGCGATGCTCCTCACGCGTCAGGTCCGCCGCCAGCGCCGTAACCGCCGCAGAAATGGCGCCGGCTCCCTGCAGGACGCGACCAACGATGATCCAGTTCATGCTCGGCGCCCAGGCAGCGACAAAGCTGCCGATGGCAAAAATAACCAGACCAATAACGATGACCAGCTTGCGTCCGTAAATATCTGAGGCAATGCCGTAGGGGATCTGGAACAGCGCCTGGGTCAACCCGTAAGCACCTAGCGCAAAGCCAACCAACGCCAGATTATCGCCACCAGGCAGAGTTTTGGCATAGACCGAAAACACCGGCAGGATCAGGAACAAGCCGAGCATGCGCAGGGCGAAGATGGCAGCCAGCGAAGCGCCGGCGCGGCGTTCTTCGGGGCTCATGCGGTCAGAAGGGGCAGACATGATGGTTTCTTTTTGTTGCATCGCAGCGAATCGCTCATATTAGCAGGTTTGCCCCGCGCCCCCGACATCCGCCTGCCCAGAGGGAACGGGTCAATAGCACTGCAAAAAATGGGGCTGTTTTCCGGGTTGACCGCAGCAAAGCCAGACGATTGCAGCAGCAGGAGGTGATAAGACGGGGAGCGTCAGTCCGCTCTACTCGTACGGTTATTGACACAAGACCGAGGTTTCAATCCACGCCCCTCGTTGCCGAGGGGCGATGCCTAGCTCAGACGTGCGCAGGCCGGTCCAGAACGCGTTTCAATCCACGCCCCTCGTTGCCGAGGGGCGATGCGCAGGCTGAAGCATTCGTTGAGCTTTTCGGGGCTGTTTCAATCCACGCCCCTCGTTGCCGAGGGGCGATGCGCTGCGGCCTCTAGCGACATGCTCAAGGCTCCGCTGTTTCAATCCACGCCCCTCGTTGCCGAGGGGCGATGCCGACGCATACGATGCGTGGGCCGCAGACCCGGCGCGTTTCAATCCACGCCCCTCGTTGCCGAGGGGCGATGCTCGCGCTCCGCTTTGAGCGTGCGCATATCCGGTAAAAGCGCAGATTGTCCTCATCCACCTTGATTTCTTCGACCAGACTGCGCTCCAAAGCTTCAAATTGCGCCCGGTCCACCTGACATTCAAAGACGGATTTTTGCACCCGCTGCCCCCTGCCTTCGCAGATTTTGGCCACCCGCCGCAAGCGCCGGCGGCCTTCGCGGGTTTCAGTATTAACGTCGTAGCAAACAATGACCAGCATTTCAACGCACCAGATAGGGCAAATATTCGGCGGTATCGCCACGCAAGGTTCTCGCCAGCAACCGGGCTTGAATATGCGGCAGCAGGCCGAAGGAAACCGGCTCCTTGAGTAGGGGGTGAGTCAGGTTTTCCTGCTTGCGCTCCTGATAGGCAACAAGCACCGTTTTGCGTGCATCGCCTTCGAGCAGCACGGCGCCACCTTCGCGTTCGACAAAATCATTGGGTGCGATTTGCCCACGGTTGATCAAGGACAGCACCAAGCGGTCAGCAAAGGCACGGAACTCCTCCATCAGATCAAGCGCCAGGGCCGCCCTCCCCGGCCGCACCGCATGCAGGAAGCCAATTTGCGGATCAAGACCGGCCGCCTCCACCGCCGAACGACAATCGTTCATCAGCAGCGAGTAGACGAAAGACAGCAGCGCATTGATGCGGTCCCGTGGCGGACGCCGGGTTCGCCCGTCCATGCGGAAGCTGTCGCGGGCACTGGCCCGTACGAGAAAAGTCAGCGCGGCAAAGTATTGGCGGGCCGCTTCGCCCTCCAAGCCGCGCAAGGTGTCGAGGTCATCCGCACCCGGCAAGGCACGCAGCGTGGCCGCCAGATCGGCGGCACCTCGGGCCAGTGCGCTGGCCTCTTCCGGTATTTTGGCCTCACGCGAACCGCGCAGCAGAACCTGGCGGCAATTGCGTACCTTGCCGGCGACACAGTTACGAGCGACCCCCAAGGCAAATACCAGATCGCGCCCCAGGCCATGCTGGGCCTGGCGCAGCAGTACATTCCCGGAAACCGCACCTTCCAGCCGCCCCTTGAAACGTCCATGCATATCGAGCAAGACGAGGCTGATGCCGCTATCCGCCAGGCGATGCATCAAGGGTAAAGAAACCGACACATAACCAAAGCAAACAACCGCGCTGAGATGGTGCAGCGGCACCCGCAGGCGAGTTTCTTTCTCGACTTCGACACGCAAGGTGTCATTGTCGAGATGGATATAGCTTTCAGGCGTCGTCACGTAAAGCGTATTGAGTAGTTGCATATCAGTCTTCCGGCACGAACAGGGAATTCAAGGCCGCCGAGCGTTCCGGCGAACGGGCTACTGCCTCGGGCTGGCAAAGATCGCGCAGTGAACAGGCGCGGCAATGATCATCGTTTAACGGTGGTGGCAAAACACCGGCAGTCAGCAGCCGACGCACCTCGCCAACAGTCACCTCAATTTTTGCCCTTAAATCGGCGTCGACCGTAACAATTCGCCGACGGCGCGAGGTGGCGTAGTACAAAGCCCCTTCCGGCACCGCATGCCCGAACATTTCCTCAAGACAAAGTGCCTGCGCACCGAGTTGAAGATCGTCGCAGGCGGCAATATCGGCCCGTTTGTGCCGGGAACCGTGTTTGTACTCCACCGGATAGGGCGTGCCATCCGCCAGAAATTCAACGACATCGCCCTTGCCGACCAAGCCAAGACGGTCGCAAAACAGCGGCAAAGCCCGCTCTACCCGCAAACCGTCGCGCACCTCGAAACCGGGGTCATCGACCCGCTTGTGCAGCGCCTGCCCGCGCTGGGTGAAAATATTCTCATCGAAGACCTGCTCGACATGGATCAAGGCGCACTGGCGCGGGCAGTAAGCCCAGTGCTGGAGGGCAGAAAGTGGAATGGGGTCGAGGGGTTCGCTATTCATGATGTACGCTATCCAGATGAAACTTCTTTACAATCCGAGGTCTACCGCAAAGGAGGATTTGATGATGTTGCTTACTTACGAACAGGTGGCTCAGGCTGCCATGCAACTCAGTTCAGACGAGCGCGTACATCTGGCAGAAAAACTTTGGGTCAGCGTCGATACACCAGAAGCGATTGCCGCCGCCTGGGATGAGGAAATCGCCCGCCGTGTCGCGCAACTCGATGCCGGCGAAGTTGAGACCGTGCCCGCCGAACAAGTCATCGCTGAACTGCGCGCCCGCTTGCTGTGAGTTCCGTCCGACTGCACCCGGCTGCCCGACGAGAAATTCGCCGGGCTTTCGAGTGGTACCTCCAGGAGGCCAGTGCACGTATCGCTACCGGGTTTCTTGATGATTTTGAAGATACGCTGGCACTCCTGAAAACTCACCCGGAAATCGGCGAACCCAGCGGTAGTAGTACCCGCCGTCTGATTTTCCAGCGTTACCCTTACACCGTGGTGTATCGGCTAAAGGGCGACACGCTAGAAATCGTCGCTATCGCCCACCACAGCCGGCAGCCGGAATACTGGGCTGGACGGCTGTAGCGTCTGGTTTTACACCCGCTTGATCAGCGTCACCCCAGCCGGAAAATCGGCCTCATTTACCGTCACCTCATAATCGGCAAAGTTGCGCGGCACGTCGACATCGGCCTTGCGCTGGATGGTGATGCGATCAAATAGCGTATGAGCGTGGGCGTTGCCAAGTTCAGAATCGTGCTTGAAAACGTAGAGGCCACGCGTCGACATTTCGCCGCGCGCCGCCGAGCGGTCGTGCTCGAACATGTGCTCCAGCGCCTGCCAAAGCAATTCGAGATCGTCGTCACCAAAACCCGTCTGCTTGGCAAGGAATGAGGAAACGAAACCGTGGGCGACATAGATGCCGTAGGGAACCGTGTGTTTGCGGCCCATGGTTCGCTCTTTTTCCAGGTCTTTTTCATTCGTTACTGCCATACGGGTAATCGAATATTCAAGGGTAACGATGGGGTCTACAGAACGAGCAAAAGTAAGCTGAACCGGACCACGAACTTGCCCAGCGGTTTTTTTCAACTTACTTTCAACACCATCACCTTCGCCTTTGTCTCCGGTAGTCATCACTGCACCAAAGGTTCGGACGTCATAGAAGTTCCAGCACATCCAGTCGCGAGCAACGTCTTCATAGTGCCGCAACGGCTTCGGGTTCTTTTTCTTGTCATTCTGCCAAGCCACCCAGGCATCCCACGCTGCCTTTGTTTTTTCATCGACTGAGTAAGGGCGCTCAATTTGGTGATTCAGCACCCCTTTCTCACGGATAAAAATGTCGTGTTTCTCAGTTGGCCTACCATCCGGCCCTGATTCAACCAACTGCACAAAGTTGCGCACCTTTCGCTTGAGGGAAACATCCGTCACCAGCCCGTGGCCGGATTCAGCATCGAGACGCGGCAGGTTGCCGGCATCCGGGTCGCCGTTGGGGTTGCCGTCGCGCACATCAAAAACGAGAACGAAGTCGTAGCGGTTGTTCAGGCTCATTTGGATTCTCCCTGGGTGGATTGGCTGGATTCGGATTTGCTGAAAAAGTCCTGGCGCTGATGGTAGTAACCGAGCGCAAAACGGCCTTGCTCGGGCAGGCTCAGATGCTTCGGGAAGTCGTTAAGGCCACCCATGATTTCACCGAGCAGACGTTCGAAATAAACGTTCTCACGTTCGTTCAGCTTCGCCAGATGGTGATTCTTGAGGCGCAGCAAGGTCGTGAAGACGCTTATCGGAGAGCTAGAAGCGGCACCGTAATAACGCTCACGGATAGTTGTATTGGGGTTGATCGCCTTTTCCTGAATTCTTTCCAAAACGGCGAACAAGCGCCCCAGCCGGTAGGCCGGGCTGATGTTCTCTAAATCGAGCATGTCGGACAACTCCTTGTCGAGGGATTGATTCGGTTGAAAGCGTTGCAAACGATTGAGGCTGGCCTTGATGGCGTCCTCGATGTACAGCGCCAGATTGCCCTGCCCGGCATTCATCGCCGTCTGGGCATTGCGCACCGAAGCCTTGGCCGACACCTCGTTGCGCCGCACACTGATCCATTTGATCGGCTTCAACACCTCGATACGGCGCACCTCCCAGCGAATCGCCGGCTTCCACAAAATGGCCTCGAACACCGAACGCGCCGCTGATGGCGTAATCACGTCGTAGGACACCCGCTCGACCTTCATTTCCGGTCGGGTGAAGCAGGCGAAGTCACCCGACACTTCAAGGCAAAAACTCGTCATCGTTTCTCCTTTCGCATTTCAAACATTGTCACCAGCATCAGTCTCACAGCACGAGACTCCCCGGATCGCCCGGCGCCCCATCCACATTGATACCCAGCACCCGGTCGTAGAGCACATCGTTGCCAAACGACTGCACGTACAAACCCGGAAAATCGCCGCCCAGCGGTTCGATGTCGCCTAGCCCTTCCAGACGTTGCAGGTCGCGTTGGTAGATACTCACGCCGTAGCGTTGCAGCTTGCGCAGCAGCCAGCGCTGCGGGCCTTCCTTTTTCAGCGTGTTCAGCAACACGTCGATTGCATCGTCGTCTGCATTACGCTTGTATCGGACGAAGACCGTGGCACCTTCGGCTTCGTCAATCAGGCGGAAGCGCTCGGCGGCGGTACGGAAATTGACGTCACCGACCTTGCCGGCGCGCAGCAAACCACAAATATCCTTGGCGTCGAGAATCGCGTTGCCGTAAAGCTGGCGGAAAAAGTCCGCGAAGCGCTCGACGCCCATGGGGTCGGCCTCGGGTGGCAAGGCTTCCCAGAGGATGCGCGTCGCTTGCTCGGCCATGCGCAGCAGCCCCGGCGGTGCAGGCTTGGGCGGCACGAAGACATGAACTTCGCCCCGTTCCAGCCGGCCCTCGCGATTGCAGCGGCCGGCAGCCTGGGCGATGGAATCCAGCCCGGCCAGGGCGCGGTAGACGACTGGGAAGTCGATATCGACACCGGCTTCGACCAACTGGGTACTGATCACCCGGATCGGCGCCGGTGTTTGCCCAGCCGCCAGCGCCTGTCGCCTTGTCACCAAAGCCTGCTTGATGTCGGCAATGGCGTCGCTGCGGTGCTGGGCGCACATCAGGCCCGACAGGTGCCACAAGCCTGCACGATCTTCCGCCATGACCCGCGTATAGAGTTCGCGGGCATCGGCCCGACGGCCAACGACGGCGAGCACAGCATCGTGTCCGGCGATTTGTGGTGCCAGTTGATCCCAGTTGCAGGGGGTTTTCAGGTCGGCCGGCAGATGGACCTTGACCCGTTCCAGCGCGGCGTACAGTCCGGCCACGTCATCGACGATTTCGCGGATTTCGCCGGCCGCGAAGCCGCGCAGTTGGCGGGCCTGGTCGAAACCGTTGCGGCTTTCCAGCGTCGGTTGGGTGGCGGTACACAGCACCAGCGTGACGCCGTAATCCTTGACCAGTAGGCGCAGCACGTCGACTACCGGCTGCAGATAGGGCACCGGCAGCAATTGCGCCTCGTCGAGCACGACGATGCTGCCGACCAGGTTGTGTAGCTTGCGGCAGCGCGAAGTACGGCTGGCGAACAGGCTTTCCAGCAATTGCACGTTGGTGGTGACGATCAACGGCGCATCCCAGTTTTCGCAGGCCAGGCGGGAGCGGGCAGTTTCCTGCTTGTCATCCACCTCGACATTGCTGTGGTGTTCGATAACGTTCTCGTCGCCAAAGATGCTGCGGAAGATGCCCGCCGTCTGCTCGATGATGCTGGTGTAGGGGATGGCGTAGATGACCCGGCGTTTGCCGTGGCGCACGGCATGGCGTAGCGCGAAAGCAAGGCTGGATAAGGTCTTGCCGCCACCGGTTGGCACTGTGAGGCTGAACACGCCGGGTGGGCATTCGGCCTTGGCGAGGCAGGCGAGCAGCACTTCGGCGCGCTTTCGATTGACCTGGCTATCGGCCTCGCCGCGCACGGCAACATCCTGGGTCATCTGCGCCAGACGCTCGGCCAGCCGCTTTTCCAGATCGGCCATCGCCATGAAGCCGTTACGTGCCTCGGCCTTGCCCTGCGACATGAAGGCCTCGGTATCGAGAAAATCGGCGTCGACCAGGCAGGAAAACAGCATGCGCACCCAAAGCGCAAAACGGCCGGGAATGTTGTGTTCCTGATCGGTACGGATTGCGTTCAGGTCGGGCAAGCCGGCGGGCCGTTTGAGGATGGCTTCGGGAATCGCCACAGCCAGCGCATCGCGCCCTTCTCGTACCGTATCTTCTCGGCTAAAGCGTTCGTGCAGGCCACCGAACCAATTGTCCAGCCCGGCGTGGTGGCCGGCAATCAGATAGGCCAACACGCGTGCCACGACCGGGCCGGAACGCTTGTCCACCTCGGCCAGATACTGCTGCGCCCATAAGGCGCCGGCGGCAGAGTGCGTTTTCTCCGGACCGGTGATGCGGCCTTCGATATGCGCATTGGGATCGCCGCACTGCCGGATATAGCGCTGAAACCCATCCCGGTATTTGCCCAGATCGTGCCAGATGCCGGCCAGCGCAGCCCACGGAGCGGCGCCGAATTCGGCGGCAAAGTCGGCGGCCAGTTCGGAAACATCGATCAGGTGATCCTCCAACCGATGCGCAATCAGGCAACCGTTGTCGTTCCTGATGTGCGCCAGGAAATCGGTGTGCTCAAAATCTCGTTCATCACTCATCCCCATACCTCCCCACGGCTGCCTTCAGCAACCCAACCACCTTCTCCCTTAACTCCCCCGGCCCCATCACCTCGCAATCCGGCCCGTATTTCAAAATATCCATAATCAACTCCGGATCGTTGCTATAAGGCACGCGCAGTTGGTAGCTGCCGTCGTCCAGAAAGCTGCCTTCCTGCTCCGGGTGCCAGTGCTCGGCGGCAACCCAGCGGGCGCGTTGGGCGGTAAAGTTGAGGGTGGCCCAGCGCACTTCACTGCCGGAGAAGATGCCGTAGCCGGCACCGAGGGCCGCGTCGAGCCGGCTTTCCGCAATATCGCTGGCCGGGGCATCGACAATTTTTACGGCTTTTATGGCGTCGACCGCAAAGCTTCGCAGTTCTTCACGCAGATGACACCAGGCATCGAGATACCAGTTGTCGCGGTAGTGAGTGAGGCGTTGTGGTGAGATTTGGCGCTGGCTGGTGGCGCCGTTACTGCGGGCGCTGTAGTCGATGCTGAGGCGCTGGCGTTCCATCAACGCAGCGGCGATGGTCGGGAAGTGCTGGGGCGCGCAGGGCCGGGCGGCAGCGCTCAGGATGTGGATGCGCCGGGTAATGTCTTCGCTGGCCGGGGATACGGTCTTGAGCATGCGGGCGAGACGGTCGCGCAGCGGGCTGATGTGTTCGGCCAGGATACCGCCGGTGTCGAAGGCGGCGAGCAGTTGCTGCATGCTGAGCAGAGCGTGGATTTCGCCGGCGGAAAACCAGACGCCGGGCAGCTCGTAACGTTCGACGCTGCTGTCGATACGGTAAGTGTTGGTCTCGCGATCATGGATGATTGGCACATTCATCCGGTCGCGTAGCGCGGTCAAGTCACGGTACAGGGTGGCGCGCGAGACGCAGAGGCGTTCTTGCAGCTCGGCAAAGCCAATACTGCGCCGGGTCAGCAGCATCCGTTCGATGACGCCGAAGCGCTCCGATTGAGTCATATCACCCCCCTTTATTTTGCCAACATCATAGGCGCCTGTAGTACCAGACACTATTGGACGAAAGGCATATCACCAAGGCAAATTGGCGACAAGTGCGCTGATTAGGGTGGTAATGAATACAAAGCGGTCAAGTTGGTCGGTGTCGTTCATGGCTATTCCCCTCAGTGAGTTTCCGCCACTTTGCGCCGGTGCAGTCTCAGGGCGTGAGACTGCGCCAGATATTTTGCCAAAGCTGAAAATCTCCTGTCCGGAAGCCGGTGCAGCCAAAAAAATCGGGGCCAAATTGGCCGTCGACCGCAACCAACGGCCGACACAAGCTGCAGCGTGCATCCCCTACAATAAGCACCC
>ERZ724516.1648-NODE-1648-length-12910-cov-4.801089_pt1 | contig 12910 bp, 9 predicted proteins | sample MGYA00376049_ERZ724516 | MGnify/ENA primary metagenome ERZ724516 (study PRJEB28724, sample SAMN07190886) | activated sludge metagenome | isolation source: activated sludge of sewage treatment plant in Hong Hong | place: USA: Christiansburg, Virginia | collected... | reverse complement strand
CAATTCATTCCAGGAAACAACATTGATTCACTCGATGATTGTGCACCTGCATTTGCTTGCCAACCATTGGTTGAAAAGCTAAATAAAATTCTACCATTGTTGCCCGGGAAAATTGCATTGGGCGAAGTTCTAGTACCATTAATGGTGCATAAACTAGCTTGTTCTGTCCATGTACCTCCTTGTGCAATGTACAGCTGATCGCCACCAGAATTAATGTTGAAATCGCCTGCTAAAACTGAATTATTTGGAGTTGTTGGATGAACAAATAAATCGGAAACTAGCCAATTGTTATCTGGATTTGCAAATGCAAACGGTGCAGTTCTAAATGTAACAACAGTACCTGCAGGAAGTGTTGTAGTTGTTCTAGTTAATTTTGCTCCACCTTCTTGCCCTCCACTCCAAAAACCATTTAAACAATTGCCATAACCTACATCTAAAATTTGTAGTTCAGTACCCGGAGTAATATCTTTAAAACAAACAAAACTAATTTCATCTCGGCTAGTTCCATTGTATGCAGCATTTACACCCAAAATTGCCAAATCGCCACGATTGATGATTGTTGGTTGTGCATAGTTTTTTGAAATAAATAAAATACCAATTATTATAATTAAAATTATTTTTTTTTTCATTAACGTATATATTATCTATCAAAAATCGATAGCAATTTAACGCTAATTTGTATTGTAGAATTATTCTAGGTTATTTATGCTATTCTAACAATATTAATGAATAAGTAAGTTTTCTTTTTTATTGTTCTATATCCTTGCTACGCTTTAATTACAGTACTTTCTCTTTTTTTTAATGAACATTTCAATTCTTTTACTTAACAATAATTTATTTATTAAGTAGTAGATTTTTTGTTTTTCATCTTTTTTGTTACTATTCCAATACCGCTGGCTATTAGTAAACTTAGCCCACCATCTATTGGCACATCATCAACATCATCATTAAAGCTGGGTTGAGCATGTAAAAGGTTAGGCAAAAAAAGTATTAATATTAATATACTTAAGACAAATAATTTTGATTTCATTTTACTTAGTTTGATATTATAATTTAAAGAGTTGTTGGCATATTTTACCAGTTTCAAAATTCAATTCAATTGTATAAATACCACTAGGTAATCTATTTAAAAAGAATATTTCATTTATGATTTTTGCATTTATGATTTTTCTTTTAACAATAGATTTTCCCTCGGTATTTGTAATATTTATTAATGCAGTTTGCTCCTTATCTAACGTGTATTGTATGTTTAAATTATTAGCTGTTGGATTAGGGAATGCTTTCATTTGAAACTTCTCTAAAGAAACTAGTTCTTTATTTTCTAATAATTGTATAATTGAAAACCTATTTTCACCTTTTGAAAGTGGTTCTTGTGTTGTAAAGAAAGTATAATTTATGCCTTTCTTCAGCTCAACTATTGTATCTAAATATTTATCTTTTAAATAAAATTTCTGATTTTTATCTTTCAATAATTCATCTACAGTTAAGTTAAAGTTGGTAACATTTGCAGTGTTTATACCCAAATCAATTTCTTGTAATGTAGTTGCATTACGGCTGTCTATCGAAAGTTTATATTTATCGGTGCTTAAGCTATATAAATTTACAGAACCATTAAATAATTTTTCTCCATCCCAGTAATCTTTTGTTGCAACCGCATCTGCATCTATAAATAGGGTATGATAATCCCAAACAATACTATCTGTTGATAATTTCAGTATTAACTTATTGTTTTTTGAATCAGCGGTTCTGAATAAATTATTTGTTGCAGCTGTACTTTTATTAGATTCACTAAAAACGATACTTCCTATAGCTGTAGCATTTACAAAAAAACCAGCGTAAGCAGGTATTACATAAGATGAGCCAAATGCAATATTTCTATATTGCCCCGATGTACCTAATGTTGCATCCCAAACATAAAATGAGGAGCCAACATTTGTTCGAGCAGTGGCATTAACATCTACAGGTGCAGGATAAGGATTGCCAATAAAATTAAAACCATTTGTACCACTTCGTGTAACAGGAATTACTTGTGTACCAGTATTTACAAATCCTCTAATAGTTAAAGTAGTAGCAGATGGAGTATAAGGTAATCCGTTTAAACCTTCACCCAAAGAACCTCTAATTAATACCCTTATGCCTTGATAAGAATTCCATCTATTCAACGAGCCTGTATTTGTATTGGTAAAAGCTTGCCAACCTAAATCGTTAGAACCATTTCCTGAGCCAGCAATTGTATTATTATAATAAAAAGCTGATGGACTATTGGTAGTTGTTGTTGTAAAACCATTTGTAGAACCACCAATACCAGTTATATTGAATGCTGTAGTAAGAGCATTTAAGAAAATAGAAGTATCAGCACTAAATGGATGTGCTAAAAACCTAAATGCCCTTTTGCCAGGAATATATTTTTCAATATTTAAACTGCCAATTAGCTGACCATTTATTGTACCTATATACGCTGATGTTGATGCATTACTTTTAAAAACAACGAGTGCATTTATGTTTACAATTCCAGCATTAATATTTAAAGAATTAGTGATAGATACATTTGAATTTATATTTAAAGTTCCTCCAACGCTTTTAGAAATTGTTGCAGTTGAAAAATTTGTACCACTTAGATTTTGTAAACCACTAGAACTAAAATTAATATTGCTCGTTGCTGTAGTTGTGATTGTGCCTGAGTTATAGGCTAAATCTCCAAACACATTTAATGTTGCACCAGATAAATTAAGAGTGGATAAAATCCCAGTTTTGGTTAAATTTCTACAGGAAGCAGAACTAGCCGAAGTAACAGTTGGAGTTCCTGTTGAAATTGTAACATCGTCTAAAGAACTTGGTACAATACCACAACTCCAATTGGCAGCAGTAGACCAATTATTGCTACTTGAACCAATCCAATTATTAGGATTTACTGTTAATGTAGCAGCATTTGAATTAATAGAGCCACAAGTATTACTTACTATACATCTATAAGTTGTACCACTCATTGCCGAATATGCTCCAGTCAAATTTAGTGTTGCTGTAGTTGCATTGCTATATACACCACCATTGGTAATATTACTAAAGCCCGAACCAGTATTTTGTTGCCACTGATAATTTAAACTAGTTCCCGATGCATTAATTGTAAATGAAGTATTGGTAGAAGTACAAGTAGTACTTGATGAAGGATTGCTTGAAATTATTGGAGCACTGCAAGGCGTTGTATAATATACGCCAATTTTAGTATCTATAAAAGCAGTAGCACAGCCTGATTGATAGTAGCTTAATCTTACTTGTCCAGTAAAATTAGCAGTCCATGAAATTTGGCTTTGTTGTCCACAAAAATCATCATTAAAAGTAATTAATGTAGTACCATTTGCATTGTATAAGGATAGAACTGTATTGATTGAAGTGTTCTCTGTAAAGCAGGTTCTAAAAACGTATGTATTGCCATTTACAACATTAAACAAATAGTAATCCCCTCCCCAAGCAGCAGCAGCAGTACTTTCATTGGCTATTCCAGGTTGTGATGGTATATCAAATCCAATAAAAAATCCAGTATTATTCCAAGTTCCTGCAGGGCATTGTGCTTGTGAACTGATAATAATAATGAAGAATATTAATATGGAAGTAATATTTTTATACATATAAATAATTTGTATAAAAGTAGATATAGCTAAATTTTTTTTATAGTGCCTATTAATACTTGCTACGGTTTAATTGACAGTTGATTTGAATAAACCAATAAGTGAATTTGAGATTTTTCCCGTTTTAGTTTATAGAATAAATCACTTGTTAATTGATTAACATCGTTTGTTTGTTTTTGTGTATCAATTATTGAGATAAAGGTTTTCATGAGTTTTAAATGGTAATTTTAAACATGTAACCTAATGAGAAATTCTGTATGAATATTAAAACAATTGAACGAAAATCTTATGATTTATTAGAACATGAAAAAGTATTAGGAAGCTTATTTTATACCAATCATTTTATGATGGAAGCAGATGTAATAGATTATGTTAATGCTGTTACAATTTTTTTAAGATCTAATTTTTCTTTAAGTAGAGCTGTTTCTTTTGATAAGAATCTTAAAGAAATTGTTCAAATAACAAAAAAAACAAAAAATTTATTTTTGGTGAGTTTCTTAAATGAAAATAAAGAATACACCATTAAAATGAATGGATTATGGAAGACTCATTTTACTATAATCAATGCAAAGGGTGAGGAGTTATTTATACTAATTCCATTAATTAGTTTTACCAAAAAATTGTATGATTTTACATTGCGGATTGATCAATTAAAACAACAAGAAATCAATCCAATTTTAGTTTTACATGCATTACATTGTGTTAATTCTAGCTTGAGCATGCTTAATGGAAGTGTAACTTCAGCAATCAAGTAATAAAACTAAACTTATGCAATTCGTTCGAATATCTTTTTTGTTATTTACTTTATTTTACTTTTCAATTATTTCATTGTTTGCACAAGATGAATGTAATTGTGAATTAGCACCCAAACTAATTCCTTCAATTGCAAAAAACTTTAATAGTGGTAATTTAGATTCGGCCGAATATTTTATTCAGCAATTTAATCTGTCTAATAAAAAAATATGTATAACAAATTATTTAGATGGCTTGGCCCAAGTTGCAATTTCACGAAAGCAGTATACTAAAGCTAGAGATTTTTTGCAAAATGAATTTATCATTGTACAACAATTATCTTGTAACAAAAAACCACTTATTCGATATTATAATACGCTTTCAAAATATTATACAGAAAATGGATTTTTAGATAGTACTTTAAATGTTGCTTTAAAAGTAGTAGAACTTGCTACTCAACAAAATGAAAAATATGCATTGGCAAGAGCAAACTTAAATGCTGGAGCTGTATTTAGTGAGCTGAAAGAATACCAAAAAGCCAACATTTTTTTTAGAGATGGTTATAACATTGCTATTCAACAAAAAGATACTACACTAATATGTGCTGCATTGGTTAGAATGTCTTCTAACTATTATGATTTGTTTGAGCAATCATCCAACAGTATTTTATTAGATTCAGTTATTAATACTTCATATCAAACATTAACAATAGCAAGGTATCCACAAGATTTGATAGAGTCTATGCAGGCTTATAGTAACATTAGTAAATACTATAGCACAAAAAAAATGTACTTAAAAAGTATATTGTATGCCGATACCATTATCATGAAAGTTCCTAAAGGGGTACATGATTTTGATAGATATTTAATGTTGGCATTTGAACGAAAAGCTGAAGTTTTTTTTGAACAAAGCAGATATCAAGAAGCATCAATAATGGCCGATTCTGCTCTTAAATATGCGTTATTATTCAATAAACAGCTTTCAATAAATGCTTTAGAACTATTATATAAAAGTTCGAAAAAATTAAGTAATCCAATTAAAGCATTATGGGCTTATGAGCAAATGGTTACAACAAGAGATAGTATTTTTTCGGTTAAAAAAAATAAAGCAATTCAAGAATTAGAGAAAAAATATAATCAAACCAAAAACGAAAAAATAATATCCGAACTTTCTCAACAAAGAAAAATTTATATCCTTTGCATTGTTGCAGCTATAGCAATGATAGCTGTAGTTGTATTTTATATACGACAACAAAAATTGAAACATCAACAAATTGTTATGGAAACTGAGCAAAGGTTAAATAGAGCAAGAATGAACCCTCATTTCTTCTTTAATACATTGGCATCATTACAAACCTTTGCATTATCTGATGCAGATAACAAAAATTTAGTTGCAAATATTTCCAAGTTTTCTCATATTATGAGAGAAACATTAGAAAGTACGTATAAAGAATATGTAACTATAGAACAAGAAATTGATTTTTTAGTTGAGTATTTAGACTTGCAAAAAATTAGATTTCCTAATAGGTTTAACTACAATATACATGCAGATCAGTTGCTTGAAATTGATGAATTGCAAATACCATCAATGATTATTCAGCCATTTGTTGAAAATGCTATTGAACATGGGTTAAAAGGCATTGATTATTTAGGGGTTTTAAATATTCAATTTAATAAGTTCAATAACCAATTAACCATTGAAATTAATGATAATGGAGTTGGGCTAAGTACTGTAACAAAAGACAATGGAGAACATATTTCTAGAGCAAGTCAAATTATAAAAGATAGAATTTATTTATTAAACATAAAGCTAAAAACTAAAGCAGGGTTTATAATTGATAATAATGTAGATGGTAAAGGTGTTTTAGTTAAAATTAATTTACCACTCTTGTATAAATAGTATTTAAATACAGAAATATGAAAGTTTTATTAATTGATAATGAAATACAAATACGTGAAGGACTTAAAAAAATCATAGAGTTATTCAACTTTAATGACATTGTTTTAGACGAAGCCGATGGAGTACAAAATGGATTAAAAAAAATTCATCAGTTTGATCCTGATATTGTTTTTTTAGATGTAGAGATGGATGATGGAACAGGCTTTGATTTGTTACGTTTATTACAAAATCCTACATTTCAATTGGTATTTACAACAGCTCATCAAAAGTATGCTATTGAAGCATTTAAGTTTAGTGCTATTGATTACTTGTTAAAACCAGTAAACCCAGATGAGGTAGAACAAACATTTACAAAAGCTTTAAAAAATATTAGAAACAACGATTTAGGTAAGCAGCTTTCTGTATTAATGAATCAATTATCCTACAAAAATGAAAATGATAAAAAAATAGTATTAAAAGATATTGAAGCAACTTATTTTATTAAGGTTTCAGATATTTTATATTGTGAAGCAGAAGGTACGTATACCAAATTTTATTTTACCAACAATGAACCCATTCTTGTTTCAAAAAATTTAAAAGAGTATGAGAGTATGTTGGAGCCATTAGGGTTTATAAGAACACATCATAGTTATTTAGCTAACCATACAAAAATTAAAATGTTTGATAAAACCGATGGTGGTTCACTTGTATTAGAGGGAGGCCTTAGTGTACCAGTATCTCAAAGAAAAAAAGATTTTGTTTTAAGTATTCTAGAAGGTAGAATCTAATACAGCATTTTTAAAATCTTTGAATTAAGAACTTTGAAATGAAAAAGATACTTTACTCTATATTACTATTTTTATTTTTTTTAGCATGCAAAAAAGTGGATTACGATTCTTGCTCTGATGAAATAGGATTATACAAACTTGCTAAATATCCTATTGGTTATGCAATAGATTATAGCACTTTAATAAATGATGTAAACTATTCAAAAATTGCAACTCAGCAATTCAATAGTGTAACAGCCGAATATGCCTTTAAAGCTGAATATTTAGCACCCCTTGAAGGTGTATATAACTTTAGTGAAGCAGATAGCATTGTAGCATTTGCAACAAGAAATAATCAAAGAGTGCATGGGCACACCCTTATTTGGCATCTGCAAATACCCAACTGGATAAAAGACTTTAATGGTAATAATAACGATTGGGAATTACTTTTTAAGAATTATATCCAAACAGTTGTGCTGCACTTTAAAAATAAAGTAACCGCATGGGATGTAGTAAATGAAGCCTTTAATGAAGATGGAACGTTACGTAATTCTATTTGGAAAGAAAAACTAGGCAGTACTTATATTGAAAGAGCATTTAAATATGTGCAAGAAGTAGATAATAATGTGTTGCTTTTTTACAATGATTACAATTTAGAATCTAATACAGCTAAAAGAAATGCTGTTATACAACTACTCAATAACCTCAGACTTAAAGGTGTTAAGGTAAACGGTATTGGCTTGCAAATGCACATAAATACTACAAACCCTGAGCTTACACAAATTGCAATTGCCATTAAGCAGGTTGTAGATAATCAATATCAGTTACATATTGCTGAATTGGATATTTCTGTAAATCCACTTTCTAAAGACATGCTGTTTACAGCTGATTTAGCAAGTATACAAGCTTCCCTCTATGCAGGTATTATACAACACTATAATCAAATAGCTAAAGCATATCAATATGGTATTACCTTTTGGGGAATTACAGATAGATACAGTTGGATAAGAAGTTATTACAACAGGATTGATTTTCCTTTACTATACGATGATAATTATTTACCCAAACCAGCCTATTGTGCTATAAAAAGTCAGCTATGAAAAAAATAGTATTGCTTTTTTTTATAATACTATTTTGTAAACAAATAGATGCTCAACTTGCTATTAGTTACTTTCCATTTCAATCCATTGTTTCCCTTACAACAAATACAGAAAAGAAACTTTGGGTGGATTATAAAGTTGAAACAAATACTTTTTTTACCAATATGAATATGGAATTTTCTGTAAAATATAATTTCAAAAAGAATACCCAATACAACTTGTATTTAGCCCCTGGATTTGTCTTCAACTTAGCCAATCCTTCTGCTGGCTCTCCATTTGCAACGGCTATTTTATAGATTTTGGCAGCCGTATAAAACCATTCATAAAAAATAATCATGTTCAACTTGTTTTTGAACTATCACCTTACTTAAACTATGAATATAAAAGTGGTAATTTAAGATCGAGATTAGGCATTGCTTATCAACTATAAATATTCACTTAGTTAATACTTATAACCATTCTCTGATTGACGATAGATTACCCTTTAGAGAAATAATCTTATATTTTAATGAGTATACCATTATATCTATAGTATACATTCAATACGGTTATGATTAACTTCCTTCCCTAAACTTATTTGCATAATGTCTGTTCACCAATCTAACCAATACAATGTCTAAAGGAAATTGGTCAACAACTGTTATTTTATATTCATCAATTATTAAGTCTATTTATTCGTGTGCTAATGTTATCTCTCCAGCTTATTAAGCTAGTTTAATTTCAACCAATATTCATTAACTAAATCTAACAAAATGGATAAAAGTTACACTTTTACGAAAAATTTATTGTTTGCAATCTTCTTATTATTTTCTTCGGTTAAAACATTTGCTCAACCGGGTAGCACTTTTACGCATGTGGCAACAACTGGTATTTCATCGGGCGGTGCAGATAATGTTGCATTTGCAGTTTCAAAGACTGATAACCGAATGTATGTTGCATTCAAAGATGTAAGTAATAGCAATAAGCTTACTGTTATGCAGTATACTGGCACTACTTGGGCTCTTTTAGGTAATGCTGGTATATCGGCAGGTGCAGTTGCTAATGACATTTCTATAGCTGTTATTAATACTTTGAATGGTAATGAAGTTTTTGTTGCTTTTAGTGATGAGAGTAATAGCGACAGATTAACAATTATGCGTTGGGGTGGCACTAGTTGGACAACTGAGGGAACAGCTGGCTCTCATTCTACAAGCAATGTAACAAGCTTAAGTATTACAGCAGCAGATAATAACGATTTATTTGTTGCATATAATGACTTTGGCTTTTCTGGAAAAGTTTCAATTAAAAAAAGATCTGGTTCTTCTTGGTCAAATATAAGTGGATCAGGTATATCTGCAGCTGCAAGTGATTATGTTGATGTTGCTTGCGATAAAAATAACTTACCGTTTGTAGTATATAGAAATGGTGGTGTTGGTAACACTGCAATAGTTAAAAGATACAATGGAAGCAGTTGGGTAGATGTTGGTTCAGCGGCAATTACTACTGGCTCTGTTACAGATTGTAGCATTGCATTTAATAGATTAAATCGACCCAATATTGCTTATAGCGATGGTGCAAATAATAACCGTGCAGCTGTTAAGTATTTTGATGGTACCAATTGGCAGTCTCTTGGTGCTACTGCTATTTCTCCTAATACAGCTGCTTTTACAGAACTTACTTTTGATTATGATAACAATGCTTACATTATATATAAAGACAATTCCGTAAACAATAAAATTACTGTAAGAAAATACAATGGTACATCATGGTCTACTGTATCAAGTGCTGGTTTTAGTGCAGGTACGGCTGATTTTGCTAATATTAAATTTGATACCGACCAAAATATTTATATAGCCTATAAAGATGCTGGTGTAAGCAATAAGGCAGTAGTACAACAGTTAACTTGTAATAGTGCTGCAACACCCACTATAACATCGAATCCTGCAGGATTTAGCTTTTGTGCAGGTGGTGGTGTTACATTAAGCACAACGGCACAAACCAATACTACATTTTCTTGGTACGAAAAATTAAACACTCCTGATGTTATTGGAGAATCAGTTGATCTAAACGATAGTAGCAATAACAATAGTGCTGCATTTTCATTTACTACAGATGCAAATGGTACATTGTATGTGGTAAAAATGTTGCTGTCTGACAGTTCAATTAGAGTAAAAAGATTTACAGGTGGCAGTTGGCAAAATGTAGGAGGAGTAGTGGGTAAAAGCTTTGGAAACAGAAGTAACGATGTTACCGATATTGCTTTTGATTCACAAGGTAATCTGTATATTGCTTATATAGAAAACAGTGGCTCAAAATCTGTTACACTTAAAAAATTTGTGAGTGGTAACTGGGTTAATGTAGGGCCAACTGTAACATCTGCCAATACTCATGCAGCATTGAGCATTAATAGCTATGGTGTAATTGCTTTAGCTACAGGTCAGTTGGGCACATCTAGCAATCCTATTGTGTATATAAATGATGGCAGTGGTTGGGTTGCAAGTCCAGTTCTTGGTGGAAATAATGTAGGGTATTTAGATGTATGCTTTGATAAACTTGGAGCTGTGTATATTGGGTTTACAGATGCTACAAACATTTATGAGCAAGGCATACCTAAAGTATTCAAATACACAGGTACAGTTTGGTCTGGCTTTAATCTTGGTATTACATCTCAATCACATTTTATAACATTGGCTTGCGATGACAATAATACATTATACTTATCTACCAATTTAATAACTGGCACTCAACCAAGCTTACTGCGACTATTAAATGGAGTTTCTTCATGGGTGAATATAGGACCAAATGATAACTGGAACTTTAACAAAAAAACCAATGCCATGGCATTAGACAATGATGGTGTTCCATACATGGCTTACACATTCCTTAATGCAAGTAATAATCAAGCAAGGCTCAAAGTAGCAAAATATGTAGGCAACACTTGGGTAGATGTTGTTACAAGCATAAATGATGCTGGTTTTGATAACCAAGCTCAACTAATATTTAATAATAGAAATGTAGCTTATTTATTGGGTTACTATTCTAGCTCTACAATCAATAGAGGTGAAGTTTTACAACTAGAAAAGAAATATTTAAGTAATGGAACAAGCAGATATGCAAATAATTCAACCAATTATTTTGTAGTAGCAAATGCAGGTTGTGGCAATGGAGTTGTTTCAAACGAAGTAACAGTATCTCAAACCTCACCTACTAATAATTGGACAGGTGCTGTTAACACCGAGTTCAATAATACTGGCAATTGGAGTTGCGGTTTAACCCCAAGTTCTAATGATGATGTGCTAATACCTTCAGGTGCACCTCGTTATCCTATTTTATCATCTAATTTATCGCCGAATGTTTCTATTAAAAAACTCATTATTCAATCGGGTGCTTCTTTAACATTAAATGGACAAAATATAAGCATAAGTGATAGTTTAATAATTAATGGTACACTAGATGCCAATGTAACTAACTCAAAAGTTACTATGAATGGTACTACAGAGCAAACAATAAGTGGCAATAGTTTCGCAACTGGTTTTAATAATTTAACTATCAATAATCCATTAAATGTAAAAATGAATTTAACAGCACCCACTGTTAATGGAACACTACAATTGAATAATGGTAAGCTCATTCTAAGCCTTGCTCTTTTTACCAATAATATTACTGGTTTTAATAGTGATAGATTTATCGTAATATCTTCTGGTGATAATACTTCAATGCTTCGTCAAAGTATTCCAGCTGGGCAATCTAAAACATTTCCAGTTGGTAACTCAGTATCTAGTTACACACCAGTAATTGTAAGTCATACATCAAATACAACAGCGGAATGTCGTTTAAAGGTTTTTAATGCTACTGGACCCTTTACAGGCAGCAATTCAGACAATTATGTAAATAAGCGATATAGATTTGCAGGTACACCTAATGTGGATTTTAGCTTTACTCTATTTTGGAATACTGAAGATGAAAACAGTGGTTTCAATAGAAACTCTTGTGCTATACTTACTGGATCGCATATTGGTCAGAATGGTTACTCTGTTGCCAATATTATTGACCAAACAACTTCTGCTGTTGCTACATCACAAAGTGCAACATCATTTAGTAGAACTATTACTGGGGTAAGAGACTTAACCATAACTGGTATTAGCACTACGTTCTACAAAGACATGTATATTACCAGTCAATTAACACTATTGCCAATACAATTGGTTTCATTCTCTGCTAAACCAATTAATAACAATTTTGCAGAAATTAATTGGCAAATTACTACTTCATCAAATCCTAAATACTTTGTTGTTGAAAGAAGTAATGATGGAATTGTATTTGAAAATGTTGGTTCAGTTAATGCAACTTTATATACTGAATATGTTCATATTGATAAAACAATTACTAAAACTGGAAATCAATTTTATAGATTAAAAATGATGGATATAGAAGGTAAAATAACCTACAGTAAAATTGCCAAATTATACATTAGTGAAGGAGGAATATCCATTAGCAATGTATATCCACAACCTTTGCAATCAGGCTCTGTATACTTAGTAGTAAATACTCCGCTTAAAACCGATATGCGTTTTGTTGTAACAGATTTATCTGGGAAAATACTTGTAAGAAAAATATCAAATATTAATAAAGGAGAAAATATTGTTGAATTAAATATTAGCCATTTATCTAAGGGAACTTATTTTGTTACAGGTTATTCGGCTGATATTAAAACAAATACAACTCCAATTATGAAGTTCTAACATTTCTAGATCTCACAGTTAGTTTAGTTTAAGTCCCCTATATTCTTATAGGGGGCATTCTTTTTTTAAAACAATAAAATTATTTC
>ERZ724516.1647-NODE-1647-length-12918-cov-4.961129_pt1 | contig 12918 bp, 18 predicted proteins | sample MGYA00376049_ERZ724516 | MGnify/ENA primary metagenome ERZ724516 (study PRJEB28724, sample SAMN07190886) | activated sludge metagenome | isolation source: activated sludge of sewage treatment plant in Hong Hong | place: USA: Christiansburg, Virginia | collected... | reverse complement strand
AAAAAGTGGAAAGCAACACGGTGAAAAAATTGCAGTAACGAACAATCCAATTGTTCCGAACTTGTCTATATTGTTTGTTAGTTTCATTATACTTTTTCAGATTTTAAGTTTCCCTTATTGATATGTTTGAAAAATGGCTTGAGTATTTTATGATGCTCCTCCTTTAATGAATAAAATATTGTTTGAGCAGAACGCCTCGTTTGTACAATGTTTCCATCCTTCATTTTTCGAAGATGCTGCGAAACTGCCGGAATGCTGATTCCTAAAATATCACTTAAATCGCAAGGGCAGAGTTCATTCTGCTCCTCTAATAGGAAGAGAATTTTTAAACGAATTTCATTGCCCGCTAATTCTAAGACCTTTCCAAGAGATTGGAATGTAGAAGCATTTTCATTCAAAGTCTTTCGGCATTGATCAATTTGCCTCCGGTCGGCATATACTCTTATGCAGGCGCTTTTTTCCATTATGAGTTTAAATTACGTACAAATGTATGCTTATTATTGTATTTAAGCAAATACTTAAATACAAAATGAAAATGAAGAGGGGTAGCCCAATTCATTTCCACTTTTTCATAGTTACTTTAAATTCTGTGGATTCTTTTAGCTTCATCAAACCCAACCCATTTTCCCTTGCTATCTTGCCCCCTGTTAGCCAATTCCCTGCGCACTAAATAAATCAAATCAAAGTCTCCTTCGATAGCTTCAGCAAGCAGTTTACTACTTGTTAAACTAAAGATAAAAGAAGGGTTGTCGTCATCCTTTCTATTTGCATAGTAGCGAGGATCAAACTTTCCTTTTGATTTCTCGGCAGTTTTATCCCACACTTTTAACGCCATCCCCATCTGCGTCATAAACGCTGTAAGGTTCGGATGCATTTCAGTTACAACATCGTAAAAATTTACGCTTTGTTCTTGAGCGATGTCTAAAATTTCAATGTACTCGCCATCCGTTAATTCAAGATCCCACTCACGCTCAATAACTCCTTTTAAAGCACGGATTGTAGAATTAAAAACAATTGTTTGTTTAGGCTTTTCTGCTTTAACTATTTCAGGAGAAGCTTTGCCGTGTTTTGCTTTTAATCTTTCTTCTCCTGTTTTAGTTAACTGACCACCCATCTTTTTCCAAATGTCTCCGGGAATTTCCTCCCTAACAATCGTATCCGTTTCCCTTGCACGGTTCATCGCTTCCTTATACTTCTTTGCTTTATAAAGGCGATTAATTTCTTTTAGGACTGCATGGTCACTTTTATTTAAGTGTTCCGGCTCAGTCCAGTCCTCGGTTTTAGTTGTTTTCTTTTTCATAGTGTCTACGTTCGATACTTTCTTTGGAACTTCCAAGTTCTTTCTGCTCTTTTTGACACCACTAAATGCATCCTCCCAATCATAAACAATCTCCTTGTCTTCCCCGGCAATCTTTTTTAAATCTGCTTTTGATCCACTTAACTTAATTGAGAAATATGCCACTCCATGCGTAACATTGTATGAGTCGTTATATGCATGTTCTATTTCAAGAACTTTTACATTAACTTTCTTTTTCTTGATGATAGAATTTACAATCGTGGTTATTTCAGCAATAGCACGTTCAGGTTCATTATCTAAAATGTCTGTGACATCTTCTTCTTTTTCGCCCTTACGTTTGATGTAGATAAACAGTTCGCCTAATGGAATAGGTAATTCTGCATCAATCTCGATCTCACTTTTTTTCACACCTGATAATTCTTGTTGTGCATCATCAAATATGCTCATCTCGCCACCTTGATTGAAACGACCGAACTGCACAGCCTTTCCTCTTTCGGGTACTTCAATTACAACATCCACATCGTGCTGATATGAATTTGCGCCTTTGAATTTTCCATCTTTAGTTGTTTGAAAAATGAAGATAAATGATTTACCCGGATTCTTGCGCTTCAATAGTTGCAAGTCTTGTGGACTTAAACCAAGATTGTTGACGCTGTCTAAAATAACAAACTGATACTTGCTTAAATCTTCAGGCAAGTAATCACTAACAAATAAATTCTCATGCTTTACATTTTTATCGTTGAGTTTCATTTGGAGTGTTGCATCCAACTTCTCTTCGTTAGCAACATAAAGCACCGTTCCATGATGGCGAGCCAAGTATCCGGCAAAGTCAACGCATAGATAAGACTTACCCATTTTAGGTCTTCCAAAAACCATTGCAGTAAATCCTGGACTTGGGTCGCCAATGAGGTCAAACCATTTTCCTGAGAATCCAATTGAATTAAAATGAAGCTTCGCAAAATCAATACTGTTCATCAAGTTTTGTTTTGGATCAACCACTTCCGGTTTTTCTTCAACACCACTTAATGTTTTTTTACTTGGCTTTTTTACAACCGGCTTCTTCTCTTTATTTAAAGCAGAAGTAAACTGCTTTTTTGTTGCAGCAGATAAAACAACCTTGATGCTTTTACCCATTGTATTTAAAAGGGATAATAGCTTTGTTTGAACAAGCTGAACTTCTTTAGATAGCTTTGAGTCCGCAGTAATCTTTTTACTTTTAATAGCACTTTGTACATCATTAAGAAATCCCTCAATCTCTTGCTTCTGTATTGTTTTGCCATCAAGTATTAAAAATCTCTTTACAAACTTTTCTGCTATTGTAGATTCTTGTTTCATTGTTTCTGTTGGTATTGCTTTACCTTCTTTTACTGCAATGGCTTTTTCTAAAGCCGCTTTTCTTATTTCAATTTCTTCTGTTAAGCCATCTTCTAATTCTGCATCGCACTCCAAGCGATAAATCATTTTCAGTTTATCGAGAGGCAAACCTTTGTATCCGGCTGCATCTGCTTTAGCACGAGCGATAATTGGATTATCACTAATGCCGGATAAACCTTCTTTCTTATCAATGAACTCAAACAACTTTTCGAAGGCTAAATCAAACACTCGTTTCACTTCCGTATCATGTTCATAGATGCTCCAGTCGTTGCCATTGTCAGTTCGTTCTTCTATTAGCGAATGAGATTTTTTAAGCGCTTCCGGCAGGTTCTCAAAACCAACTTCACTAACAGCTTTAAAATAGTTTTTAGTTGTTATTCTCATGCCGCTTTTAATTTTAATTGATTTAATTGTTTGTAGATAATTTTTAGATCTCTTGCATCCTTGGTGTTGAGTGTATGAATAAAAGGCTTCATTTTAGAAGGATCATAATTCATGACAATCATTTCCGTTTTTACTTTATCGGTGTGTTTTGTTACTGCCACGCTCTTCGATACCTTTTGAAATTTCCACTTATACTTCGTGATGTAAGATTGCAGGATTTTAGAAGGATAAGAACTCAAGAGGAACTTTCCTTTTACCTTGGAAAGCGCATCGAGAAGTTCTCTGTAATTGTCTTCTGAATAACCTTTATAATGACCTTGATCCGAACCAATGTACGGAGGGTCTGCATAGATAAATGTTTCTTTGTCATCGCATCTTTTTATTACTTTAATTGCATTATTGTTTTCCACTTGCACCCTTGCAAGTCGGGTTTCATATTGTCGAGTAAAAGCATCTCGCTTGTTAGCGAGTGATGCTTCTTTTGAATCGTCTTTTCCAAAGCCCCATGAACCAATCATTCCTGCGAACCCTTGGTTGGTGGCTGTCCACAATGCCCACGCTCTTTTTACATCAGAATAGCGTTCAGGATTGTTGTAAATCGTCATGGCTTTTTTGTATAGCTCACGACTGTGTAATGTTGCTTGAATTTCTTTTTGAAGTTCAGGGAACTTCGTTTTTATGACTTTAAAAAAATTAATGACCTCGCCATTGATGTCATTAATGACTTCCACATCCGATTTCGGTTTCGCAAAGAATACCGCACCACCACCAAAGAATGGCTCACAGTATAGCTTATGCTGTGGGATAAGCGGAAGCAAATATTTTAACAGGGTTTGTTTCCCTCCGTAGTATGTTATTGGTGTCTTCATTTAAAAAAGGAATAAAGAGCCTCCCGAAAGAGGCTCTTTGATTTTTAGCTATAGATTAATGCAGTTCTGTTGTTCCAAATTTTGTCAAAGGTTTTGTTTCCTGCTGCCCATTGATAGGTCAACACGCCTTTTACTTTGGTTACTTTCTGAATTGCCCACACAGGGTCTGCTGCTTTTGCTCCCGGTAATGCGTATCCGTTATAAATAACGTTCGGATTACATTCATCAATCAAGATGGGATCAATAAACATTTTCTCGTTCAATGCATTTACAGTTGCTTGCAAAGACTTAAGCGTTTCTAATTCTTTGTTTTGATTTACTTCAGTTGCAAAACCTGTAATGCCAGTACTGGTTTGAATGAAGCCCATTAATTGGTCTCGTAAATCTTCAGCACCTGTAGAAGCCGGAGCAGTTACATTAGCTTGGTCAACAAAAATGTTGTTCAATGCGCCCTGACCGATATCCAACTTGATGATGGTATCTCTTACGATTTCCACTTCACGGATTTGATTTTTTAATACAAAGCGAGTTGCACCGTCCTCGGTGATTTTTAAGCTCGCACCATTGTTTTCAATTGTAATCGCCATAATTATTGTTTTTTATTTTTGTTTAGATATTCAACAATGCTCTCTCCGATAACTGCCCCCATAAATCCACCTATCATTACATAGGGTACAGCATCTTTTTCAGCATTCCTCGCATAGAAATACATCAAGAGAGAGGTTGCTAATGTTGCGGTGGAAACGATGGTTTTTTCTTTTATCATTGTTGTGATTTAATAAATAGTGATGTTGTTATTCCTGTCATTATCATAAGTCCACAGGTAAGCGCTTTATTTTCAAATCGCTTTTTTCTGTTTGCCTTTAAAGCTGTGTTCAAATCATTGGCGAGTTGCATTTGTCGTTGCTGATTCTCTTTCTGTATATCGTACATGCTTTCGTAATTCCGATTGCATATAACCAATTGAGAATCCTTGATGGCGACTGCTTGATTGAGAGAACTAATGGAAACATTGCATAAACTATCTTGCATATTACTTAAGCCATTCAGCACTAAAACTTCCCTTCGTAATGTGTCACAGGGTATATTGCTTGCTACAAGCGTTTGCTGTTTCTTAAGTAAGGCTCTTGTGCTTTGCAGTTTCACACTCAGCTTTTGGTTTTCAGTTTTCAAAGAGTCGGCAATCCTTTTGAACTCTTGCTTCGCTTTCTGATAGTTTTGATGAAGCGTTTCCACTAAGTTGCCGGAAGTTTTAATTTCCTTTTTGACTTCTTTTACATTTACCTGTTGTGGTTTGTCATTGCAGCTTTTTACTGCAATGAAGCAAACGATGATGCCTATGATAAAGGCAGAAAATAACTGTTTCATATTTACTTTGTTTTTAATTTATTACACTTGCTTTTTTTCAATCGAGTACCCAAAGCATCCTGCGCCTACCAAGCCAACCAAGGAGTAGAACATAAACTCCGGTATTTCTCTTCCGAAGAATTGCTGCGCTATCCAACTGATAATTACTATCACAATGAATAATGCAGTTGCTACCTCTCGCAGACTGTGACAACCATTCTTGTCTTTCAGTAAAGCTGCTAATGCTATTAAGAATTGATTTTTCATTTTTGTTTTTTCTTTTTATTCTTCCTTTTTAAAATCCCCCACAAGGCTGTTAAACCAAGTGCTACCGACACCGACCCGATTGCCCATCGCTTTAGCGTTTGTCTTTTTACCGCCCTGAAATCAATCAGCGTATAGGTAAAACTGTTACCGTGCAGTGATTTGTGCTTTTCCGCTAAGCCCATGAACTCATTGAATTCACTTATGTTGGCGAACACCTGACATCCGGCTGAGTATTTATCTACCTGCTTTGTGATTCCATTCAAACTTGCACGGTGGATGTTAATCCCAAACATTCCCTTACTCTTTGTGCCATTTCTAAAATCTAGTTTTGCATCTCTGTCGTAATCTCTGATAACGGTTAGGGGCTTCGCCTCAACTAACGCTTTGTATTTTCCCTGATGCAATCCGATTTTATAAGCACCCTTGTATTGACCTTGAGCGAGGATGGCTGTACCTTGAGGTTGCATCGGATTGCGCAACCAAAATGTACCCGGATCGGTAGTGACCTTGTAAACATGGTAATGCCATTTTAAAGGAGCTACTTTGTAAAAGACATGCATCTCATCATCAAACCTGTTGGGGATGGTACTTGCTGACCTGATCCCGACAATATTTAACTCGTATGGCTTTGTATAGAGTTCATATCCTTTACTTCGTAGTATTCCTTTGATCTTCGCCAGTATCATTATGCAGCGTTACCTAAATCGGGTTCATACTCCTTCAACCATGTCTTTACATCAAAGCAAGGGCAAGCTTTGTGTACATCCGGAAAGTCACGGTGTCCCAATACTTCTGCTTGAGGATATTTCTCGGTAAGAGAAACTATCAAATCAAACATCGAATGTTTTTGAGCATCGCTTCTGTTGTCGACAGGCTTGTTGTCTTTGTCCACACCACCGATGTATGCAATATTGATACAGTTCGAATTGTGTAAATAAACTCCGTTACTGTTTTTACTTTCATCCAACAATTGAATTAAAGTTCCTTGTCGTTGGATTAGATAATGGTATCCGGGAGTATCTCCCCATCCACGTTGCTCTTTCCAATAGCGTTTGATTGACTCCACAGTTGTTGTTGGAGGAGTGGCTGTGCAATGAACCACGATATATTTTATGTTTCTAAGATTTTTCATTTTTAAATTCTTTTACAGATTTTACTTGTTCTTTTCTTACCCTGAATAGTTCCGTGCTGTTTTTAGGAATGAAATAAATCCAACCTAGATGCGTGAACTCCTTTACTCCAAGTATGATGTGCTTTGGAATCTTCATTTTGAGTTTGCCCTGTACTTTGAAGATCTCGCACTCTTCAATAGAGATCACTTCTTCTCCGTATTTGATTAGGCCACTCAATCCGCCACCAACAATTTTGGTATAGTTTGCTTCGTTAATCGTGGTCGGCATTTTTGCTTTAACTAAAGCTGCTTCCACTTCTTTACCGAACATTCCATCCACTCCATATTTCGGAAGTATGCCTGCACCGTATTTTTTTACTAATGCATTTTGCAGTAGTGTTACTCGGTTTCCTTTACTTCCTCTCTTTAATGGAAAGTCATCGTTTCTTGAAGTAGCAGATGCTGTGTTTGCAGTTTCTGTGAAGGAACTTGTATCTTCTTCTTGATTTGCTTTCTTCTTGTTTTTCCAATAGTTCCATCCCAAGAAACCTGCGACTCCAGTTCCTAATACGCCCAGTCCAATCAGGATTGTTTTTCTTTTATTGTGTGTTTTGTTTTCCATTATCCCTTTGGTTTTGATAGTATTATTTTCATGTAGTCGTTAATTTCCCACATCTCCAATTCTCCTTTTAAGTCGCTTGCTAAATCACTTCCATAAAGTTTTTTATAAGCGACTCCTGTTGCAATGAATGCTTTTTGTGTTGGCATTTCTGTGAATACCGCTTTGATTGCATCCTCATCTGTACCGGGTAAAAAGCCATAGCTTTTGTCAAAGGCTGCTTTTAATCGTTTCGCCCAACCAACATAGCTGTAACCTGTAATCTGTGGTTTACCGCCTGTTTTATCGGGTTTCTGCCCGATGATTTGGAGCATCTCGTTATACTCGGTCGTTTGTAACTCATCGCTCATGTCGGTGATGAGATTTGAGTTGTAGAGTTTTTTATAAGACTCTTGAACCTTGGCAAAAACTTGTTTACTCGGAATGTCTCGCAACGTGCTTCTTAATTTCTCGGTATCCGTTCCCCACCATCCATCATTCTCAAATGCCATCTTTATTTGTTTGGCATAGGTAGCCGGAGTACCATCTTCAAAAGATTTTTTCTCTTCACGATTGGCGACACTCTTTAATACAAGCTTTCGACCAAAGAAAACACCACCGCCCACAATCCCCAATCCAATCAGGGAGTAGAGGATTTTCTCCTTCAGGGTTAAATCATTATTGGTGGTATCTTTTTTCATTTTAAACTCCTAATGCTTTTTTTGCTAATGCGGTTTTTACAGGATCATTTTGAACGATGTCGGCAAGCTTCACGATTTCTTTGGTGTTTAACTTTTTTGCAATCGTGGTTAATGCTTTCATTTTTGAGTCGGCTTCTGCTTCAGTAGCCGCTTCAATGGTTATGTCGTAACTAAACTTTTTCATACTATTTTTTAATTTCTAATAATTCAAATACTGTTTCGATGGTGTTTGGCTTCTCAACAAAAGATTGCAGGATGAGCATAATCTTATCGAGTTGTTCCTGATTGAAGTGTGTCTCCAATTGCTTTAAGAAACCAAGCTGTGCTTTTACTTCTTCTGACAGACCATCTTCCACAGGTGTTTTCTTTTTAAACACCACTTCGTTTTCTACAACTTCTGCTGTTGCGTTTTCGGTTGTTGCTTCGTTTGCAATGAGTCCGGCAAGTGCATCGCCACCGGGTAATTTGGCAACCCAATGCGGATTTCGTTTCACCATTCCCTCAACAATCACAGAGGCTACATCGCCAAGATTTACATCACCCCAATGCAACTTTTTGCTTTTGTAATGGCTGAGTTGTTTTTCCAAATCTTCAATGTACTCTTCGGCATCTGCTAAATCCTTCTTGCAGGTTTCAAACTCACGCTTCATCAAGTCATTCTGCCAGCGTTCTCTCTCTTGCGCCAATGCAGCAGTCAATCGTTCGCTGATTCGGTTCTCCAATTCAACCCCGGACAAGCCTTGCGGTTGTTGTGGCACATGATTGTTCTCTACATGTTCAATTGGCTTTTTCTTTTCGATGAAGAAGATGAACTGTATATAGCGGTTTGAATTTTCAGTGTTGTACACAAATACTTTTACCGTTTCAGTTGTATCTTCGAGATAAGCCTTGTGGTCATCAATCTGCTCAATCTTATTAGTGCGTGGTACAACTTTTACATCGTTCACATACACTTCAAAGTGTTTCTCTTCTCCTTTGGTCGCCATGTCGTGAAGCCACATTTTAAATTGCGATAGCTTCACATCGTTATATGGATTTGTTTGTTGCATTATCTTTTCTTTTTTATTTTGTGTTTTGGTATTACTTGAATAAATCGCAAATGATTAATACCGGATAAATAATTTGTGATCTGTATTTTACTTTGGTGTTCGTATTGCATTTCATTGGTGCTGCTTTCACTTAAATCGAATATTCCTGTTTCACTTTCCACTCTCACATTCTCGGCTTCTTCAACGAGGTAATAGAATTGGTTAAAGGCATCAATGGTATGCGCTTCGTTTGGCTGTAAGACCAAGTGTCGGAATCGGATAAAGTAATCTGCCTTGTATCCTAACTCCTGCATCCTACGTGGGATGTATTCTAAAGCTAGATTTATTGTCATCGTTTATTCCTCCACATTAATCCATACATAGATGGTTACTTCGTAATTGATATCTGTCTTTTGTGTTTTGCCTATTGCATCTAAATACCATCCCTGAACAATCGTTGACTCGGCATCAACCTTCACAATCTCTTCCGTTCTTTTATTGCCGTGTGTATAATCATTTACAGGGAATCCGGATTGAGAGAAATCACCAAGACCAATATTGCTGTCGTTCAAAAAAACATCCGCTGCATAAAACCAATTCGACTCTTCACTACTTTGTAACTTCAACTCTCCAACTAATTGGTTTCTTTTAAAGAATGTTTTTGCGCTTTCCTTTACTTCAACATATTCTGCTTTTACATAAGCTGTTTCTGTTGTTACAACTTCACTCTTTGCAGCAGCCTGTGGTAAAGCTTCCACAGCTTTTGTATCTGTTTTACCTACCAATCGACCGCCATACTCAATTCCGATAATGTACTTTGTATCGTTCGGAAGTTTGATTTGGAAATGCTTCCGTTCTCCTTGTCGCTTGATATTGATCTTGGTAATTATTACTCCTTCCTTCATCATAACTCGTCCTCCATTTCACAGTCTAAATACAAACTCACTCTGTAAGGTTCAAATCGTGTTCTACCATCGTCCAAATCTTTGTAAGTGATTTGAACTCTACCATTGCCCGGGGCAGCACCACCCAAATCATAATAGCGTTGTTTAGGTGCTACATTGATTCCTGACATCAACAGTTTACTTTCGTAATTTTCAGGAAAGAATTCCTCCTTGTTGATTTCAATTTTTTGTGTGCCTCTGTAATACAGTAAATCGTCCTTATCCGATGTAACCAACACACCATGTACTTTTACAATGTTCTTGTCGAGTTCAAAGGTGTCACTCACAGTAGAGTTTGCCTGAGTAATCTTTATGTCAAATCTTTTCTTTGTTGCTTTTAACATGGGATTGTTTTTTAAAAGCCGGGAGATTGCTCTCCCGACTATTGGTTAATGATTAAGGAGTTGTGATTGTTCCGTGTAAACCAACATACAATTGTGTCTTAGGATCAAGTCCTTCCATTGAGCCTAAGTCAACTGTAAACTCAACCAAGATGTCATCGTGAATTAAGCGTGGGTTCGCTAATTTGTAATAACCTAATGGTAGGCTGTGCATGTTGCTTGTTTTGAAAGCTGCAATGCTTGTTTCAGGAATGATTACTTTTTTGTTGGCTTTCAAACTGAACTCTCCGCTTGCGATGGCAGGGAAGTCTTCCAATTGAGTAAACTTCGATCCCATTACTTTGTCCGGTGTGTTGTCTGCCGGAACAGATGCCAATAAGAAGATACCGCTTACCAATAAAGCTTGGTTCTTTGGCAACTTCGCATTGCTGATGTTTCTCAAACCAACTTCTTTTACATCTTGTGTTTCAAACAACTTGATTGTTTTTGAATTCACAGGTTTGATGGAGTAGATGATGGTATCAGCCAAACGCAATTCTCCTTTTGCTAATGCACTTTTGATGTGTGCAGGTAACTCACGGAAATGTTTTTCCATTTCTGCACGAGAGCCTTTGCTTGATACTCCTGGACTCGCCAATTTGTTAATGGTTCTTTGACGAGCAATCGGATTCATTCTGCGTAATGCCCCCAACAGTTCTTCTCCTTCTGCACCATCCAATCCTAGTAATGCTCCGGCATTGTTGTACTCTTCTGTTCCGTCTAATAATTCTAACATGATTTTTTGTTTTTAAAATTTAACTTCTGTTTATTTTTTGTGTGATGGATGTTTGATTTTGTTTAGTAGATTTTTTCTGATGGCTCTACCATTTCCATTTCTCCGTTCAGTCCGTTGGTGGCGTGGTTCTGAATTTGCTCATGGAATTTATCCAAGGCACTCATATCCAATTCTCCAATTGACTCTTCGCTATTCGGATAAACGAAGTATTGCACTTGACCTAGTCCGTTGGTTCCGTTCTCTTCGGTTTTTGGAGCTTTTGCTTTCAACACTTTGTCAAGGAATACTCTCTTCTTCATATCATCTTTCAATGCGAGTAATCTTTCCTTAACTCCTTCTAATCCCTCGGCAGGTTTTCCGTTCATGCCGGATACTGTTTGATAAGTACCAGAAGCCATCATCCCCAATCCAAGTGCAGATGCTAATCTGCTTTTAGCGAAGTGACCAACTCCTGAAACTGCTGCTCCAACAAGGAAGGACAATCGTCCTAATGCTGCTCCGGCAACTCCGCCACCAATCACTCCAACCACGATGTCCTTTCCCAACTCGGTTGCTACATCCTTCATTTTCTCTCCGGTGCTTGCATCGCCTGTTCCGCTTAATGCTTTCTTCTGCGCTGCTTTTTGATAACTGTTTTTACTCTTTGCCATTTCTCTTTTTCTTAATTCGTTTTTTCTTTTTTACATGTATGCTACTGCTTGCTTTTTCTTCTTGCCCTTACGTCCTCCTTTCTTTTTTTTCTTTCGTTGATTAACTCCTGTTAAAGCTGCTTGTGGTGCAGGTGGTTTTGGTTTGTGGAGCATCTTCACTCCAAGGAACACCAATCCTAATCCTGTTAATCCGATTGCAGTCGGCTTCAACCATTTTTTATTCTTGTCCCAAAAGCCTTGTGGTTTGTCGGGATCAGAAGTGTCGCTGCTATCGGTAGAACCACCGCTTGTTTTCATCATTGCTTTTTTGTTTCCTGCATCATCTGAAGTGCTTGATGTAGTTGAACTACCATCATCACTGTTTGTGATTTTTACATTGGCTGCATTCTGTGAAACTTCTGCGGTTGATGTTCCATCGCCCGGTGTTGGGTCAGGGTTTTCAAAGTCTGCACCTTCTTTACTTTTCTTAGGAAACATATTCCCGATGCCTTTTAGTAATCCTGCAATCGCACCGATGATTCCAGTAGCTGCTGTGATAGAAGCTGCTGCTGCGGTTGCTGAACCTAATTCTCCAAAGCCTTCACTCTCGTAGATGTCTAATCCAAGTAATGTGCTTGATGGTGTATTCTCATCCATGCCACTCATGTCATCAGCGAAATAGCCAAGTCCGTTTACATCATGCTTGCCTTTTGAATTTCCTTTTCCGGTAAGGATTGCTTTCTTCAGATTCTCAGGTTTACCTCCGGCATCGTAAAAAATCTTTTCTAATTTTTCCTTTACCTTTTTTAGTTTGGCAAACTTGTCCATGTCCATCTCTTTCTTTCTCGCTTCATCTTCACCCAAGTAGGCATACTTGAGGCGTTGAGCAACTTTGAAGAGATTGAGTTTCATGCTGATTAAAACTCCTTCACGAATCAATGTTGTAGCAGGGTTCAATCGGTTAGTGATGTGCAGACCTTTATGCAAAAGGTTTTTTAATTTTCCTTTCTTTGAAGTATCTCCTTCACTTCCGGGTGGCTGACTCATTTTTTTGAAGAGTTTAATTTTACCGAGATCACCACCTTCTAACTCTTCCCAACCCATTAGGTCTTGCACATCTACGCTGTTTGTGCTGGGTACGCCATTTAAATATTCTAATTCCATTTTTGTGTCTTGTTTTTCTGTGTATGGTTCTTCATAATTGAATCGGTCTACCACACAATCGACCGTGATGTAATTTCCTCCTGTTGTTG
>ERZ724516.1646-NODE-1646-length-12931-cov-6.956353_pt1 | contig 12931 bp, 6 predicted proteins | sample MGYA00376049_ERZ724516 | MGnify/ENA primary metagenome ERZ724516 (study PRJEB28724, sample SAMN07190886) | activated sludge metagenome | isolation source: activated sludge of sewage treatment plant in Hong Hong | place: USA: Christiansburg, Virginia | collected... | reverse complement strand
GCATTCAACGTGGCGAGCGCGTCGCCATCTACCTCGAAAAGCGTTTCGAAACGGTAATCGCCAGCTTTGGCACGCCGGCCGCTGGTGGCGTTTTCGTGCCGCTCAACCCTTTGCTTAAGGCTGAGCAAGTCGGCTACATCCTTCGTGACTGCAATGTACGCGTGCTGGTGACCTCCCCGGAACGTCTCGCCCTGCTGCGGGAAACACTTCCGGCTTGCCGTGACCTGCGACATATCGTAATTCTTGATTCCGCTGCCCCCCTGCCGACTATCGATGGGCTAAATCCATGTCGCTGGCGCGACTTGCTCGCCGCACCGTCAATGCCCGGCCATCGGGTAATCGACACGGACGTCGTCAGCATTCTCTATACTTCAGGGAGCACTGGAAAGCCCAAGGGCGTAGTACTTTCGCACCGCAACATGGTCGCCGGCGCCAAAAGCGTCGCCTCGTATCTGGAAAATCGTGCCGACGACACCTTGCTCGCCGCCCTGCCCTTGTCCTTTGATGCCGGATTCAGTCAGTTGACGACCGCATTCCATGTCGGGGCGCGAGTTGTACTGCTCAACTACCTGCTGCCGCGCGACGTGCTCAAGGCCATCGAACGCGAGAAGATCACCGGTCTGACGGCGGTTCCGCCGCTCTACATTCAACTCACGCAACTGAATTGGCCTGAGACCATTACCGAACATCTTCGCTATTTCGCCAACACAGGGGGGCGCATGCCGCGCGAGACGCTCGATGCGTTGCGCCGACATCTGCCGAAGACCCGACCCTATCTCATGTACGGCCTGACCGAGGCATTCCGCTCGACTTTTTTGCCCCCGGAGGAGGTCGACCGCAGGCCCGACTCGATTGGCAAGGCGATCCCGAACGCCGAGATCCTTGTCCTGCGCGAGGATGGCTCGCCCTGTGCGCCTGATGAACCCGGAGAACTGGTCCATCGCGGTGCGCTGGTCGGGATGGGCTACTGGAACGATCCGGAAAAAACCGCCGAGCGTTACAAGCCGCTACCGGTCAATTCTCCCGGGCGCGAAGCCGGACTCGTGCTGCCGGAGATTGCCGTCTTTTCCGGCGACACGGTGCGCATGGACAATGAGGGCTTTCTCTACTTCATCGGGCGCCGGGACGAAATGATGAAAACTTCGGGCTACCGGGTCAGCCCCACCGAGGTCGAGGAAATCCTCTACGCCACGAAGATGGTTGGCGAATGCGTGGCTTTCGGGGTCGATGACGACCGCCTGGGTCAGGCGATTCAGGTAATCGTCACCCCATCCGTCGGCAGCGCGTTGGACACCGGCGCCTTGCTCGTTGAATGCCGCGCGCGCATGCCGGCCTACATGGTTCCGGCTGGAATCGAGGTGCGCAGCGGGCCTTTGCCACGGAATCCCAACGGCAAGATCGACCGCAAGACGCTCGCGACCGAGTGGGTCGAAAAGAACGCTGGCTGAACCAGGCCTATCCGGAGTAATGTCAAATGTCGCTTCCTGAACGCCCGATGCCCGTTCATGCCTCGATGAACCAATTAGCCAGCGCCGATGGCCAGCTTCTGGTTGGCGGAATTCCTCTTGAACGCCTCGCTGCCCGTACCGGACAAACGCCCTTCTATGCCTACGACCGGCAATTGCTGATCGAACGCGTTGCCGAGCTACGCGCGGCCCTTCCGAATTCGGTCAAACTGCATTACGCGATGAAGGCAAACCCGATGCCGGCGCTGATCGGTGTCATGGCTGGCTTGGTCGATGGCATCGACGTCGCTTCGGGTGGCGAACTGAAAGTTGCGCTGGATGCGGGCGCAGATCCGGCGGAAATCAGTTTCGCCGGCCCCGGCAAGCGCCGCGGCGAGCTGACTCAGGCAGTAGCGGCTGGTGTCCTGATCAACATCGAGTCCTTCCGTGAAGTCAGCGAACTGGCCAACATCTCTGCCGAACTCGGGCTGCCAGCGCGCGTTGCGGTGCGCGTCAATCCGGATTTCGAGCTCAAGGGTTCCGGCATGAAGATGGGGGGCGGACCGAAACAGTTCGGAGTCGATGCCGAACTGGTCCCCGAACTGCTTAGCGAGATCGGCCGCACGGGCCTGGCCTTCGAAGGCTTCCATCTTTTCGCCGGCTCGCAGAACCTGCGCGCCGAGTCGATTTGCGAGGCCCAGCAGAAATCTTACGAACTGGCGTTGCGACTGGCAGCCGATGCCCCGTCACCGGTTCGCTTCCTGAATCTGGGTGGCGGCTTCGGGATACCCTACTTCCCGGGAGAAACGCGGCTCGACCTCGCGCCGATCGGCAGCAACCTGGATACTCTGGTTCAGCGCGCCGCAACCGACATGCCAGATGCGCACATCGTCATCGAACTCGGCCGCTACCTGGTTGGCGAGGCCGGAATTTACGTCGCCAGGGTCGTCGACCGCAAGGTATCGCGCGGCCAGACCTATCTGGTCGTCGATGGCGGCTTGAACCATCACCTTTCGGCATCGGGCAATTTCGGCCAGGTCATCCGCAAGAACTACCCGGTCGCCATCGGCAACCGGATGAATTCCGCCAACTGCGAGTCGGTATCGGTCGTCGGCCCCTTGTGCACGCCGCTCGACCTGCTCGCTGACCGGATGGAGCTTTCGGTCGCTGGGCTGGGTGATCTGGTGGTGATTTTCCAGTCCGGCGCCTATGGGGCCAGCGCCAGCCCGCATGGCTTCCTAGGGCACCCGGCACCGCTCGAAGTCCTGGTCTAGCGGGCTGACGGGCCGCCCCCTTGAGTTCCCGCCCGCTGCGCGGTATTGCCGCTGCCCTCGGGCTCGTCAGCCTTTGCTGCGGTCTCGCGCTTGCCCTGCATCATCCACTCTCGGCGCCGGCCGCCAGTGCTGCCTTTCTCGGCTGGACGCTTGCCGCCTTGCGCTGGCCCAGGCTGTGGCTGACCGCCCTCCCCGCGCTGCTGCCCATACTCGGCCTCAATGCCTGGAGCGGCTGGGTCATCTTCGACGAGTTCGACCTCGCGGTGCTCGGCCTTGCCGCTGCAAGCTACATCGGCTTCGCCCGCAGCTGGCCGCAAGGCGCACTGAACGCTCTCCCCTGCAGCGCCTGGACCATGCTGATTTTGGTGGTGCTCTGGCAGATGCTCGCCATGACCCGCGCAGTCGCCGGCAGCGACAGTCTTCAATTCTCGTGGTTTGAAGGCTACACCGACCCGCTGAATGCCTGGCGCGTCAGCAAATCCTGGCTTTACGCACTACTCCTGACGCCAGCACTGCTCGCGGCAATCACGGAGAGCCGCGAACGGGTAGTGAACGGACTGGCGAATGGAATGACGCTTGGACTCGCCCTGCTGTGCGCGATCGTCCTCTGGGAGAGAGCCACCTATCCCGGCCTCTTCGACTTTTCCGAGTCCTACCGGACAAGCGCCCTGTTCTGGGAAATGCATATCGGTGGTGCCGCGATCGACTTCTATCTGGTTCTGGCCACCCCGTTCGCATTGCGCTTCCTGTTGCAAGCCGCGACCCGGCTTCGCTGGGCCGCCGCGGCACTGCTGCTCATCGTCGTGACCTATGTCTGCCTGACCACTTTCTCGCGCGGTCTCTATCTCGGCCTGCTGGTTTCGTTCATCGTGATTTGCCTCCTGCAAAAAGCGTCCGGGGCCAACCGGTCCTCAAATTCGATCGAATTTGCCTGGCGAACAGGGGCCAACAAGGCGCTTTTCATCCTGCTCGCCATCGAAGCCAGCGCCATCCTGTTCGGCGGCACCTTCATGCTCGACCGCCTTGGTGCGAGCCAACGGGATTTCGGAAGCCGCCTGGAGCACTGGACCGAGAGCGCCGGCTTACTGAAGACCCCTTCAGACATGCTGCTGGGGATCGGCCCCGGCAGCTACCCTGCGGCCTATTCGAAGGCTTACCCCGCAAGAGAGCTACCGGCCGGCTTTGCAGTTCGCAACGATGACAAAAATGCCTTCGTTGAATTGCTGGGACCGGCGAGCCAGGGGCGCCTGGGCGGCCTTTTTGGCATCGGCCAGAAGTTGTTGCTTGAACCGGATGTCAAATACGTCGTTTCCATGGACGTTCGCGCGGCGCAACCTACGCGAATCCTGGTCAAAACCTGCGTCAAACACCTGATACACGAGATGGATTGCCGTAGTCGGGTGGCTGCAGTCCAGCTCGGTGAGGACTGGCAGCACATGGTCTTGCCCCTGCCACCCACCGGCGGCCCAATCCGCTCTGCAAGGCCCGGCTGGTTGTCGATTTCCCTTATCAGCCCCGGTCGTTCAATAGAAATTGACAATGTCGATCTGCTTGAGAGCAAAACAGGCACGTCGCTGCTGGTCAACGGCGCCTTTTCTCAGGGCGGATCCCGCTGGTTGCTTACCGGCCATCGATACTTTGTGCCCTGGCACACGGACAACCTCTATCTGGAAGCTACAATTGATGTCGGGTTGGTTGGGCTGGTTCTGTATCTCGGCTTTTTTCTGCGTGCACTCATAGGGCAGATCCACCACCGGGCAAGCTGCGGCGTCGAGGATCGCGCAATACTGGCTGCAGTTCTGGGCGCCCTTGCGCTTGGCCTGTTCAATAGTCTGTTCGATGTTGCACGCGTTGCGTTTGCCTTTATCATATTATGCATTTTGATTGCCGCTTGGCCGGGCGTCAGTCAGAATAGCGACTGAACGACTCGCAAGGCCTGAATATCAGATTGGGCAAACCCAGAAAGAATCGTCACGAACGTGAAATAAGCCACGCTCAGCATATGCCGCGATCACTAGAATTATCTGTGAAGGATTGGCAGCTTGCCGATCGATAATACTTCGCCGTATGGCGGACCTAAGTGTTGAGCCGACTGTCCGAACTGCTTTACCTTCCTTTGTTCGGTGTTGAGGATTAGGTATGTTGGGCGATGGTGCGAATTGGGCATGGGAGCACATGAATGATCCGTATTTTTAATCACTGGTTCCACTGGCGACCGCTGGCCCAAGCACTGCTGGATTCCTCGTTTGTCATTGTCGGCGTCGTGATTGCCATCACTTGGACGCGGCAAGGTTTGCCGATCGATCACCAACAAGTAATCCTGTTCGGCCTCATCGTCATTGCTGTGGCGATGTCACTCAGTAGCTTAATCGGCCTCTATCAGCGCATCCACACGCGCACGATCATCGACGCCCGCACCCAGGCACTGCTGTCGATCTATCTTTCATTTCCAATTGCCTATTCCTTCTATGTTCTTCTGCCACTGGCGCCGGCCAGCAGGGAACTGGCCCAGCTTTCGGCGATGTCGGCTGTTTTTGGTTTACTCGTAACCCGTGTCAGCGCATGGCCCTCGGCAAAGCCAGGCGTCACTAAGCGCCGGATTCTCGTTCTTGGTACCGGCATCAAAGCTCAGGAGGTGAAGCGGGCACTGTATCGTTCCGACCCCAGCGCTGAGATCGTCGGCTTTTATGCCGGAGCCAACGAAAACGATTCCATTACCCCAGGCAACCAGGTCGTCTCCCCCGGCCGGACCTTGTTCGAAGCAGCGGCTGCGGCGAACGCTAAGGAAATCGTCGTTGCATTGACCGAGCGCCGCGGCGGCACCATGCCAATGCGCGAACTGCTCGACTGCAAGCTGCGCGGTATCAAGGTACTCGACCTCGCCAGCTACTTCGAGCGGACCCTAGGGCAGATTCGCCTGGACTCGCTTTACGCCGGCTGGCTGATCTTTGGCGAGGGCTTCAATCAGAGTCATCCACGCGCCATCATCAAACGCATTTTTGACATTTTGTTTTCCCTGATCTTGCTGGTCTTGACGCTACCAATAATGCTCGTCACTGCGCTGCTGATTGGTCTCGAAAGCGGATTTCCCATCTTCTACCGACAGGAACGTGTCGGCCTGAATGGTCGATTGTTCAACGTGATCAAATTCCGCAGCATGTGCTGTGACGCCGAGAAGGATGGAAAACCAGTCTGGGCAACTTCAGGCGATGCTCGCGTGACCAAGGTCGGGGGCATCATCCGGAAGCTGCGTATCGACGAACTTCCGCAACTTTTCAGCGTCCTGAAGGGTGAAATGAGCCTGGTTGGCCCGCGGCCCGAGCGCCCTTACTTCGTTGACCAACTGACTCGGGAAATCCCGTTCTACGCAGTCCGGCACAGCGTCAAGCCAGGGGTAACGGGTTGGGCCCAGGTTTGCTATCACTACGGCGCCACCGTCGAGGACTCCGCGGAAAAATTGCAGTTCGATCTCTACTATGTCAAGAACCACTCTCTCTTCCTCGACTTGGTTATCCTCGTTGAAACAGTCGGGGTCGTAATCACAGGGAAAGGGGCTCATTAAACCGGGTATCGAGGTTTCCACTCTGACCAGGTTGCAGACAGTCCTATGGATCACCAAACAGCATTGCTGATCGCCTGGAGCATGGGTACTGCGGCGGCAAGCTACGGGTTGCTCGCCGCCTACCTTGTCTCCCTCGGCCAGACGTGGCGCAGCAGCAGGCGCGCCCGGGCCATGTTGGCCGCAATCACCTTGGCTGCCCTGTGGGCGGTCGCCGGAACCCTGTTCGCCCTTTCCGGCAAGCCCATCCTCTTTTTTTCCGGTTCTCTGCTGGACATCCTGCGTTACGGCGCGTGGTACGTATTCCTTATCCTGCTCCTTTCGCCCGACGACGCAGGCCAGCGCAACGAACGGGTATTTCCGGCCTGGTTGATTCCGCTTTGCTGGACAATGGTACTGGGCGGCCTCGCGCTACATCTTGCACTTGCGCTGCAAGTCCTGCCCGCGGCGCAGTGGGCGCGGGCGCAACTGTTGCAGGCGCTCGGGATGATCGTGCTGGCGCTGATCCTGCTTGAGCAACTGTTCCGCAACGTCACCGACGACGCGCGATGGAATGTCAAACCGCTTTGCCTGGCGCTGCTCGGTCAATTCGGCTTCGATCTCTACCTCTACTCGGATGCCTTGCTTTTCAACCAGATCGATGCCGATGCCTACGCGGCGCGCGGTTTTGTCCATGCGCTGGTAATCCCTTTGCTGCTCGTGGCCACGGTCCGTAGCCGCGACTGGACGGCGAAGATCCGCCTCTCGCAAAAAGCGGCATTCCACACCGCGACTCTCCTGATTGCAGCTGTCTACCTGCTTTTCATGGCGGCCGTCGGCTATTACGTTCGCTACTTCGGCGGCGACTGGGGGCGTGCGCTCCAGCTTTCGCTACTCTTCGCCGCACTCCTTTTCCTTGGCATCCTCGGATTCTCGGGTGCAATGCGCGCCAAGCTGCGGGTCCTGGTGGGCAAGCATTTTTTCAGTTACCGCTACGATTACCGCGAGGAATGGCTGCGCTTCACGCAAACGCTGTCCGCCCAGAATTCCCCGCAGGCCATGGGCGAGCAGGTCATCCGCGGCCTGGCCAACATGGTCGAGAGCCCGGCCGGCGGGCTTTGGCTGAAGGCGCCCGGCCAGAGCGGTTTCAGAATGGCCGGACGCTGGAACATTCCGGCCAGCGACGAGATCGAGGACGGCGATTCGTCTCTGTGCCGCTTTCTCATCGACAGCGGTTGGGTGATCAATCTTGAGGAGTACCGCGCATCCCCCGGACGCTATGCCGACCTGGTCATGCCTGAGTGGGTCTATCGCATCCCCAATGTCTGGCTGATCGTCCCCTTGATGGTCAGCCATGAAATGACCGGCTTCGTTATCCTGTGCAGCGCCCGTACGCGGATCGAGGTAAACTGGGAAGTCAATGACCTTCTGCGCACCGCGGGCTGCCAGGCAGCCGGTTTCCTGGCACGGATGCAGGCCACTGAAGCCCTGCTCGAAGCGCGGAAGTTCGACGCGTTCAACCGGATGTCGGCATTCGTGGTCCATGATCTCAAGAATATCGTCACCCAGCTTTCCCTGATGTTGCGCAATGCCGAACGCCACCGCGATAATCCCGAGTTCCAGCAGGACATGCTGATGACCGTCGAGCACTCCGTCGAACGCATGCGCCAGCTGATGATGCAGTTGCGCGAAGGTGCGACACCGCCCGGCACTGCCTGCGGCGTTGCCCTTCCCGATGTCATCGAACGCATCGGACGGAGTAAAATGGAACAGGGGCGACGCGTTGAATTAAGGATTTCTGAGCACTTGGCGACACGCGGCCATGAAGAGAGACTTGAGCGCGTCATCGGCCATCTGGTCCAGAACGCGCTGGATGCGACGCCAGAAGACGGCAGGGTGTGGGTTTCACTCGGCAAACGAGGCGACCGGGCAGTCGTTGAAGTCGGTGATACGGGACAGGGCATGTCCCAGGAATTCATCCGTGAGCGCCTGTTCAAGCCCTTCCAGAGCACCAAGCAGGCGGGCATGGGCATCGGGGCGTACGAAAGCGCGCAATACATACGCGAACTGGGTGGCGAATTGCAGGTTGAAAGTCAGGAAAACATGGGTACCCGGGTAACGATGATTCTTCCTTTGTTCGAAGCTGGAAGCAGATCCGATCTGCATGAAACGGAGCCGGCGTGACCGAACAGAAGCTTCGCCCCCTGCTCATCGTCGAAGACGACCCCGCTTTGCAAAAGCAGTTGCGCTGGTCTTTCGACAAATTCGAGGCGTTGACCGCAAACGACCGGGAAAGCGCGCTGAATCAGCTCCACCGTCACAGTCCGGCAGTGGTGACCATGGATCTTGGCTTGCCGCCCGATGCCGACTCGGTATCCGAAGGATTCCATCTGCTTGAACAGATCCTGGCCACTGCGCCGGACACGAAGGTCATCGTCCTCACCGGCCAGAACGATCAGGCCAATGCTTTGAGGGCGATCGCCCTCGGTGCATACGATTTCTTCGCCAAACCGTTCGAGCCGGAGTTGCTTACGCTGACGATAGACCGCGCCTTCCGCTTGTTCGACCTCCAGCAGGAAAACCGGCGGCTTCACGCCCTTCAGCATCCTGCGGCCTTGGCCGGCCTGCTGACCCGGGACGGCGAAATGCTGCGCACTTGCCGGACCATAGAGAAGGTCGCCAACACCAATGCCACGGTCCTGTTGCTCGGCGAGAGCGGTACCGGCAAAGAGGTTCTGGCCCGCGGACTGCACGAAGCCTCGTCGCGCAAGGGTGAGCGTTTCGTCGCGATCAACTGTGCCGCCATTCCCGAGAATCTTCTGGAGAGCGAGCTTTTCGGCTATGAAAAAGGCGCCTTCACCGGCGCTGCCAAAACCACACCCGGCAAGATCGAAACCGCCCAGGGTGGCACGTTGATGCTAGATGAAATCGGCGACCTGCCGCATTCCCTGCAATCAAAACTTTTGCGCTTCCTGCAGGAACGCGTCGTCGAGCGCCTTGGCGGGCGTCACGAGATTTCGGTTGACGTGCGCATCGTCTGCGCGACGCACCAAGACCTGAAGGCCCTGATCAAGGAAGGCCGGTTCCGGGAAGACCTGTTCTACAGACTCGCCGAAATCGTCGTCACAATCCCGCCGCTACGCGCCCGGGCCGGCGACTCCGCCCTCCTCGCCCACGCCTTCGTGAATCGCTTCGCGTCCGAGCAGCACCGAGGCAACCTGACCCTTGCCGACGACGCCATTCGCGCAATCGAAGCGCACCCGTGGCCCGGAAATGTCCGCGAACTGGAAAACTGCATCAAACGCGCGGTCATCATGGCCGATGGCACACAAATTACCCGCGAGGATATCGGCCTCGCTCCGCCGGCCGATGATGCGAACGAATTCATCGATTTGCGCCGGGTCCGCGATGACGCCGAGCGGATTGCGGTAGTGACCGCACTTGGCCGCGCCGATGGCAACCTGGCAAGAGCTGCCGAGCTACTCGGCATCAGTCGCCCGACCCTCTACGACATTATGCATCGCCTTGGATTGCGATAACCTTCAAGCCAAAACAGGAAAATACGATGAAAAAGCCATTTGTACTCCGCACTGCAACGCTTACTGCTGCATTGATTGCCGGACTGTTGGCAGGCTGTGGCGGCGACAATCCCGAAACACTGATTGCCTCTGGTAAAGAGTTCCTTGCAAAGAAGGACAACAAAGCGGCCGTCATACAATTCAAGAATGCGCTTCAGCAAAACCCGAACCTGGGTGAGGCCCGCTTTCTGCTGGGCAAGGCGTTGCTTGAAGGGGAAGATACTCGTGGTGCCGAGGTCGAATTGCGCAAAGCGTTGGATCTTAACTACGCGCCCGAGCTGACTGTTCCCGTGCTGGTCAATGCCATGCTTGCGCAAGGCCAGGCAAAGAAAGTGATCGACGAATTCGCCGGCACCAAGTTGTCGGGCGAAGCGGCCGCAAGCCTGAAGACTTCGCTGAGTCAGGCCTATCGCACACTCGGAAATCCGGAAGCTGCACAGATGGCAATTGAAGCCGCCCTAGCGGCAAAACCGGACTATGTACCAGCCATCATGTCAGATGCCCGTGCGAAAGCTGCGAAGGGCAACGTCGATGGCGCCCTTTCGATCGTTGATAGCGTCCTCGGCAAGGCCCCTGGCGATCCTGATGCGCTCATGTTCAAGGGTACCTTGCTCGCTTTCAAAGGAAATCAGGCTGGCGCCATGGAACTCTACAACAAGGCGGTCCAGAGCAAGCCGGATTACCTCCCAGCGCACACCGTAATTTTCTCGGTCTTAATGCAAAACGGCGCATATGACGATGCTGAAAAACGGCTGGAGGTCATAAAAAAGATTGCCCCTTCGAACCTCCAGACCGTGTATCTCGAGGCACAGCTGGCATATCAGCGAAAGAATTTCAACTTAGCCAGGGACCTTTCCCAACAGCTGATCAAGGCTTCTCCAAATAATCCCCTCTTCCTCCAATTGGCCGGCGCATCTGAATATCAGCTTGGTTCATACATCCAGGCGGAATCATTCCTGAATAAGGCTTTGCAACAAGCGCCAGAATTGCCACTCGCTCGAATCCTGATGGTAAGCAACTACTTGCGCAATGCCCAGCCTGCCAAGGCATTAAGCACTCTGCAACCGGTCATGGATAAGATCGACAAGGACCCTTCCATGCTGGCGCTTGCGGGACAAGCCTATCTCCAGTCAGGTGATCCGAAAAAGGCGGAGGAGTATTTTGCGAAAGCCAGCAAGCTTGATCCGGACAACGCGTCCCGGCGTACTTCGCTCGCGCTCGCTCAAATGGCGCAGGGAGATGTAGCCAACGCAACGTCCGAACTGGAGCGACTGTCTGGCGAAGACAAGGGGATTTCGGCCGACCGCGCACTGATTGCCACATATTTGCAACGTAATCAACTCGACAAAGCCCTCGCCGCAATTGATGTTCTCCAGAAAAAACAACCGGACAACCCAGCCACTTACAATTTGCGCGCACGCGTTTTGCTGGCCAAGAAAGACACGGCAGGGGCACGCATCAACCTTGAACGAGCTCTAGCTCTGAATCCGACATACATTCCTGCAGTCGCTGCCCTGGCGTCTCTGGACATGGTAGAGAACAAGCCTGCGGAGGCCCGCATGCGCTTTGAAGCGGTGCTTGCCAAAGACCCGAAAAACAGCGCGGCGCTTTTGTCGCTTGCGAAACTCACCGCGGCAACTGGCGGTAATCTCGAAGATGCCCTTGCCTTGATCAACAAGGCAGTAAAGGAAAATCCTTCTGAAATAGGCCCACGCCTTGAACTCATCGAGTTCTACCTGGCCAGGCAGGATGCCAAGAAAGCTGCTGCTATAGCTCAGGATGCGCTTGCGGCCATTCCCGACAAAGCCGAACTTTTAAACGCGGCCGGCGTTGCCCAATTCCTGTCCGGTGACGTCAATCAGGCGCTTGCAACATACGCCAAGCTTGCAACCCTGCAACCGGCGTCACCGCTGGCGTATCTCCGCATCGCGGAAATACAGTCGGCACAGAAAAATACCGACGAAGCAGTCAAGAATCTACGCAAGGCACTTGAAATCCGGCCAAACCTCCTAGAAGCCCAGCAGAAGCTGATACTTGTCTATCTGGCTGCTGGAAACTCCAAAGATGCCCTCGCTGTAGCGCGCAATGTCGAGAAGCAGCGCCCCAGCGAAGCGGTCGGCTATGTGCTGGAAGGCGATATCCAGGCGTCTCAAAAGCGCTGGCCGGAAGCCGCTTCAGCTTACCGTTCAGGCCTGAAGCAAGCACCATCGACGGAACTGGCGATTCGCCTGAACAAGACGTTGCTCGCTTCCCAGAACGCAACCGAGGCCGACAAGACCGCCAACGACTGGATCAAGGCACATCCGAAGGATGTCGCATTCCGCCTCTACCTTGGCGAAGCTGCCACCGCGCGCAAGGACTATCCTGCAGCAATCCAGCACTACCGCTCGGTGGTCGATCAGCAGCCAGAGAACGTTGTGGCCCTGAACAACCTCGCCTGGGTCGCCGGGCAGACAAAGTCGCCAAAAGCCATCGAATATGCGGAAAAGGCGAATAAGCTGGCGCCCAACCAGCCGGGGCTGATGGACACGCTGGCCATGCTGATGGCGGACAAGGGCGACACCGCCGGGGCGATCACACTGTTGCGCAAGGCACTGGAGATTTCACCGCAGGCCGCCCCGCTCCGCCTCAATCTGGCGCGCGTCTTGATCAGTGCCGGCAAGAAGGACGAGGCACGCAGCGAACTGGACACTCTGGCCAAACTGGGCGACAAGTTCCCCGAACAGGCTGAAGTCACGCGCTTGCAGAAATCGCTCTAAGGTTTAATTTCAATTCAAGAGAAGAAAAAGATGACGAAAACAATTGCTGTTGTCGGACTAGGTTACGTGGGGCTGCCCCTCGCCGTGGAATTCGGAAAGAAATTCCGCACCATTGGCGTCGACCTCTCCGCCGAAAAAGTCGCCTGCTACAAGCAGCACTTCGATCCAACGGGAGAAGTCAGCAGCGAGGACCTCAAATCCGCCACCCTGCTTGAAGTCGGCATCGACCCCACAGCGCTCAGGGAGGCGGATTTCGTGATCGTTGCCGTGCCGACCCCGGTTGACGACGCGCACCAGCCCGATTTCAGTCCGCTGGTCAGTTCCTCGCGGGCCGTCG
>ERZ724516.1644-NODE-1644-length-12932-cov-5.042013_pt1 | contig 12932 bp, 19 predicted proteins | sample MGYA00376049_ERZ724516 | MGnify/ENA primary metagenome ERZ724516 (study PRJEB28724, sample SAMN07190886) | activated sludge metagenome | isolation source: activated sludge of sewage treatment plant in Hong Hong | place: USA: Christiansburg, Virginia | collected... | reverse complement strand
TGGCGCACGATGCAGAATCTGACCTCGAGCGCCGACGATTTCGCTCAGACCGATAAACGTCAGCCGGTCTTTTCCGCCGCGGGCTTCGCTGCCGACCCGATTCGCCGTCACGCTGAACACGCGATTCTCCAGGCACCGTGTCACCATGGAATCCGGACAATTCGGCAACACGAGATTGGACGGATGCGCGATGATCTCAGCGCCCTTCAACGCGAGAGTTCGGGCAGCCTCCGGATAATACCAGTCGAAGCAGATCATCACGCCGATGGTGGCTGCGCCGATATCCCACACCTGAAAGCCGCTGTCCCCCGGGCTGAAGAACAGCGTTTCCTCGAAAAAGAGATGCGTCTTGCGATAACAGCCGATAAACCCCTTCGGACCGACCACAACCGCCGAATTGAAATAGTTGCTACCCGCCCGTTCCGCCAACCCGGCGACGATAGTCATCTTGCGGCGCGCAGCGATCTCCAGGAGGCGTTGCGTCGTCGGCCCATCGGGCACCGCTTCCGCTAGACGCGACACTTCTTCCTGTGACGTGAATTGATAGCCGGTCGCAAACAACTCGGGCAGCACGATCAGATCGGCTTCTGCCTGCTCGAGCTGCGTCGTCACGACATCGAGGTTGCGCGCCACCTCGCCGAACACCGGATCACACTGAACATAGCCGACCCGCATGAGGCTGCCTTTCTCCACAAAGAAAAACGGGCAGGGATGCCCCTGCCCGTTTTATCGTACGCGTCGTCGATGCGCAAGAACCGCTTACATACCTTCGGACAGATGAGGGAGGGCGTTTTCGACCGCTTTGGTCGCCACGTCCGCATGGCCCGCCTTCCCGTGTTCGATCCCGTCCTTCAGGCCCTTAATGGCTTCACCCACATGCGGATTCTTGGTCTCCGCCATCGCGCCCTCGGCATGCTTGAGCGCGGCTTCGGCATGTTTCACCAACGCATCCGCATGGCCCTGCTTCCCATGCGCCACCGCTTCCTTGGCATGTTCCACGGCTTCCGCTTGGTGCTTATTTCCCGCCGCGAAGGCCACACTGGACACCATCGGCGCTCCGACGAGCGCCATCATGACTCCGGCCACCACGACTCCCCGCCACATAGCAGTCTGCATGAAACGCCTCCTCTGTAAGTATGTGCACTGCATGATTCCGTATCCTCTGTAATTCAGCATAAAGACGGCCCCCTATCCTGTCAAGACGGCCGCATGCCCGTCGGCACCTGCGACTCCGACAGGCCCAACAGTTTCTGCAGGGCCAGCAGATCTTTCTCCACCGGGCAGGCAAAATCCCGGCTCCACTCCCACCAGGAGCCAGGATAATTACGCAGCCGCTCAAAGCCCGCGAGGCGCAGGACAAAGTAGAGCCATCCCGAACGCACCCCGCCCGTGCAGTAACACACCGTTTCATGGGCCGGGTTCAAGCCCTTGAGTTCCAATTGCGCGTGAATGGCGTCCAGATCTTTCACGGTGGCGTCCGCATTGAGAAATCCGCTCCACGCCACATGTACCGCGCCGGGGATATGGCCGGGTCTCGGAATGCCCGACACTTCCTTCCCGAGAAATTCTTCCAGACTCCGCGCATCCACAACCGTGGTCGTCGGATGGGGCTTTCGCACAATGCTTTTCAGCTCATCCTTCATGATGATCGCCGAGGCCAGGGGCGACACGGTAAAGTTGCCGGAAGCGGGCCTGACCGCGCCATGCTCGAACGGGCGACGCTCGTGGATCCACTTGACCCATCCGCCATCCAGGACTTTGATGTTCTTGTGGCCGAGGTATTCCAACATCCAAAACATGCGGCCTTCGTCGCCCCAGTTATCGAAGGGATTGGAATAGATGACGACCTCGCTGTCCCGGTTGATCCCGAGGGATTGCACCCGTTGCTCGATCCGTTTCAGGTCAGGATCGAGCAGTCCTTTGGCGACGGCCTCAGGATCACTGTATTCGTGCCAGGTGGAATGGACCGCGCCCGGAATATGGCCGCCGAACTCGTACGTGGACCGTCCTCGCACATCGAGAATCACCAGTCCTGGCTGCCCTAACCGTGCCTGAAGTGTCTCACAATCGATGAGTAATGGATGTTGCATGGGTTCCTCGATCTCGTCGGTGAATACTTACCCTTGTGGAACTGATGGATTCGCGCAGGCCATTGGCGGCGGCTCAGGCAATGGATCGGCGAATGCGGACGCCAACCCTTCATTCAGCGGCACTTCACGCTCATACACCGTGAAGGCGTAGGGATCATCCGCCATGAGGCCGTATTTCTTCTTCAACATGTCATGCTGACCGTCGGTCAGAATGTGGTACCGAACACGGGCCTTCAACGTCAACCCCTTCGAGGCCTCCGGCATTCGATACGCGAATTGATAGTCCCGGCTCGCCAGCGGCAGCAAGCGGTTATCGTACAACTCCACAATGGCCGGTTGCCACATAATCCAGCGGCCCATGGTATGGCTTTTTTCGGCCAGAATCTGCTGATTGCTGTCTTTGACCGTAAATTCGACCGTAAAGTGCCGGTCCGGATCGCCGGTAGGGAGTTTGTGTCCCGCCCCGGCATTTGTCAGCGTGAGGGCCACCGTGACCTGGTCGCCCGGCTTGGGCCTGGGGGGATCGACCTTCACTTGGATCGCCGCCGCCCGCTTCACCATGTCGGGATCATGGCCTCCTCGCCAGAGATGCCGGCGCCCCCGCCTGATGGGACCGTTCTCCGCCACCGGGCGATCCACCTCCGGCATGTGGCAGCTTTGGCAGATAAAGCCCCGCTCCTGCATGAAGTATTTGCCTTCATATTCTGCATAGGTTCCGCACGGCCCGACATTGTAAAACTGCGCCGGGCCTGAGACCACATTGTGGCAGCGCGAGCAAAACTGCGCGGTGCGGAAACTCGGGTCGAATTTCGTCGGGTGCGGTGCAGCCGAATCGTCAAATGGGCCAAGAATGACCCCGTCGCGCACATGGCAGGCCGCGCAGGTGATCGACTCCTTTTGCAGTGCGGCATCGAAATGGGGATTCGGCTCCTGCGTCGCCTTCTCCACACGCCCACGCGGGATGTCCTTCACCAGCGTCGGCTGCTGGTTCTCCAGCGGCGTATGGCAGTTCAAGCACACCCAGATGTGTTTGTCCTTTTTCCAATACGCCTGAAAAAACGGGTCCTCGTAGGCATGCGCATGGATACTGGTCTTCCACTCCTCATAAATCTCCCGGTGGCATTGCCCGCAGGATTCGGCCTTCAAGCTGGTCAAGCCTTCGGGGACCTTCTGAAAGGGAATCGCATGCGCGTACTCCGACCGGAGGCCGAAAATGACGACCGGTTTTACCTCCGTATAATAGAGGTAGATCGCCCCCGAGATGACCGCGAAGCCGAGCAGAAGCTTCAGCCACCAGGTCATGACGCCACCAGCGCTCGAATGTGCCGCTCCACCGAAGCCGCCAAGGCCGTCAGGTTATACCCGCCTTCCAGGGACGACAGCAGCCTCCCACGGCAATGCTGTTTCGCGATGCCGACTACAATCGAGGTCAACTCGGCATAGCCGTCTTCCGTAAGCCCCATGCTGGCCAGAGGATCATCCCGGTGCGCATCGAAGCCGGCGGAAATGATGACCAACTCCGGCTTGAAGGCATCGGCGGCGGGAACCAGTACTTTCTGAAATATCGCCCGATACTCGTCGTCACCCTCCCCCGCTTCCATCGGCACGTTAATGGTGAAGCCTTCTCCCGCGCCGGTCCCGGATTCCGTCGCGCGACCGGTGCCGGGGTAATGCGGGTACTGATGGGTACTGAAGAAGAAGATAGAGGAGTCTGCCTCGAAACTATGCTGCGTGCCGTTGCCATGATGGACATCCCAATCGACGATCAGGACCCGTTGCAGCCCGTAGCGTTTCTGCGCGTAACGTGCCGCAATGGCGACATTATTGAACAGACAAAACCCCATAGCCCGCCCCGCCTCGGCATGGTGGCCCGGGGGACGAACGGCGCAAAAGACATGCTGCACCTGGTCGGCCATAATGGCATCCACCCCAGCCAAGACCCCGCCCGCGGCCAGATAGGCGGCGGTCAGCGATCCAGGCGACATGGAGGTATCAGCATCCAGGGAGATCCGGCCGCTGGTCGGTGCCTCCCGGTTGAGATGCTCGACATAGTCCGGCCGGTGAACCAACGTGATCCATTCATCCTCGGCTTTTCGCGGCGCAATGCGCGTGAGCTCAGCGGCCAATCCGCTTTGCTCCAGTCGCTGCATGATCGCGCGAAGCCGGTTGGGCGACTCCGGATGGCCGGCGCCCATATCGTGGGCGAGATAGCGGGGATCGTAAACGAGACCGGTGGTGCCCATGCTGTACTCGTGACAGGGATGCCGTCAGCCTGATTACCGACGACGAGCGATCATTTGACCTTAACACGCGTCAAACTGCGTAGACAACGCGCAGAGAACGCTGCTATCGTCGTCTCACTGGAGGAACCGATGCCGAATCCAAGAATTGAACCGTTGAAACGAGTCTTAGCCATTGAGCCGGACGATGATGTCGCCTGGTTCGGGCTGGGAAAAGCCTATATGGAAGATGCCAACTTCGAGGAGGCGGCCAAAGCCTTGAGGCAGTGCATTACCGTGAAACCGACCTATTCCGCTGCCTACTATGCGCTGGCGCAGTCGCTGTTGAAACTGAATCGTATAGAGGAATGCCGCCAGGTGTCGGACCAGGGGATCGACGTGTCGACTAAGAATGGAGACGCGATGGTGACCAAAAACCTCGAACTCCTAAAGGGTTCCCTCCCCGCGTGAGTCCTGGCCTTCTGGAAGTGTCGTCGAGGGCAGCACGGCGCGGCCCCTGTTGCCCTCGACCGAGCTGACAGGTTTCACTGCTGACGAACGTTTCAGGCCGATGCCGCGCCGGTTTCATCGTCATCGCCTGCATTCGCTTCGGCGTCGCGCTTCTCGGCCAATGTGGTCGCCACGTCGTCCAACCAGCGACCCGCCCCATCCAGCACTTCACGTACCAACGGCTCCGGATGGCCGGTCCGCTTCATCGTCCACTGGCACAAATAGCCCATCAAATCTTCCCGCTCGAACCGCCGAGTCGATTGTGTCGATAATTGCGCCAGCTCCGACAGGCCGGTCCGGAGAATGTCCGCGACCGTGTCCCGGCCGTAGGACGTCGCCGCCGTCACATATTGAATCGCCCGATTGATCTCTTGTTCGGTCATGTGCCCACTCCCCACCATGGGACGGATTGTAACATTCAAGCCGGACCTGTCAACGGTCCGTCAGCCCGAGACGTCTGCCCTCAAAGAATCTACACGCCCTGGGCCGGCGAGGATGGTATGATTCCGGCTATCACTCACTTTGTAGGAGCCTCGACCATGGCCGTTTCCCGCAAGACTGCGCCTGCTGCATCGTCCCGTCGTTCGAGCCCGTCCCGTGAATTCGCCGACCGGTGGGAACTGTCCGATCTCGTCGCCGATCCCGTGAAACAATTCGATCGCTACCTCAAAGACCTGAGCGCCAAAGTGGCGCGCTTCGAAGCGGCACGCACTGATCTGGCCGCAACCATGCCTGAACAGAGCTTCTTGAACCTGCTGACCCTCTCAGAGCAGATCGCCCGGGATTCCGGCCGGCTGGGGGCCTACTCCTATCTCTGGTTTTCTGAGGATACCAAGCAGCTGCAGGCCCGGTCGTTCAAGACCAAAGTCGAGGAGCACCTCACCTCCCTTCAGAATCGCCTGTTGTTTTTTGATCTGTGGTGGCAAAGCGTCGATGAGAAAAATGCGGAACGCTTGATGGCGAACAGCGGAGACTTCCGCTATCACCTGGAAACGATCCGGCGTTTCAAACCGCATACGCTCTCGGAGCCGGAAGAGAAAATCATCAACATCAAGAACATCACCGGACAAAGCGCCGTGCATCAGCTCTACGATGTGGTCACCAACGGCTTCACCTTCACGCTACGCCTGGGCGGCAAAAAGAAGACCATGAACCGCGAAGCGTTGACGGCCTACCTGAGAAGCCCGAAGGCCTCGATGCGGGAAGCGGCCTACCGGGAAATGTATCAGGTGTACGAATCCCAGCAGGATCTGCTGGGAGAGATTTACAAAACGCTCATCAATGATTGGAAGGCGGAGAACCTTCAGCTCCGCCACTTCAAGACGCCGCTGGCCTCCCGGAACCTCAGTAACGATATTCCCGACTCCGCGGTAGAAGCCCTCCTGGCCGTCTGCATGAAAAACGCGCCGATCTTCCAGCGCTATTTCAAGCTCAAGGCCAAGCTGTGCAAGATCAGCACGATGAACCGCTACCATATCTATGCGCCGCATCGGGCCGAGCAGAAAACGTACCGGTACCCGGATGCGGTCCGCATGGTATTAGACGCCTATTATGGATTCTCCCCACGATTGGCCGAACTCGCGCAACGCGTCTTTGCCGATCGGCACATCGATGCGCGCATGAAGGCGGGGAAAATGGGCGGCGCCTATTGTTACAGCGTGACCCCTAAGGTGACCCCCTATGTGATGCTGAATTTCACGGGCGAGGCGCGCGACATTGCCACGATGGCGCATGAACTAGGGCATGCCGTACACGCCATGATGGCGGAGCAACATAATGTGTTCACCTTCCATTCGACGCTGCCCCTTGCGGAGACGGCCTCCGTGTTCGGCGAGCGCATCCTGTCCGATGCCTTGATGGCCTCGGAATCGAACAAGTCGGTGAAGCAGAGCCTTCTCGTCAATCAGTTGGACGACATCTACGCCACGGTCATGCGCCAGGCGTATTTTGTCGCCTTTGAGCGGACGGCTCACGATATGGTGGCTCAGGGCGCCACCACGCATGATTTGGCGAGCACGTACATGACCTTGCTCAAGCAGCAATTCGGAAAGTCACTGCGTGTGCCGCAGGAATTCCAATGGGAATGGCTCACCATCCCGCATCTGTACGCCAGCCCGTTCTACTGTTATGCCTATAGCTTCGGCAACCTGCTCGTGCTGGCCCTCTATCGCATGTACCAGGAACAGGGCAGCGCCTTCGTCCCGAAGTATCTGGACCTCCTGGCGGCCGGTGGATCAAAGGCGCCACACGCGATTCTTGCCCAGGTGGGCGTGGATATGAACTCTCACGCGTTTTGGCAATCCGGCTTCGATGCGATTTCAGGAATGGTCGATCAGCTGGAAGAGACTATGAGGTGACCGCAAGAAGAGCCACAGCAAGGCTGACGCACAAGCACCCGGGATCACATCGGAAAGCCGCGGATAGTTCGTGGGCAGGGAGGGGTTAAATACGTTCGGAAGATTTATCCATCTCGACCGGATGACCTAAAATTTCCCGTTCTGCCTCCAGCCAGTCGCGCATATGATACCCGTCCAGGCACCCCCGTTGTTCGTACAACTCATGCGCGCGGGCGGCAATCCGCACCTGTATATCCTGCACAGGCGCCGGCCGTTTCGCCTGAACACGTTTCTCCGAGACAGATGGCTTGGTGGCCTGCTTCGGCGTGCGTGTCGCAGCCTTTTTGGGCGCGGTCTTCTTTTTCATGCCTGGTTCCCTCATTGCCTGTTTCCAAACGGTGCGCCCGTCATTTCGTACGGCCACTCATCCGCAATACCTGTTCGCACCATAACATATTCAGCACGGTTCCTGTATCGCAAGACCACCCTCCCTTGCCGGCTTAGGCGATCCACGGTGAGGAACAGCTGGTTCGCCGTGAAACCCGGCACATGGCGGAACAACTCCTCCATGGCGCAAATCCGACAGTGTTGCAGATAGGCCCACACCGCGGACTCTACATCGATTCCATCATTCTGAAAGCGTCCATCATTCATCGTGTGCCTCCTCGATCTTCCATCGTTCGAATGTCCAACCTACCCAGCAGGTCCCGCAATGGGGGACAGCGCGCGAGCCTGTGAGGTTCCCGCCGGTGCTAGGGCATCTCATCGGCCCGTTGTTCGATTTGATCTGCAGCCACCCGCAGCTGCCGGGCGAGGGCCCGCCGCTGTTGGATCAGTCGCGCATCCGTTGGCAGAGCATGCTGGAGCAACATTTCAGCCTCGACCTCATGGTGATCGGCGAATGTCCGCAGCTCCTGCGCGTCTTCATGCCATTGAAGCCGGCTTTCGGAATGCCCTTGCGCGGTCCCTAGCACTGATGGATCGAGTTCAGCGGGCGAGGGCTCTCGAACCGACGTGGCGGCACATCCGGCGAGTGCACTCACGACAAAAATGACACCTGCGTGTGACAGCAGAGCGTTCATGATGAGCCTCCTCTTTCCCGTCAGCCGATTGCTTCACGGTACCAATGACCGAAGCAAGATATGATCCTGCAGCTCGAGGGCAAGAGAGAGGCCGATACACAGCGGGGCTTGTGCTCAGATCAGTATGAAGAAATACGCGCATACCGGAAAAAACAACCAGCGTACCGCGGATCCGCACCGCTCGGCCCGTGCGGAATCGCGCCGTCTGCGGGTCGGATGGGCGGGGTGACTATGGGGATCTCACGAGATGCGCCAGGCACACAAGGAGCAACCTGTACGCCGGGGCAACGGGCAACCTTTAGACTAATCAAGTTAAGATTTAGGACACCTTGGACGTGATCCGCTCCGATGCCTGATCGCTGGCAGGCAATGAGATCGACTCATGCAAGGCCTCCAACAACATGTGGGGAGAAAACGGTTTCGAGACCAGAATACGCGCGCCTTGCTGCTTGAGGGAGGGAGGGAGTTCACGCAAGTCAGCCGAGAGCAACACGACCGGTATGTCGGGCCACATGAGGCGACAGAGCAGGAGGAATTGTTCTCCATCCAACCGCGGCATGTGGAAATCAGAAATGACGGCGTCGAAGCGCCGTTTCCTCATCTCACCCAACGCCTCGACGCCATCGATGGCCGCATGAACGATATACCCGGCTTGCTCCAACACGGTCGCAACCAACCGTCGCACACTCTCTTCATCATCGGCGATCAATACGCGCTTCCCATAGCCCTCCATGGCGCCTCCTTCCTTCTGGTGTATCGCATCAGTCCACATCTCCGACCCTGCCGCCCCCTTCACAGGCAGACGATTCATTCCCCCAGCCGCCCGCGGATCTCCTCACTCCACACGCCTCTCCGCTGTGGGCCAGGTCTGGTGCGCCGCCCCAGACGTCCGGAAATGCCTCGGGCCAATCGGATCAACGCATCTTCCAGATTGCCGCAATTGAGACACCGTACGACCGGCACCCAGGTGTGGCTCAACCCTTCACTTGGATTGAACAGCGTCTCCTCTACCATCAATCCCTGACATCGACTACATGCCATCCGTGGCCTCCTTCGATCGGTGCCTGCCGTTGAGGGATCTAGCGTCCCCGCCCCATGAGGTCCTGCTCCGTGCGCAGGAGGCTCTCGGGAGCCGGCTTTGGCCCCCGATCCTGGTCCGGATTGATCAGAATCGGCACGCGCAACTGATCCGGCAGCAACACCATTTTCGCGTTGGGGCTGTCGTACAGCTTGTACTGCAGATAAGCGGGCGTCAGAGTTTTCGTAATCGTGTCCTGCGCATTCGCCTGGCCGAGCGCTCGAATCTTCAGCCCCTCAGCCTCTCCCTCCGATCGGATTCGAATCGCGTCGCCCTCTCCGCGAGCCCGCCGCCTGGCGATTTCCGCTTCCTTCTCGGCAATCACCAGCTCGAACTCCTTCTGCTCTTTTTCCTGTTCCTTCGCTTGCTTGCGTTCCACCGCTTCAAGCACGATCTTGGCCAGTTCAATATCGGCGAGCGCCACGCTATGAACTTCGAGGTGGCGACCTTTGAGTTTCTCCACCACGACCGCCTGAACTTTGCTGGCGATTTCCGCGCTCATTTCCGGCACCGCGACCATCGGGTAGTTCGACACGACGCTCCGCACCGCCGCGAGCAGCTCCGGCCGGACGACCCTCGGATAAAAGTCCGGTCCGATTTCCTGCGCGAGGAAATAGACTTCTTCGGCAATCGGCCGCATGATGATGGCCGCCTTCAACTTGACCAGCAGATCATCGGAGCTCAACGCATCGACCGTTTCCGTATAGCTCTGCAACCGCACGTCATAGACATAGACGTCGTTCCAGGGAGCCCTCCAGTAAAACCCCGACTTCAAGGTCTCGGTCGTCAGCCCCTCGGTCAACGGGTACCAACGGAGGCCACGCTGTCCCGGACTGACCGTGTTTCCACAGCCGGGCAGACTGCACAATCCTGCCATGATCAATCCGATCGTCGTATATCGCCACATGGTCTCCCCCTTCCTACGTCGTGTCATTCAGCGGGATTCCTGGTGAGCAGCGTGGAACCGCCGGTCATGCAGGTGCTGATGGCGAGCGGCGATCCGTTCTTGTTCCTGCGCCGCAGCTTCGTACGAATGGGCCAAAAGGCGGGCCCCCTCGACCCAATCCGAGTGAGGACCAAACAAGCGTTCATACACGGCGACACGATGATCGTAATCCTGTGCCATTTGCCTCAGCCTAATGGCTTCGTGCGCATAATACTCGGCGATCTTGTGCTGATCCTGTTTCGGATCGTTGGTTTCCAAATCGAACACCGAGCCGGTGTTCCCACAACCAGGTAATTGGCAGGCCGCCGCCAGCGTCAGACATCGGAGCACAGCGGGGTACGGCACGCGCATCATCGCACCTGTAGATGGCCCCTCTCCGACATTACGGGTTCGCTTTTTCGGCCATGCCGCCAGATCACTTCGTAATCCGCAGCGAGTGGCAACAGTTCGACCTGTTCCTGCGTCCTCAGCCGGTTCAACGCCGCAAACAGTGATTGCCAGGTGTAGACAGGGAGCGCCTCGGCCAGAGAGAGAAAGGTCAGTCGCCGGTGGCGATGCAGCAGCACCAGAATTTGATTATCGATCACATCATCACTCAGGGAACCAGGTTGACGAGTCATCACGCCTCCCCTCCGCCCAACATGTGCCCGCGCATGTATCGGATTCCGGTTTCAAGACTCACTGAAAGCTTTGCAAAATGTGGTCCTATCGCTGAAGAACTGCGAAAAGGATAATCTCCGCTCTGAGCGATGGTACGGAATGAGTATCACGTAGTCCGCTCACTGCAGATGAAGAGTTTCGCACACTACCTCTCGTGCGAAATCGCTCAAGATGACTGTGTAGTCTCGAATCATTTACCGATGGGCGTAATGATGCACGAGGGATTACCGCGGCACCGGCCTTGCTCAGCATTCAAGGGCGAGCGTAGTTAGGGAGTCAGTAGGCCTCACAGGCATCTCCCATGGAAGCGGACGGAAGGCGCAACCTATTCGGTCACAGGCCATGACCTGCTAAGCAGCACCGTCGGATGCCCATACATATTCAACATAGGAGCGTCAGATTCCGACGTCACATCGTCATGGTGCATATCAAACGGGTCTACAGCGAACCGAGTGCGCAGGATGGGATTCGAATCCTGGTCGACCGGGTATGGCCGCGGGGTTGTACGAAAGCGCGGGCACGGCTCGATGGGTGGCACAAGGAGTTGGCCCCCAGCACCGCGCTTCGCACATGGTTCGGTCATGATCCACGGAAATGGAATGAGTTCCGCTCGCGCTATCTCGCCGAACTCGCACAACCGGATAAACGCCAGGCTCTCGAGGAGCTCACCCATGTTGCGCGATCACAGACGCTCACGCTGTTGTTCGGCACGTCAGACGTGAAACACAATCAGGCGGTGGTATTGAAGGAGCTGATAGACCGTGAGGAGAGAAAATGACTCTATGGGGGCAGTCGACACCGAGCACATGTTCACGCACATCTGGCTGATACAGAGGTCCGCTCAAATCGAAAAGCGGATCAATCTTACTGAACTTAGCTGGCGAGTCCCCACGTGCTCCACAGCGCAACGGCCGCGACAGCCAACATCACCCAGGCCAACTCCCGATCTCCAACTTTCTTGATGATCTTTACCATGCCTCAACTCCTTTCTCTGTTCTGATCACGCTCGCCGTGATACCAGCAACTAAAGCAAGGCATATGCCACTAGGCCATGATCAGAATTCAGGGGTTTTTGCAGATTCGAGACCAGAAAATGAGCGGATTCGCACAGGTCGCACCGTGCGGTTATGATGATTGGTGTAGGGTTGAGACCGATGAACGGGGGCAAGAACAGGCGGAAGTGTACGCTCGGGACAGTTTACAGAGGAATGCGAGCGCGTCGCTCAAGATAAGATTTCTTTGGAAGGCCGACCATTCTTGTAAGATAGATGCAGACCATCACGCCGAGGCTCTCTAAAAACAATAGCTGCCATCGGGCCCGTTCGAGCCATGCTTCATAGGTGAGTGAGGCCGACGGGATCTCGCGTTCGATTCGCATCTCGAAATCACCGATGACCTTTTCAATGGTCAGGAATAACGCTCGACCGCTTCCCCCTCGCACGTAAAACCGGACTTGATCCTGCTTGTCCGTCCCGACGACGGCGATCAGCGCCTTCTTGCTCTCAATGAATTCTTTGAGACGCGCAAGCAGCACCCCTCGTCCGGCCTGCAGGCCCGGCACATCAGCGGTGAGCTCAGTCAAAGTCGCCATACCAGCTTCCAGCCGGCTCTCCGCCTGATTGATCGGTTCGAGAAACGATGGCTGCTCCGTGAGAAGATACCCGCGAAAGTTCGTTTCCACATCCATGACCAGTCGTTGCAGGCGCAACACCTCCGTGAGAATCGTCGAACGATGAAGTTGCCGCTCCTGCTGGATGCGCCATTGCTCGAACAGCCACACATGTCCAAGAAACGAAAAGGCCAACGCCGCTGTGGCGACGAAAAGCAGTCCTATAAACCGGCCACGTATGTCCATCAATCCGTGCGAGTCCTTCTGCCTTGTCGATGAGTGAGCGATAGAACGTCTACGAAGGGTGAGAGGAGCACCGGGCTCTCCTCCCACCCGCCTGCGGTGTGCTTACAGCCAGTTCACGCGCTCGGCCGGCCGAATGTAGATCGGCTCTTCGACCTG
>ERZ724516.1639-NODE-1639-length-12949-cov-5.653327_pt1 | contig 12949 bp, 10 predicted proteins | sample MGYA00376049_ERZ724516 | MGnify/ENA primary metagenome ERZ724516 (study PRJEB28724, sample SAMN07190886) | activated sludge metagenome | isolation source: activated sludge of sewage treatment plant in Hong Hong | place: USA: Christiansburg, Virginia | collected... | reverse complement strand
AATTTTTCAAGATAGCTCTTGTATCATCCAATCATGGCTTTTACATTTTTTCTTTTGTCTATAACTATCTCTTTTCTCTCATTTAAATCTGCAATCCAATTATTTGTTTTTTTTATGAGAGTAGGATTTGCGCCAAATTGTTTAGCACTATTTTCGTTCCAATATTTTTTAATAAGTTGAAGTCCCTCAGGATCTCATTTTAGAGTGTCTATAATAACTTGCACTTCTTCTTCTGATCTATCTCGCATCAATTTATCTGAAATTCTTGTGAGCATATAACTTACAGCTCCATATTTTTTATCAAGACCGTCCGTACCTTTTGTCACTGTTTTTTTAGCTACCTCTAACAACTTTTTTGTTTTTTCGGCATCTGATAAGATAGGATCGTTTATGATCTTATCCATCTGTTTTTGTTGTTCTCCATTTCGTTCGTAATTATTCTTAGCAGTAATATTTGATGATGCAAACTTAGAATCTACTTTGGTTCTGACACCTTGAATACCCATTTTTGCTAGCATTTGTTGCATAGTTTTTTTCCCAATTAAACAATCAGCTTTTGACCATCCATTCATTTTTGCTCATTGTTTTTGAAATCTATGTAATGATTTGATGGTACTTTCCGTATATAGTAAATTATTAATATTGTTTACTAAATTTGTTTTTACTTCTGGCATAGCATTACATCAGATTAATAACATGTGTACTAATATAGAGTATTTTTCATACTTTTTTTCTGGAGCATCGTCTCATAATAAAGCTAATTGTTTAGATCAAAGTTTTATTCATGCTTTATATGCTATTTGTTTCATGGTAGTAGGATTTGATAATATTTCATCAATAAAACTTCAAAGAACTTTATCATAGGATAATAGTCTCTTATTTGTTTCTATAATATCTTGAAATAATTTTTCTCAAACATTCGAATACCATAATTGCTCTTGATTTCTCAGATATCAAATCTCTTCTCTACTTAGTTTTTTATCTCCTAAGTTTGATTGATTAAGTTGATCTACACTTTTTGGTATAATATCTGTCATATCGTTAATACCCCTATAATTAAATATTTTCTAATAAAGCATCAGCTTTATCACTTGAGTTAGATGATTCCTTTTCTAATGCAAGCTGGATATTATGCATATTGATATTTTGTTGTGTGATGTGCTTATCTTTATTTTCTTTTAGCAACAAGACTATACTATCATAAATTTGGTCTAAGGTTACTCACTGAAATATAAATCAGGATTCAAGTAACTCAATGATATTGTTAATATCTTTATTATCATTTCATAACTCCGCAAAAATCCCCAAGAGATATTCTTGTTTCTTTATTGACTCCAAGGAAGTAAATAACTGTTTTGATATCATAATACATATAAGCGAGTTAAATACTTTATTTTCTTTAATAATGATATTATATTTAATGCCTGTTTTCTGTCAAAAATATCCTAAAAATACTTAAATATTATATAAAAAATAATGACACTATTATTTTTTTATCTATAATAACTATTACCACAGAAATTAGACTATTTGATGTACTAAGAACTATTATAATATTGTATTCAGATTATAGAAAATTATTATCCTAAACGATGCTAAAACGATACAAAAACATTCATATTACTTTATCTCTCCTCAAATTCCTTGTAGGGTTGGGAGTTTTAACGTTGGTTAAAATGTATATAGATCCTTTTCAAGACCCTCAAACTGGAGTATTGATCTGATCTATAGGACTTTTGTTTATGATTTGGTGAGGAGTATATTTTGTTTTTTATTATGCATGAATTTGGTGGAGTGATAGAAAAATTCATCTCATCTCCAGATATGCGTATAGAGCCTCTTTATTGATAGCTGTATATATCCTGTCTAATATATTATTTTTAGTATTTGAATTACGAAACCCTGTAAACGGTGCTATTATTTTAGCTATATTTGTATTGCTTTATCGATTCTTATTTCATAGACCTCAACCTACAATCGATGCGAGTACGAGTATTGATATGATAATCAGCCAACCAGCACAGGAAGGAATTGTAGAAGAAATAAAACCAAAGAAAATGACTCTTACCACCAAAAAAGTAAAAACAAAAACAACAAACAAACCAAAAATAAAAATTGAAGAAAATAAGAAAGTATTTAAAATACCTCAAGAAGAAGATTCAAATGAAATAGAGATTGATGATCTAATTAAGTAACTCATTGGTTATTTGATACACTATTTTGAGGTCTCATCGTTCAACGGATAGGACACACCCCTGCGAAGGGTGGAATGCAGGTTCGATTCTTGCTGGGACCAAATTAATTTTAAAATACACCTAATTATAACTTACACTATGAGCGTTCTACAATTATTATCAAAATTTTTTCATAATTTTCGTAAACAAGCTTCAGATACTCCGGTTTCTTCTCGTTTGATATGGAGAACACGAAGTATTTTTTATGTGCTTGTGATACTTTATACAGCAATTATTACCTTTTTGTTTCCACAAATTCAAAATGAGCTACAACCTATAAAACTCCAAGAATTTATTTTTGGTCCAGACATCATAAAGATTGTACTTCTTACAGCCATCTTGTGACCTTTGATGGAGGAGTTATTCTTTAGAGCTGGAATGGTCTGGGGAGGGAAGAATGTAAGTTTTCTCTTATGATCAATACTATTTTTAGTACTCAAATATTTCTTGGGAGATTCTATTGAAGGACTTCAATTAGAGCAGTTTTACAGATCTGTTATTAGCTATGGTTTATTCTTACTATCCGTAGTAGGAAGTTTTCATATTCTGAAACCTTTCTTTCCACGCATAAGTAGAGTATACGTCAGACGACCAGGGTGGATTTTCTGGATACTTACTGCCGCTTTTGCTTTGGCTCATATTACAAACTTTGATACTCAGACTTGGAATCCCTTATTATTATTGCTTGTGGTTCCGCAATTCTTATTATGAATTATGCTTGGATTTATCAGAATACAATGGGGTCTGAGATACTCAATAGGCATACATATCTTTCATAATTGATTACAACTTATACCTTTGTTTATACTCAAACAACTTGCTTGAGCTAGTGAAACTAACGGATCTTTGTTGCCTCTCGTGCCTGAGCATTTAGCTTGAAATCCACGATCGATTGTATTAACACTCTATTGAATTATACTATTTCTTTTTGTATGATATAATATTCTGAAAGAAATAAAAGCACTCAACACTTCGACTCAAAAAATTTAAATCTGATTATATTACAAATTTATGATAAAAACTCTCGCCATAGAAACGAGTTGTGATGATACTTCATTAGCTATTGTAAGCTACGAGAATGGATTTTTTGAAAACCCAATTTTGCGTACCTATTCCCAAATTACTGAACACCAACAATTTGGTGGAGTAGTTCCAGAAATTGCTTATAGACTGCATGAAGAAAAGATTCTGGATCTGATAAGAGAGATTGGTTATAATCAGATAGCAGAGTGTGATTTTATTACGGTTACAAAAACTCCTTGATTACCAGGATCTTTGGTAGTAGGAAATACAGTGGCAAGTATGCTGGGACTTTTTTTCAACAAACCTGTCTACAGAGTTAATCATATTTATGGCCATATTTTCTCTCTTTTACTAGATAGAAATGTGGATCAAGTTCCGCTTCCATGGACTATACTGACTGCGAGTGGCGGACATAATGAACTTTACACTATTGAATGATCTTTTGCACAAGCGGGTATTGAAATTCGTAGAATTGGACATTCACTTGATGACGCAGCAGGGGAGAGTTTTGACAAGGTAGCAAGAATGTTGGGTGGAAGCTATCCTGGAGGACCGTGGATATCTCAGATGGCTGCTGGTTTCAATCCACAAAAAGATTCTGAAAATTTTATTCCCTCAAAGTTCTCACTCAGTAATGGAGAAAAACAGCTTTTCAAACGTATACTTCTCGATGGAAAATGAACCAATACTAAGCAAGACCAAATAGAAACAAATACACACAATTTCTCATTCTCAGGAATGAAGTCTCAAGTCTATCAACTTCTTCAAAAATATCCTCTTGAAACTTTAACTACGGAAGATATACAAGAAATATGTCGAGAATTTCAAGAATGTGTAAGTGATATTCTGATGATAAAAACTCTTCGTGCTGCTGAACTTTCCACCGCTCAAACTATAGGCTTAGTAGGAGGAGTAAGTGCTAACGATAGGCTATTTGAGAAGGTGAGTAGTCACAGTTCATCTGATACTCTACAGTCTCTCAGACCAATAAAAAAAGAATATAGTACCGATAATGCTGCTATGATCTGAGTAATCTGAATATTGCAATCCTTACAATTTATCAAAAATACAGACTTCTTAGCATAAAAATATAATCAGATTATTTATATATATAATATCATTTTCCTATGATCACCACAAAAACTATCATCCAATTTATCCATACTGTGATTCCTGATTCTCCAGAAGATGTAAATATCAAATTATTGACGGAAGCTTTGACTCATACATCGTATGCAACAGAATCACCAAAGCCACTTCCTGATAACCAAAGGCTTGAATTTTTGTGAGATAGTATATTGGGTATGACGATAGCAACGCAACTCTACTTGGATAATCCTAGTTTTGATGAAGCGCAAATGACCCTGTATAAGATCAGTCTAGTAAGAGAAGAATGTCTGTATGAAGTAGGGAAAAGTATATGACTTGATAAGGTAATTTTTATCTGAAAGGGAGAAGAAAGAAAAGATGGAAGAGATAACCCTGCGATACTCGGAGATGCAGTAGAAGCTTTGATGGGCTATATCTATCTTGAGTTTGGTATAAAAATCGCATCGCAGTTTATTTTGAAATATGTGTATAGTAAAAAAGATACTATAGAATTAGCTGGAACTAAAGGTTACAAATCATTGCTCCAAGAAAAAGTTCAATCTACTCACAAAAAACTTCCCATCTATAGTGAAGAAATTATTGAAAAAGATGATAAACTGAATTATATCAAATATAAAAGCACCGTATCTTTGGATACAAAGGAACTGGGTATTGGATATGGAACAAACAAGAAAAAAGCCCAAGAAGATGCTGCGAAAAATGCACTTGATAATATTTAAAAGTGTATTTTATTAGATCTTGATAAATTTTATGTTGTTTTGATTAGGTGTTCAATATGTTATCATTTAATACTAAAGACTTATGATTGGGTCTTTTTTTCTATCATAAATTTAATTTTACTACTAGTTTGATAAAAAATATTTGTTTGATGAATATTATTATAACGTCTGTGCCTATGTAAGGCTTCAATTTTAAATAAATATTGATGTTTTTTGATTTGGTATACGCTGAGATGAGTGTATAAATTGATTTTTAATAAATAATATCATCTAAAGTTTTTTTTTGAAAGAAGTAAGATATTTTATAATTCACTGTAGGATATGTCAAGCAAATTAAATCTTGTGCTTCATTAATATTTGCAATCAAAGCGGACTTTACACATAGATTAGATGAATATTAGTACTATGCCAAAAGGTTTACAAGTTTAACATATTCTTAAACACCTTTTTGTTTTGTTAGTATATATTTTAAATTATAAAAATAGACGCATTACTAAATATTGTCTTTTTCCTTGTGATAGGAATGATGACATTAGATTTATTAAGAAAATATAGACGATCAATTTTTTAAACCTCTAGAAATTTCTCAATTTGCTATTATATTTTATTATTATACTATAATTTTATGAACTTTTTTCACTTAAGAATGTTTACATTCGTTGATTTATCTGGCTTAGTTTGTGAATTACAACTACGCAGGCCATTTTACCACAGGTTTATGCTCAGGATGTTGATACTAACTCGTCTAAAATTGACCAAAATATCGTAGTCAACGATGTGAAGACACAGGAAAATAATACTACCAAAGAAGAACCTGAAGCATCATGAGTATTACTTCAAAGCGAATTTACAAGTAAAACTGAATCATGAAGTTTATCTTGAGTTGAAATTGTTCAATGAGATATTTCTGATAAATGAGATATTTCTGAATCCGATGTCTTGTGATCAGAAAAAGAGAATGAAACTAAGCTTACAAATGATGAAATAAAGCTTAGTAATGAAAAAGAAATAAATATTGGGACTATTTCTGTTACTATTCCAAAAGATACTATCATCACAAAAGAAGATAAAGACGACAATAGCAATTTTGTTGCTGCAGATGATTTTATTGTAAAAGAAATAAAATGAGCTGAAAAAATTGATATTATTAACGATCTAAAAGCTAAAGGCAACAAAAAAGAAACTAATATTAATCCAGATATAAAAGAATCTGTGTTTGCCCTTGGTGATGAAAAATCTCATTTGAAGTTTAGTAAATTAGTGCAGGTAGAAATAAATACACCTGGCACAAGAGGCACTGTGACAATAAAAGTAAAACATGAAGGTGACGAGATATTTGGCACTAAAGGTGTAACTACCAATCCAGATGCAACTTGTAGTGATGGAATATCTTCAGATGAAAATAATTTTGTGAATATCATAGACGAAAAAGCGGTTTTCTATATTTGTGGAGCTAGTACTTTCGTAATTACTCCTAGTGTGTGAACTGCGAATATCGTGTGGCCAACCAGTGGTGCGATAGTTAACACCTTACCACTTTTTGCTGGAATGTGATCAAATGATGGAGCAACAATCACCTTGGCTCTTAGTGGAGGAGCTACAATAGGGACAACAACTGTTTTTACTGGTGGCAATTGGATGATTCAGCCTACTAGCCCGTTTGAAGCAGGTAATCATACGGTATGTATCAATGGATGAGCATGTAGGACATTTACTGTGTCTGATTATAATAATAGTGATGGAGCAATAGATACAACAACGTTTAGTGGAGCATGAGTAATTGGTTCTATTCGTAGTATAGCGATACAGCCTGATGGTAAAATAATTATCTGAGGTAGTTTTACCTTATATAATGGTGTAACTGTAGTAAATATTGCTCGTCTAAATGCTGATAGTACATTGGATAATACTTTTGCTATAGTGACTGGAGCAAATAATACTATCTATTCAATAGCACTTCAACCAGACGGAAAGATTATAGTTTGAGGACAATTTTCTAGTTACAATGGTTTACCAAGAGGGAGAGTAGCTCGTCTCAATGCCGATGGCACATTGGATACTATGTTTGCAACAGGTGCTTGAGCTACCTGAGGGGCGGATGTTATCTATACAATAGCGCTTCAACCAGATGGTAAGATGGTTATTTGAGGTACATTTTCTAGTTACAACGGTATAGCAAGATGAAGAATAGCTCGTCTCAATGCTGATGGTACACTCGACACAACTTATGCGACAGGGGCTGGGACATTTTTTGCTACAGATAAAATAAATTCAGTAGTGCTGCAAGCTGATGGTAAGGTTATTGTTTGAGGTCAATTTACATCATATAATGGAGCATCTTTATCAAATATTGTGCGCCTCAATACTGATGGAACGATTGATACGACGTTTGGGTTAAATGATGCTTCTGGCATTATTACTAGCGTAGCGTTACAGCCAGATGGTAAAATAATTATAGTTGGCGGATTTGGTACTTACAACTCGGTACTTAGACAGAGAATAGCGCGTATAAATACTGACTGAAGTTTAGATATGACTTTTATATCTACTATTCCCGGTTTAATTAATAATGTAACACTACAGCCAGATGGTAAAATAATTGTTTGATGATTTTTTAACACCGTTAACAGTATAGCTAGAAAGAATATAGCACGTTTGAATACTGATGGTTCTTTAGATACAGGTTTTGCAGTATGAGTATGAGCTCAAAGTTTTATCTATGTTTCTGCAGTTCAACCAGATGGTGGGGTACTTATTTGAGGTCAATTTTCATCATACAATGGTACATCTAGAGGAAAGATAGCTCGTTTATATTATATAGCGCCAGTAGTTACTCTTAGTGGTAGCGCATCTATGACAATCGCTGAAGGTAGTATCTTCGTAGATGACTGAGCTACTTGGACAGACAACGTTGATGGAAGCGGATTTATCGCTAGTCCATTTAGCGGTAGTGTAAATACTTCACTCACTTGAATATACACGCTATACTATACTTATACTGATACTACAGGAAACACTGGTAATATAGTAACAAGAACTGTAACTGTAACAGATCAAACACCGCCAGTAGTTACTCTTAGTGGTAGCGCATCTATGACAATCGCTGAAGGTAGTATCTTCGTAGATGACTGAGCTACTTGGACAGACAACGTTGATGGAAGCGGATTTATCGCTAGTCCATTTAGCGGTAGTGTAAATACTTCACTCACTTGAATATACACGCTATACTATACTTATACTGATACTACAGGAAACACTGGTAATATAGTAACAAGAACTGTAACTGTAACAGATCAAACACCGCCAGTAGTTACTCTTAGTGGTAGTACGTCTATGATAATTACTCAATTTTACACCTTCATCGATCTGTGAGCAACTTGGACTGACAACGTAGATGGATCTGGTGTTGTTCTCACTCCATTTAGTGGAAACGTAAATACAAGTTTAATATGAACGTATACTTTGATGTATACCTATACTGACGCTGCTGGCAACACTGGTAATATTGTGACAAGAACTGTAACTGTCATTCTTCCAAACGGTTGAGGAATGCGAGTTTGAGGCTGAATAACTTGAACAAATAATACTTGAACATTATCTACTCGAAAAGATATTACTTGAGCTATAACTACTTGAGAGTTGATACCTGAAATCATAAAAATTGATAATGAAAGTCTAAATACTTTAAATTTAGCTATTGCAAAATGTAACTCTCTAGAAAATGAAGACTTACAATCTTATTGTTTTGCTTATGAGATTTGATCTACAACGATGCCCACATTTGAATCGGCATTGTATGATGATCTACTAACGAGAGCTCAATTTTCTAAAATCATTTCTCAATTTGCTACAAAAATTATGAAGCAAGACATCAACACTAATAACAAATGTGACTTCAGTGACTTGTATGATATAGATTCCAAAGAGCTTCAGAGCTTTATCATAAAGTCATGTCAGCTAGGCATTATGTGAGTGAATGGAACTAATGATGAAAAAATAGCTTTCAGGCCAAATGATAATGTAACAAGAGGTGAATACGTTACTGTTCTTTCTAGAATGATGTATGGTATGAAATACGAATTACCAAAAAACCAAGTTGGTAAGGTTCCGTTCTTTACCTATCATATGAATAAGATGATAGAAGATGGCATTGTAAACATAAGACTCCCTTATGATAACGCTCAAAGAAGAGTCGCTTTCCTTACTATTTTTAGACTTTCAAGTAAATTACGAAGAGACAATAAATAATTTAATAACCATAAGTTTTGTTAGCAAATCTTATATAGTATGTTATTGTTGTTTTTTAGAAAGCCTGCACTAGCAGGCTTTTTTATCATAAACTTAATTTTACAACTGATTTGATAAAAAATATTTGTTTGATGGATATTACAATAATGTCTGTGTATGTAAGGCTTCAATTTTAAATAAATATTGATATTCTTTGATTTGGTATATGCTGAGATGAGTATATAAATCAATTTTTAATATATAATAAAATATAATTAAAAATGCACTTGATAATAATTAAGTATATTGTATTGAGTATTATATATTATCTGATTATTCAAATTCATTTGTATGAGCTTGATGAAAAGTTAAAACATACATAAGATTAGCTTTCACTTCCATATTATTTGAATGAATTTTAATATTTCAACCATAGTAGAAGATATATTTTCCTCTTACAAGGAAGGCTTTATTCCTGTTATTTACGGACCTACGGCCACAGGTAAAACCCGCTTGAGTTTGGAACTAGCAAAAAAATTATGAAAACCAGTGGAAATAGTTTCTGCAGATAGTAGACAAGTATATAAGCAATTGAATATCTGAACAGATAAAATCGATGAATCCATTAGAGCAGAAATTCCTCATCATCAGATTGATATTATTGATCCTAATGAAATATATACAGCCTGGCAGTGGCAACAAGATACGTATCAGATTATTGAAGAAATACTTAAACGTGATCATATCCCTATGATAGTAGGTGGAACTGGTCTCTATATTGATACTATTGTCTACAATTTTAGTATGCATACCTGTGAGCCAGATCAAGCATATAGAGATAGACTCGAAGAACTTGAGAGTAAAAATCCAGGAACAGTGTGGAAAATGCTTCAAGAGATAGATCCTATAGAAGCCGCTAAAAACCATCCTCATAGTACTAGATTTATTGTCAGAGCCCTGGAGATATACCACGTAAGTGGACAGACTAAGACTGAGCTAATGAAGAAAAATCCTCCTCGTTATCCATTATTGATGATAGGTTTACAACAAGATGTAAATATTTGAAATAAGCTGATAGATGAGAGAATTGAGCTTATGATAAAAAATGGCTTAGTGGAAGAAGTAAAATGATTGCTTGAAAAAGGCTATGATCCTTCACTGACAAGTCTCAAAACTATAGACTACAAACAAACTGTTCAATATATCCAGGGTATTGTTAGTTATTCAGATTATATTAAATCTCTCCAAATAATAAATCACCAATTGGCTAAAAAACAAAGAACTCGATTTCGCAGATGCAGTAAGAATGAAGAAGAATCATGACTTCTTGAAAGACAAAATAATGATATTCACTACCTCAATTATTACTTACCTGACTATATTTTCTAGCATAGCATGTATTTCAATATGTCAACTTTATATTAAAACATTTTGCCTGTCTTTGCTTGCAATCTTTTCCACATAACTTATATATTTAAGCTATATTTATTTTATTTGTTAATTACTACAATGGACAAAAATCTAACTACGAATAAAAATCTAACTACGAACAACAATCTTTTTGTTACAGTATTAAGTGTAATTACTTTAGGTCTAGTTGCTTTCAACACTTTTGGAGGCTCAAACATCACTAAAGCCCTAGAAAAAGTTGAAGCTATGAAAGTTGGCGGAGAAGAAAACTACGCTATTGTTAAAAAAATCTATGATAGCCCAGCCTTCAAAGCATCTCAAAAACAATCACTCGAAGCTGCTCAACAACAAATGGAAGGTGCTGCTCCAACTGATGCATCTGCGCCTACTGATACGACAGCTCCTGCTGATACAGCTACTGGTACTGCTCCTGCAGATACTACTACAGCTCCTACAGCTAACAAAACTCTTACTGATGACCAAATTACGGCTATCAAAAAGATGGGTTATTGGGAAGGAAAAAAAGATTCAGCAAAAGTTCTTTTCTTGGAATATTCAGATTTGCAATGTCCTTTCTGTAAAAGACATCATGATAGTGCAACTGTAGAAACACTTATGAAAAAATATGATGGTAAAATGGCTCTTTCTTTCAGAAACTTCCCATTATCTTTCCATCAATATGCTAATGCTGGTGCTAATGCAACACTTTGTGCTGCTGATCAAGGTGAAGCTAATTATTGGAAATTCATAGATTCAGTATTTACAAAAACTTTAAGTAGTGAACAAATTTTATACGATGTTGCTAAAGAACTTGGTCTCAATGAAGCTAAATTCAAAACTTGTATGACTGACAACAAATTTGCTACTCAATGGAACGCTGAAATGTCTGAAGGACAATCATTATTTGGTGTAAGTGGAACTCCAGGTAACGTAATGATCAATACAGAAACTAAAGAATACGTAGTGGTTGCTGGTGCATATCCTGCAAGTGAGTTTGAAAAAACTTTAGACGTATGGACTAAATAATAACATTAATACTTCTATTTTCCTCTACAATTTTAAGCTCACTTTCTTAGTGGGCTTTTAATTTCAATTGAATAAGCTGATCAATAATTTATAATCTGACTATATTTTATCTTTAAAATAATCACGTGAGTAGAGAGCATATTGGACAATTTCTCAATGATATTACACTCATGACAGATACAGATAAATCAGATGGGGATGTAGTAAGACTTATGACTATTCACGCTAGTAAAGGACTAGAGTTTGAGTATGTTTTTGTAATTGGTTGCGAAGAAGGTACTTTCCCAGGAATGAACAGTGCTCTTGATCTTGATGAGATGGAAGAAGAAAGAAGACTGATGTATGTTGCTATTACGAGAGCAAAAGACCATCTTTTCTTAAGTCATGTAAACTCTCGTATGATTTGGTGAAAAACTACTGCTACTGCGCCTTCTAGATTTCTTGAAGAATTACCAAAAGATCTTATCAAAAATTATGATCTAGGATCTACAGGAGGAAATAGAAGAAGAGTAAGTGAACTCGAACCAGGAACGAGAGTGAAAAATAAACTCTTCTGACCTGGAATAGTAAAAGAAGTATGGGGAGATGTAGCTCTTGTATTATTCGATAAAAGAGGAATAGGAATGAGAAAGCTGGATAGAAGATTGGTGGAGAAAATGTAATTTTTTTATTTGTCACATTATTTTTTGAAAAAAACTATTATTTTATTATTGATGATCGTATTCTTGTATTGAGGTTATTCACTAGCTTTTAGTTGCACTTCTGTCCTTCCATGATTTCCATGAGAACTAAGGAAAAGCGATAATATATACAGTACTTATTTAGAACTAAGAAAAAGCGATAATGTATATATTGCTTATATTAATGACTCTGTCATATATGGTTCTAAAAAGGATACAACTATAACTCCGCTTATTCATATCAAGTGATCTAGGCTACTTCATACTTCATTCAACTATCAACACGATTCTCGGAAAAGTCCTTGTTATAATAATTATGAGTTTAAAAAATGAGAGAAATATATTATCTTTGAGGAAAATGGATATATTAGTTTTTATACCAATACTGTAAGTTTTTACACTCAAAAATATCGAATATATTTTTGGTTGGGCGCGACTTTAATAATTGTCATTTTAAGTTATTTTCTTATTAAACTTAGTTATTATTTAAAATTAAATATGCATATTTAAACTGTATTAT
>ERZ724516.1629-NODE-1629-length-12993-cov-4.454011_pt1 | contig 12993 bp, 11 predicted proteins | sample MGYA00376049_ERZ724516 | MGnify/ENA primary metagenome ERZ724516 (study PRJEB28724, sample SAMN07190886) | activated sludge metagenome | isolation source: activated sludge of sewage treatment plant in Hong Hong | place: USA: Christiansburg, Virginia | collected... | reverse complement strand
GGATAGACCCGGGCCAGAACCCCCTCGCGGTCCCCGTCGCCATCCGCGATCCGGATCGCGTCGCCTGCGTCCAGCGCCGTCGCATGACGCTCCGGCACCGCGATCCGCAGGAAGGTCCCGCCGCCCCCGATCACCGCCACCGGCTCGCCCGGCATGATCACCGCGCCCTTGGTCACCGGCACATCCAGCACCCGACCGGCCGCCGGGGCCAGCACGACCCCTTCGGCCGCCTGCTGCGAGATCACATCCGCCTGCGCCGCCAACGCAGCAAGCTGCCCCTTCAGCACATCGACCCCGGTCCGCAGCGCATCGACCCGCTGCACTGTCGTCACACCGGACTTCAGCAATTCTTCGCCGCGCGCCAGATCGGCTTCGGCATTGCCAAGCTGCGAGGCCAGGGCGCTTTCCTGTGCGGCCAGGGCGGCCAGTTGAAAGTCCAGCTTGTCATCCACCACCCGGGCCAGCACCGCGCCCGCCGCGACCTCGTCGCCTTCGGTCACCGACAGTTCGACCAGGGTGCCCCCCAGCCGCGCCCGGGCCGGAACCCGGTCCCGCGCCTCGACCGTGCCATAGACCGCCTTCCATTCCGGCACGACGACCGGGGCCAGGGGGGCGGGATCGGCCATGACGCTGGTCGCCAGACCGGGGGCGGCCAAAGCGGTCAGGGCAACAATCGGCAGGGTGCGGAAAAGGGACATGCGAGTCGATCCTCGGATACACGAGCATATACCTATAAAGCTTTGAAGTTGAAAATTGCAAGGGCCTTGGACGCCCCCACCGCACAGAACGTAAAGACGGGGCGCGGAATCGGTCGGCGGCACGCCAGAAATAACAAATCCATGGCAGATTTACAGGTTGCCCAAGACCGCGATCTTGCACACACTGGGCCATGTCCAGCCCAGCCGTCGTGATCATCGCGGATGACTTAACCGGAGCGCTTGATTCCAGCGCGCCCTTCGCGGCCATGGGCCTGCGCTGCGTGACGGCCCTGTCCGCCGCCACCTTGCCCGCCGCACTGGCGCAGTCGCCGCAGGTTCTGGCGGTCACGCTTGGCACGCGGGAGGCTTCGCCCCAGGTCGCAGGACAGCGGGCGACCGATGCCGTCCTATCCCTCCGCCCGTTCGCCGGACCAGGGACCCTGTGGCTGAAGAAGATCGACTCGCGCCTGAAAGGCCCGGTCGTGGCGGAAACCGCGGCCATCGCCGGGGCGCTGAGCCTGACCCGCGTGCTGCTTTGCCCGGCCATCCCCGACCTGGGCCGGATCGTGCGACAGGGCCATGTCACCGGGGCCGGGGTGACGCAACCGATCCCGGTCCGACTTGCGCTGGACGGGGTGACGGTCAGCACGCCCGACGCCGAAACCGTTGCCGATCTGGACCGCATCCTGCAGGACGCCGGCCCCGACTGCCTCTTGGTCGGCGCGCGGGGTCTGGCCGGGGCCGTTGCGCGGGCGCTGCCGTCGGGACGTCCGCCCGCCCCGGCGCGGCTTCCGCCGGGGGCGCTGGGTTTTGCGCTTGGCTCTCGCGATCCGGTGACGCTGGCGCAGATCGCCGCGCTGCGGGACGGCGGCGGTCCGCGTTGGGTCGCCGCGCCCGACGGTCAGGTCCCGCCCCCTTCGGCCCCGGGCGCGATGCTGGTGCAGGCGACCCAGGGCCCGGGCGCAGAGGCCAGCGCCGTCGCCACCGCTTTGGCGCAAGGCGTGCTGCCCTACCTCTCCGGGTTGGGTGCCCTGGTCATCGGGGGCGGCGAAACCGTCGCGGCGCTTCTGCAAGCGGCTGGTGCGGGCCTTGTGCAGGTCCAGGGCGAGGTCCTTCCCGGCCTGCCGCTCTGCCGCGTGCTTGACCTTCCTTGCTTTCCGGTTCTGATCACCAAATCCGGCGGTTTCGGCCAGGCGGATACGCTGTTGCAGCTTTGGCAGACCGCCCTCTCCGCTCTGGATACCCACCCATGCCCCTGACCGATCCGATCCTGTCCTCTGCCGAGCCGCTGCCCGCCAATCCCCCGCGTTCCATGCTGCTGGCCGATGTCGTCCACGACCGCATCCGCCGCGCGATCATCGACGGCCAGTACCCGGACGGCGCGCGTCTGCCGGGCGAAAACGACCTGGCCCGGCAGTTCGACGTCTCGCGCCCCGTGGTCCGTGCCGCGCTGAAACGGCTGCGGTCCGAAGGGCTGATCCTGTCGCGCCAGGGCTCGGGCAGTTATGTCGCCGCCCCTGGAGAGCCGAAGCAACTGGCCTTTCAGCCGGTCGAAACCATCGCCGACCTGCAACGCTGCTATGAATTTCGCCTGACCATCGAACCCGCCGCCGCCGCCCTGGCCGCCACCCGCCGCAGCGACGCGCAACTTGCCGAGATCGCCAAGTTCCTGGGTTTCCTGCGCGACGCCACCGAGCGGCGCAGCCACCGCGAGGATGCGGATTTCGGCTTTCACCTGGCGATCACAGCGGCCTCGAACAACCAGTATTTTGAAACCTCGATGCGCGCGCTCAAGGACCACATCGCCGTCGGGATGAAGTTTCACGGCCTGTCGCTGCAAACCGTGCGCGGCGGGCTTGATCATGTGCTGGACGAACACACCGCGATCTTCGACGCGATCCGCCTTGGCCAGGCCGAAACCGCCCGCGACACGATGCTGCACCATGTCACCGGGTCGCGCGACCGGCTGTTCGAAGGGCGGCTTCTGGACCTGTCGTCACGCTAGGGACGTGAGTCGTCGGTCACGGTTAACGCGGCCCGACCCCCCCGCACGTAGAGACGGAAGGAAGACAGGGGAAAGACGCCGGAAAGACGGCCCTTTCGGACAAAATCCTGCCGATTACCATATCGTTCCCAATGCCTTGCGCCGCGCCGGACCCGCCCCTAGAACGCCGCACGGTAGATCGCCTCGACCTCGGCCACCGACATGTCGCGCGGGTTGTTGTCCATCAGCCGCCGGATGCCATGCGCCTCGGCGGCCCATCCGGCAAGCTGTCCTTCGGACGCTCCATGGTCGCGCAGACGCATCTTCACGCCCAGCCGTTCACACCAGCTGTAGGCGGCCGTCCGCACATCGCCGGTCAGCCCCAGCAGACGGCCCACGGTCGCGGTCTTTTCCGGTACGGAAGCGGCATTGAAAGCAAGCACATGCGGGAAAATGATCGCATTCGCCAACCCATGCGGCAGCTTCAGCCGCGTGCCCAAAGGGTAGGCCAGCGCGTGTCCCGCCGCCGTGTTGACCGGCCCCAGACAGATGCCGCCGTAATAGGCCGCCAGCAGCAAGCCCGCCCGCGCTTCGGCATCCGACCCATCAGCCACGGCGCGCGGCAGGTGGCGCGCGACCAGCTCGATCCCCATCCGCGCATAGCTGTCGATCAGCGGATGCGCCTTCCGACTGGTAAACGCCTCCACGCAATGCGCCATCGCATCGATCCCGGTCGCCGCCGTCACCGCAGCCGGCAAGGTCATCGTCAGCGCAGGATCCATCGCCACCATGTCAGCCAGAAGGTAGGGACTTTCGACCGCCACCTTCATGCCCGTGGCAACGTCCGTCACCAGCGCGCGGATGCCCGCCTCTGACCCCGTTCCGGCTGTCGTCGGCACCAGCGCCAGCGCGTTCTGCCGGGCCAACACCTTGTTTGGACCGACTATTTCCGACAACCCCTGCGCGCCCCGCAGGACCGTCACCAGTTTGGCCAGGTCCATCACCGACCCGCCGCCAAAGCCTATGACCAGGTCCGGATCTGCCCCTTGTGCCGCCTTCAGCGCCAGCGCCAGGTTGTCGGTGTCCGGCTCTGGCTGCACGCCGTCGAACACCGTCACCGACCCCGGCAAGGCCAGCGACTGCACCCGCCCGGCCATCGAGCGCTGTGTCAACACAAGCACCCGCCCAAAGCCTTCGGCCGTGGCCCAGGCCCCGACCTCGGCTGCCGTGCCGGAGCCGAACTCGACCCGGCGGGGCTGGTGGATACGCAAGGGGCGGGACAGGTCGGTCATGCGGCAAGGTCCTTCACGCTGGCGCCAATGGCGGTCAGTCGGTCTTTCAATTGGGCAAGCTCGGCGCTGGTCAGGCCCACCAGAGGCGGGCGTGTCCGGGTCCAGACGGCCAAGCCGTGACGATAGGCGACCATCGCCTTGATCGCCGGGATCTGGGTGTAGGAGTTGGACAGGTCGCGGAACGCGTTGATCCGGGCCTGCGCCGCCGCGATCTCTGCCGTGCGGTCGGGGTCGGCATGGTGGCGAAAGACCGTCGCCAGACTGTCGGCCACAAGGTTCGACGTCGCGGTGATGCACCCCGCGCCACCCATGCCCATCAGGGGCAACAGCAGCGGATCGGCCCCGGCCAGCACCGCGAATCCGGGGAACCGTTCGATCATCGCCGTCATGTTCTCGATCTTGCCGGCGCTGTCCTTGATGCCCACCACGGTCTGCGGAAAGGCTGTCACCAGCCGCTCGATCAGGTCGTGACTGATCGGCACCCCCGACACCTGCGGGATGTGGTACAGCACCACTTTCAGCCGCGTATCACCAATGGTTTCAATGGCATGGGCATAGGCGCGGAACAGGCCCTCATCGCTGACACCCTTGTAGTAACTGGGCGGAAGCATGACGACACGGGTCACGCCCAACGACAGTGCATGGCGGGTCAGGTCCACCGTTTCGGGCAGGGCGTTGACCCCTGTGCCCGGCATCAGGCGGTCCGCCCCCACGGCCCCCGCCGCCGCTTCCAGGATCGTCTTCCGCTCGGTCAGCGAAAACGAATTCGCCTCGCCCGTCGTGCCCAGCAGCGCGACCCCATCGCAGCCATCGGCGATCAGCGCCTTGGCATGGTCGGCCAGCGCCGCAAGGTCCGGGGACAGGTCCGCGTTCACCGGGGTGGCCGAAGCGCAATAGACACCGCTGATCATGACGGGCTCCGGGTCGCGGCCATGCGGCGGGCATAGGCCAGCGCATGGTCCAGGTTGACGTTCTTGGCGATGCCCTTGCCCGCGATGTCAAAGGCGGTGCCGTGGTCGACCGAGCAGCGGTCAATGGGCAGGCCAAGGCTGACGTTCACCGCCGTGTCGAAGGCGACCAGCTTGATCGGGATATGCCCCTGGTCGTGATACTGCGCGACGATCAGGTCGAAGCCGCCCTCGTAGGCCCGATGGAAGACTGTGTCCGCCGGGATAGGGCCGTGGGCGTCGATCCCCTCGGCCCGCGCGGCCTGAATCGCCGGAGCGATCTGGGTATCGTCCTCGTCCCCGAACAGGCCTCCCTCACCGCAATGCGGGTTCAACCCCGCGACCGCGATGCGCGCCTTGATCCCAAGCCGCTGGAACTGCTGATGCCCGGCGCGGATCGTCGCAAGGATGCGGTCAGTCCGCGCCCTGTCGATGGCCCCTTTCAACGAGATATGGGTGGAGACATGGATGACGTTCAGCCGCTCCGACGTCAGCAGCATGAAGCTGGACTTGGCCCCGGTCAGGCTGGCCAGCATCCCCGTATGCCCGTCGTAATGATGACCCGCGGCGTTCAGCGCTGCCTTGTTGATCGGCGCGGTGACGATCCCGGCAATCTGACCCTTTTCAGCTTGGCGAACGGCGGCTTCGATGAAGCGGAAACAGGCCTCTCCCCCACGCGGATCAAGCTTGCCGAAGGGCAGCACCCCTCCGGGAATGTCCGTCTGGTGCAGGTCCAGCGAGCCGAGATCCAGCCCCGTCCCCAGCACCTTCTCGGCCGCGAAAAGGCTGCCTTCGTTGCCGAAAATGCGATAGCCGCGCCTCTCATCCGGTGAGAGAGAAGCCATCGACTTCACGATGATCTCGGGCCCCACCCCCGCCGGGTCGCCCATGGTGATGCCGATCGGCGTCATTCCGTTCCTTCCCAATTCGTCCGTCCCGGTCCCGTCACCGCATGGCAGGCGACGTGGTGGCCCGCAGCCACCTCACGCCAGACCGGGACCGATGTCTTGCAGATGTCGCGCGCCAGGGGGCAGCGCGGGTGAAAGCGGCAGCCCTGCGGCGGGTTCAGGGGCGACGGCACCTCACCCACCAGCCGCTGCCGGTTCCTGGGCGCACGGGGGTTCGGCTCCGGCACCGCCGACAAAAGCGCGCGGGTGTATGGGTGCAGGGGTTCGGCAAACAGCGCGGCCGACGGCGCAAGCTCCGCCAACCGCCCCAGATACATCACGCCCACCCGGTCGCTGATGTGGCGCACGACGGCAAGGTCGTGCGCGATGAACAGGTAGGTCAGCCCGTACTTTTCCTGCAGATCCAGCAGCAGGTTCAGGATCTGCGCCTGCACCGACACATCCAGCGCCGAGATCGCCTCGTCACAGACGATGAACCTGGGCTGACAGGCCAAGGCCCGCGCAATCGCCACCCTTTGCCTTTGCCCGCCCGACAGTTCATGCGGATAGCGGTTGGCAAAACGGGGGGTCATGCCTACGTCTTCCAGCAGCCGCGCGACGCGGGCCGGAACCTCACCCTTCGGCGCAAGGCCATGAAAGCGGATCGGTTCGGCCAACGCCTCGCCAACCGTCATCCTTGGGTTTAGCGTCGAATAGGGGTCCTGGAACACGATCTGCAGATCGCGGCGCAAGGGGCGCATCGCGTCCTCGTCCAGCCCCGCGATGTCCTGCCCTTTGTAGCGGACCGAGCCCGCCGAAGGCCGCTGCAGGTTCAGGATCGCAAAGCCGGTCGTGGACTTGCCGCAGCCGGATTCGCCCACCAGCGACAGAGTTTCACCTTCGATGATATCGGCGGTGAAGTCGTCCAAAGCGCGGACAACGGCCTGCTTTTCGCCAAACGCGCCAAGGCGGATGTCGTAGCGTTTCGCCAGGCCGCGGATTTCCAGCAGTACGCTCATGCCACGCCCTCCAGCGTCACCGGGCAGGCCACCTTGTGCCGCGCGTCGCCCGGCATCGGGTGCAGCTTCGGCACCGCCTCATGGCAGGACGGACGCACAAATTCGCAGCGCGGCGCGAAGGGGCACCCCTTGGGCCTGCGTCCCGGTTCAGGTGGAGTGCCAGCGATCGACGGCAACCGCTCCATCGCCGCCCCGGCCAGCGTGGGCAAGGACCCCAGCAATGCCCGCGTATAGGGATGCGTCGGTCGGTCAAAGATCGCCTCCACCGGGGCATCCTCGACCACTGTCCCGGCATACAAGACGGCGATCCGGTCCGCCAACCCGGCGATCAGCGCAAGGTCATGCGTGATCCAGACCACCGACATTTTCAGCCGGTCCTTCAACTCACGCACCAGGTCCACGATCTGTGCCTGGATGGTCACGTCCAGCGCCGTCGTCGGCTCATCCGCGATCAGGAGCTTGGGGTTCCCCGCCAGACCCATCGCGATCATCACCCGCTGGCGCATACCCCCTGACAGCTCATGCGGCCAGGCGTTCGCGCGTTCCTCGGGGGCCGGGATGCCGACCAAGGCCAGCAACTCCACCGCCCGCACCCGCGCGGCGGTCTTGGTCATGCCCTTCTGGTAGATCAGCGCCTCGGCGATCTGGTCGCCGACGCGGATCACCGGGTTCAGGCTGGTCATCGGGTCCTGGAAGATGAAGCCGATCTCGGACCCTCGGAGCTTGCGCAACTCCCTCGCCGAAAGCTTCAGGAGGTCGCGCCCGCCGAACAAAGCCTGCCCTCCGGTCGCCCGGATGCGGTTCGGCAACAGGCCCACCAAAGACAGCATCGTCAGCGACTTGCCGCAGCCGGATTCGCCGACGATGCCAAGGCTTTCGCCCTCCATCACGGCAAGGTCGATGCCGTCCACCACCCGCACGGGGCCAGTGTCGCGGGCGATGTCGATGGTCAGGCCTTTGATGTCGAGGAGCGTCATTTCTGCCCCTTCGGGTTCAGCGCGTCGTTCAGCCCGTCGCCAAGGAAGTTGAACGCCACCGTCACCACCGCCAGCACCGCCGCAGGCGCGGCCAGAAGGTGGGGATAGTTGGTCCAGACCCTCAACCCATCAGAAATCATGTTGCCCCAGCTGGGCGTCGGCGGCGTCACCCCAACGCCAAGGAACGAGAACGCCGATTCCAGCACCATCGCCGTCCCCAGCCCTGCCGACACGGCCACGATCAGCGGCCCCATCGCGTTCGGCAGGACGTAGCGCGTCAGGATGATCCGATTGGTCAGCCCCATCGCCCGCGCCGCCGTCACATAAGGCCGCCGCCGCACCGACAGCACCTGCGCCCGCACCAGCCGCGCGTAAGGTGGCCAGGTGATCAGCGCCATCGCTCCGAAAACCAGCACGAAATCAATGATCTGCGTGTTGCGGTAGATCGGATTCAGCGTCTCCATATACCGGGCTTCCATCCACAGGCTGATCGGCTGCTTCAGGCTGGCGTTGATCACGACGACCAGCAGAAGCTGGGGCACGGACATGGTGATATCGGTGAACCACATCACGAACCGGTCAAACCAGCCGCCGTAGAACCCCGCGATAGCCCCAAGGACGACGCCAATCAGCACCGCAATCACTGTGACCCCAACCGCCACCATGAACGCCGTCCGCGCGCCGTAGATCAGGCGGGACATCACGTCCCGGCCCAGGTCATCGGTCCCCAGCCAGTGCTGCGCCGAAGGCGGCTGGTTCCGCAGGTCAAGGTTCTGCGACAGGAAGTCATAGGGCGACAGCCACGGGCCAAACACGGCTACCACCACCAGCGCCGCGATGATCACCAGCCCCGCCACGGCCAGCCGGTTCCGCTTCAACCGCCGCCAGGCATCGCGCCACAGGCTTGAAGGCTTGTCCTCGATGTCGATCATGGTTGTCTTGGGCATTGCCATCTCAGGACCCCTTCACATCGGCAGCCCGGGGGTCGAGCAAGGGATACAGTAGGTCCACCAGCAGGTTCGACGCCATGACCAGGAAGGACCCGATCAGCGTCACCGCCAGGATCACCGGATAATCGTTGTTGATCAGCGCCTGCACGGTCAGCCGCCCCAACCCCGGCAACCCGAACACCAGTTCCACAAAGATCGCGCCATTGACGATGGTGATCATGATCAGCCCCAGCTGCGTGACCACCGGCGTCAGCACGGGCCGCAGGATGTGGCGGAGCGCGACCATGATCTCGGGCACGCCCTTGGCGCGGGCGGTGCGGACGTAGTCCTCGGACAGAACCTCGATCACCGCAGCGCGCGTCTGGCGCAGGATCAGGGCGATGGGCTGGAACGACAAGACAATCAAGGGCAGGATGATCTTGACGCTGAACACCCCGCCCCAGCCGTAGGGCACTGCGCCATCGGGCAGGACCATCAGCAAAAGGACCATCAGCAAAGGCCCTGCGACGTAAGCCGGGATCGCCCACAAGGCCACAGCCGTCCCAAGGATGATGTAATCCAGCTGCGAGTTCTGCCGCAGCCCCGCCACCATCCCCAGGGGAACCGCCACCAGCGCGGTCACCACAATCGTCATCAACCCCAGCGCCGCCGACACAGGGGCCGCTGCCGACACCATCGCCCAGACCGACCGGCCCGAGGTCAGCGAGTTGCCGAAGTTCCCCTGCAGCAAGTTGCCGATATAGCTGAAGAATTGCACCAGAAACGGCCGGTCCAGCCCCGCCTCGGCGCGGATCGCCTCGATCTTGACCGGGTCATAGGCCACATCGCCCGGCGCGCGCAGGAAGATCAGCTTGATCGGATCGCCCGCGCCATAGAACGCCAGCGCATAGACCCCCAGCATGACCAGCATGACCGAGGGCACCCAGATGATCAGGCGGCGCAGGATATGGGCGAACATGGGGGACTTTCGCAGGTGAAAACGGGGCAGGGATACCCCCCGCCCCGTCCGTTGCATGTCAGATCAGGCGATGGACACGGCCCAGGGCGCCACAACCTGCCAATCCAGGTTCTTTTCCATGCCGGTGACGCTTGCCGTGGCCCAGCGGCTCATCGTCTGCTTGTACCAGGGGATGAACATGTAATCGTCGCGGAAGATGCGTTGCGCTTCCTGCGCCTTCGCCACGCGCGCCGGATCGTCGGCGGGCAGCGCCAAAGCCTCGGCGATCAGCGTATCAACGGCATCGTTCTTGTAGCCGCCCATCTTGCCCTGCGCGTTGCCGGAGCCGCTGGCAATCGACCCCGCCAGATAGCTGGCCGCATCCGGAACCCGCGTCCCCACGTCGTCGCGGAAGATCTGGATCGCGTTCTGGTCGGGGCCGGAATACTGGTCCTGCTGCGGCTTCATGTCCACCGCGCTGATCCCAAGCACCTGCCGCCACTGTTCGGCGATATACTGCGCCGCCGCCTCGTTCGCGGGCGAGGAAATCCCCACGAACATCAGCTTCGGCAGCTTCTCCGGCCCGCCATAGGTCGATGCCGCCAGCGCCGCCTTTGCCGCCTCGGGGTCGAACGGGAACGGCACGAAAGCAGCGTCATCCTCACCCGGGACCGAGTTCATCACGGTATCGGTCTTCTGGTGCGGCCCGTCGGGGAAGCTGGCCTTGATCAGCCCGTCACGGTCCACCGCCAGGATCAGCGCCTCACGCACCTTGGGGTCATCCATCGGCGCGCGGGTGGCGTTGAACCAGAAGTGCTGGCTGGTCGGGATCGTCGGCCCGGCGGCAAAGTCAGCCCCAAGGTCGAGCACCATGGTCGAGGTCACCAGTTCGGTATGCGCCTGATACTCGCCGGACTTCAGCATTTCGGTCGCGGTCACGTTGTCTTCGACCGCTGTCAGCTCGATCCGTGCCAGCGCCGGGGCCGGGCCAAAGAAGTTCGGGTTCGGCACCCAGACCACCGTCCCCGCATCCAGATCGACGCTTTCCATCATGAACGGCCCCGAAGTCGCGCCATTCGCCCCCAGGAACCAGTCCGCCACCTCGTTCCCGTCCGCGCCGCGCGCGACAGACACCTTGACGATCGGCGCGATGTGGTTGGCCAGCCGCTGAAAGAAGATCGGGTCCGGCCCGGCCAGCGTCACGACAAGCTCACCCTCACCGGCCACGATGCCACTGATATCGGTCGCCGTGCCGTCCTTGACAGCAGCATAGCCCGCGACGCCCGACAGCACCTGATCAATCCGCTGGTTCTTGGTCGAGGGCATTGCCGACAGCTCCCAGCTGCCCTTGACGTCCGCCGCAGTGATGGGCGAGCCATCGGCGAATTTCGCGTCCGGGCTGACCTTCAGCGTCCAGACAGAGAAGTCGGCATTCGGCGCCCATTCGGTCAGGACATAGGGCTGGATCTCGCCCTTGTCGTTGAAATACATCGCACTGGCGTTCCAGAACGAGTTCCAGCGGAACGGCACGCCGCCACCGCGCAGGGGCGACCAGTCCTGGTTGAAGGCGGGGTTGATCGCCTTCAGCACCTGACCTTCTTGCGCCATGACGATCCGCGCGCCGGGCCCAAAGGCCGCGACCGCAACGGCCGATCCGATCCCGAATTGCAGAAGGCCCCGGCGGCTGATGCCTGCCTTGCGTTCGTTCCGTTCCATCTTTTCCTCCCGAAAAGCATCCCTGGCCGCTGCCCGGCCCTCACGACTCTGGCCAAAGCAGACTGCCGCGTGACAGGCCTGTCAACTTGTTATTTCCGACCTGACAAGTTGGCCCCGGTCTTCCCTGCGGGTCGATCACGGGGAATGAAATAATATCCTTTAAAAACAATATATAGCCGCAGATGGCTGACCTGCAGGCCGTGATCGGCCCTTGACAGCCAACTTGACAACTTGTGATCTTTTCCCACCCCAACGCGCAGGTTGCCCATGTCCGCCTTCCCGAACCGAGAGTTGACGACGCCCGAAATCGAAGCCGCGATGGACGGGCGGCTGCACGTCTCACCCTCGGGTCGGGTCGATGCTTTCCTGCCGTCGCCCATGGTGCAGAACCACGCGGCGAACCTGCACATCCTGCCCGATGGCCGACTGGCCTGCGTCTGGTTCGGCGGCACGATGGAGGGGATGGGCGACATCTCGGTCTACATCTCCACGCTGGGCGCTGACGGCTGGTCACCCGCCCGCCGCCTGTCGGATGATCCCGCAAGGTCCGAACAGAACCCGGTCCTGTTCACCGCCCCCGATGGTGCGGTCTGGCTGTTTCACACCAGCCAGCCGGGCGGCCGCCAGGACGAATGCGAAATCGTCGCCCGCGTCTCGCACGACGGCGGCGACAGCTTCGGCCCCGCCCGCCGCATCGGCGATTTTCGCGGCGTCTTCGTGCGCCAGCCCCCGCGGCTTGGCCCGGCGGGCGAATGGCTTCTGCCCGGTTTCCGCTGCATCGCCCCGGCGGCCGGGCGCTGGACGGGGGACATCGACAGCGCGGTGATGCTGGTGTCGCGCGATCAGGGGCACGGTTGGCAGGCGGTGGAGGTGCCCGACAGCCTGGGTGCCGTCCACATGAACCCCGTCCTTTCGCCCGGGACCATGCCCGCCTTCTACCGGGATCGCTACGCCCAATGGGTGAAGCGCAGCCTGTCCACCGACGGCGGGCTGACCTGGAGCGCGCCGCAGCCGACCGACCTGCCGAACAACAACTCCTCGGTGCAGGCCATCCGGCTGGCCGATGGTCGCATCGCAATGGTCCTGAACCCGATCAGCGCGGCGCAATCCGACGCCCGCCGCGCCTCGCTGTATGACGAGATCGAGGGCGAGGCCGAGGTGCAAGCGGTGACCACCGGGCCAAAGGCGATCTGGGGTGTCCCCCGCGCGCCGATGGTGCTGGCGCTGTCGTCCGACAACGGGGCCAGCTTTCCGCACCGGATCACGCTGGACGACGGGTCAGGCCATGCGCTGTCGAACAATTCGGCGGCTGGGGTGAACCGCGAACTGTCCTATCCGTCGATCCTGCAGGACCCGGGCGGGCAGCTGCACATCGCCTATACCTACCACCGCCGCGCGATCCGTTATGTCGGGATGGACCTGCCCCGCTAGGCCCCGCGCCGCCGGGCGGGCACAGTCCTGCCAGAAGGGGCGACCACCTCTCGCTTTTCCGGACCCCGCGCGGTAAGGCGCAGGGCAGCGCCCGCATGGACAAAGCCCGCCCTATGACCCCCGCCTTCCCCCCTGTCCGCGACCTTGTCCTGATC
>ERZ724516.1627-NODE-1627-length-13004-cov-9.253147_pt1 | contig 13004 bp, 12 predicted proteins | sample MGYA00376049_ERZ724516 | MGnify/ENA primary metagenome ERZ724516 (study PRJEB28724, sample SAMN07190886) | activated sludge metagenome | isolation source: activated sludge of sewage treatment plant in Hong Hong | place: USA: Christiansburg, Virginia | collected... | reverse complement strand
CCGATGACGAGGGCGATGATCGAGACCAGCAACAGCCAGTTCAAGGCCGGCAGGTAAATCTGGCCGATTTCCTGATCCGAGGTGTGCTGCACCTCAAGGCGCGGCGTATAGCCCAGCTGAATGGCCTGCTGGGTGATCGAAAAGGCGCCGGAAATCACGGCTTGCGAGGCGATCACCGTGGCAATGGTCGCCAGGATTACCAGCGGGTAAAGCGCCCATTCCGGGGCCAGGCGATAGAACGGATTTTCGATGGCGGAGGGATCAGCCAGCAGCAGCGCGCCCTGACCAAAGTAGTTGATGAGCAGCGCCGGCAGCACATAGCCCAGCCAAGCGTACTGAATCGGCTTGGCACCGAAATGGCCCATGTCGGCGTAGAGCGCCTCGGCCCCGGTGATGCACAAAACCACGGCGCCCAGTGCGAAAAAGCCAAGCAGGGAGTTGCCGAGTAAAAAATTGAAGCCATAAATCGGGTTGACCGCAGCAAGCACCTCCGGGTGCTGCACGATATTGATACCACCCAACAGCGCGAGGACGGCGAACCAGAGCACCATCACCGGGCCGAACAGGGCGCCGACGCTGGCCGTACCGCGCCGCTGAATGAGGAAAAGACCGAGCACAATCGCCAGCGTAATTGGCATTATGTAGGGCTTGAAGGTGGGCGTGATCAGTTCCAGCCCCTCAACCGCAGAAAGTACGGAAATGGCCGGCGTAATCACCCCGTCGCCATAGAACAATGCGGCACCAAAGAGACCCAGAGTGATCAGCAATTTTTGCTGCCACGAATTCGGATTCCCTTTGTGCAACGCCAGCGTCATCAAGGCGATGATGCCACCCTCGCCCTTGTTGTTGGCGCGCATGATGAAAGAAACGTACTTCAGCGTGACAACAATGAGCAGCGACCAGAGGAACAACGAGAGGATGCCGAGCACGTTGTCGGGCGTGATCGGCACCGGATGATGCGCCCCGCCGAAGACTTCCTTGATCGAGTAAAGCGGGCTGGTGCCGATGTCGCCATAAACGACACCGAGCGCGGCCAGCGTCAACGTGGCGAGACGCTTGTTGTTGGGGACTTGCATGGGGGTTCCTTCAGGGCTGAAAACGATAACCGACGCCGGTTTCCGTCAAAAAATGCTGCGGCTGGGTCGGATCAACTTCGAGTTTCTGGCGCAGATGGCCGACGTAGACACGCAGGTAATGGCTGCTCTCGATATAGCTCGGCCCCCAGATTTCACGCAGTAAATTGCGCTGGGTCTGGACCTTGCCGGGGTGTCCGAGCAGGGTGGAGAGCAGGCGGTATTCGAGCGGCGTCAGGTGCACCTCTTCACCGGCGCGAAAAACCAGCCGTCGGGAGAGGTCGACCGCAACATTGCCGAATTCGATGATGGGTGAGGCAGATTCGCCACTGCGCGCCCGCCGGCGCAACAGGGCGCGCAAACGGGCACGCAATTCGCCGACACTGAACGGCTTGGTCAGATAATCATCGGCACCGGCATCGAGCGCAGCGATTTTGTCGTTTTCCTGCGCCCGCGCCGAAAGAATGAGGACCGGCACATCGGACCAGCCACGCAGATCACGAATCAGGTCGATACCGTTGCCGTCCGGCAGGCCGAGATCGAGTATCAGCAAATCCGGTTTGCCGAGCCCGGCCTCGATCAGGCCCTGGGCCATGGTTTCCGCTTCGACGACCTGGCAACCCTCTTCCTCGACGGCAAGCCGGACAAAGCGGCGTATCTGCTTTTCATCTTCAATCAGCAGAACCTTGGGGCTAGGCGCGTTCATGCTGCTTCCTCCTCAAGAATCGGCGGCTCGCCGCGCGGCAGGGTAAAGCAGATGCAGGCGCCGCCCTCAGGACGATTTTCCGCGCTGATCTGGCCGCCATGCGCCTCAACAATGGCGCGACAGATGGCCAGTCCGAGGCCGGTCCCCGGCTTGCTCGACTCCACCTCGCCGCGCACGAACATGTTGAACAAGGCTTCCTGGTTTTTGGCTGGGAAGCCGGCACCGTGATCGCAGACACGAATTTGCACAAAATCGCCCACCGCCTGCGCGCCAATCTCCACGTTGGCCCCATCCGGCGAATACTTGGCGGCATTCTCCAGGAGATTGCAGAAGACCCGTTCCAGCAAAACCGCATCGAAGGCCAGCAGCGGCAGATCGGCCGGCAAAACGACTCGTATCGGGTGCGCACTGAGCGCGCCACCAAGCAGCTTGATGCTGGAGCCAATAACCTCTTCCAGCGGCTGCCATTCACGGCGCAAGATGACATTGCCGGCATTGAGGCGCGCCATGTCGAGCAGGTTGCCGACCAGCCCGGCCGCCTGCTCGTGCATGGCCTGCGCGGTTTCCAAGGCGGGTGCGGATAGCGCCGGCTTGATCAGGGACAGCGAATCGGCCAGGCCGACCAGCGCGGTCAGCGGGGTGCGTAAATCATGCGACAGCGCCGAAAGTATCGAGCTGCGCAGACGCTCGGAAACCATATCAAGCTGTGTCGTATGGGCGACATCGACATAGTGCAAGCGCTCGATGGCAATGGCGAGCAGGGAAGCCAGCGCTTCAAGCAAAGCCTGATTTTCCGGCAACAGCTCGGGTGTATCGGCGGCAAAAGCCACGGCCAGCACCCCGCGAATCTGCATCGAGGCTTGTAGTGGCAGATAGAGCGAGGCGTAACCATCAGCACTGAGTTCGTCGTGACGTACCGTATGCCCGCTGTTCTGAGCCACCTTGGCCAAATGTGGCTCAACCCGGCAAACAGTTGGCGTCGCCTGATGCGCAGATTCGAGCGGATGACCATCCGGACCAAGGATCAGCGCCTCCGCATTCAATTCGGTGCGGACAAATTGCTGCGCAATGTCGATTGCCTGCGCCAACGTCAGCGTACCCGCCAACTGCCGCGCCACTTCATAGAGGGCTTGCGTCCGTTGTTCACGAATCTGCGCTTCTCTGGCCTTGTGCTTAAGACCGGCGGCCAGTTGCCCGGTAATCAAGGCGGTCACCAGCATCACGGCAAAGGTGACGAGATATTGCAGATTGCTGACGGCCAGCGAAAAGCGCGGTGGCACGAAGAAAATATCGAAGAGCAAAACGCTGAGTACGGCAGCAAGTATCGCCGCGCTTCGCCCCAGCGTCACCGCCAACAACAATACCGTCAGCAGGAACAACATGACGATATTGGCCAGATCAAGGTAGCCGAGCAACGGCGTCGCCAGCAGTGTCGTTGCCGAACAGGCCAGGACAGTCAGCAAAGCACCTTGCCAGGGGGTAAAGCGCTCAACCGTTTGTATGGCCGGAGAGTCTTCATTTTTCATGATTCGCGTCCAGTAAGCCGATGTCTACAGCCTAAACTTCGGCTTATAAAAACACTGACGATTCTGCCTAGCGCAACGTAAAAATGTCGTAAAGATTTATGCCGGGAAAGGCGTATCCTCTTGCCAGCCATTTGGCCGTCGTGGTACTCGCCGCGACAAAGCCCGATTGAAAGGATAGCCCCGTGAGCGCCGCTGCAAAAACCAATGAACTCTTCGACCTCCTGCGTGCCGCCTGCGCCCGCCAGTTCCGCTTCAATCCGCGACGGATCACGGCGAGCATGCGCTATGTCGGCAAGGAAGGTCACGGCAAGGATCTGCTGCATGTCTTCCGCGATGCCGGCACCCATTCACAGATCGTCCTCCAGGGCACTTTCGCCACCTTGCGCATCACGCATGGCGACAAGCCGCACTGGAGCGAGGCCGAGCAAGAACATTACCGCGAGAGCGATGCCGAGATGGACGCCAAGATCGCCGCCAAGCAGGCCGAAGTCGAATTCACAAGGCACTGCCCGCTCTATCTGGCGCACCGCGCCGAGCTGCTGACCCATTACAAGACCAGCCCGACCTATGTTGCCGGCGGCCCGAATCCGCGGGAAGGCGCCAAAGCCCTGCTCGCGCGCCTTGCAGAAGCCAAGGATCCGCTGCTGGCAGCTTTTGCCGAACACATGAAATCCGACGACCTCGAGCATCTGGCTGTTTTACTCCTCGCCCCCTGCCACTTCGAACTTGAAGCCAAAGGAGAAACGACTGGCGGCAACGCCACCTCGCCGGCCCATTGAATATCGCAACGATTGCCGAGCATCTGACGCGGGTTGGCTACATCGTCCTCGATGCGCCGCTACTCGAACAACTGAGCGCCCTGCTCTTTGCGCGCTGCCAGGATGACGGGCCGGAACGCTTCAAGGCGGCGCAAGTCGGCCGTGGTCAAGCAAGAAAGCAGATTGGCGCACTGCGCGGTGATGTCATCAGCTGGCTGGACGATGCCAACAGTACCGATCACGCCTATCTGGTCTGGATGGAAGCACTGCGCCACGGACTGAATGCCGAACTGTTCCTCGGCCTGTTTGATTTTGAATGTCACTACTCGATTTATGGTGCGGGCACCGGCTACGCCAAGCACAGTGATGTGCTGCGCGGCGGAAAAGGCCGCGTACTGTCCACCGTGTTCTATTTGAACGAAAACTGGCAGGCTGCTGACGGGGGCGAACTACGCTTGTTCGATGCGAGCGGGGAGACGGTCATTGCGACGGTTAACCCGAGCTTCGGCAAGATGATCATTTTTCTCAGCGAATCATTTCCGCATGAGGTGCTGATGGCGCACAACCAACGGCGCAGCATAGCCGGCTGGTTTCGCGTCAGGGCCATGTAGAGAAGCGGCCCGGCGCTATTCGGTGACGCGCCCGCGCTGCAGTTTGACCTGGCCGCGCTTGACCTTGCTCTCGACGCGTTTTCGCTGTGAACTCCGACTCGGCTTGGTCGGCCGCCGGACGATAGGCACAAAGGCAGCGGCAGCGATCAGTTCGCGCAGACGAACCAGGCCATCCTCGCGATTGCGCTCCAGACTACGGTGTTTCTGGGCCTTGATGACAACAATGCCATCACTACTGATGCGCTGATCACGTAGCGCCAGCAACTTGCCCTTGATCTCATCCGGCAGGCTGGAAGCGGCAATATCAAAACGCAGATGAACCGCGTTCGATACCTTGTTGACGTTCTGCCCGCCCGCCCCCTGGGCGCGAATCGCGATGAACTCGACTTCGCTCTCGTTTAAGGTCAGCGGCACGGTGTTTCCAGTTCGCAGTTCTGGCGCTTAGGCAGGTGTCTCGGCGCCATGCATGGCTTCGACTTCTTCATGCTCCCATTCCTTGATCGCATCGGACAAAACACGCGCTTTTTCATGGGTGTCAGGCAGGTGATGGTGGGTTTCCGCGAAAGCTTCCAGAGCTTCGTGACAGGCAGCCGCTTTTGAGGGAGCGTGGGTATGGGGCATGATGGATCTCTTTCAATGTTTGGCAAATGTTGCATTGCAGCAATTTCATTTTAATTGCTGCAGATGCACATCGCAAGCATCCGCTCACCGCTCAGACCTCATCTGAAACTTTACCCGCAGGCTCCTGCAGTTTTCGATACAGCGTACGCTGACTGATGCCCAGTTGTTCGGCCAGCAGGCTCAGATTACCGTCCGCACGCGCTCTGGCCCAGCCCAGGTAGGATTTTTCCAGCGTTTCCAGGTCAACGATCGCCTTCAACTGGAACGCCCCATCAGCACTCTGTGGCACAAGCGGCAGATCGTCGTCCATTTCAGTCAGATGCGGCAGGTCTATCGTATCGCCATCGGCGAGCAGGGTGGCACGCTCGATCAGGTTGCGCAGTTCGCGGATATTGCCGGCATAGCGCCGACTGGCCAGCCAGTTGAGCGCCAGTGGCGTCATTTTGCGGCCCGTCCGGCGGTCGACACGCTCCAGCAGCGAGGCGGCGAGCAGCGGAATATCTTCGGCGCGTTCATGTAATGCGGGGGTGTGCAGCGGGAAGGTGTTGATCCGGTAATAAAGATCGCGACGAAAAGTCTCGGCCTGCACCATGGCACGCAAATCACGGTGGGTTGCTGCAACCAGTCGAAAATCAGCGGGCAGCCAATCCAGCCCGCCAACCCGGCGGTAGGTCCCGGTTTCCAGCAGGCGGAGCAATTTGACCTGCAGGCTCAGAGGCAACTCACCGATTTCATCGAGAAAGATGGTGCCACCACTGGCCGCCTCGACCAGACCCTGCTTGCGATGCGCGGCGCCAGTGAATGCCCCTTTTTCGTAGCCAAATAGCTCGCTCTCGAACAAATTTTCGGTCATTCCAGCGCAGTCGACCGCAACAAATGGCCCGCTGCTGCGCGAACTGGCCTCATGGATGGCGCGCGCCACCAGTTCCTTGCCGGTACCGGTTTCACCCAAGAGCAGCACGGCCGCCGCCGAATCCGCCACACGCAGCACCTTCTGCAACATGCCGACAAAGGCCGGCGAGCGCCCGACCAGGCCCTGCGCGGCAGCCCGGCTGCTGGCCTGACGCACGACACGCATGGTTTCGACAAAATAAACGACCTTGCCCGCCTCATCGAAGATCGGCGTCGTCTCGACATCGACATGCTCTTCACCGCGCGGCGTGTGGTGCAGATGCAGAACGCGTTGCGGGGCGCGCGCCTCCAGGCACTGCTTGAGCGGGCAGGATTCACCAGCCTGATCGCAGGGCACGGTGAAATGATGCGAAACCTCGTAGCAGGTCCGCCCGCGTATCGGCTGCCCGCCGCCAAACTCGCGAACGTAAGCCGTATTGGCGGCAACGATACGGTAATCGGCATCCATCACCATGCGCGGCTCAGGCAGGCCATCGAGAAACGAAACCAGTTCACTCAACAGATGTGAAGACATGTCTATTTTGTCACCAATGCCATATTTGAATGCCAATTATGGCACAGCACAAGACGGCGGCCGGTAACCGAGCCTACCAATAATTCCAAGCCATTGATTTTAAATGCTTCAACCAAGGCACGCGATGCTGGCACGCATCTTGAGTATAGATAAGCGGAAACCGATCCATCAGTGCGAGGCGCGCCTCCCCCTCCTTTGTACTTCGCACTGGCCGGCACCGACATGTTCCGACTGCATTCTTTGATTTCGCCCCGCAGGCAGTTTGGCAGCCGTAACCCGTAGTGCCTGTTCATGGCTCCCGGTTTCCACCTTTCACTGACGATTGCCATGCACATCCGCCAATTTTTTCATCGCCCGAGCGCCTCATTGTCTTACCTGCTAGCCTGCCCGGAGAGCAGGAAGGCGCTGATGATCGACCCGGTTCTGGATGATTTGACGCTCTACCTCGGCGTGCTGGATGAAATGAAATGGCAGCTAGCCGGCATTCTTGAAACCCATTTACACCTTGACCACATCACAGCCGCTGCCGCCTTGCGCCAGGCGACGGGCGCCAAAGTGCTCTGTGGCGACCCGCAGATAGAAAACGCCGAGCGCCTGATTGGTGATGGGGAACAACTTGATTTCGGCACGCTGGCAATAAAAGTAATTGCCACCCCCGGCCACACCCCGCATTGCCTGAGTTTTTATTGCAATGGCCGCCTGTTCACCGGCGACTGCCTGCTCATTGGCGACTGTGGCACCCCTTGCGGCACCGGGGCAGATGCTGGCCGACTGTATGACAGCATTACGCGCAAGCTACTTTGCTTCGCCGACGAAACCCTGCTCTACCCTGGCCACGACCAGCAAGGACGACAAGTCAGCTGTATCGGCGACGAGCGCCGAAACAACCCGTTATTTTTCGGTATCAGCCGTGACGAATTCATTGCCCGTTTAGCCATCCGCCCGCGAACCCTGCCCGCAACCAGCGCTGCCATCGCCAACGCCAACCGTTGCTGCGGTTTAACTGTTTCCCCCCCAAAAATAGAGACCACGCCATGAGCACTCCCCCAAGAATAGTGACTGAACCGCCAGTGCCAGCATCAGCGCCAGCAACGATCTCCTTTGTTGAGAAACGCAAAAAGATTCACGCCAAAGGCGTGCGCGGGTTTTTCGACAACTGGCGGATCGGGATGGTGATCCTGACTCAGGTTATTTTTTACGGCGGCCTGTGGCTGGAATGGAATGGTCGCCAGGCGCTCCTCTTCGACATTCTGCAACGCAAGTTCTACATCTTCGGACTGGTTTTCTGGCCCCAGGACGTGATTTATCTGGCTGTCCTGCTCATTGTTTCAGCTTACGGCCTGTTCCTCGTCACCGCTATTGCCGGACGGCTTTTCTGCGGCTACGCCTGCCCGCAAACAGTCTATACCCAGCTTTTCATGTGGATAGAAAACTGGATCGAAGGTGATCGCAATGCCCGCATCAAGCTCGACAAGGCACCGCTGGGTGCGCGCAAGCTGCGCATTCGCGGCACCAAGCATTTGCTCTGGGTACTGCTGTCGTTGTGGACTGGCTTTACACTCGCCGGTTACTTCAGCCCGGTCAAGGAGCTGACGCAAAACCTGCTGACCTGGAACCTCGGTGGCTGGGAAACCTTCTGGATCTTCTTCTACGCTGGCTTTACCTACCTGATGGCCGGTTTCATGCGTGAGCAGGTATGCAAATACATGTGCCCGTATGCCCGCTTCCAGAGTGTGATGTTCGACCCGGACACCCTGATCATCAGCTACGACGAGGCGCGCGGTGAAAACCGTGGCGCCCGTAAAAAAGGTGTCGATCCGAAAGCTGCCGGCCTCGGTGACTGTATCGACTGCGGCCAGTGCGTCGTCGTTTGCCCGACCGGCATCGATATCCGCAAAGGACTGCAGTATGAATGTATCGGTTGTGCCGCCTGTATTGACGTCTGCGACGAAGTAATGGACAAGGTCGGCCTGCCGCGCGGCCTGGTGCGTTACTCAACCGAAAACGCGATGGCCCAGAAACTCGACAAGAAAGACATCGTCAGTCATATCGTCCGCCCACGCATTCTCCTGTACACCGCCATCCTGATCCTGATCACGATTCTTGCCGGCTGGTTCCTCGCCAACCGTATTCCGCTCAAGGTGGACATCATCCGCGACCGCTCAACACTGGCCCGCGAAGCTGACGATGGCCGAATCGAAAATGTGTTCACGCTGCAGATCATGAATACCGAAGAACAGGCGCACCGCTACAAGGTTACGGTCGACGGCCTGCCGGGCGTCGAAATCGATGGCATCAGCGAAGTCGAAGTTCCCGCCGGCATGCTGCAGTCCTTCATGACAGTGGTACGCAGCCAGCCGGACGCCGGCCACAAGGGCGCCAATCCTATTCACTTCGAAATTACAGCGCAGGAAAACAACAAGATTCAGGTGCGCGAAAAGGCTTCGTTCATGCTGCCCTAGCACCACGGGGCAGACTCCTTTGGCGGGGGTTTTTCCCCCGCCTTTTTTTGCCTATTTATCTCTCGCACCTACCACTTGTAAGCCAAACGCTGCAGAATGGCCTAAGGAAACATTTACACGCGCTGAGCAAATGAAGCGAGCCAGTAACACAACATTTTCGCTGTTGATGGTGACCACTCAACGACTGGTCACCCTGTTTGCCTGCCTGTGCTGTCTCGCTTCTCCTGCGGCGCTAGCGCGTGATGTCCAAGTCGGCATCTACGACAACAAACCCAAGATTTTCACCGATGCCGGCGGACAACCAGCCGGACTACTCGTCGACCTCCTCAAGGCAGTTGCCGAGAAGGAATCCTGGACCCTGAAATTCATTCCCTGCATTTGGCAGGAATGCCTGCAAGCCACACAGGAAGGCAGCATCGACCTGATGCCCGACATGGCCCACACCGAAAGTCGCGACTTGATTTTCGACTTTCACGCCACCCCGGCCCTGATCAGCTGGTCTCAAGTCTATCGGCATGCCGACACGCCCATAATTTCCCTCTTCGATCTCCAGGACAAGCGTATTGCCGTGTTGGCAGGTTCTATCCAGGAGGCAAGCATCAGCCAGATGCTCTCCAGTTTCGGGATCAAGGCAACGCTGTTGCCCATGCGCTCACTACACGAAGCTTTTGCGCTGGTGGAAAATCGCAAGGCCGATGTTGCCGTAGCCAATCACAACTTCGGGGAGTACCACGCCGCAGACTTCAGGCTCAAGGACACGCCGATTGTCTTTCAGCCGGCCAAGCTGTTCTTCGCCACCGCTCAGGGACAAAACAAGGACTTGCTCGACAGCATCGACCGCCACCTCGGCATCTGGCAAAGAGATCAGAATTCTCCCTATTTCAGCATCCTGAAGCGCTGGGGGCCGGCGGCACATCACACGGCAATTCCGACAGCCATTTGGTGGACGCTGGGCACGATCGCCCTGCTTTTCGCGCTGGCATCGACAACTACCGTTATCGCGCGGCGTGAGGTGGCTCGCCAGACCAAATCCCTGCGGGCCAGCGAAGCACGTTTTCGTGGGGTATTTGACGCCGTTTCCGAGGGCATCCTGATTCATGAACGCACGACCGGAAAGTTACTTCAGGTCAATCAACGAACTTGCGAGATGTTTGGCTGTACCGAATCTGAAGTCATCGGTTCAAGTATCGAACGTCTGTCCAGTGGCATCCCGCCCTATTCCAGCCAGGAGGCCAATGGCAAGCTGAAGCAGGCTGCCGACAGCGGCCCGCAGAACTTCATCTGGCAAGGCAAACGTCTGGATAACAACGAGCTTTTCTGGATCGACGTAAATCTCCGGCGCACCCGCTTGGGTGATCAGGATTGCATACTGGCGGTGGTTCGTGAACGCTCGCAAGAACCGGCAGGCGAGGCCTGACTGCTGACCAAAGCCTGATCAAGAAAGCGGCACAAGGCCGGCAGGTGGCGGTCAAGCTCGGCATACTCGTCATGGCTACCGGGAATCAGCAGCAACTCGACCAACTCATGCGTACGCTGTGCATAAATGGCCCTGGCCTCATCGGCTGGCACCGTTTCATCGGCCAGCCCATGCACTAGCAGAGTCGGGCAGATCACCCGGCGTATGGTGTTGAGCGGTGCGATGTCGTCAAAGCGATAGCCGATCACCCGCTGCACGTAATAAAGCACATAGGCGCCAAGCGGCCAGTAGGGAATACGTCTGGAGCGCAACCAGCGGCGCATCATCGCGGCCGGGTGAGCAAAGGCAGCCAGGCTGACCACCACAGCAATCGTCGCGTCGCGCGCAGCAACGAGCAAGGCCGCCCCGGCACCGACTGAATGCCCGACAAGACCAAACGGCATAGCTTGCGTTTCCGGCTGCTGCCGCAACCAGACAATGGCGCTTTCCAAGTCTTCCGCAAAGCGTGGCAGCGAAGCAAAACTGTCGTCATCGCTCTGCCCGTGACAGCGCGCATCAATGAACAGTAACGCATAGCCGGCACCGAACAGCGGGCCAGCCAGCGGCAGCATCATCTCGGCATTGCCGCTCCAGCCGTGGACGACAACCAGTACCGGGGCTTTATCCCGCTGCGGAATAAAGCAGCCGAACAGGCGCTTGCCGTTATTTGCCGGGATACTTACCGTGCGCCAGGGCAAACCTTCCGGCACAGCCGTTTCACGGATACGAGTTGCGCTCAACCCGCGCCGGATAGCAAAATTTATGAGCAGGAACGCGAGTGGCAGCAGCAACGCCAGCCAACCATACCCACTCTCGATCACGGATGCGCCTTGAAGATGGCGCCGCTCATCACCCCGCGCCAGGTTTTGCTCAAAGTGGTCAGCCACAGGCCACAGAGCAGCACCCAGGCCGCGATGCCGATGAACAGTACCGAATCCCAGGCGAGCAGCGCCGAGAGCCGGATGCTCTCGGCCACAAAAGCCCCGAGCGGAAAGGTAAAACCCCACCACGACAGGGCAAACGGTAACTGCCCGGCAGCGCGTGCGGCAAGAGTCAGCAAGCTGGCCATTACCAGCCACCAGACGCCAAAGCCCCAAAGCAACAACATCAGAACGATGCCAACTTCGCGCGCCGCCGGCAACGGCAATTGTTCAAGCAGGTTCATCAGGCTGACCGGGATGACGCTGATCGGCGCCAGATGTATCCATACTGTCGGCGTCAAAATCCCCGGCGCCGGCTTGTGCAGATATTTACGCGAGAGCGTGATGCCGAGCAAGCCGACGTACATCATGCTCCCGGCACCGAGGCCGATGACATTGACCAGCAGCGCGATTTCACGCGTCACCCCGGTCATCTGCGCCAGCAGAGGCACGCCGGCCAGCGGCATGACAACCAGGCCAACGGCCGGAATAAAATTGGCCGGTGTGACGTGGTCGACCGCAACATGTTCGCCGGAAAACATGAAAAATAGCACGGCAAAACTGAAAACAAAATGCAGGATGACACCCAGCCACCAGAACGTCAGCGCCACCTCAATGCAGGAGGTAAAGGTCAGCCACTGCGCCGCAAGCACCAGCAGGGCAATCGAGAAGGTCGGGTAGAAATTGGCCTGGACCGGGTGTTTCATGGTCAGCAGCGCCGCCTCGCGAAAGCGCACCCAGCGCGTCAGCCAGGGCAAGGCGAGCAGCAGAAACAGAGCGCTGTTGAACCAGTGCAGCAACTCGGCCGGCAAGGCCAGCCACGGCCAGCGCTGAGCCAGGGCGCGCGTGCTCAGGGCCAGAACACCAGTCCCCATCACTGCGGCAAACCAGCCGGGGGCAAAGCTGCGAGAAATTTCGGAAAAGGCGGGGTAAGCCATGCGGAATCCTGTGTCAAAACAAAATAAGATTTTGCTGATTTTACTCCCCGCGCACGACCCAGTAGTCTGCAAATCTTGCTTGTCATGACAGCAGCTGACGTGGAAAATTAGCACGGGAGAGAATTATGACTTTAGCCATACAGCGTATCTTTGCAATCCTGATCAGCCTGCTGCTTTTTGCCCGGCCCGCCACGGCCGCCGGTCCAAACGAACTGACGGTCGGTATCGTCCCGCAACAATCAGCCACCGCCCTCGCCGCAGCGTGGATTCCGCTGCTCTCCGAAGCGGCACAGCGGGCCGGGATAAACCTAGCTTTTCGCACCGCAAGCGACATTCCGACTTTCGAGGAAAGGGTCAAGAATGGCGCCTACGATATCGTTTATTTCAACCCCTATCACTACACGGTATTCAGCAAGGCCCCGGGTTATCGTGCCTTTGCCCGAGAAAAGGATCGCAAGCTGGTTGGCATCATCGTCGTCGCCAAGGACAGCCCGCTGCGTGAAATTG
>ERZ724516.1623-NODE-1623-length-13035-cov-9.900385_pt1 | contig 13035 bp, 11 predicted proteins | sample MGYA00376049_ERZ724516 | MGnify/ENA primary metagenome ERZ724516 (study PRJEB28724, sample SAMN07190886) | activated sludge metagenome | isolation source: activated sludge of sewage treatment plant in Hong Hong | place: USA: Christiansburg, Virginia | collected... | reverse complement strand
GACGACTACATCGCCGACTGCCAGGGCGGCATCGACCGCTGGAACAAGGTGATCGAGAAGGCCGGCATCAACTTCCGGTTCACCCAGCCGCACAAGGCCTTCAACCGCAAGATCGGCGAGTTTGCCCGCGTGCGCGTGAACCCGGCCGGCGAGATCCTGAGCGAAGAGGCCTGGCAGGCCGGGCAGGGCGACTGGCTGTGCAACGACGACGACTACGACCACATCAACTCGCTGATGAAGCCCTGCTTCGAACCGGGCCAGTACGCCAGCTGGATTGCGCCGCCCCGCGTGGGCATCAACAACCAGCCCCAGGACTTCGAGTACGTGCGCATCGAGCATTCCTGAGTCGCATCGCCGGGATCGGCATGGCTTGCTGCACAATCGCAATCCATGCTGATCCATCCCCAAATCGATCCTGTCGCCCTGCAGATCGGCCCGCTGGCCATCCACTGGTACGGGCTGACCTACCTGGCCGCTTTTGGCCTGTTCCTGTGGCTCGGTCTTCGCCGTCTGCGCCATGAACCGTTTGCCTCCAGCACCGGTCCGGGCGCCTGGCGGCGTACGGATGTGGAGGACATCCTGTTCCTGGGCGTCATGGGCGTGGTCATCGGCGGGCGCCTGGGCTATTGCCTGTTTTACAAGCCGGGCTATTACGCCACCCATCCGCTGGAAATCTTCGCCGTCTGGCAAGGCGGCATGAGCTTTCACGGCGGCATGCTGGGCGTGATGGCGGCCATGGCCTGGTTCGCCCGTTCGCGGCACCGCTCGTTCCTGCAGGTCATGGACTTCGTCGCACCCTGCATCCCCACGGGCCTGGCTGCCGGCCGGGTGGGCAATTTCATCAACGGCGAGCTCTGGGGCCGCATTGCCGACCCGTCATTGCCTTGGGCGATGGTGTTTCGCGGCGCGGGCAGCACGCCCCGTCACCCGTCGCAGATCTACCAGTTCCTGATGGAAGGCCTGTTGCTGTTCGTGCTGTTGTGGCTCTATGCGCGCAAGGAGCGCGCGCCGGGTCAGGTGAGTTCCGCCTTCCTGTTCGGGTATGGCGTGTTCCGTTTCATCGCCGAGTACTTCCGCGAACCCGACGCCCACCTGGGCCTGCTGGCGCTGGGCATGAGCATGGGCCAGTGGCTGTGTGTGCCCATGATTCTGGGTGGCGCCGGCCTGTGGTGGTGGTTCGGGCAGCGCGCGCAGGCCGCGGACGGCCATTCAGGCTGAAATTTGAAGAAAATCTGCCTGATCCCGGCGTGGATTGGTCATTTATTGCTATAAAAATTGATTTTTCAAGCGGGCGGGGGTAGCAAGCCCGTGCGCTGACCCTAGCTGTCAGGTCGATTTTTTCCGGGTCTTGGGGGGTGGGGCCTTCGTCCGCGTGCCCGACAGCCCAGCGTGAAAGGCCAGCGCGGTCTTGAATGCGGCGTCGGTGAAGGCCAGCGCCGCCGCAAAGTCAGCGTCCGACAGGTTGCGCGCTGCGTCGTGGCTGCGGTAGATGTTGGCAAATTCACGTTCGCGTCCGGCCTGGACCACCAGCTTGCCGATGCCCAGGGCTTCCAGGGTTTTCCAGGTCCCGGGGTTGTAAGAGCGGGTCATCTGAAGGATGAAACCGATCGGGTCGTTGCGGCCCAGCACCGCGGCCATGCGCAGGATGAGGTCGAACGGCAGGCCGACCTTGCCGCTCTCCACCAGGCCCATGAACGATGGGTCGTCCAGTTCCAGTGCGCGCCCAAGGTCGTCCACGGAAAGGCCAGCGGCTTGGCGCAGGTCGCGCAGCAGGGCTGCCGCCTTGGCGACGGCGGCCTTCGGTCCGGGTTTTTGCACCCGGGACTGGGCCAGCGTCATCGCCATGTCGGTGGCGGTGCCAACCCCGCCCAGAATCGACCCCGACCAGGATTGAAGTTGCCGCGCCAGCGACAGCAGCATGGACGGGCTCGCCGGCGCGAGGGGCAGCAAGGGAGCGGGGGTCACACCGGCGGGTGAGTGGGCAGGCGGGGTGCTGCTCTTGCTGCGCCGCGCGGGGGGCTTGACGGTGGTGACCATGTCTTTTTCTCCAGGAATGTTGCCGACGGGGATCAGCGCCGGGGCGGCCTTCCGTGCACCGCTGAACACCGGTTGAAGTCCGCCATGCCTCGAAGGATTCCATATCCGGCCTGAAACTGCAATGGCTCCCAGCGTCGGTTCGTCCCGGTGTAGGGCAAGGGCGGCCATGATGCAGACTGACTCGCCTTCATGCCGGCGCCGTTACGAACCGCGTGAAGGGCGCCGACCGGATTTTCAACCCGGCCATCAAGGGTTTACACCGACGCCTGGGGTCTTGCTTTTCAGTCCACGAGCTGCAAAAAATTACGTGTAATTATGAAAAATTATCTGAACACCCGGCAAACCGCGCTCCGCCACAGGCCATGGGCTCGCGCCCGTGCCTGGCCTTTCCGCCACCTGCACTGGTAAGTCCGCCATGTCAACGCTCCAGCAGTCAATCGCCCAGCGCGGTGTGCATCACTCGCTCCATGATGAAGTGGCGGCCCGGTTGCGTTCGATGATCTTTGAGGGCGAGCTGGTGCCCGGCAGCTTCATCGACGAGGGCGTGCTGTGCGAGGTGCTGCAGATCTCCCGCACCCCGTTGCGCGAGGCGCTCAAGGTGCTCAATGCAGAGGGGCTGGTGCGCCATGAGCCGCGGCGGGGGTGTTTCGTGAACCAGGTGACGGAGCAGGACCTGGACGAGATCTTTCCGGTCATCGCCCTGCTGGAAGGGCGCTGCGCCTTTGAAGCGGCGCGCAATGCGACCGACGCCGACCTGGCGGCGCTGGACCTCCTGCACGAACGGCTCAACCGGCATGCCACCGCCGGGCAGATCACCGACTACTACGCGGTCAATTTCGCCATCCACGAGGCCATCATCACGCTGGCGGGCAACCGCTGGCTGGCGCAGGTGATCGGCGACCTGCGCAAGGTGCTGAAGCTGGCCCGTTTGCAGCAGTTGCACGCGCCGGGTCGCCTGGCGCAAAGCCTGGCTGAACACATGGCCGTGTTTGCCGCGCTCAAGGCGCGCGATCCCGACGGCGCCGACACAGCGATGCGAACCCATCTGACCCGCCAGCGTGCCGCGCTGCGCGAACTGGCGCGGGTGCAAAAAAGCCGGGCGCTCGCATGAACGCCCGACGTGCAGGGCGGGCGTGTTTGACCATCAAGGCGAGGGGAGGCCACGCATGAACACATCCACCTGGATCGGCCGCAACATGTCCAAGCTGCTTCCGGAACCAAAACCTGGATCAAAACCCGCCATTCCCAGCGTGGAAGGGTCGTCGCATGCTATTGAAAAGGGAGGTTCCGCCTCGGCCGGCGCCACCCTTGGCGTGCGCTCCACCCGGGAGCGCCTGTCTGCGACGCTGCGCCGCCAGGAGGAGGCCCTGTCGCCGCGCGTGCTGCGGCGCACCCTGGAGGAGTTGAAGGCCATCGTGGATGCGCGGGTCAGCGAGGTCGAGGGTGGGCGACGCGCCCAGGGCGTGGCGCTCTGGTATGCCAGTGCCACCGAAGCGCAGCGGCGCGACATGTGGCTGCTGATGAGCGAGCAGTTCGTGGCCGATGCGCAGAAGGTGAAGCAGGCGCAGGCGCAGTTCGCCGCGGCGGTCGGCACGCCGGACGAGGCCGCCGCCGAAGTGCAATACCGGCGCGCGACCGTGTCGCCACGGCGGCGCCTGTTGCAGCGCTTCAGCGTGTTTGACGGCGGCATCCGCTTCCTGGTGGACCTGCGCGCGGACATGTTGCCGCACCTGAAGGCCGACCGGCGGCTGCAGGCGCTGGATGTCGAGATGGAATACATGTTTTCCACCTGGTTCGACGTGGGCTTCCTGGATCTGCGCCGCATCAGCTGGGATTCACCCGCATCCCTGATCGAAAAGCTTATCAAGTACGAGGCGGTGCACGACATCCGCAGCTGGGCTGACGTGAAGAACCGTCTTGATGCGGATCGCCGCTGTTACGGCTTCTTCCATCCGCGTCTGCCGGACGAGCCCCTGATCTTCGTCGAGGTCGCGTTCACGACGGCGATCGCCGACAGCATCACGCCACTGCTGGATGAGGCGGCTGCGCCGGCGGACCCGGCTCGTTCCAGCACCGCCATTTTCTATTCCATCAGCAACACCCAGCCCGGCTTGAAAGGGGTGAGCTTTGGCGACTCGCTGATCAAGCGCGTGGTCGAGACGTTGCGCACCGAGTTCCCGCGCCTGAAGGTCTTTGCCACGCTGTCGCCGATGCCCGGCTTCCGGAACTGGCTGAGCCGCCACGCGGACCGGCTGCTCCAGCTCACGCCGCTGAAGGCCCGCGACGAGCTAGCCCGCTCGCTCGGCGCGCAGCCGCTCACGGCGCAGGCCGTGCTGGCAGCGCTCGACTCGGTGCCGGCGCTGGAGCCCAAGTCCCCGCTGCGTCACTGGCTGTTGCAATGTGGGGCGCAGTACCTGGGCCGTGAAATGGCCGATGGCAAGCCGTTGGATGCGGTGGCGCGCTTTCATCTGGGCAACGGGGCGCGGGTGGAGCGACTCAACTGGGCGGCTGATCCGTCGGCGAAGGGGATCCGGCAGTCCTGTGGCTTGATGGTCAATTACCTCTACGATCTGGGGCGGCTGGATCGGCATCGGACCCAGCTCGCGCAGGGCAAAATCCCGGTGTCCAGCGCCACCGCGGCCTTGTTTTTCTGATTTCTGCGTTCGATAACAAACTGGAGACACCCATGAACCCTTCGATCCAACGGCGCACCGTGCTGCGCGCAGCCTTGGCCACCGCAGCCGCCGGTGCCTGGCAGGCCCCAACCCATGCGCAGACGACCTGGCCGGCCAAGGCCGTGACCTTGATCGTGCCGTTTCCCGCTGGTGGCGGCACCGATGCGTTCGCCCGTCCCATGGCGGCGCAGTTCGCGCGGCTGACCGGCAAGCAACTGATCATCGACAACCGGGGTGGTGCCGGCGGTACGCTGGGTGCCGGCATTGCTGCCAAGGCCGCACCGGACGGTTACACACTGTTCATGGGTGCGGTGCACCACGCCATTGCACCGGCGATGTACCCCAAGCTGGACTACGACCTCGAGAAGGATTTCGTGCCGCTGATCCTCGTGGCCAGCGTGCCGCAGGTGCTGGTGGTGAATCCCAAGAAGGTCACCGCGGCGAACTTCAAGGAGTTCCTGGCTTACGTCAAGGCACATCCCGGCAAGCTGAACTATGCATCGGCCGGTGGCGGCACCTCGCACCATCTGGCGGGCGAACTGTTCAAGCAGCAGACGAACACCTTCATCACCCACATTCCCTACCGCGGGGCAGGCCCGGCGCTGCAGGACCTGATCGCCGGCAACGTCGACATGATGTTCGACGGCCTGGGTTCCTCGGCCAACCACATCAAGGGCGGACGCATCAAGGCGCTGATGGTGTCCGGCAACAAGCGCAGTCCCGCCTTTCCCGATGTCCCTTGTGCCGCGGAGCTGGGCTTGCCGGAGTACACCGTCACGACCTGGTACGGGATCTGGGCGCCGAAAGGCACGCCCGCCGATATCCAGGCCCGGGCCATCGAGGAGATCCGCAGGGCCTGCACCACCGACGAGGCGAAAGCGGTCTGGGCCAGCCAGGGCGCTGACTTCCCCAACCTGACGGGCGCGCAGTTCGGTGCGTTCGTCAATGGCGAAATCCGCAAGTGGGCGCTGGTGGTCAAGGCCTCGGGCGCCAAGCTGGACTGACATGGCGGGGCAGGTCCGGATTGCGGCGGATGGCGGCATCTCCCGCGTCACACTGAGCCACGCCGGCAAGCTCAATGCCATGTCGCGCGCCATGTGGCGCGAGCTCAAGAGCGTGTTCGAGGATATCCAGCAAGACGCGAGCGTTCGTTGCGTGATCGTCGAGGGCGAGGGCGGGCATTTCTGCGCCGGGGGCGACATCGCCGAGTACCCGGCGTTTCGCTTCAGCGAGCAGGGCTTGCGCGACTTTCATGAAGACGATGTCTGGGGCGGACTCGACGCCATGCGGTGCTGCGACGTGCCCCTCGTGGCGCAGATCGAGGGCAACTGCATGGGCGCCGGCGTGGAAATTGCCAGTTGCTGTGACATCCGGGTGGCCGGCGCATCGGCGAAGTTCGGTGCACCGATTGCCCGCCTCGGCTTTCCGATGGCGCCGCGCGAGGCGAAACTGGTCAGCGAGGCGCTCGGCGGGCTGACGGCGCGCGAAATGCTGCTGGAAGCAGCGGTGCTGGATGCGCCGACGCTGCTGCTGCGCGGGTTCCTGAATGGCGTGCTGACCGATGCCGACGTGGCCGGGGAGGCCCTCGCGCGTGCGCGGCGCATCGCCGCACTGGCCCCGCAGGCCGCGCGCCTGAACAAACAGACGTTTCGAACCTTGAATCAGCTGAATCCCAGCGTCTCTGGGTCATCGGATGCTATGGAATCCGTAGTCAATTCCGCTTATGCCTATGCAGACAGCGCGGAGCACCGCGAGGGCATTGCCGCTTTTCTGGGCAAGCGCAAGCCCGTTTTCTGAACCCACAACCCGATCGAACATGAGCAACCTGAACCTTTTTTCCGCGCTGCGCGCCGCGTTCCCCGCGGACCTGGACGCCATTGCCGTCGAAACCGCCGATGCCGGCGGGCCCGGGCTGTGTTATTCGTGGCGCGACCTTGACCGCGCGACGGCCATGATGGCCAACCTGCTCGCTTCGCTGGAACTGCCCGAGGGCAGCCGGGTGGCGGTGCAAGTCGAAAAATCGGTCGAAGCCATGCTGCTGTACCTGGCCACGCTGCGCGCAGGCTATGTGTTCCTGCCGTTGAATACGGCTTACCAGAGCGCCGAAATCGAGTATTTCATCGGCAATGCCGAGCCCGCCGTCGTGATTTGCAGCCCGAAAAATTTTGGCTGGGTCAGCCAGATCGCCTTCACGGCGGGCACGAAACACGTGTTCACCTTGGGCGACGATCGCACCGGCAGCCTGCTGGAGCGCGCGGCCCACTGCAGCGATCGCCACAGCCCGGCTGTCAAGGACGACGACGACCTGGCTGCCATCCTCTACACCAGTGGTACCACCGGGCGCAGCAAAGGCGCGATGCTGACGCACGGCAACATGCGGTCCAACGCCGTGGTGCTGAAGGACTACTGGGGCTGGACGGCTACCGGAGGGCCTGACGGCCGGGGCGACGTGCTCATCCACGCGCTGCCGATCTTCCACGTGCATGGCCTGTTCGTGGCCATTCATGCGGCGCTGCTCAATGGCAGCAAGATGATCTGGCTGAACCGTTTCGACCCCAGGACCGTCATCGCGCGCATGCGCGAGGCCACCGTGTTCATGGGCGTGCCCACGCTGTACGTGCGCATGCTCGCCGAGCCAGCCCTCACGCGAGAAGCCGCGCAGGGGATGCGCCTGTTCATCTCGGGCTCGGCGCCGCTGCTGATAGAGACCTTCACCGAATGGCAGCAACGCACCGGCCACACCATCCTGGAACGTTATGGCATGAGCGAGACCATCATGCTCACGTCGAACCCCTGCCATGCTGATGCGCGCTACAGCGGTCAGACCGAGCGCCGCGGCGGCACCGTGGGTTTTCCGCTGCCGGGCGTGAGCCTTCGGGTGCAGGACGACGCGGGTCAACCGGTGCCGATGGGCGAGATCGGCGGCATCCAGGTCAAGGGGCCGAACGTGTTCGGCGGTTACTGGCGCATGCCGGAGAAAACGGCCGAGGAGTTCACGGCCGATGGCTTCTTCAAGACCGGCGACGTCGGCAGGATCGATGAGCGCGGCTATGTGACCATCGTCGGCCGCAGCAAGGACCTGATCATCTCAGGCGGCTACAACGTCTATCCGGCCGAGATCGAGGGTTACATCAACGAATTGCCCGGCGTGGCCGAGAGCGCCCTGGTCGGGGTGCCGCACCCGGACTTCGGAGAAGTGGGGGTGGCGGTGGTGATTGCCAAACCCGGCGCCACGGTCCGGCCCGAAGCCGTCATTGCCGAACTGAAAGCCAAACTGGCCAATTTCAAAATTCCCAAGCGCTGCTTTGTCGTGTCGGAGTTGCCACGCAACACCATGGGCAAAGTGCAGAAGAACCTTTTGCGGGACCAGTACGCGAAGCTGTTCACCTGATCTTCGCCGCGCGACGCGCCCAACCATAGAGATCAAGGGCATGCCGCTCGGTTTTTAGAAGCTGAAGACGGCTGTTCCGCTATGGAACGGCCGATTTTCCTGGGCAGTTTCAGCGCAGAACCAGCACCGGCACATGCGAATGGGTCAGCACGTGCTGGGTTTCGCTGCCCAGCAGCAGGCGCTTGATGCCTTTGCGGCCGTGCGAGGCCATCACGATCAGATCGACCTTGTACTTGGTGGCGGCGGAAATCAGCGCGTCCGACACGAGGTCCGACTTGACCGTCAAGGCCTTGACGGCCACGCCCTTTGTGGCGGCGGTCTTCTTGACCGCTTCGACAACGGCCTGACCGTCCTCGGCCCACTGCTTCTCGACTCGCTTCACATCTTCAACGGATAGGGGAATGGAGCCTTCGAAATAGCTCTGCGGATAGCGGGGAACCACCTTGATGGCGATCAGTTCGGCGCCGCACAAGGCGGCCAGCGAGATCGCCGAGTTGACGGCCTTCTTGGAGAGGGTGGATCCGTCGGTGGCGACGAGGATGCGTGCATACATGGTGTACTCCTGGTTGTTTATGGGGTCAGATTACCGCAACTCCGACCACGCGTCTTGATTCATATCAAGACATGCGAACGCGTTGCCGTTAAGCTCCAACCCCATGCTTGCCGCCAGTCCGACGCTGAATCCTCTGCCCGGCTCAGGCACGCCTGAGGGTGACAGTCCGGTGGCCCGGGTCGAACCGGCCGAAAGACTGGTCTTGCTGGACGACCCGCAGGAGTGGTCTGCCTTCAGCCGCCCGGTGGACCAGCGACCCAGTTGCTGGGAGTCCAGCGTGGTGTTCGAGGGCATGCATTGTGCAGCCTGCGCCCTGACCATCGAGGATGCCCTGCGCGCGGTTCCCGGGGTCGAGTCGGTGCGGGTCAGCGCGGCCACGCACCGTGGCCGAATTGTCTGGTCCGACGGGGTGGTCAAGCCATCAGACTGGATGCAGGCGGCGCGGCGCGCCGGCTATCCGGCAGTGCCCGCGAATGACGCGTTTGCGAACGACCGCCGCAAGGCCGAATTGCGAAAGGCGGTCTGGCGCATGGGCGTGGCGGGCCTGTGCATGATGCAGGTCATGATGTACGCATGGCCGGCCTACGTGGCAGAGCCCGGCGACCTGACGTCAGAAATGGCGCGCCTGCTGCGCTGGGCGTCCTGGGTGCTGACCTTGCCCGTCATGCTGTTTTCCTGCGGCCCTTTTTTCACCAGCGCATTGCGCGACCTGCGGCAGCGGCAGATCAGCATGGACCTGCCGGTGGCCTTGGGCATGTTGATCACCTTTCTGGTCAGCAGCGCAGGCACGTTCGAGCCCGACGGGATTTTCGGTGGCGAGGTGTATTTCGACTCGCTGACCATGTTCGTCTTCTTCCTGCTGACCGGGCGCTGGCTCGAGTTGCGCCTGCGCGATCGCACGGCGGGCGCGCTGGAGGCGCTGATGAACCGGCTACCCGACAGCGTGGAGCGACGGCTGGCCAATGGCGACTTCGAGCGGGTCGCGGTGCGCCGAATCTTGGCCGGTGACGTGATCCGGGTCCTGCCGGGCGAGGCGTTTCCGGCTGATGGACGGGTGCTGGAGGGTCAGACACTCGCCGATGAAGCGCTGCTGACGGGTGAATCGCGGCCGGTGCCGCGCGCGCAGGGCGAGGATGTGATTGCCGGCAGCCACAACCTGACCGCTGCCGTGCTCGTGCAGGTCGAGCGCACCGGGACACAGACCCGCTTTGCGCAGATCGTGGCGCTGATGGACGAGGCATCCAGCACCAAGCCGCAGATCGCGCAACTTGCGGATCGCATGGCCCGGCCTTTCCTGATCGCCGTGCTGTTGGCAGCCGGCGGTGCCGCCCTGTTCTGGTGGTCACGCGATCCCGGCCATGCACTCATGGTGGCGGTGGCCGTGCTGGTGGTCACCTGCCCCTGCGCCCTGTCGTTGGCCACTCCGGCTGCGATGCTGGCCAGTGCCGGCGCACTGGCGCGCAGTGGAGTGCTGGTGCGCCGGCTTCAGGCGCTGGAAACGCTCGCCACCGTCGACACCGTGGTATTCGACAAGACCGGAACGCTGACGCGTGATGCCTTTGCGCTGGCCCGCGTCACGACGCGTGGTGGTGTGTCACAGGCCGATGCGTTGGCCTGGGCGGGTGCGCTGGCACGCCAGTCGCTGCATCCCGTCTCGAGGGCGCTGGTGGCAGCGGGTGGCCAGGCGGCCACTGCGCCGATGCATGCCGAGGCGGTGCAAGAGGTTGCCGGGCAGGGCCTGCACGGGCGGGTGGTCATGGGCGGCGCGAGTGGCTCCGGCGGCCAGACGTTCCGGCTGGGCTCCGCCACTTTCTGTGGACTGGCCCGGCCCGCGGCAGATGCGCTGGAAGTCTGTCTGGCGGATGAAGACGGTTGGGTGGCCACTTTCGAGCTACGCGAGGACTTGCGCGCGGATGCCCGTTCGACGGTCCGCTGGATGGCCGAGCAGGGCATCGCGGTGCGCCTGTTGTCTGGTGACGGCGCCACGGCAGTGGCCCGGGTGGCCGACGCGGTGGGTATTGAGACGGCGCAAGGCGCCTGCTCACCGCAGGACAAACTGGCTTTTCTGCGCGAAGCCCAAGGGCAGGGCCATCAGGTGGCCATGGTGGGCGACGGGCTGAACGACGGGCCGGGCCTGGCGGGTGCCCACGTTTCCTTTGCTTTTGGCAAGGCGGTGCCGCTTGCGCAGTCCCAGGCAGATTTCGTGGTGATGGGTGATCAGTTGGCTGCCGTGGCCCAGACCGTGCAGCTCGCCCGGCGCACGATGCGCATCGTGCGACAGAACCTCTGGTGGGCCGCGGGCTACAACGCGGTCTGCGTGCCGCTGGCCGTCGTGGGGTGGCTGCCTGCCTGGCTGGCGGGTCTGGGCATGGCGCTGAGTTCCCTGGCCGTGGTCATGAACGCATTGCGTCTGGCTGGACGGATGGAAACGATGGAAACGAGCTGATGGATATCCTGTATTTGTTGATCCCGTTGTCGGTGGTTCTGGTCTTCTTCATCCTGGGCGGCCTGTGGTGGGCGATATATCGGGGCCAGTTTGAAGATATCGAGGCCGAAGGAGAGCGGATTCTGAAGAACGATTGATATTCATCAAGTCCGTGAAGGTTTCGCTGGGCCACACTCGCCCGAGGTTTTTTTAGGTAAAGGTGCTGTAAATGAAGTTTCCAAACGCGCAGGCGACTGTGTACAACGACACCGTTGTGCGCCAGTTCGCCATCATGACGGTGGTCTGGGGCGTGGTCGGGATGCTGGTCGGCGTGATCATCGCCGCCCAGCTGGCTTGGCCCGAACTCAATCTGGGGATCTCCTTCCTCAGCTACGGCCGACTGCGGCCGTTGCACACGAACGCGGTGATATTCGCGTTTGGGGGATGTGGTTTGTTTGCGACGGCATATTACGTCGTGCAGAGAACCTGCCAGGTTCGGCTGTTTTCGGACAAGCTGGCGGCCTTTACTTTCTGGGGTTGGCAGCTTGTGATTCTGGCCGCTGCCTTGTCCTTGCCGCTGGGCTATACCCAAGGCAAGGAATACGCGGAACTCGAGTGGCCGATTGACATCCTGATCACGCTGGTCTGGGTATCTTTTGCCGTCGTGTTTTTTGGTACGGTTGGTACACGCAAGGTTCGCCATATCTACGTGGCCAACTGGTTCTTTGGTGCTTTCATCATTGCGGTGGCCATCTTGCATCTGGTGAACAGTGCAGCTATTCCCGCTGGCGCTATGAAGTCCTACTCGGCCTATGCGGGTGTGCAGGACGCGATGGTGCAGTGGTGGTACGGTCACAACGCCGTGGGCTTCTTCCTGACCGCCGGCTTCCTGGGCATGATGTACTACTTCATCCCCAAGCAGGCAGGTCGTCCGGTTTACAGCTACCGCCTGTCCATCGTCCACTTCTGGGCGCTGATCTTTACCTACATGTGGGCGGGCCCGCACCATCTGCACTACACCGCCCTGCCGGACTGGACCCAGTCGGTCGGCATGGTGTTCTCGCTGGTTCTGCTGGCACCGAGTTGGGGCGGCATGATCAACGGCATCATGACCCTGTCGGGCGCCTGGCACAAGCTGCGTGACGACCCCATCCTGCGCTTCCTGATCGTGTCGCTGTCGTTCTACGGCATGTCCACGTTCGAAGGCCCGATGATGTCGATCAAAACCGTCAATGCTCTGAGTCACTACACCGACTGGACCGTCGGCCACGTGCATTCCGGCGCCTTGGGCTGGGTGGGCCTCGTGACCATGGGTTCCATGTACTACCTGATCCCGCGCCTGTTTGGCCGCAAGCAGATGTACAGCATGAAAGCCGTCGAGATCCATTTCTGGACCGCCACGATCGGCATCGTGATCTATATCGCCGCGATGTGGATTGCCGGTGTGATGCAGGGTCTGATGTGGCGTGCGGTCAATGCCGACGGCACCCTGACCTACACCTTCGTCGAGTCGGTGAAGGCCACTTATCCGTTCTATGTGCTTCGCCTGGCTGGCGGACTGTTGTACCTCAGCGGCATGCTCATCATGCTCTGGAACGTCCTGAAGACCGCGACGGCAGGGCGTGCGACCACGGTCAACATCCCGGCTGTTGCGGCCCACGCCTGAGGAGAACTACAACATGGCCAACAACAAAAGCACCGGTTTGTCGCACGAAGCGATCGAGACCAACAACTTCCTGATGATCGTGCTGATCCTGATCGTGCTGCTCTTCGGCGGCCTGGTCGAGATCGTTCCGCTGTTCTTCCAGAAGTCCACGACGCAACCCATCGAAGGCGTCAAGCCCCTTACGGCCCTGCAATTGGCGGGGCGTGATGTCTATGTCCGTGAAGGTTGCTACAACTGCCATTCGCAGATGATCCGTCCGTTCCGCGCCGAAACGCTGCGTTATGGTCC
>ERZ724516.1622-NODE-1622-length-13038-cov-4.684433_pt1 | contig 13038 bp, 8 predicted proteins | sample MGYA00376049_ERZ724516 | MGnify/ENA primary metagenome ERZ724516 (study PRJEB28724, sample SAMN07190886) | activated sludge metagenome | isolation source: activated sludge of sewage treatment plant in Hong Hong | place: USA: Christiansburg, Virginia | collected... | reverse complement strand
TTCGAGATGGCCGCTGGTTGCGGGCAAGAGGCCGCAGAGCATGCGGAAGGTGGTGGTCTTGCCTGCGCCGTTCGGGCCGAGGAGACCGAAGATTTCGCCCCGCGCCACCTCGAAGGAGGTGCTGGCGACGGCGGTGAAATCGCCGAACCGCCGCACCAGATCGCGCACCAGGATGACCGGACCGGCGTCGGCGTCCCAGACGGTCTCGGTCGGCGTTGAAACGACAGGCGCCGGGATCGCCGAATCCTGCTGCCGCAGAAGGATCATGAAGGCATCTTCCAGGTCTTCCGGTCGCGCTGCGAAAGGCGCACCGTCCAGCAGCGCGTGCAATCCGGTCTCGGTGGCACCCGGCTGGCGGATGAAACGGACGTCGCCCCCCTGCGGCACCGCATCGACGATCAGCCCGGGCGCGTCGATCAGCCTGGCCTGGAGGCGGCGGGCTGGAGCATCAGGCGGCGGGGTCACGGAGTAGGTCAACCCGTGCGCCCGCGCCCGCAACGTCGCGGGCGCCCCCTCGGCCAGCACCCTGCCGCCCTGCATGACGAAGACCTGCGAGCTGCGCTCTGCCTCGTCCATGTAGGCGGTCGAGACGATCACGCTCAGCCCTTCGTCCTCGACCAGTTGCCGCACGATCTGCCACAGGTCGCGGCGCGACAGCGGGTCCACCCCGACACTCGGCTCGTCCAGGAGCAACAGGTCAGGCGCGCGCACCAGCGTGCAGGCGAGCCCCAGCTTCTGCTTCATGCCCCCCGACAACTGCCCCGCCGGACGCCCGGTGAAGCGCGACAGATCCGTCATCTCCAGCATCCGGGGGAAGCGCTTCAGCCGCACCGCTGCGGGCACGCCGTGAAGATCGGCGTATAGATCGAGGTTCTCCTGTACGCTCAGATCCTCGTAGAGCCCGAAGCGCTGCGGCATGTAGCTGATGCGATCCTGCACAGATTGGGGATCGACCGCCACGTCATGGCCAAGGACGCTCAGCGCTCCGGCATCGGGACGCAAGAGGCCAGCAATCATCCGCATCAGTGTGGTCTTGCCCGCGCCATCCGGCCCGACCAGCGCCGTCAGTTCCCCGGTGCGGACCTCAAGCGAAAGCCTGTCCACCGCCGTGACCGCGCCATGGTCACGGTCGCGGAACCGCTTTGTCACCCCCTCGGCCCGGACAGTGACGTCGGTCATGGCGTCGTTGCCGAGAGGCGCACCGTCACCGGCTGTCCGAGCCTCAGCAGGTCTGTAGGGTCCTCGATCATCACATGGACCTCGTACACAAGACTAGTGCGCAACTCTTCGGTCTGGACGGCCTTCGGGGTGAATTCCGCGATCGAGGAGATATATCCGATCTTGCCCGCAAGCGGCTTGTCAGGTTGGCTGTCGCTGACCACACTCGCCGCCATGCCGGGGCGGATGCGGCCCAGATCGGCCTCCCGGACATAGACGCGCACCCATTTCGGCAGGGTCAGCGCCAAGGCATAGACCGGCGAGGCGGGTGTCACCATGTCTCCCGGCTCGCGCAGGCGCGAGCGGACCACCGCATCCGCGGGCACCCGCAGCGCGCCCTGATCGATCTGGTAGCGAAGGAGGTCGAGCTGCGCCTCGGCCGCCAGAAGCTGCGCCTCGGCAGCGGCGATGGTCTCGGCGCGCGTTCCAGCCAGGAGGAGGTCAAGCGCAGCGCTCGCCTGATCGACCTGTGCCTTGGCCTTGCCGGCATCTGCTGTCGCCTGCTCCAGGCTTTGCTGGCTGGCCGCTCCGCTGCCCGAGGTGGCAAGGCGCGCAACCCGGTCGTATTCGGCCTCTGCAGCCACCGCCGAAGCCTCGGCCGAAGCCAGCACAGCGCGAGCCTGGGAAATCTCCTCGGGCCGCGGGCCGCCGCGCAACTGCAGAAGCGTCTGCCGCTGCGCCTCGACCAGCGCCGCCTGCGCCTTCGCCTGCAACTCCAGCGACCGCAGATCCAGCCGGGCAATTACATCGCCCGCATGCACCGCATCACCTTCAACTGCGCTCAGTTCGGTGATGCGTCCGCTGCCGTTGAATGCCAGCGCGACCTGTCGGACATCAATATTGCCGTAAAGCTGCAGATCGCCTGGGGCTGCCAGCTCGCGCTGATGCCACCAGAACCAACCGCCGGCCGCGAGAAGCGCGATGACAAGGATGGGCAACAGTCTCTTCATCATGATCCCCGGTGTGGACGGGCAGCGGCCGGAATTCGACTTTAGTTTAAATCAATTTTAATCTAAACTTCGTCGGTGTCGAGTCCGTTTCTGTTGCGAGAAGAGCAAGATCCAATGCCTCCAAGCACCCGAGCGCCGCGTTCAGACGGGGTGGCCACCCGCAAGGCCATCCTGGAAGCTGCCGGCTTTCTGATTGCGGATGCGGGCCTCGCGCTGGCCGCGAGCAAGCAGATCGCGGCACGGGCCGGCGTGGACGTTGCCTCGATCAACCATCATTTCGGCAATCGCGAGGGGCTCTATCAGGCCGTCCTGATCGAGGCGCACCGCCGCCTGATCGACGGCAAGCATCTGGAACAGTTGGCCGCTTCGACCGAACCTCCTGAAACAAAGCTGAAGGCGCTGATCCGGCTTCTGGTGCAGGGGGGGGCACTGGAGCCGAACTGGCCGCTGATCGTCCTTGCGCGCGAGATCATGGCGCCCTCGGCCCATCTCATGGCGCTGCAGCAGGAGGAGGTGCTTCCCAAGTTGCAACGGGTGCTGCCGATCCTGAGCGAGTTGACGGCGCTTCCGCCCGATGATCCGCGGCTCTGGCGCTGCCTGCCGAGCATAGCCGCGCCATGCGCACTTTTTGCGCTGGCGGGGAAGCTCGATTCGCCGTTGACCAACCGCTTTTCCGCTGCCCCGGCCGAAGTGGTGGTCGAGCATCTCTTTGCCTTCGCGATGGGCGGACTGGCAGCGATCAGCCGGGCCCCCGAGACCGGCCAGTAGGCGAGTCCTGCCATGGGGCGGGTTTCCGAGGCCGGAACTGTCAGTACAGGTCGACCCGGAAGGGCGTGGTCGACCAGTGGATGCGGGCGATGTCGATCAGGCGCTCGACCGGGTCGGTTTCCAACGATGCGTCGCCATGCTGCCCGGCGATGGTCGCGTAGGCCGTCTTGCTGCCCTCGCCGAAGGCTCCATCCGGGGTGACATCGGCTCCAAGCGCCTGCAACAGGCGTTGGGAGGCCTCATCGACGGCCTCGGTCGGCAGGGCATCCAGAACCTTTCGGGCGCGTTCCACCGATTTCTTGTCACGCAGGGCGGCGGCGCGACCGGCGCGCCATGCAGCATCCGCGGGTGACAGGCCCCCGGCACCTTCGGTCAGAATCAGGTAGGCGGCATAGGCCCCGGCATTGGCATCGCCGCGCTCCAGCCCCTTGTCGAACCATTCCACCGCCTTGCCGAGATCGGCCTTCTTGCCAAGCGCCCCGGTTGCGATCAGCGTGCCGATGTTGCCCGGCGCGTTCGGATGCCCGCCGTCCGCGGCCTTGGTGAACCAGTCGAGCGCCAGCTTCGCATCTTTCTTCTGGCCGCCGAGGCCGTTCATGTAGACAAGGCCAAGGTTGTTGTAGCCATAGATGTCGCCCCGGTCGGCGCTTTCGTTCAGGTAGCGCAGGCCGCGCGCCGGGTCGTAATACTCGCTCTTCTCATCCAGGTAGAAGTAGCCGAGTTCGTTCATCGCATAGGTATGGCCGACCTCGAGCGCGCGCATCAGGAGGTCATAGCCGCGCAGGCGGTCCTGCCCGGTCTTGCCGAAGCGCACCATCTGACGGCCAAGCGCGTAGAAGGCATAGGGATCGCCCAGCTCCACTCCCTCGCGGTAGTAGGTCAGCGCTTCTTCGGGTGCCGCCTCGACGGCAGAGCCGCCGGTTTCACGCGACTCGTTCACGATGGCGTTGCCGATGGCGTAAGAGGCGCGGGAATGGCCCATCTGACGCGCGATGTCCCATTCGGCGCGGGCCTCGTCATAGCGGCGCAGCGCGGAGTAGGCCCGGCCCAGCTGGTAGTGGAAGCGGGCATTCTGTGGCTCGCGTGCGACAGCGGCCTGACAGGCCAGCACCGCCGCTTCGGGTTCGATCTCGTTGGCGAAGCGGGCGAAACCGACGCCTTCGGGATCAAGGTGATCGGCAGCCGCAAGGTCGCAGGGGTCGGGGGTCAGGTCGACCTGCACCAGTTTCGGGGTGCCGTTCAATTCGACCTTGAACTGCGCCTTCAGCACAGGGTCCTGACCGGGCATGACCACCGGACCATTGACATAGGCGAAGGCCAGGCGGTTCAGGTCCGAGGCTGCCAGCGGGAACAGGGGTGCGGACTGGTTGCCCTTGTCGTCCAGAAGCACCAGTCGGCCGCCGCGCGGGGGTTCGGCCAGACCCAGGCTGTCGGACGGCGCAAGGGCCAGCTCTGTGGCGAGCGTCGCGCCGATGGGGACGGCGGGGGCAAGGGGCGCGGCGATACGGATGTCGGGGGTCGGAAGCGCGGCATCAAGTGGCAGGAATTCGGCTGAGCTGGCGGCAAAAAGCGTCAGGCCGCGCACGACCGATTCGCCCTGACCGCTGTCCGCGACCGTCACCTGGGCCTCGGTTCCGGTCGAGGCGATGGAGGCGTCCTCGACCATGGTCGAGCTGTCCCAGGGGACCTGAACACCCTTGGTTTCCACAAAGACCTTGCGACGGACGTCTTCGAACACGTCGGTCACAGGGATAGACCCGGCAGAGGCGGCTTGCAGGAAGGCGCTGGCGAAGGGGCTGTTCTCGCCCGCGCCGTCCAGTGCGACCTCTCCCGGCGAGGTAGAGAAGACCACATAGGAATTGACGGGGGCGGCCAGCGACGCGAAGCCCGTCTCGACCTCGCGCACATCGCCGCCGAGCGAATCCTGCAGCTTGATCCCGGCGAAGGGGTTGTTGCGGCAACTGTCCAGTATCACGATCTGAAGCCGCGCGCGCGCCCCGACGATGGAGACGAGGCTGCCGACGGAGACCGTCTCGAACGGCAGGTCGTCGACCTCGTCCAGGGCCGCATCGGTCGGGATCAGGTAGTTCTCCGACCCGATCTGCACGCCATGGCCCGCGTAGTAGAACAGGACCTCGGTGTTGCGATCGACATCGAACAGGATGCGCTGCATCAGTCCTTCAAAATCGCGCTTCGAGGCGTCCTTCAGCAGAGTGACGTCATAGCCCTGCGTTGCCAGAAGGTCGGCCACATCCACCGCATCGTTCCAGGCGTTCGGTAGCTTGGGGGCGTGTGCGTAGCTCTGGTTGCCGATGACGATGGCGTATTTCTGACGCGGGCCGGTGCCGTCATCGGCGAGCTTGCGGGTGCTGGCCGGGACATGGCCTTCCGGAAACGGGCCAAGGACGGAGTCCTGTGCCGTGGCAGTCGAAACTGATGCGGCCAGCAACAGGGCGGCAACGCTGCCATTCGCCAGGATGCGCAGGACGGCCATCAGCCTTGCCAGCCTCCACCTCCGCCGCCGTCATTTCCGAAGTCGATGTCGACTGCCGCGGGTTTCTTCTTCACCACGGGCGCAGGCTTGGCCGCGACGGGCTTCTTGATCGGCACGACGACGACGGGGGTTTCCTCCTGAGGGGGAACCACCTCCTCGCACGCGCTGACAAGGCTCAGGGCCGCGAGCAGGAGCAGGAAACGAGACCAGGTTGCAAGCATGAAATGACCCATTTGCTGAAGCGACGGTCAGGCGCACGAAAGACAAGAAATCACGCAACGAATTCATCAGACGATGCCACAGATCGGCATCCCAGGCAACGGCGCGATCGAGGTGGATCGAAGCTGCGTCGCACCGCCGATCAGCTTAGCGCCTGGAACTCCACCCGGCGGTTCTGGTCGGAATCGGGGTCGGCGCCTTCCAGCAGGAAGCGTTCGCCAAGGCCCACGGCCTCCAGTCGTCCGGCGTCGATGCCGCAGTCATTGACGAAGAAGCGCTGCACCTCTTCGGCCCGAAGGCGCGAGAGTCGTTCGTTGTAGTCGTCGGATCCCGAGGCGTCGGTATGGCCGATGATGCGGAACAGCTGGATGTCGGAGGCCTTCATCACGTTGCACAGCTTGGCCAGCTTGGGTTTCTGCGCATCGTCCAGCGCGGCGCTGTCGAAGGCGAATTCGATCCGGATGTTGACGCCCAGGTCGGCGGGCATCTTCACAAGCGTTGCGGTCTCGTTCGAGGCGACGACGGTTTCTGTCGTGGAGCCGGTATCGGCCGTGGCGACCTCGGTCGTAGCGGCCTCGGTTGTTGTGCCTTCGGTAGTGGCCGTTTCGGTTGTGGCGGGATCGGTCTTCGCGACCTCGGTTGCGATCTCGACGTCGTCGGCCTTGACCAGCGTCAGGCCGCGGGTCAGCGCGGTATTGCCCTCGACCGCAGCCTTGTAGGCATCCCGCTGGGCCAGGAACAGCTCAAGCAGCTCTTGTTCGGAGAGGTCCTGGGACCAGGCGCCCACAGGTACCAGCGCGGCGCAGATCGCAAGGCCGGTCAGCAAGTTGCGCATATTCGAACCACCTTCCAAAAAAACGGATTTATGACTGGGTGAAGTCTAGGCTATGATGCACCTGCATTCAATTCACACCTTTGGGCAGACCCGCGCCATGCTGCACTTCCTGACCGGACCACTGGTGTGGCCTTCTGCCCGGGCGGGATGCCGATGAGCACGCCAATCACCGTCGTTCCCGGGCAGGACCGAACCGTGCCGGTGCCGGTGGCGGTGGGGGCGGGGATGACCAACCGCGGCATGGTGCGCGACCGCAACGAGGATTCAATCCTGACCGACCCGTCGGGCACGCTCTGGGCTGTGGCGGACGGGATGGGGGGCTATGGCAACGGCGATGTGGCCTCGGACATCGTCATCGACTGCCTGGCGAAGATTCCGGACGGGGTTGATCCGGGGCCTGCGCTGGTGGCGCGGCTGAAGGAGGCGAACGATCTGGTGCTGGAACGTCAGCGCGCGCCGGGCATGGGGCGGATGGGGTCCACCGTGGTGGCGGTGCTGATCAACCGGGCGGTGGCGCATGTCGCCTGGGCCGGGGACAGCCGGGCCTATCTTCTGCGGGGAGGGCATTTGCGGCCACTGACGCGGGATCATTCGGTGGTGCAGGAAATGGTCGACCGGGGCGAGTTGCCGCCGGAGGCGGCGGAAAGCCATCCGGAATCGCATATTGTGACGCGGGCGGTGGGTGGCGGGGCGGAGCTTGAGGTCGATCTGGTCAGCGTGCCGCTTCTGGTGGGGGACCGGCTTCTCTTGTGCAGCGATGGGCTGACACGCTGCGTCTACGAGCAGACAGTCGAGGCCTTGCTGCGCGACGCATCGGGTCCGGAGGACGCTTGCCAGAAGCTTCTGCGCGAGGCGCTGGACAGTGGAGCGCCCGACAATGTCTCGGCCATCGCCGTGCTGATCCGGGAACCATAGGCGATGCAGCAGAACAATCTGATCGCCCCGATCATCGTCGCCATCGGCGTCATCATCGCCGCCGTGGCCTTTGCGATGGTTACGACGCTTTTACAATCGGCCGACAGCGGGGCCGACCTTCGGCTGACCCGGCTGGAAGAGGCGTTCGACGCCGAAGCCGCGCAGCGGGCGCGGCTGGAGGCGGAGATCGCCGCGCTGAAGGCCGATCTGGCGCGGCTGCGCGACGACATGAGCCTTCTGGCAAACCGGGCTCCGGTGGCGCCTTCGACCGATATCACTTCGCCCACGAGCAGTGCCGAGGGGCTTGGGGCACCGGAAGACGAGCAGCATATGGAAGAGACCGAAGCCCTGACCGAGCAGATGAAGGCGAACCGAAGCAAGTTCAACCAGGGCATAACCCAGCCCCGCAACAAGACCATGCTGGGGCTTCTGGGCCGCCCGCGCGAGGATTTGGGGACCGACTGTCGCGGGATCACCAACCCGCGGCTGAAGGGCCTGGTCGAGACAAGGCAGATCGGCCCGATCAAGGCCACCATGCTGAAGCCCGCTCTCGACAGCCTGGAGCGTATCGTCGCCAAGCTGAAAGAGGACGAGCCGGACATCTATGCCAAGCTGGGAACGGCCGGAGCCCTTTGTGTGCGGCTGATCCGGGGGTCGACGTCGTCGGTCTCGAACCATTCCTTCGGCACGGCGATCGACATCACGCTGGAAGGCCAGCTTGACCCCTTCGCCGATGGCGAGATGCAGATCGGCCTCGTCATCTTGGCGGAGCATTTCAACGATGAAGGCTGGTACTGGGGCGGCGGCTACAACCGCGAGGACGGGATGCATTTCGAGGTCGGCGAAGAGACCTTGCAGAAATGGGTCGACGAAGGGTTGATCCCGCCGCCATGAGTGCCGGACCCGACAGTCCGCGCACCGTGCTGCCGCCGAAGCGTGGGGGGCGGCGGTTCGAGCCCGAGGTCTATGAGCAGGCGGCGGCGCCGGTGCTGCGCATGGCCGAGCAACTGGCGACGATCCGGGGGGTGGGTGCGCAGAACCTGGTGCAGCGCGCCGCCGAGGCGCTGGACCGCTTCAACGCCGAATTGCAGCGGGCAGGCGTGCCGCCATCGACGGTGCAGCCCGCACGCTATGCGCTGGGGTTGCTGCTGGACCAGAAGGCGCGGTCGAACCGGGCGGTGGATGTGTCGCTCTGGGGGGCCGGAGCGCACCGGCTGATCTTCGACGGTCGCGACATTGCCCAGTCCAGCTTGCGCGACTTCATTCGCCGGGCGGCCGATGCCGGGCCGGAGTTCGACGGCGTGCGGGTGTTCATGGAACACCGGCTGGCCACGCTGGAAGGGAGCCGCACGAAGTTCGACCGCAATCTGGGCGCAGGCTGGACCGGGATCACGCTGGTGCTGATCCTGGCCTTCGTGGCCCTGGTCGCAGGCTGGGCGGGTTTTGTCGAATGGCGCTTCCAGCGCGACCTGAGCCGACTGTTCGACGCCGAGGCGCTGTCGATCGGGCTGGACCGCGATGCCGAGATCCCCGACCTGGCACAGCGACTGACCCGGCTGGGTGCGGCTGCGGAGGGGGTGGCGCACTCGGCCGAGAAGGCGCCGATCCGGCTGTTTGCCGGACCGCTGGGCTTTGACGCGGCGGTGAAGGCCGATGCCGTCTACGACGCGGCGGTGCAGAAGCATCTCCCGGTGGCGCTGACCCGGGCGGTGGATGCGGCGCTGGCCACCGAGGGTGAAAGCCTGCCGCTTTATGACACGCTTCGGGCCTGGTCGATCCTGTCGGGGCAGGCGGACTGGGCGCCGGACTATCTGGCGGGCTGGCTGGCGGATCGGGCCGGGTCGATGCCGGACCTGCAACCGCTGGTGCCCCACATCGCGCGGTTGCGCCCCCCGTCCCAGCCGCTGCCGCAGCCTGATGCGGAGCTTCTGGCGCAGGCCCGCACCTATGCCGCCGAAGCCACGGAACCGGCACGGGCCTATCTGGAACTGCAACGTTCCTCTGGCGCGGCGGGGCTGGCGCCCTGGGTGCCGGACGCTGCCGTGCCGGGCTTGTCGGTGGTGTTGCAGCGTCGCTCCGGCGTCGCGATGGACACGCCGATTGCCGGTCTTTTCACCCAGGCGGGCTGGGACTTTGCCCGCAAGGTGGGCGCGGGCCTTGCCGTCCAGGTGGCCCGGGCCGAATCGGCAAGGCTGTTCGACATCCCGCCCGCCACCCGGAACGACGCCCCGGACCAGGTGCTGGATGTCCTGCAACGCGAAACCCTGGCCCGGTGGAAGGCCTTCCTGGCCGATGTCCAGGTGCGGCCCTTTGCCGATCCGGAACAGGCGGTGCTGGTCTCGGGCCTGCTGGCCGGGCCGGACTCACCCCTGACCAAGCTGTTGCCGGAAGTCTGGGCGCAGGTTGGCGGGCTTGATCGCGCCCGTCCCCATGCCCTCCAGTTGCGCATCGCGTCAGAGTTCTCGGCGATGATCCGGTATTCCGAGGACGGCCGGATGAACGAGATCGCGGGCCTGTTCGCCGGGCTGAACGTGGCGCTTGGCGCGATGGACCGGGATGAGCCGCGCGGTATCCAGCGGCTGATGTCGGCGCAGGGGCGGGGTGCGACGCTGACCGCGCTGCGCAGCGCTCCGACGATGATCGTGCAGATCGTCGAGGACGTGCTGGTCCAGACCAGCGCAGCGCAGGCGGACCCGCTGTCGAACCCGCTGACCAAGGCCTGGCAGGGTGAGGTGCTGGCGGCCTGCAAGAAGACGACCGAGGCGCGTTTCCCATTCGCCGAGGGGCCGGATGCATCACTGGCCGATGTCGCGGCGCTGCTTGGCCCGGGCGGCACCATCGACCGCTTCTACCGCAGTCGGGCCGAGCAGTTCATCGACACGACCAGCACCCCCTGGCGCTGGAAGCCGGATGCGCGCTTCGCGGGCCTCGACCCGAAAAGCGCTGAGTTCCTGCAACGCACGCAGGCCATCGCCGCCGGGTTTCCGGCCACCGGGACCGAGCTGACACTGGCCGCCCTGGCCGAACGTGGCAAGACCTTCGTGGCCATCGGCGGGGCAGGGGGGCCGGTCGAGACCAGCACGGAAGCCCTGACCCTGGCCTGGCCCGGCAGCAATCCGGCAGCCGGGGCGGAAGTGCGCTTCACCACCTCGGAAGGCAGCGCGACGATTTCGCAGCCCGGCGGATGGGGCCTGTTCCGCATCCTGGACGGTGTCCGCCTGCGGGAACGCGATGGCGGCAAGCGCTTCCTGGTCGACCTGCGGTCGGGCGGGGCGCGGCTCTTCATGGAAGTGCAGCTTCAGGCCGAGGCCAATCCGCTGTCGCGCTGGCGGCTTCTGAAAGGTCTGGCTTGCCCCACCGCGCTCTGACCACGAATTCGGCCCCAAGCCCGCGATTTTCGGCTAGACTGGCGGGGCATTTGCTGAAGGACCCGATTTGACCGCGCTTTCGGACAGGAGTGATCAGCATGGCTGACGACCGCAACATCACAGTCAGCACAGCATTGGGCGACAAGCTGCTCTTTGCGCAGATGGAAGGCTTCGACGAGATCAGCCAATGCTTCCGCTATGAGACCGGGCTGATCAGCAAGGACATCAACGTCAAGGCGGAAGACATCCTGGGCACGGCGGTAACGATCGCTGTCAAGACCGACAGCGCCAAGCGGTTCTTCCACGGCTACGTCGCCGAGTTCGCCTTCCTGGAATACCGCGAGGACTATGCCCACTATCGCGCTTTGCTGCGGCCCTGGCTGTGGTTTCTGACCAACCGCACCGACAACCGCATTTTCCAGAAGAAAAGCGTGGTCGAGATCATCGAGGAGGTGTGGAAACCCTATGCCAACGTCAAGGTCGAGAAGCGGCTGAAGAAATCCTACCCGCCGCGCGAATACTGCGTGCAATACCGCGAGAGCGACCTCGACTTCGTGCAGCGGCTGATGGAGCACGAGGGGATCTTCTACCACTTCGACCATGCCGATGGCGAGCACACGCTGGTCCTGTCGGACGCGAACGCATCGGTGAAGGACGCCGAGGATTATGCGACGATCAAGTTCCGGGGCGAGGCTGGCAACGTCATCGGGCAGGACGACGTGATCACCGGGTTTTACCCGCGCGTCTCGGTCCGGTCCGGGGTCTATGCGCACACCGACTATGACTTCAAGAAACCCGCGACCGACCTGATGACGAAGTCGGATGCGCCGAAGTCGCACGAGGCGGCGAAAGGCGAGCTGTACCACTATCCCGGGGCCTATATCGAGGTGGGCGACGGCGAGCCGCTGGCTGCCGTCCGGCTGGAAGAGGCGCAGGCGCCGCATGTCCGGGTGGACGCGACTGGGAATGTGCGGGGGCTCTGGTCCGGCGTGAGCTTCACGCTGGAGGAATTCGAGCGCGAGGCCGAGAACGTCAAGTATATCGTGCTGCGGTCGGACTACGAGATGTGGGACGACCAGTATCGCGCGGGCATGCAGCGGCAGGGCGAGGGCTTCGGGGTGCGGCTGAAGCTGCAACCGCATTCCCTGGCTTTCCGCCCCGACCGCATCACCCCGCGTCCCCTTATGTCGGGACCTCAGACGGCGGTTGTCGTGGGGCCATCGGGCGAGGAGATATTCACCGACGAGTTCAGCCGGGTTAAGGTGCAGTTCCACTGGGACCGGCTGGGTGGCAAGGATGAGAACTCCAGCTGCTTCGTCCGGGTCAGCTCGGTATGGGCGGGCTCGGGCTGGGGCTTCATCCAGATCCCGCGCATCGGGCAGGAGGTGATCGTCGACTTTCTGGAGGGCAATCCGGACGCGCCGATCATCACCGGCCGGGTCTACAATGCCGCGCAGATGCCTCCCTATGGCCTGCCCGCGAATGCCACGCAGTCGGGCTGGAAGTCGAACTCCTCGCCCGGCGGCGGCGGCTGGAACGAGATGCGCTTCGAGGACAAGAAGGGCTCGGAAGAGGTCTACTTCCAGGCCGAGAAGGACCATAACGAGTTGGTCAAGAACAACGAAACCCGCACCATCGGCAACGACTTCGCCGAGGATGTGGGCCATGACGCCAAGCAGGACATCGGCCATGACCGGACCGAGACGGTGGGCAACGACAAGGCGGTGACGGTCGGGCATGACCAGACCACCAGCATCGGCAACAACGACACCGAAAGCGTGGGCGTCGACAGGTCGCTGACGGTGGGGTCGAACGAAACGATTTCCATCGGCTCGAATTCCACCGAAACCATCGGGATGAACCACACCCAGACCGTCGCAGTCGCCCAGGCGATCACCGTGGGCGCCGCGCGGGTCGATACGGTGGGCGCCTCCGAGGCGCGGACGGTTGGCGCTTCGCAGACAATGACCATCGGCGCATCGCGCGATGTTACCGTGGGTGCCGCCGAGACGCATTCTGTCGGGGCGGATGACAGCTGGACCGTGGGCGGCAACCGCACGGTCTCGGTCGGCGGCAACGAATCCATGTCCATTGCCGGCAACCAGGCCGAATCCGTGGCAGGCGACGTGTCGATCAGCGTCGGCAAGGGCCGGTCTTCCAGCATCACCGACAACGAGGGGCTGGGGGTCGGCAAGGATATGAAGGTCTCGGTCGGCAAGAAGTACCTGCTTGAGGTTGGCGACGAGATCACCCTGAAATGCGGTGACGCGG